>Ga0181518_10005329_pt1 | contig 11179 bp, 6 predicted proteins | sample PEATcosm2014_Bin_28_FD_119751 | JGI IMG/M metagenome (GOLD analysis project Ga0181518, IMG submission 119751) | Peatland microbial communities from MTU Mesocosm Facility, Houghton, MI, USA - PEATcosm2014_Bin01_60_metaG | ecosystem: Environmental > Terrestrial > Soil > Wetlands > Peat | place... | reverse complement strand
GAGGCAAAAACTTTGTAAGTATAAAAAAACAAAACCCGCAACTCCTTTTAGAATCAAGGTCTTGCGGGTTTCCAAGTATGGTGGAGCTGGACGGGTTTGAACCGACGACCCTCAGACTGCCAGTTACACATATTTCCCCTCTCAAACCCCCCTTAAAATCAATGAGTTAGCCATCTTTCCACTACGTTTTGAACATATGCGAAATATTGCGTTTTTACGCAAGATTTTGCAGGGTATTGTAAAAAAACGTGGCAAAACGTGGCACGATTTGTCAACCTTTCACTTTTACAATTAGCAGGACTCAGACTCATATTTTCATCGTTTATTTCCTCGTTGGATGGACTATCGCTTAAAAATCCCAATTTTGTCGAAAGATTTCTATTTCGGGAGACCTTTCCAATGCCAACGACTGGGGTATTTTCGCCCTGACTGGCTGAGTCCAAGGGATCCCCGAAAAATCCCTAGGACGTTCATGGGGCCGGTGAAACGATCCTTGCGATCGGATGCAGGAAATCCCCTAGTTTCCTTTGATTGAATTTCTTGGAGGATTGGGGCTGATCGAACGAGGGAAAGAACCGGGAGAGCTGCACCCCTGAGACCATCATAGGCGAACGACCGACTGCACCAGAGACGACGGCGCGAACGACCAGGACAAGCCCAAGACGAGGAACAACCGCCCCTCACCGTAAATGGAAACGCGGCGGGCAAGGGAAACGTCAATGAATGGCCTTTGAGGATGCCTGCGACAGCAACGCGGAAAAAAAGGTATACCCTGAAAGCTACCGTACCGAAGTTGCTTACTATATCTTATTTTCCCAAACCATGTGCGGAAGATTTGTCAGAAAAACCGATTTGCGGGAGGCGGCGAAATTCTTCTCCGCGTCGCTTATCGAGACGGATTTGGGGGAAAGTTATAATATTGCGCCAAAGCAACCCGTGGTGGTCGTCATGGAGGAGGGAAAGCGCAAGCTTGTCTCGATGAGATGGGGCCTTATTCCCCCTTGGTCAAACGATCCGAATATCGGCTATAAGATGATCAACGCTCGGGCCGAAACCATCCTTGAAAAAGCCTCTTTTAAAAATGCCTTCAAACACCGGCGCTGCCTGATCGTTGCCGATGGCTTCTATGAGTGGCGGGAAGAAGACGCCAAGAAGGTGCCGGTGTATATCTTCTTGAAAGACAAGGGGCCGTTCGGCATGGCGGGTATTTACGAGACGTGGAAACCGGCAACCGGAGAGGCGATAAAAACCTGTTCGATCATCACGACCGCAGCGAACGAGTTCATGAAGCCGATTCACCACCGCATGCCGGTTATCGTGTGGCGGGAAGATGAAGACGCATGGCTGAACCCACAAACCGATGAAAAATCCCTGCTGCAAATTCTAAAGCCCCTCGATGCATCGCTGATGGATTGTCACGACGTTTCTCCCGCCGTTAATTCACCCACCCACGATGCAAAAGACCTCATTAACCCGGTATAGCTTTTTTTAATTCCTTTGTTTCCTAATCCCTTTTTCCATCCCATTGCTCTTCTTCCTGAATATGTGTATATTTGTACACATAGGCATGTGAACCGGTATGGATCACCCTAAAAAGGAACCGTTGCCATGACCAATAAAGCAGAGAGCGTAACGGCTGCGCCGACTCGCAGAACGAACCCGCCGACGCACAAACAGCTCGCGGTCCTCGCCTTTATAGAGCGCAAGCGCCGGGAAACCGGCATCTCCCCAAGCTTTGCCGAGATTCAAGCCCATTTCGGCTATGCCTCGCTTAATTCGGTGCAAAATCACCTTCGTTTTCTGCGTTCAAAAGGATTAATAGCATGGCAGAAGAGCGGTGCCGGCAGTAAGAAGCGCACGCTTATGTCGCTCCGGCCGGAAACATTCACCGTTCCCCTTATAGGTCACATCGCGGCTGGAACGCCGATAGAGGCGATCGAGAATGTCGAAAAGTCGATAAACCTTTCAGACCTCGGTATCGATAACACGGATGGCAACTATTTTGCTTTACGGGTAGGGGGGGACAGCATGATCAACGCGCACATTCTTGACAACGATATCGTGGTCATCAAACGACAGCCCGACGTCGATCCTGACGACATCGCGGCGGTGCGATGGAACAACCGGGCCACGCTGAAATACGTGAGCAGGAGGGGCACGAACGTGATTCTCAAGCCCGCGAATGATCTTATGCAACCCATAACCGTCACTGAGGATCTGGCCGATTCGTTTCTGGTTCTCGGCAAAGCGGTGAGGGTAATACGGGAAAAACTGACAAAGTGACGGAGTTTCAGAACGAGTAGAAACGTATGGATTTCATCCCCTTACACTGTCATTCAGTCTTCTCGTTTCATGCCGGGGTATGCACGGTGGACGAACTTGTTGCCCGCGCAAAGGCGCTCGGCTTTTCGTCGCTGGCGCTCACCGACACCGACCGCATGAGCGGTCTTATTCTTTTCTATGTTGCCTGCCGCAAGGCCGGGATCAAGCCGATCCTCGGCGTGGAACTGACCGACCCTTCGACGCCTGCCGACCGTCTGGTTTTGCTTGCCAGGGACGCGGGCGGATATGGCGACCTGTGCGAAATCATCACGCACCGCCATACGGACGATGCGTTCTCCTTTGAAAAAGAGTTCTCAAAGCCCTGGCCGCACATCGTCTTTATCACCGCTTCGCCCCGTATCCTTACCCTGCTGGCTGCCACGCCGAACAAGCCACGCCTCTACGGTGAACTCATCAATACTTCGGAGGCCATGCGCTCCCGAAGCCGAAGGCTTGAAGAGGAGGCAATACGCCTGTGCCTTCCCCTCGTCGTATCGAACGACTCCTACTTTCTCGACAAAAAGGATTGGGAAACCCACCGGCTCCTGTCGGCCATCGGCAATGTTTCGACCCTTTCGCGGCTGAAGGAGGGTGAGTATTCGCCACCGGACGCGGTGTTGCAAAGCAAGGACGATATGGCGCGGTTGTTCCCGAGACACGACAAGGCGATTATGGAGACCTGCCGGATAGCTGATTCCTGCAACGTGGAGCTGGACCTCGGGAAATGGATCATGCCCCGCATCGCGGTTCCCGATGGTTTTACCCCGGAAACCTACCTGCGTAAACTTGCGCTTGCCGGACTGAGCGCCAACTATGGCGGAAAAACCGCCTTCGAACAGGCGCGGCGCATACAGGAGATGGAGCTTGACACCATCGACAAGCTCGGCTATCCCTCATATTTTCTCATTGTAAAAGACGTACACGACTGGGCTTCCTCTCGACTCGCGGGCAGCTACCGGAGACCGTCCGACACGACTATTTTGCGTGGCAGCGCCGCCAACTCCATCACCTTTTATAACCTTGGGGTGAGTACGCTCGACCCAATTAAAACCGATCTTTACTTCGAACGTTTTCTTAACGAAGACCGTGCCTCGCCGCCTGACGCTGACCTCGATTTCGGCTGGGACGAACGAGAACAGGCGCTCGATTACATGGTACAACGCTGGGGCCGGGAGCGCGTGGCGATCACTTGCACGATTAACCATTTCCGGGGTCGCGCCGCACTGCGCGAAGTTGCCAAGGCAATGGGGTACAGCGAAGAGCAGGTCACAGAGATCATCAAGTACCGAAAATCGAAAAATAGCAAGATCGATACCGGAGAGATTCGCTTGATTGCCGAACGCGCAACCGCGATACGAGGGAAGCCTCGATTTTTAGGTCAGCATCCGGGAGGCATTTTAGTTACGAATGATCCGATCTGGCGTCACACCGCCTGCGAATATACCGGGGGCCCCAAAGGCCGTCTCGTGACTCAGATCGATATGCACAACGGCATCGACGAACTCGGGCTTATCAAATTCGATCTTCTCGGCAATGGCTCGCTCTCGGTGCTGCGCGACACCTTACGTCAACTGAAGGAACAGGGTCTTTCCGATCCCGGAGTGTGGGACGTCGATAAGTGCTGTAACGACCCTGCGGTGCAGGCAATGGTGCGCGAAGGCAGGACGCGCGGGATCTTTTACATAGAAAGCCCGGCGCAGACGAGGCTCAACACCAAGGCGCTGGCAAGCACTTTCGAGGAGATTACCATAACGTCGAGCCTCATCCGACCAGCCGGAGCGCGTTATACCGAGCTTTTCGTAGAGCGCCACCGCAAGGCGAAACAGGGAATCGTGGATTGGGAGTTTCTGCACCCGTCGCTTGAACCCATTCTCCGCGAAACGCACGACGTGTGCGCGTTTCAGGAAGACATTACTAAGATTTGCCGCGAGATAGCGGGCTTGACGTACAAGGAGGCGGACCGCATACGCAAGATGATGAACAGCCTCCACGACGGTGATCTTTCGCGCGATGAGCTGGCACAGACCGGGACCCGTTTCGTTACAGGCTGCATGCAGACGCGCGGCCTTTCGCAGGCGCAGGCTCTTGAACTCTGGAAACGGGTGTCGAGTTTCACCAACTTCTCGTTCTGCAAATCTCACAGTGCGAGTTACGCGCAACTCTCGTTCAAGAACTCCTTTCTCAAGGCGTACTACCCTGCGCAGTTCCTGGCCGCCGTCGTCAGCAACAACCACGGCTTCTACAACCGCGACGTGTACCTGAACGAGGCACGCAGAATGGGGATACGTATTCTGCCGATTTCGATTAACGAGTCGGAAATAGCTTATTTCGGCAAGCATGCGTGGATACGACCGGGACTCATGCATATACGACAGGTGACCGGCAAAAGCCTGAAAGCCATCATGAACGAGCGGGGCGAAAACGGGCGCTTTCGTAACCTGCATGACTTTCTCAGGCGCGTTCCCGTGAGCCGTACTGAGATTATGCACCTTATTTGCGTAGGTGCGTTTGACGGTTTCGGCCTTACAAGACCTGAACTCCTTTTCGCTCTTGATGGGAGATATAATAGGTTACAAACGGAGAGTCCTTCCCTCTTCGGGAGCGACTTTCGCGGGCCGGACCTGCATCCGGGCCTTTCCGACTACACCCTTGCGCAGAAGTGCGTTGATGAGCTTCACCTGCTCGGATTCATGCTCTCGGGCAACGTGCTTGACATTCTCGACCTGCACCCATCGGCGCGGAATACCGTGCCTGCGGATCGGCTTCGCTGCTTTGCCGGTAAACGGGTCAAGGTTTTCGGCTGGCCCATAACACGGCGTCCGCATGTTGTGGCAACAAGCGGCCAGCCCATGCTCTTCATCACCCTTGACGACCGGACCGGTTCCATCGATATCATTCTATGGCCGGATGTTTATGAAAGGTTTTTCGACACGATTAATGAAAGCGGCCCCTTTGAAGCGTGGGGCACGGTTTCCGAAAATTACGACACCTGGACGCTTGAAGCCGATACGATCCGCTCCGTGGAGTGGTCACCCGACTTGATCGACTTTGAACGTGCATCGCAACGACTGGCGCACTCGTATGCTCGATTTGCACCTCCCGCCAATGCCGCCCGTGGCACGACCAGCGCTGCGGCATAAACCGCTTTTTCTGGCGCTTCGCTTCGACAACTTCGAGGCGCAGGTAATCGCGGCCTATGACGATTCCTACCGGGGCAAGCCGTTTGTCGTCGCGAGCCGTGGCAGCGAGGAGGATCTGGCCGTTGCCATTTCAGTTTCGCCGTGGGTGCCTTCCTCCCGGTCCCTTGCCGGGTGTCCGCTCCATATCGTGCGGCGGCGATTCCCGGATGTCGCGATTGTAGCGCGGCAAGAGGAACTTGAAAAGGCGGTATGCGCCGAGCTTGCCAAAATTTACGATTGTTACACCCCCGCGTTTGAAATAGGCAATCACGCGGCGTCGCTTCTCGACCTTACCGCCACGCCTTCGCAGCGGCGGGAGTTATGCGGAGAGATAGGGCGAATCAGGGCGGCGATTCGCAATACGGTCGGTCTGCAACGGATCGGGGCCGGGGCCGGGGCCGGAGCGCTGACCGCCCGGATCATGACCGGTTTGGCCGGGCCGGATGGCATCGTGATCTGCCCGCCCGGTAGCGAGGCTGAAGCGCTCTCTCCCCTCAGCGGTTCCCTTCTGCCTGGCCTTTCGGACCAGTGCCGGGAACGGCTACGGCTCTATGGGTTGCTTACCATAGGGCAGATACGGTCCGTGGGTGCTCCCGCGCTGGTGGAGCGCTTCGGCAAGGAGGGGGAGCTGCTCGCGGCGCTCTCGCGCGGCCTCGATGCCGGACCGAGGAAAGCGAAACCGACATCCGTGGTGGTCGAGCAACGGCTGGACGTTGATATCAACGACGACGGGCTGCTCGCGCATACCATGCGGATCGTGGCCGATAAGCTCTGTTACGAACTCCAGACTCACAACCTTATTGCCGGTAAATTGACGGCAGGGCTGCGCTACCGCGACGGCAAGGCGGTTCAAAAAACCATGACACTCCCCTCCCCGGCAAATGATTTTCTCCTCATCGCGAATTCGGCGGTGGGCGCTTTCAAGGCGCTGTACACGCGCCGCGTGGGGGTGCGCACCATGTCGCTCCGGGCGGGCGCTCCTGCAACGCCAACCGGGCAGCTCAGCCTTTTTGAAACCGACGACGAGCGCCGTCAGCGCCTTCTCGGCAATGCCATCGTAAAGGTACGGCGCAAGAATGTTTTCGGCGTGGTGCTCAGCGGGTCGGACGTGCAGGCGGCGAGGAGTTTATGAACGCGAAGCATGCGACATGGCAGCCACTGACGCCGCCGCCCGACCTCGGGCCGAAGAAGATTTATATAGGCGCGTCCGGGTATTATTACGACGATTGGGTGGGCCTGTTCAACCCGCCCCGACGCCGCAGCGCGCCGGCAACGCCCGACGCTTCGGACGACGACAGCCGGGACCGTCTCCGCTTTTACCAGCGCTATTTCTCCTTTGTCGAAATCAACAGCAGTTACTACCAGATGCCCGAGCTTCCGCACTTCGCGGATATCGAGAGGCGGAGCAAGGAGTCGATGCTTTACGCGGTCAAGGTGCATAAGGATCTGTCGCACACCAAAACCTTCGATATCGGGCAAGGCAAGGAGCTTATGCAGCGCCACCTCGTTGCGGTGTCGCCCCTTGTCGAAACCGGAAGGTTCTACTCGTTTCTCATTCAGCTTGAAGATCATCTCTTCCGCACAACGCCGGTACTCGACTACCTGCTCGCCGTGGCTTCGGAAGCGGTGAAAATGCGCATCGACGTCCACATCGAATTCAGGAACAAGAGCTGGCACACCATGAACACCCTGCAGGCGCTCAAGGACGCGGGGGTCGGCATCTGCAATACCGACCTTCCGCCCATCCCCCACGCCTTCCCTCTGCGGGCGTATGCCACGACTGATAAGGGGTATTTGCGGTATAACGGGAGGAATCTTGAAAACTGGTATCCAAAGGGTACGCAGATTACGCCCAAAGAGCGCATCGCGGCGCGAAATGCCCGCTACGACTATCTCTACTCGGCTATGGAGCTGGAGGAACTGATCAAGGGGCAGCTTGAACTTCTGGCAAAGACAGCCACGATAGCGGTGGCGTATAACAACCATTTCAGGATCAAGGCGATTGAAAACGCGATCGAGAATTTGAAATTGCTTGCGGAGAGAGTCGGGGAACAAGGGAATAAGTAAGCGCGAAAATGGTGGGACAAGCATTGAAGAGCGCCAACGATTTCCCCTTTTGCGTAACAGGAAACGCGGCGGGAAAAGGGGCACACCGATTAATAACCTTTGAGACTGTCTGAAGCAGCAACGCGGGAAAAACAACGGGCTGAAACCTTATGTTGGCGACTTGATTTCAGTCGATGAGCGCCAACTTTTTCTGTACGACAAGATCCCCCGCCTTGAATTCTACGATGTAGTACCCCGCCGTTAACCTGGCGCGGCTGAAGTTGATCTTGTATGAACCCGCGTTCTGCATGGCGTTTACAAGTTGCTTGACGATCCTTCCTTGAATGTCATAAAGAGTGATGGATACGGGTGAAGAGATAGGAAGGTCATAAGTAAGGGCGGCATTGGAAAATGATATGCTCTTTGAAAGTGCAGCGACCTTGGAGGAAAGCACAGCGGTAGAGCTAGTCGTAAAGCTATATACATTAGACCATGAGCTTGTATCGTTGACGCCGATCGCATTGACATGCCAGTAATATGTTGTGCTGGGAGAAAGAAAAGAGACTACCCTTGATGTCGTGGCAACCGTTGTATCATTAACCAGCGTAAAAGAGGTGGTGTTTGATAACTGTACACGGTAGGAAGTTGCTCCAACACTGGGATTCCAAGAGAGCGAGGTATTTATTGGCACGTTCACCCCACCATTTGCAGGTGATGAAAGTACAGGGGCGCTTAGTATTGGTGCGCTCAGGTCATTATTATATAAGGCAAGGACGTCAGAAACAGATAATGCTCGCTTATATATTCTAACCTTGTCGATAGCCCCAAGAGCACCATTTGATGGCCCCCATTCTGAAGATCTACTAGGGTTATTCCCTATATACAAATTTCCACTTCCGTTTCCAATTAATCCAGAACATGTCATGCTTGTGTCTAATACCCCATTTATATATAGGACCGCCGCAGCCCCATTATATGTAACCGTAATATTAGTCCACTGATTAATCTGTAGATGGCTTTTCGACTTTACATTAGTGGGCATCGCACCAAATATGTTATAATCTATGGTCATGTCTGTATCCAAAACAATGGTCTTATCTTCTGCAGCGAACGTCCATTTATTCATTATCACTCCGCTGCCACCCATACCTTGGGCCACAAATGCTTGTTTTACAGTAGGTTTGAACCAAAGAGAGAAAGTTACAGCAGAACTAAAGTTTGAGTAAGCGGACGTACTATCAGCCTGTATATAATTTGATGAATCCGTGAAAAGCACCGCACTTCCCGAAAAGCCCGTTGTCCATGAAGCGCCATTGTAAAGATGCGCAGTACGATTACTACCGCTTGAATCGTGAAGCAGAGTTCCACTTCCTTCATTAAATGCCCAAAAAGAGATGAGGGAAGTGTCCAACGTCGTAAAACTCCAGATACTCGACCAAGCACTGCTACCAGATGAATTTGTTGCATTTACGCGCCAGAAATAAAGAGAATTTTCTACTAAAGAAGATGCTATTCGGGAGGTTGTAAAAACCGTTGTGTCACTGACTAGTGAAAATGTAGAGGTGTTCGAGAATTGAGCGCGATACGATGTTGCACCTAAAACGGCATTCCAAGCAAGGGTAGTATTTATTGGAACATTCACGAAACCATTCGCAGGCGATGAAAGTGCGGGTACGCTTGGTGCTGGCACATTACTATAACGGTTCCAGAAGTTGGAGAATGCCGTATCGGGTCGTGCAAAGCTTGAAACGCGACACTCTAAAATGGAACCTCTAAAATAACGTCCGTCACCGCTCCAAAATGAGCCAAAGCTTGGAGGATAGCTGCTGACGGTTCCTGGTTGCAGACTGTCTTTAATCGAAGCACTATCCTCTTTCATGCCATTGATATATAAATATTGCATTGACCTGTTCCAAGTAAAAGCCATATATACTAGTGCTGGAAAAGAACTACTTTTCCATACACTACTGATATCATAACCGCCGTGACCACCTGCAGAACTGTCATATTCAGTTGACCCAAAAAAGGCACTATCACTAACTGTTGCTATTACCCCATTGGCGCTACCTGTTCTTAGAGCTGCGTTACCTGTTCTTAGAGCGGCTTCGCCATTCATGTAATTCTGATAATAAATGTATGTTGAATAAATCGCAGTTTTGGGGGCAGCCGAATCAAGATAGACAATAATTTCTATTGAAAATCCTGTTGCATTAGCATCCCATGCAACACCGTTTTTCTTGAGGTAGGAACCAAGTGCAACATAAGAATTCGTGCCGTTAAACCATAGCGCATTTTCATTGTTTTTTGTAGTCCAAATGCAATTGTTTATTGTTCCGTTATTGCCATTACCGCTTGAATCGATTAAGGTCGTTCCGCTGCCTTCATTGAAATGATATAAGGCAACAGTATTGGTGTCTGAACTAAATTCCACCGCCGAAATAACCCCGCCGCAACAGACCAACAGTGCAAGCAACACTTTATTGAGCATAGAGTACCTCGTTTTGTTAAAACAAAAAGGGCGCATCAATCAAACGCCCGGCTTCGAGGTACTGGCGTACCCATCACTCCAGTCGAGAGAAAGTGCGCCCCGTTAGGAGCGCAACCTTCTTACTCATTCGGAATGATTTGAAAAGTGCCAGTTTTCGAAGCCGAAACGAAGTAAAAAAGATGCGTTATAAACTCGTGTTAATGGATCCTCTTATCCCTATTCCTTCCGTTTAATGGAACACAAAGACGACGCCAAAGCGTTTTGCGTCAGAATGGATGAAATAATATCTGGCTGAATACAAAGCAAGAATAAAATTCCCAGGAACCGATCGTTCTTTAAGCGTGAAGGGATCCTCGATAAACCCCGTAGCTACCTTTGTTCATTTTTTCCGGGAGGAGGTTACAAATTCCCCCTGACCAGAGGCACCCTATCCAGAGCGGGGAGCGGGTTTAAAAGGAAATGTTCTCCCGCGTTCTCCTTCGCCCGCACTAGAGACGACGGTGTGAACGTCTTGTAACAACTGCCCCTTACCGTAAATGGAAACGCGGCGGGCAAGGCAAGGAAAGAGACAAAACTTTGAAAACCTATGAGACAGCCATTTTGCACTGGTCTTTTTTCAAATTGGCCAGCAAACCACATTTCATCTTCTTATGTCAGCATCCTATATTAAGGATACCACAATTCGGAGTGCCCACGAGGGACGCAACCGGAATCCTTACCTGCCTTTGTGCGAAGAGGAGCGTTAGAATGAAACCGCAGTATCCTGAGCGGTAAAACTCCCTCCGGACCAACCGCCGCCCGACAGAGTGCACTCCCATTGTATCAACTTTTTTCCATCAGGAGTTTTTGTATCGTTTGCCGTCAGCGTAAAGCTTTTCAATTTTGTCACGATTTCTTGACCATCTTTAAAAACCGTGTCGTCGTGAAACTCCAACGTATGGTTTTCGGAACTTCCTTTGTTTTCAAACATTATGCGGTCGGACGATAAGAGCGTAACCGTTTCAATGGAATCCAGCGCCCGAACTATGGCTCTACGGGCAGACACCATCTCGCCTACTGCATCCGCTCGGCGGTTCTGAAGCCTTATTCCCTTGAATAGATGCGTATACGCTGAAAATATCAGCGTTGAGACAAAGAGCGCCAG
>Ga0181518_10005323_pt1 | contig 11187 bp, 12 predicted proteins | sample PEATcosm2014_Bin_28_FD_119751 | JGI IMG/M metagenome (GOLD analysis project Ga0181518, IMG submission 119751) | Peatland microbial communities from MTU Mesocosm Facility, Houghton, MI, USA - PEATcosm2014_Bin01_60_metaG | ecosystem: Environmental > Terrestrial > Soil > Wetlands > Peat | place... | reverse complement strand
GCCCTGGAACGGATGCGCCACCTGCCGTTTGAGGACCTGGGATTCGCCAAGGTGGATCATCACCGGGCGTTGCGCCATGGCATGCCGGAAGTCATCCTGGCCAAGGGGAAAACGCCGGATCAAGTCGTGGCCATTGCGCGTGCGCTTCTGGAACACGCTCCCAACGTGCTGATCACGCGCGCAAACAGTGAATGCGCCGCCGCCGTGAGCGCGCAGATTCCCGACGCCGACTACTCGGCGGTTGCGGGCACAATTCGTTTTTGGCGCGACCGGTCGATCCGTGGAAAAGGTAAAATCGCGGTGGTGTGCGCAGGCACCAGCGACCTGCCGGTGGCGGAGGAAGCGCGCATCACCGCCGAGGTGATGGGCAACCAGGTGGAATGCACGAACGATATCGGCGTGGCTGGCATTCACCGGCTGATGCACCACCGCGAACGCCTCGCTTCCGCACGGGTGGTGGTGGTATGCGCCGGCATGGAAGGAGCGCTGCCCAGCGCGATAGGCGGATTAGTCTCCTGCCCGGTGATCGCGGTGCCCACCAGCGTCGGCTATGGCGCCAGCTTTCACGGTCTGGCCGCGCTTCTCGGTATGTTGAACAGTTGTTCCAGCAATGTGGCGGTGGTCAACATCGATAACGGCTTCGGCGCCGGCTACGTGGCGAGTTTGATCAACCGCGAGTGAAGGCCGCCGCGCGCGGGAATGAAATCATCGCATCAAACGCGGTATCGGGGATAGAATGACTTCGCGGTTGCCGTGGCGCGCGCTTCTCTGTGCCACATTTGTGCCGGACCCGATACCGCCGTCAGCCGGCTAAAGCTGGTAAATCCTCCGGCCCAGCGGATGGCTGTCGAACGGCACCTCGTCGAGGCCCTCCATCTCGCGCTGGAACCTCACGCAGAAGACCATCCGCTTGCCCGCCGGATTGGCGCCCGGACCCTGATTCGCCCCACTTCCTCCCGCACTTCCCATGTTGGTGATCGCCGCTCCTCAGGTTTAGGATACAACGGGCAGGAGGCGGGCTTAGGTGAAAACCGATTGACGGTCCGGAATGTCCCGTCCTACACTGGAAGCGAACGGCATGCTGGCTTCGCCACGGAGAACCGCCGGATAACGCATGAGGGATTTCTCCTTTGATACGCACATCTTTAAGGAAGGGGATACGTACGTCGCGTATGTGCCCGCCCTTGACCTGTCGAGTTGCGGAGCCACCGACGACGATGCCCGCCGTAACATCCGCGATGCGGTTCGCGGCTTCCTTGCGACGAGCGCCGAAATGGGCACGCTGAGCGACATCCTGGAAGAAGCCGGCTACGAGCCGGAAGGAGATGGCTGGCGCCCCCCGGAGTTCGTCTCAATCGATCGGCTCACGATGACCGTGACGTAGCGGCATGCCTGCTATCCGGCCGGTTCCTTACCAGACCCTCACTCGCGTATTCCAACGGGACGGATTCGCCTTTTACCGGCAGGAAGGCGATCACCGCATCTACGTCAAACCCGGCGTGCGGCGCCCACTGGTGATTCCCACCTACAAGGCCGTGCCGGTCTTCATCATCAAGAATTTGCTCCGCACATCCGGCATGAGCCGGGAGCGCTACTTCGAACTACTGAGGGAATCGTAGCCCGCGCTGGAACTTGACGCAGAAGACCGTGCGCTTGCCCGCCGGATTGGTGCCCGGACTCCGGCTCGCCCCGCTTCCTCCCGCGCTAGCCATGTGATGTTCGCCGCTCCTCAGGTTTAGGAAACAACGGGCGGGAAGGGGCTTCTGTCGGGCGGGCGGTGCCTGAAAATCTCAGTACGCCGCCGCACCAGTCAACATGGGCGGCGTCTCATCGCTCCCCTCGCCGAATGGACGCCCACCCGAAGTAGTCCGCCAAGGCAGGGTAGCGCGTGGGAGGTCGGTGATATGATTCCGGTATGCTTCCATACATTTTGGGATTTCTCGGGGTCGCGTTGTTCCCGCTTGCTCTGGCTGGCTGCGGAGGACACTTGGCAACGCTGGCGTTGGCAGATCCGCAAAGGAAGCGACGGGCCCTCTGGCTCGTATGGGGACTGGCCGCAGCCGGGGTCATATGCTGTGCCTTGCAGCAGATCGGAGCCTACCACTCAGACAAAGAACACAACGAAGAAGAGACGACGCTTCAGGGCAAGTTGGACGCGAGCTTGCAGCGTCAGGAATATATGCGCGGGCAACTCGACAGCATCGGTCTGATGCTCGGGAAGATCGGAGAAAAAACCAACGACGCTGGACTGAAGGATTTTGCGTCAGCGATAAGCGCCGCGATTGACAGGATGGCGCGGCAACTTGCGCAGCAGCCCCCTGCGCCGAAGCACTACCAGCGAGAGGGAACCGAGAAACTGCAAACCAAGGAAGGCGCCGAAGGCCAGGTCACGAAGTGAAGGGCATGCTAACTCAAACGGCCGGCTCACGAAGACCTGAAATAACGGCACGCCCGCCATCCGGCCGGTTCACTACCACCGAGTGACCCCTCGGCTGTCCTACTGCCCCGCCACAAATCCCAGCCCTTGCACCACGGCCCCTAGCGCGCGCTGATCTGTTGCGCTGGGCGGGATATAGGGGTTCACGCGGATGCTCACTCGGGTAGCCGGCGAGGTCGGTAGCTCCGGCGGGATTCGCTTGGCGACGGTGTGGCCGCCGGGTTCAAAGTAAATGGCGGAAGCGAACGGCTTGCCATTCAACATCACCGAGACGGTGACCGGGCTCCCGGCGCGGCGCATGAAATCGGGCGGGAAGAAAAGCTGCAGCTCGAATTGAGCCGCGACGTCCGGTAGCGGGAGCAGCGTTGCCTCCGCTTCCGGCGCCATCCAGCGCCAGGCGCCATCTTCGATTGTGTACCAGCCGCGCACCAGTTGCGGCCGGCTGCGTATGTCTCCGAGGTTCAAGTAGGACAGCAACTCCAGCGGCTTCGCGCCGGGCAGATCTGGCGGGGGCTGATTGGAATCGAGGATCAGTTCGCCCCAACCCAAGCGCATGCCCGGCGGGGCATCGACGAAAAACATGCCTTCGCCAATTCCTGCGACCGGCAGCGTGTGCGGCTCCCACAGATCACCCGCCGCTTGCGCCGTCTCGTCGAACAATAGTTCGCCTGAGACACGCTGGATGCGGAACGTCGCCGGGCCTTTGCCATTGCCGAACAACGCAAAGTGTAGTGTTCCCTGCGACCCGAGCGGCAGGCGGAAAGCAAAGCGGCGGGAGGGAGCCAGGTACACCAGGCGGCCGGAGAATTCGGTGGGCGTCCCGGCGGGCCCATTCAGATAGGATGACGTGCGCGAGTACGTGATGCGGTCGAGCGGCTGGTTCGAGAACGAAAAAGGCAGCAGCCCCATCGACACGGAAGAGAATCCGGTGTGCGCATGGCGGTCCACCAGGCGCAGCGGCGTGCGGACCCGCAAATCCACCGTGCGCAGCGGTGCGGCTGTCTCTTCGGCGAGGCTGTCGTACTTGCCGGCAAGCGAAAGGTCGGAGGCTACGATCCACTCGCCCGGTTTGGGCACGCTCACATCGTCTAGCGGTTGCCCACCCTTCGCCACCATGTAATAGCGAAAGCCCCACTCGCCGTTGACCAGGAACGGGCGGGTCGGTGGGGGCGCGACATGAGCGTAAACGCGCGCAAATTCGTACGCGGCGAAGGAAATGTTTAGACCGAGTATGAGGTTCACCGCCAGCGCCAGCCACAACATGCGCGGCCGGTCGCGGAACTGGATCGTAAAGAGCAGAACCATCGGCGCGGCCAGCGGCAGCAGATAGCGCGCCGCGCCGGCGAAGAATGCCACGCACGCAAAAGCGAAATAGAGCAGGCACCACGCGGCCAGCACCGGTTGTCGGCGCGCTTCCCACAACCAAACCAGCGCGTTGACGCCGAGAGCGACGAAAATCGCCAGCAGCGCGCGCTCCCACCATGGATAATCCGTCACCAGAAATGCAGCCAGAAGACCGGGCGCGAGGCCCCACAGGCGGCGCCAGGCGAGCGGAACCAGAGTGACCAAGACGCCCAGGTGTTCGAGCAGCGCCAACGCGCTCGAGGCTTTTACACCGATCCGCGACAGATTGGGATTGCTGGCGTAGCCGGCCAGCACGGCGAATGGGAGACGGCCGGTGAGCGCCCATTGGAGCGCCTGCCATCCGCCGAGCACGAGATACGGGCCGGCGAGCGCGCACCACGCGGCGCGCGGCGACCGTTCGCGTTTCATTAGATAAGAGAGCAACAGAATCGGCGGCAGCGCCAGCGCCTGCAACTCTGTCAAGCCAGCGAGTGCTAGCGCGATTCCAGCGAGCCAGAACCAGCGCCCGAAGAACGCCGTTGCGCCAATCAGCAGCAATGCCAGCGCGGGCGCTTCCGGCCCGGCGAGCGTGTTGGTGTTGACCTGCACTATGGGAGAAGCCGCAATCAGCAGCGCGCCCCACAGCGGACGCGACGTGAATCGTGCCGCCAACGCATACGCAGCGAAGCTAATTCCCAAAGTAAACAACAGATAGAAGCAATGGAAAAAGAAAACCGAGAAACGGCCGCGCAGCAGCCATGCGCCAGCGAGCAGGTAAGCGTTCAAGGGCGGATGCGGATGGCCCGCCGCGTCCACCACTCGCCCTTGGAAAACGAACTGGGAATTGAGCGGTGTCAGCGGCTGCTGCAGAACGTGGGCCGCGAAATCCAGGTAATTGACTTCGTCGCCTTGCACCGGTTGCCGCAAAAAAGGCGCGTGCAGCGCCAGCGTGAAGGCGGCCAGCAGCAGCAGGTCGCGCGCGAGGAATTTCTTTACGCCGGCTTCCATCGGAGCACCGGCTTGCGCGCCGCGGCGACCTCATCCACGCGGCTGGTGCGCGTCGAATGCGGCGCTTGTTTCACCATTTCCGGATCGGTCTCGACCTCTTTGGCGATCGAGATCATGGCTTCGATGAATTGATCGAGCTCCAGCTTGCCTTCGGTCTCGGTGGGCTCGATCATCAGCGCGCCGTGCACAATGAGAGGAAAGCTGACGGTGTAGGGATGGAATCCGTAGTCGATCAGGCGCTTGGCCAGGTCGCCGGTGCGGACGCCGAGTTTGCCCTGGCGCTCGTCGCTGAAAACCACTTCGTGCATGTTGGGCGCGGGGTACGGCAGATCGAAGTACGGCTCGAGCTGCTTGCGGATATATACCGCGTTAAGCACCGCATCGACGGTGGCGTTGCGCAAGCCGGGGCCGCCATGCGCCAGGACGTAAGCCAGCGCGCGCACCAGCACGCCGAAGTTGCCGTAGAAGGCGCGCACGCGGCCGATCGATCGCTTGCGCTTGAAATCCCATGCCCATTTGCCGCGCACACGCTTCAAGCGCGGCAGGGGCAGGAACGGCTCCAGCGGCTTCTTGACCGCGACCGGACCGGCGCCGGGGCCTCCGCCGCCGTGCGGCGTTGAAAACGTCTTGTGCAGGTTGAGGTGCATCACGTCGACGCCGAAATCGCCGGGCCGCGCGATCCCGACGAGCGCGTTCATGTTGGCGCCATCCATGAAAAGCATGGCGCCCTTGGAGTGCAGGATCTCCGCCGCCTGCCCGATGTTCTCTTCGAAGACGCCGAGCGTGTTGGGATTGGTCACCATCAGCGCCGCCACGTCCCGGTCCACCGCGCGCGCGAGCATTGCCAGATCCAGCACGCCGGTATCGGTCGATTTCACGTTCTCCACCGCATACCCGGCAATCGCCGCCGTGGCCGGATTGGTGCCGTGCGCGGAATCGGGAATGAGGATCTTCTGGCGCGGGTTGCCGCGCTGTTCGAGCAGCGCGCGAATCAGCAGGATGCCGGTTAGCTCGCCCTGCGCGCCGGCCGAGGGTTGCAGCGTCACCGCGTCCATCCCGGTGATTTCGGCGAGCGCCGCTTCCAGACGCGCCATCACTTCCATGGCGCCCTGCGCCAGCGCTTCAGGTTGATAAGGATGCGCCCACGCCAGGCCCTCGATGCGCGCCACTAGCTCATTGATGCGCGGGTTGTATTTCATGGTGCAGGAGCCCAGCGGGTACATGCCATGATCGATGGCGTAGTTCCAGGTGGAAAGGCGCGTGAAGTGGCGGATGGCTTCCACCTCGCTGACTTCGGGAAAGCCGTCGATTTCGGCGCGCACGTTGCCGGCGCCCAGCGCAACGGAGGCGTCCACGGCGGGAACGTCCAGCTCAGGAAGCTGCCAGGCGCGCTTGCCGGGCGAGCTGCGCTCGAACAGCAGAGCTTCGTTCTGCGACAGGTGGCTGCGGACTTTCCGGATCACGCCAGCACCTCCGCGGCGGCCGCCGCTCGCAGGACCTGGCTCAGCTCGTCCATTTCCGCGCGGCGCGTCATTTCAGTGGCGCAGACCAGCATCGAATCGGCCAACTCCGGATAAAAGCGGCCCAAGGGCAGACCACCGACGATCTTTTTCTTGAGCAGGGCCTTGTTCACCACTTCCGGATTCCCGCACCGCACCACGAACTCATTGAAGAATTTCCCGCTGAATGCGGGCTTCATTTTCCCGGCCAGATAGTGCGCCTTGGCCGCATTCTGCAACGCCAGCTCTCGCAAGCCCACTTTCCCGTAAACGGTCATGAAGACGGTGGCCATCAGGGCGATGAGCGCCTGGTTGGTGCAGATGTTCGAGGTCGCTTTCTCGCGGCGGATGTGCTGCTCGCGCGTGGAAAGCGTCAGGCAGAAGGCGCGATTTCCGTGCGTATCCACGGTCTGGCCCACCAGCCTGCCCGGCATCTGGCGGACGAACTGGTCGCGCGTGGCGACGATGCCGGCGTAGGGACCACCGTAGCTCGGCGAAATGGCGAAGGATTGCAGCTCGCCGGCCACAATATCCGCATCCGCCGGCGGTTCCAGTATCCCCAGCGACACGGCTTCAGTGAATGCCACCACCAGCAACGCTCCGTGCCGGTGAGCGATATCCGCCGCCGCCTTCACGTCATCGATCACGCCAAAGAAGTTCGGTGACTGAACGACCACCGCGGCAGTCTGGTCGTCCATCTTGCGCTCCAGATCCTCGAGGTCGATCGCGCCCGAATCCTTCACGTAGCCAAACTCTTCGACCGGCATCCCCTGGTGCCGCGCATAGGTGCGCAGCACTTCGCGATACTCCGGGTGCAGGCTCCGCGCGGCCAGTGCGCGGTGCCTGCCGGTGATGCGCGCCGCCATCATGGCCGCTTCCGGCAGCGCGGTCGAGCCGTCGTACATGGAAGCGTTGGCCACGTCCATGCCGGTAAGCTGGCAGATCATGGTCTGAAATTCAAAGATGGTGGTGAGCGTTCCCTGCGAGATTTCGGCCTGGTAGGGCGTGTAGGAGGTCAGAAACTCGCCGCGCGAAACAACCGTATCCACCAGCACCGGCCGGTAATGCCGGTACACGCCGGCGCCGAGGAACGATGCATAACCATTCGCGTTTTCCGCGGCCCGCTCGCGGAAATAGTCGACGATCTCGTATTCGGAGATCCCCGGCGCCAGGCGAAGCGGACGGCGCAATCGCACCGCCTCCGGCAAGTGGGCAAACAGGTCTTCGGCCGACTCGACGCCGCAGGCGTCCAGCATCTGGCGGCGTTCGGAATCCGATTTCGGCAGGTAGCGCAACTATTTTTCGGCTCCTATGTAGTTTTGATAATCGGCTGCCGACATTAGATCCGGCAATTCGCCGGGCGCGCTCAGCTTGATCTTCACCAGCCAGGCCGCGCCGTGCGGATCTTCGTTGAGCTTTTCGGGCGCGTCGGCCAGCGCCGGGTTGATCTCACTCACTTCGCCGCTGACGGGCGAGTAAATGTCGGAAACCGCCTTGACGGATTCCACAGACCCCAGCGACCTGCCCTGCTCCACGCGCGTGCCGGGCTTGGGCAGGTCTACATAAACGATATCGCCGAGCTCCTGCTGGGCGTGATCGGTGATCCCGATGGTGCCAGTGCCGCCTTCCACCAGGACCCACTCGTGTTCCTTCGTATAACGGAAGTTTTCCGGATACATGGTCATTTCGCTCGCTTGTAAAACGGAGTTTCGACGGTCATCGCATCGGTGGGCTGGCCGCGCACGATGACTTGGATAGCTAGCCCAGGCCGGGCCAATTCCACGGGCAGATAGCACAGGCCGATGTTCTTGTTCAAAGCCGGCGCGGGCGAGCCGCTGGTGACCCATCCCGCGGCGACGCCGTTCACGTATACTTCGTACCCATCGCGGGCAATCGGCCGGCCCGTCATTTCAAATCCGGTGAGCTTCCGCCGCAGACCGGCTTCTTTCTGGCGCAGCAACGCCTCGCGCCCCACGAACTCGCCCTTGTCGAACTTGACGAGCCATGCTAGATCGGCTTCAAGCGGCGAAATGGAGGCGTCGATTTCGTGTCCGTAGAGCACCATCTTGGCTTCCAGGCGCAGCGTGTTGCGCGCGCCCAGCCCGCAGGGTTTGATACCGAACCCCGTACCCGCTTCCAGCACTCGCGCCCAGATGCGCTCGGATTCGGCCGGTGGGATGTAGATTTCGAAACCGTCTTCGCCGGTGTACCCGGTGTGGGCGATGCGCGCTGGCACGCCCGCCACTTCGCCATCGGTAAACCAATAATATTTGACGGCGCCCAAATCGACTGGCGTCAGTTTTTGCAACGTGGCGCGGGCCTGCGGGCCCTGGATGGCGATCTGGCTGTAGCGGCTGCTCGTCAGCTCGACGGCCGCGTCGAAGCGGTTGTGCGCGCGGATGTGCTCGAAATCCTTCTCCTGGTTGGAGGCGTTGACGCACAGGAAGAACCCGCGGTCGCTCACTTTGTGTACCAGAATATCGTCCACGAACCCGCCGTGCTCATAGAGCAGCCCGGTATAGTGCGCCTGGCCGGTTTGCAATTTGTGGACGGCATTGGTGGTGACGAAATCGGTCAGTTGAGCGGCTTGCGGCCCGCGAATCTCGATCTTGCCCATGTGGCCGATGTCGAACACGCCCACCGACTTGCGCACCGCCATGTGCTCCGAAAGAATCCCGGAGTAGTGAACGGGCATCTCCCACCCGCCGAATTCGACCATTTTGGCGCCTAGCGCACGATGGACGGAGTTCAGCGCCGTGCGGCGCAGCGGCGACGCCTGAGGCATGAAAATTCAGGCTACCAGCGGGAGGTAGGGCTGTCAATCGAGGGGGTCAGGCGATTCGCGCATTGGTGTTTTGCGTAACGGCGCCTCTACTGCGACCTTTCCTTCAGCAACTGCTTCCACCTTACCCAGGCGGCGGCGCGCGCTTTCCGGTTGGGTTCAGTGCCGCTCGGATCCTCGCCGGCGCGCATGAAGCCGTGGCCGGCGCCATCGTAGACGACAGGATCGTATTGCTTCTTTGCGGCGGCCATCTGCTCCTTCGTTGCGGGGATAGTGGCATCGATGCGGGCATCGTTGCCGGCGTAGAAACCGTAAACCGGCGCCTGGATGCGCGCCATGGCATCGGCGGCGGGGGGCGAACCGTAGAACACAAACGCCCCCCTCAGGTCCGGACGGTTGGTCGAGAAGAGGAAGGTCTGCCCGCCACCCCAACAGAAGCCCGCCACGAACAGCTTGCCGTTGGCCGCCGGCAGTTTAAGGCCGTAATCGGCGACGGCGTTCAAATCGGCGGTGATCTGGTCCGGCCTGAGATGGCTGATGGCTTCGCCCACCGTGTTGGGCGCAAAGTCCTTGGTGCGTCCGCCGTTGGGGGCCATGCCGGAAAGCAGGTCGGGCGCCACCGCGATGTAGCCGGCCTCGGCCACCTGGTCCGCCAGATCCTGCACCCAATCGGTCATCCCGAAGATTTCGTGGATAATGACTACCACCGGCGTCTTGGTCGCGGATTCCGGATAGACGACGAAGGTCTCGACGGACCGGCCGTCGTGTTTGACGGTGACCCATTCCCGATGGCGCGGGCTCTTCGCGAGTTTCGCGATCGCCCAATCCTGTGCCCCCAGACTCGAGACGGCCAAAGCGGCCAGCAACGCAGCTCGTCTCATCATCGGCTTTGAATCCCTCCTGCGGCGTCCGGCGCCCGGCTCACGCCACGCCGGCCACCGGGTCTTGCGCGGTATCCTGGCGAGGCCGTACGATGCGGAACGGTTGGAAACGGTAGCCTATGCCGAAGATGGTCTCGATATACTGATCGGCGTACGCACCCAGTTTCTTGCGTACACGGCGCACGTGAACGTCCAGCGTTCGTGTGCGGATGCCGGCGCCGTAACCCCAGATTTCCCATAACAGCGCGCGGCGAGGAACGATTTCGCTGGCATTGCTCACCAGCAGTGCCAGCAAGGCATATTCCTTCCGCGTCAGGCCGACCGGACGGGAATCCAGCGAAACGGTCCGATGTTCAAAATCCACCGCCAGGTGCTCGTCCTGATACGGCGCAATGGCGACTCGTGACAACGGTCCCATGGCCCCCCCTCTGCTAACTATACTACTGCTATAAACGCCACTTGTGAAAGGGCCAAAAACTGGGATACCCCACGCAAGCGCCGGAGGCGGTGTTCAATCGATCACAAACGGCCCGTCGTTGCCGACGCCCAGTTGCCGGCCGCTGCTGTCGAACGCTCGGATTTTGAAACGAACCGAGCCGGGGGGATTGTCGGTCTCGGCGTGGAACGACGACTCTTCGCCCCGCTTGAGCTCGTCATCCTCTACGGCGGTCTTCTGGCTGCTCAGCAGTTCCCCGTCGGAGGTCAGGAAATCGAAGGTCAGGGTCAATCCCTTGACGGGCTTTGTGACGCTGACCCGGCCGTCTATCGAGAGCCGCCCCTCTTCGACGCGCCGGGCTTTGGCTTCCACGACCTCCACGTCGTGCCTTTTTTGCGCCAGTGCCATGGCACAGGCGAGCAATAACAATAACGCGGCCGCGAGACACCTCATGGCTGTCAGTTTAACAGGACAAGGACACCGGACTGAAACCGGAGTTGTCGCTAGCTTTTCAAGTTGTCCGGTTTTATTAGCAAGTGATCTGTCCGGTTTGTGGTACAAAGTGATGCGGCCGTCAGGCCGCTTCCGTTTGGGTTTTGGCTTTTGTCTTGGCTGGCAGAACACTCGTCGGCGCGGTGGAAAAGTGGGAATCTCGCGCCGTTTGCGAGATTCCCGAGGGACTGTGGGAGCGGTGGGAAACCGCCTTTTGGTTTTCCGCCGCTTCCATGGTCCCGTCTTTTCCACGGCGCTCGGGTTTGCTTTCCCCGCGTAGCGACTGGCCGCCGCTATCATAGCGGCCG
>Ga0181518_10005322_pt1 | contig 11188 bp, 9 predicted proteins | sample PEATcosm2014_Bin_28_FD_119751 | JGI IMG/M metagenome (GOLD analysis project Ga0181518, IMG submission 119751) | Peatland microbial communities from MTU Mesocosm Facility, Houghton, MI, USA - PEATcosm2014_Bin01_60_metaG | ecosystem: Environmental > Terrestrial > Soil > Wetlands > Peat | place... | reverse complement strand
CGTAAGCCGGTACATCGGCTGGCGGTTGGAGCAGCGCAAGGCGGCCGAGGCGGAGGAGGCGTCGGCGATCATCCCGGCCGGCGAGCCCGACGCCGAGGCCAAGCCGCGCCAGGTGCTGATCATCTCCGCCGACATCGGCGAGGGCCACGACCTTCCGGCCCGCGCGGTTGCGCGCGAGTTCCGAGACGAGGACCCCGACGTCCAGGTGTCGGTCGTCAACGGCCTGCCCGCGATGGGGCCGATCGTCAGCCATGTGCTGCGCGAGAACTCGGCCTTCATGTTCGAGTGGGTCCCGTGGCTGTTCGACTTCCAGTACACGCTGTTCATGTACTTCGCGCCGCTCCGCTGGCTGTCGCGCAAGCTGCTGACCTTCGCAGGGCGGCGCGGGCTGATGCGCCTGATCAAGGCCCATGACCCGGACGTGATCGTCTCGACCTATCCGGGCGTCACCGCGATCCTCGGCGAGTTGCGCCGCACGCGCAGGCTCAAGGTCCCGTGCTATTCGACGATCACCGACCTCGCCGGGCTTCAGTTCTGGGCCCACCCGGGGATCGACCTGCACTTCATCACCCACCCCGAGTCGGCTGAGGAGGTCGAGCGCATCGCGGGCCCCGGCAGCGTTCGCTGGGCCAAGCCGCCGACCTCGTCGGCGTTCCTCGCCGCGCGCTCGCGCGGCGACGCGCGCCGGGCTCTCGGCCTGCCGGGCCAGGGCCGCGTGATCGCCGTCTCCGGCGGCGGCTGGGGGGTCGGGGATCTGATCGGCGCGACCGGGGCGGCGCTGGCCTTCGAGGACGCGATCGTGCTGTGCCTGTGCGGGCGCAACGACAAGCTGCGCGCGAAGGTGACCGCTCGCTTCGGCGGCGAGCCGAGGCTGCGGGTGATGGGCTTCACCGATCGCATGGGCGACGTCCTCGCCGCCGCCGACGTGCTCGTGCATTCGAGCGCCGGGCTGACCGTGCTGGAGGCGATCATCCGCGGTTGCCCGGTTGTCTCCTACGGGTTCGGCTACGGCCACGTGAAGGCCACCAACGCCGCTTTGGAGCGCTTCAAGCTCGCCCAGGTGGCGCGCCGCGAGAGCGATCTGCGACCGGCGATCGAGCGTGCCCTGGAGCACCGTCCCGAACCCGACAGCCGCTTCGCCCGCCGCCCGCCGCAGGCTGCGCTGATCCTCTCCGACGAGCGCCGCGCGGGCCAGATCCCGGCCTGGAAGCTGCGGGCCGCGCGGGTCACGGCCGCCGGCTTGGCCGTGGTCGCGGTCGCCAGCTGGACGCTCACCACCGGCGCCTCCTATTCGCTGGTATCGCACATCGCCCACATCAAGCCGGTCACCGCGGTGGCCACCGACCGGCCGGAGGTCGGCGTGCTGATCGACGCCCCCGGGTCGCAGATCCCCGCGGTCGCCGGCACGCTCGCCGCCGACGGGATCCACGCCTCGTTCGCCGTCGCCGACCCGTCGTCGCCGCTGGTGATGAGCGTCGCGAGCTTCCACGATCAGGCGCTGCCGCGGCTGCCCGACGGCGGGCTCGTGCGGTGGCTGGACGCCCGGGCGCAGCTGCACCGGTTGCTCGAGCGGATGGGCTACGAGCATCACTTCCTCTACTACTCCAACGGCCCGAGCCTCGGTCAATGGCTCGTCGCCCACGGTGCCGGCGGGCGGCTGGTCGCCGGCGCGGTGCGCCTGCAGGACGCCGACGACCCGCTCGGGTTCCTGCGTCCCGGCGAGGTCGTGGAGTTCCGCGTCGACAGTGCCGCCGCGATCCAGCCGCTGCTCGCCAAGCTGCTGTCCGGACTGCACGAGGAGCATCTCGCGGCCGTGTCCATCGGGCGGCTGATGCGCGACGCCGATCCGTCTGACTGATCTCGCGCTCGGCATCGACGATGTGCGCCGGGCCGCGACGCGGCTGCACGGTGTTGCGCGGCGCACGCCCGTGCTGCGCTCGCGAACGCTCGACGCGCTCGCCGGCGCGAGGGTCTCGCTGAAGGCCGAGACCTTCCAGCGGGGCGGAGCATTCAAGTTCCGCGGCGCCTACAACGCCGTCTCCTCGCTCGGCCCCGGGGCGCTGGCGCGCGGCGTGTGCGCCGCCTCCTCGGGCAACCACGCGGCGGCGGTCGCGCTCGCCGCCGGGCTGTGCGGGACGCACGCCGTGATCCTGATGCCGTCCGACGCGCCGGCCCTCAAGCGCGAGGCCACGCTCGGCTACGGCGCCGAGGTGATCGAGTTCGATCGCTACCGCGACGACCGAGAGCGGCTGATGCGCGCACTGGCCGCCGAGCGCGGGCTGGCGCTCGTGCACCCGTTCGACAACCCGCTCGTGATGGCGGGGCAGGGGACGGTCGCGCTGGAGCTCCTCTCGCAGGTGTCCGGAGAGCTCGACGCGCTGCTCGTCCCGGTCGGCGGCGGCGGACTGATCTCGGGCTGTGCGACCGTGATCGCGGCCCTGGCGCCGGGCGCCCGGGTGATCGGCGTCGAGCCGCTCGCGTCCGACGACGTGGCCCGTTCGCTGGCCAGCGGGCGGCGCGAGCGCGTCACGGTCGGGCGCACGATCGCCGACGGCCAGCAGACGGCCGCTCCGGGCGAGCTCACCTGGCCCGTGATCCACGCGCTCGTGCACGAGGTCGTCACGGTCTCCGACGAGCAGATCGTCGCGGCGATGCGGTTCTGCTTTGAGCGGCTCAAGCTCGTCGTCGAGCCGTCCGGGGCGTGCGCCCTCGCCGCGCTGCTATGCGGGGCTGTCTCGGTTGCTCGGGGCGCGAGCGCAGGCGTCGTGCTGTCGGGCGGGAACGTGGGCGCGTCGGCGTTCAGCGCCTTGCTTGGGTCCTGACGGGAGGCGGTGTTACCAGTGAACGCCGCGGGTCGCCTGCGCGAACGCCCGCCGGCTTGCCTCGGTCAGGCGGTCGGGCGGCTCGCCCCCCTCGGGGAACAGCTGGTAGCCCCGGTTGACGACGAGATCCTGGGCTCCGGGTGCGATCGCGTAGGTCAGCTGGCCGATGTTGCCCATCGCCGTCCCCATCCGCTTGGGCCGCTTGCGGATCGCGTCGGTGATCATCTCCGCCGCCTGCTCGGGCTTGAGCGTGGGGAGGTGCTCATAGACCTTTGTCGGCGCGATCATCGCGGTGCGCACGAGCGGCATGTAGATCGTCGTGACGTGGACGCCGTCGCCGATGATCTCCGGCGCGATCGAGCGCGAGAACGCATCCAGGGCGGCCTTGGAGGCGAGGTAGGCGGCGAACCGCGGCGTGTTGATCTGCAGGCCGATGGTCGAGATGTTGACGATGTGCCCGGAGCTCCGCGCGCGCATCACCGGCAGGAGGTCCAGGATGAGCTTGACCGGCGCGAAGTAGTTGAGCGCCATTGTGCGCTGGTAATCGTGGAAGCGGTCGTAGGAGCGGTTGATCGAGCGCCGGATCGACTTGCCCGCGTTGTTGACGAGGATGTCGACGTGCCCGTGCTCGGCGAGCACCTCCTCGGCCATGCGATCGATGTCGTCGGTGTTGGTCAGGTCGCACGGGTGGACGGCCGCGATGCCGCCGAGATCGTGGATCTCGTCCGCCACCGCCTGGAGCTTCTCCCGCGTGCGGGCGACGAGCAGGACCTTGCCTCCCGCTCTGCCGATCGCGATCGCCGCCGATCTGCCGATCCCCTGCGAGGCGCCGGTGATCAGCACCGTCCGGCCCCTGACGGCATCGGGCAGCGACTGGGCGAGGATGTCGCCGGCACCGGGAATCCGCTGCCCAAACGCCCGCAGGGTGCGCATCCCGCCGAGCGCGATGTCGGTGAGGTCGGGTGGCATCAGAGATCGACAGTACCTGGTTGGCCATCTGCGCGAGCGCGGCCGGCTCCCGGGTTGGCAGGTCGTTGGGGTGGGCTCCGGGTGGACTCCGTACCGGCGGGCGGCCGAGACCGGGCTATGCTCGCGTCATGTTGCGCCTTGAAAACCGGCACCGCGCCTCTGACTACCAGTGGTCCGCCTGACCGTCGACGACCTGCTGCAGGAAGCGCGCAGCTGCCTGGCGCGCGTCGGCCCGCGCGAGGCGAGCGAGGAGATCGGCCGCGGGGCGGTCCTCGTCGACATCCGCTCGGAGTCGCAGATCGCCGCCGACGGCACCGTCCCTGGAGCCCTGTCGATCGCGCGCAACGTGCTCGAGTGGCGCCTGGATCCCGCCAGCGATCACCGCCATCCTGATGCCCCAGGCCTTGAGGATCGGGTGATCCTGATGTGCAACGAGGGCTATCAGTCCAGCCTGGCGGCGGCGACGCTCCAGCGCCTGGGCTTCTCGGCGGCCACCGACCTCGACGGTGGATTCCAGGCCTGGCGTGCGGCCGGCCTGCCGGTGCGCGAGCCGGCGAGCTGACGTTTGACTCAACGGCGGCTGCTCAGCTTGCCGACCAGCAGCTCCACCGAGCGCTCGAGGTCCGCCAGCGTTGCCTGCTCGACGCTGGCGATCCCGAGCTTGCGGTTCAGCCAGGCGTTGATCTCACGGTGGCTGGTTCCGTCCCGGCGCCTGACCTCCGATACGAGCCGGTGTCGCTCCTCCCGCAGCTGAGCCCGGCGCTCGAACGCCGGAGCCTTGCTCGCACCGTTGGTGGCGGTGCGATCGCTCGACGGTGCAGCGGGTGCGTCGGCGGCCGGCCAGGGAATCGCCGGCGCGGGCGTGGGCGGCGGTGCCGGCGCCGGCCCGCCGAACAACGTCATCTGCGGGGCGACGTCGGCGCTCAGCGGGACGAACTCCGGGGTCGGGGAGCGCTCGGTCTGGCGCTGCTCGGCGCGCTCCTGTTCGAGCTCATCGGCGTCGCCTCGCCGTCGCAGGACGCCGCGCAGCTCGTGCTCGATCGTGGCGGCGTGGTCACGCAGGATCGGATCGGCCGGCACGTAGAGCCAGCTCGGAGTCGCCGGCCGTCCCGGAAGGGTACGGACGAACCGGCCGACGATCTGGCGGAAGATCAGCGGGGTCTTGGCGGCGGTCGCGTAGACGCCGACGCGCAGCCGCGGGATGTCAACCCCCTCCGACACCATGTTGACCGCGACGATCCAGGGATCGGTCGAGCTCGTGAAGGCCGCGAGCTTGGCAGCCGCCCGGGGCTCGGCATGCAGAACGACCAGGGGCACGCGTCCGGTCGCCTCCCGCAGCAGCTTGGCGATCCGGCGGGCGTGGTCGGAGTCGGCGGCGACGACCAGGCCGCCGGCATCCCGGTGGCCGTCCTTGCGCAGCGCCCGCAACCGGGTGTCGGCCTCTCGCAGGATGCGCTGCAGCCCGTCGGGGAGCTCGGTCGAGATCGCCGTGCGGTAGCGGCGGCTGGCCTCCCGAGTCGAGAGCACCGTCTCGAAGCTCGACTCGATCACGTCATCGCCGCTGCGCCACGACAGCGTGCCGTCGTAGGCGACGAAGCAGACCGGCCGGCAGACGGCGTCCGCGACTGCCTCCGCGTAGGCGTAGGAGACGTGCGGCTCGGCCAGCCCGTCGGTGTCGTAGCTGACGCCCGGGATCGGAGTGGCATCGGAGCGAAACGGGGTGCCTGACAGCAGGAGCCACCTCCGGCTGGCGGCGAAGGCCTTGGAGAACCCCACGCCCCAGGTGAGATCCTCGCCCAGGTGGTGCGCCTCGTCTGCGATCACGAGCGTCCGGGGCGGGAGGGTGCGTCCCCAGCGGACGGGGGCCTTGGCGATCCGGGCGTAGGTCACCGAGACGCCGTGGAAGCCCGCCGGCGGGCGCGGTGAGTCGGAGTCCGGGGCAAGGTCGATGCCCAGGGCGTCGGCCGCCCGCGCCCATTGCTTGGTCAGCGGCGCCGTCGGGCACGTGACCACGACGGCGCCCGCGGTGCCGGCGGCAAGCTGCTGACGGGCGAACTCCAGCGCCGGGCGGGTCTTTCCGGCGCCGGGCGCGGCCGACACCAGGAATGGCCCGTCCTGCCAGCGGGCCATCTCGGCCAGCGCACGGCGCTGCCAGGCGCGTAGGGGCGAGCGGTCGGATGGTAGGCGTAGGTTGGGCACGGGTCGGCCATCCTGAAGGACGGACCGGACGTCGTCGAGGCGTCCGGCGGATCTGCGAACATACGTTCGATGATCGTATGTGTCCTGATCCCCCGTTTCGCGCTTGCCACCGCCGCCGGCGATCGCGGTGAGCTGCTTCAAAAGCCGGTCGCGCTCGCGCCGGAGCCCGGGGGCGTCCAGCAGGTGGGAGAAGTATCGCTTGCCGCCGAGGCGTTCGGGATCCATCCCGGCATGCGCCTGGGAGAGGCGCTGGCGCGCTGTCCCGAGTTGACGCTCGTCCCGCCTGATCCGGCGGGCGTGGCCGATCTCTGGGAGCGTCTGCTCGTGCGCCTGGAGTCGATCGGAGCCGCCGTGGAGCCCGAGCGCCCCGGGTTGGTGTGCTTCGATGCCAGGGGGCTGCTGCGGCTGCACGGCGGGATCGACGGCGTGCTGGCGGCGGTTCGCCAGGGTCTGCGCGTTCCGGCTCGCATCGGGGTCGCGCCGTCGCGCTTCGCCGCGGTGGCTGCGGCCACCAGGGCACGGGTCCGCCGCCCGGAGATCGTCGATGGCGGTCGGCGGGGGCCGGGCGCTCCCTCCGGGCTTGTCGATGGCGGTCGGCGGGTGCCGGGGGCTCGTCCGGGGCTCGAGGACCGTGAGCAGGCCAGGGCCTACCTGGCTTCGCTGCCCGTCTCCCTGCTGCGTGCCCGCCCGGCGCTGGCCGAGCTGCCGGAGGCGCTGGAGCGCTTGGGCGTGCGGACGCTGGGAGAGCTCGCCGCGCTGCCTCCGGCGGCGCTGGCGGACCGCTTCGGCAGGCTTGGCCTGCTCGCCCACGAGCTCGCATGCGGCGGCGACAGCTCGCTGCGCCCCCGGCCGGCGAGCGAACTGGTGCGCGAGGAGCTGGACCTGCCCGAGGCGGTGTCCGGAGTGCAGCTGGAGCGCGGTCTGGGGCTGCTGATCGACCGTCTGCTGGCTCGCCGTGAGCGACGCGGCCGCACGCTGAGAGCGGTGGTGATCTCGGCCGCGCTGGTCGAGCAGGGGGGGACGTGGCGTGAGCAGGTCGTCTTTCGTGAGGCGCTGGCCGATCCGGTGCGGATGCGACTGGCGCTGGCGCCGCGCCTGGCGCTGATGCCGGCTCCCGCCGAACGGCTGAGGTTGGCGGTCGAGCGCTTCGGTCCGCCGGCCAGCGATCAGCGGGCGCTGCTGGAAGATCCCGCGGCGGCGCGTGCTGCACGGCTGCGCGAGGCGATCCGCCAGGCGCGGGTGGCGGCTGGGCCCGATGCCGCGCTGCGCGTGCTCGAGGTCGATCCGGACTCGCGCCTGCCCGAGCGCCGCGCGGTGCTGACCCCATTCGAGGGCTGAGCAGGTGTGCAGATGAACCGCGTGCCGAGTTGGCTGACGTCGATGGGCGCCCGGCTGTACGGTCGGCGTTCTGGGAAGCGTCGCGCCGAGCGGGCGATTGTCGCGGCCGCCGAGGCGGAGTTTGGCGTGCGCCATCTGGCGGTGCTCTCCAAGCTAGGCCGGGCTCACGCCCGGGCTCGGCACGTCCGCCGCGACGCGGTCCACAGGCTGGCGTGGCGCGGCGGGACGCTGATCCTCGCTCAGCGTGTCGCCCCGCAATCGGAGGCTGCTTGAAAACAGAAGCTGATGTTTCAGGCAACGGATAGCCGGTCCGCGCGCCGTCTCGCCGTGCCCCGTCGCGTCGCCGTCCGCGCCGGCGACGACGGGCGTCCGCAGGTCGTCGACGGCCGGGAGGTGGATGCGGTGCGCGAGTCCTGGCTGATCGAGGACCGCTGGTGGACCGACAAGCCGCTGCGCCGGCGCTACTGGGAGGTGGTCACCATCTGCGGACGTGACGAGATCGTCTTCCACGACCTGCTCAGCGGCAGGTGGTGGCGCCAGCGCTGCTAGGTTAGAGAACCCCATCGTCCGCGCCGGACGCCTTCAAGCGACGACCCGGACCGCTGCCAACGGCGCACCATCCGGACGTGGCGGGCGCACAGCTGCGCCTGAGATGGTGGGCCTCTGTTGGACGGCGAGCCGGCGGGTGGCGGCCGTTGCCCACTGCCTCGGCGGCGGTTAGGATTGTGCTTCGCTGCTCGAGCGGGAGCTGGGCTCCCGGCGCGTAGTCGATGGTGTGGCCGGGGAACGAGTTCGTGCCCCGAGTTGGTTGTCGGGCGGCGCTGGAATCCGGCGGCGCCAGAGAATCGTGCAGGAGACAAGGAGACGAACCGTCGAATGAGAGTTGCTCGTCACCCTCGATCCGAGGAGTACGCGTCATGTCTGGCCAGCAGCTTCGAGGCGGGGTGCGCGAGGCGATGAATATGTCGTGGGTCACGCTCGACCGTATCTGTGAGGAGCAGATGCGCTCCGACGCGAAGCTCCGCCGGCTGTTCGAGGACAGCGACAGGCCTCTGCGCTCCCGGGCTACGCAGCTGAGCGACGAGGAGCTCCTCGAGAAGCTGCGCGGGTTTGGCTTCGATCTGGACCGCGCCGGCCTCGAGCGGTTGTGCGAGGGCGCGCTCTCAGCCCAGGAGGTCGCCGGTCCGCTCATGGACCGGTGCGATTTTCAGACCGACAAGGAGCAGATGGAGGGCGAGTGGATCTGGATCTGCGTGCTCTCGCTGTGGCAGCGGTGGTGGCCCGAGAAGGTGTGCCTCGAGCTGCTCGACGACAAGATTCAGTCCGGCTACCTCGAGCTCGAGCGCCGGGCGACTGCAGCTGCGGCAGCTACCTGGCTCGCTGCATGGTCAGACGTGGTCCGCCTGTGCGAGATCACAGAGATCCACTCGATCGAGAAGTTCGACGACCGCTTTCCGATGAGCCAGTCGCTGTTTAACTGGAGCCAAGATCTGGAGGACGCGCTCTGGAACGCAGGGCTCGAGGACCCGGAGTTCCTCTGGGCCAGGATCGGGGTGTGCGAGGACGCGCTTGGGCGGTTTCCCAATGAGGACCGGCTGATGGTCGAGAATCGACGACGCGCGGTGGCCGAATCCCTCTTCGAGCTTGGCGAGACCGACGCCGCCGAGTCGTTGTTCGAGCAATGGCTTGCCGTCGATCGTCGCTGGGGGTGGGGGTGGATCGGCTGGGCGGACCTCCACTCCTTCACGAACCGCAGACCCAAGAATCACGGCCGAGCCGAGGAGCTGCTACGCCGCGGGTACTCGACCCCCGGCGTGAGGGACAAGGAGGACATCGCCGCGCGACTCGCCCAGCTGTATGAAGAAACCGGCCGCGGCAAGGAGGCGCTGGAGTTCGCAGATGGCGCCAGGCGCGTGAGCGCAGCGAAAGCTGGGATGAGCGTGCGGCGGACGGTCGATCTGGTGGACGCCGGCGATGGCGTCGCGGTGCGCGACCGCGCGACGATCAGCTTCGGAGGCGAAGGGCTTCCACTCGACCGGCTGGAGGAGATCGTAACGGCGCTGGACGCTTCGCAACGACCGGCGCGAGCGACCAAGGTGGGCCGCAACGCCCCTTGTCCGTGCGGGAGCGGGCGGAAGTACAAGAAGTGCTGCGGCTCGGTTCGTTAAGGCTGCTGACAGGATCTACGCGGCACTTGGCAAGCTCCAAGGCTCCAAGGCGGCGTGTGATCGGCGTGGGCGCGGTGGTTGCGCTGGCCTTGGTTGTGCTGAGCGGTTGTGGAAGTTCCAGCACGACGTCCAGGCGCGCCACCGTGATTGCTGGCCCGGGGTCTGCTGAGAAGGTAGTGCCACTGCTGAGACTCGCGCTGCCGTTGTCGAGCGCGGGCTGCCGTGGTGTGCATCGGCTTGACGGGGGCGCGGATCAGATCCCGGCGAAGGTCAGTGACATGCAAGGGCAGGTTGCGGTGCTGGTCAGCGTGTGCATCGAGGGGACGGGTCCGTATCCGTTTATCGTCGACACCGGTGCCAGCGGCACGGCGGTGGACGCCGGGCTGGTCAAGCGCCTCGGGCTCACCGCGGTCGGTGCGCCGGAGAGGCTTGTGGGACCGGGCTGTGTCACCGACGGCCAGGCGTCTCGCGTCACCCAGTGGAGCGTCGCCGGGTTGCCGCTGGCGCCGCAGACCCTGACGGCGGTCAAGATTCCCGAGATGGGCGGGCCTGGCGAGCCGGTCGGCGTAATCGGCTCAGACGTGTGGAACCGCTTCGGCGCGTTGCGCGTTGATTTTCGCCGCGGTGATCTGGTCGTGCCGGGTCGCGAGCGGGCAGCGCCCAACCGAGCGGTGATGATCACCCGGCCGGTCATCTCGCGGCTGCCCTCATCCCTGGTCCATGGCGCCGCGCAGTTTGACGCTCCGATGACGGTCGACGCCTCGGCCGATACGGTCCTGCTCGGCACTCCCGTGGCGCTCGGATCACACGCGCCGCGGGAGTTCATTCCCGATACGGGTGCGGTGGTGTCGGTGGTCGACAGCGGCGTGGCGACGATGGTCGGCCTCACGCGCCTACGTCAGAGGACGACCCAAAGCACGGTCTGCTCGGTCATTGCCAGCCCGGATGTCCTCACCGGCAAGTGGTGGCTCACGGGCAGCCGGCGCCGCTCGGGTGCGCTCGCAAGTCACGCGCTCGAGCCCCAAGCAGTCGCCACCATGGACCTCTCGGGCATGCCCGGCGTCGCCGGTTTCCTAGGCGCCGACCAGATGAGCCGGTTCGGCTCGGTGGTCTTCGATTACGCCGGTGGGAGGATTCTGTTCGGCGCCCATTGACGCGTCCGGTCAGTTGGCTCTCGCATGCGCCGCTACGGAGGCGCGCGTCGCCGTATGAGCAATCAGTCATACCCGCCGCACGGCGCAATCCACAGCTCGATGCTGGCGCCAGCGATTCGCAGGTTTAAGGATCGTGCCTATGCAAATGCAAAGCTGGGCAGATGCTTGAGTTCTCTGTCGCCCCGGCGATTGCGACACCGGGACGAGAGCTTTGGCGGCGGGATGGTCGACCGCCCGCGCGCCGGGACGCACCCGATCAGGGCCTGGGCGGGAGCCGCGGCGCTGTCGCTCGGAAGGACGCTTTGCAGGAGACGGCGCGGACTATCGGATTCGACCGCGGACCTCGACATCCGCCCGCCGACCGGGGCCGGCGTGCCAGCGGCTGCTATTGGTGGCGTCGCAGCAGCGCGGCGAGCGTCGCGAGGGTGTGCCAGGCGACAGTCTTGCCGTTGTCGATCGCGAGGTGGCCCTTGAGGAAATCACGCTGACGTTCATCCTCGATCGCAAACGCGACGAACACAACCTTCTCCTGCCCCAT
>Ga0181518_10005321_pt1 | contig 11189 bp, 9 predicted proteins | sample PEATcosm2014_Bin_28_FD_119751 | JGI IMG/M metagenome (GOLD analysis project Ga0181518, IMG submission 119751) | Peatland microbial communities from MTU Mesocosm Facility, Houghton, MI, USA - PEATcosm2014_Bin01_60_metaG | ecosystem: Environmental > Terrestrial > Soil > Wetlands > Peat | place... | reverse complement strand
CGCTCGAAACGCTCACCACCGGCCGCGGCGACTGCGAGGATTATGCGATCGCCAAATACGTGGCGTTGACCCAGGCGGGTGTTGCGGCGGAGGACGTAAGGCTCGTCATCGTGCACGATCTCACCGTCGACGAGAACCATGCCGTTGTTGCCACTCGTCTCAACGGCAACTGGATCATTCTCGACAATCGCTGGCTGACGCTGGTCAAGGACCGCGAGATGCCGCGGATGGTCCCGCTGTTCGCGCTTGATCAAACCGGCGTCAGGCTGTTCCTGCCCATGACCGCGCCGGATGTGCGCCGTGCATCGGCGCCGTGCGAAAACGCCGCGTGCGCGCCCGCTTCGTTCTGAGCATATTTGATCAGCTTCTGAGACGTTGTTCCGGTGAGGGAAGGCGCTATTGTGGGGCGGCTACCGGAAGCGGAGGCGTTTTGAGCCACAGTGCGCGGGCGGTGGTCGTCGACAAGCATGGTTTAGCCCTCGCGCAATTGTCCCATGGGTGGTTCTTCTTTTAGAACCTTCGCTCGGACAGAGCCCGCGTTGAAGGACAACACGGTGGTAAGGACAAGTGCAACCAATATCGGCTTGCGCTTCAACATAATCGGCACCGAGTCAATTCTACCGTTCTCGGAGGGCTTCCTGTTTGTAACGCATCAGTGGAGACAGCAAGTAGCTGATGATCCGGCGCGAGCCAGTTTTGATTTCGACCGTCACCGCCATACCAGGCGAGAGATCCACAGGGTTGTCATCGATCTGCATCTTAGTGCGGGATAACGAGATTCGGGCTGCGTAGACTAACTCCTGGTTACTGGGTTCGCTCGACTCCTGCTCGGCGCCTGAGTCTTTGGACTTCGATTGGTCCGCCGGCCTTTCACGCGTGATGGAGTCCGGCGACACGCTCATCACCTTTCCTTCAATAAGGCCGTAGCGGTTGAAATTAAAAGCGTCGACCTTGATCTCCGCATCCTGACCAGCATGTACGAAACCGATGTCGCGATTGAGCACCATCGCTTCGACCTCGATGTGGCTATCGCTGGGCACAAGCACAAGCAGTGTTTGTGCTGGGGTGACGACGCCACCAATCGTGTGTACCGCCAATTGATGGACGGTGCCGTCAACTGGGGCAGTGAGCTCCTGTAATGCGGACCGGTGCTGCGCCCTTATGAGATCTTCGTTGAGGCCTTTGGCTTTGCGCTCGGCCTCGACGAGTTCGGTATAACGCTGGCGGCGAAATTCCGATTGTAGTTGCACTCGCTGCTCGTCAATCGCGGCAATTGCCGCGGTCGTTTCCTCAGAGTGGCGCTTCTGCACCTGCAGTTCGTGCTGCTCTTCGATATAGGGCTGCAGCAGTTCCAGATAATTGGCTCTGGATCCGGTGGTATGGTCATAGAGGGTTTTGCGGATTGCTAAGCGCTCTTCCATCACTGGCAGTGAGGCTTCTAATTTGCTGATTGTGGCCTCGATTGTCTCGTGTTCGGCCTGCTTTTGGTCGCGCTGACGGTCAAGGACGGCGAGCTTCGCCTGCTGCTCAGCGACCTGGTCATAAAGGAATTTGCGTTGGACCGCTACCAGCGGTGGTGGCGCGTCGGGTGGGGATTTGAAATTGGTGAGCGGATCACCATCGGCTAATTCGGCTTGCAACCGGGCAACCTCGAGCTGAGCGACGATGAGGTCACTCTGGTAATGCTTCCACTCCGCGTCATTCATGGTCGGATCGAGTTCGATCAGGGTTTCGCCCGACCTAACCTTTTGACCGTCGTGAACATGGATGGCGCGGACTACGCTGGTCTCGAACGGCTGGATGACCTTGACGCGCCCACTCGGTATGATCTTGCCCTTCGCGGACGCAACGATGTCGACTTGGCCGAGGCATGCCCATGCGAGCGCAATGCAAAAGAGGGCCATGAGAGAATAGGCGATCGCGCGCCCAATCGGCGAGGGAGGCGTCTCGACGATTTCGAGCGCGGCCGGCAGAAATGCTAATTCATCCCTGTCCGCACGCTTCTTTGCGGGTTTCGATGGCATGCTATTCCTCAGTGGACTTCATGGATGCCTGCTTGCAGTCGGTAGAGATTGGCGTAGCTCCCCCCAGTCCTGATGAGTTCGTCATGCGTGCCGTCCTCAATAAGTCTGCCGCGGTCGATGGTGATGATGCGGTCGGTTCGGCGCACGGTCGAAAGACGGTGGGCGACGATAACGACCGTGCGGCCTTTGCAAATTTCCCTCATGTTTTCTTGGATGATGCGTTCGCTTTCGTAATCGAGCGAGCTGGTAGCCTCATCAAAGATCAGAATGCGGGGGTCCGTGATCAGCGCGCGTGCGATTGCGATGCGCTGCCGCTGGCCACCCGAGAGGCTGTCGCCGCGTTCTCCAACGATCGTATCGTAGGCTTCCGGGAATTCGAGAATGAAGTCGTGGGCGCCGGCAAGCTTTGCCGCGGTGATGACGCGCTCAATCGGAAAGGCGGGGTCGGCGAGCGCAATGTTGTCGCGAATCGAGCGATTGAATAGTATGTTCTCCTGCAGGACGACACCGATCTGCCGACGCAGCCACGCTGGATCCACCATGGCAAGATCAACACCGTCGACGAGGACGCGACCGCTCTCGGGCACATATAGCCGTTGGATCAACTTTGTGAGCGTGCTTTTGCCGGAACCCGAAGGTCCGACTACCCCGACCGACTGGCCGGGCGCGATCTTGAAGGTGACGTCGTGCAAAGCTTCCGGCGCATCGATGCGGTAGCGGAAAGTTACATGCTCGAAAGCAATCTCACCGCGAATCGCCGGCAATGCAGCACGGGCGGGGTTGAATGCCGGTTCAGGCGCAGTGTTCAGGATGTCGCCAAGGCGAGCGATCGACAGGCGTGCTTGGTGGAAGTCCTGCCACATCTGGGCTAGCCGCAGTACCGGGGCGCTGACGCGGCCGGCCAGGATGTTGAACGCCACGAGCTCGCCGACGCTGAGGTCACCCTCAATGACCAGCTTGGCCCCGAAATAAAGCGTCGCCGCCGTGACAACCTTGCTGACCAGCTGGACACAGTGACTTGCCGTGTTACCAAGGCGTAACACGCGAAAGCTCGCCGCAACGTAACCAGCGAGTTGCTCCTCCCAGCGCCGTTGCATCTGCGGCTCGACCGCCATGGCCTTGAGGGTCTCCACCCCCACGACGCTTTCCACCAGGAAGGCTTGATTTTCGGCGCCCCGTGCGAACTTTTCGTCTAGGCGTCTGCGGAACAGCGGTGTCGCGCCGGCGGAGATGCCGATGTAAAACGGGAACGACGCCAGCACGATGAAGGTCAGAAACGGTGAGTAGACAAACATCACCCCGAGAAACACGAACGTGAAGAACAGATCGATGACCAGAGTGAGTGCCGAGCTGGTCAGGAAGTTGCGAATGTTTTCCAGCTCGCGCACTCGCGCCACGGAATCGCCGACGCGGCGTGCCTTGAAATAAGCGATCGGCAACGCCAAGAGGTGACGAAACAGCCGGGCACCGAGTTCGACGTCGATGCGGTTTGTGGTATGCGCAAACAGATAAGTGCGCAAAATTCCGAGGATCGTCTCGAATGCCGATATAGTAACAAGCCCGATGACGATCACGTCAAGCGTGCTCAAGCTGCGGTGAACAAGGACCTTATCGATGACGACCTGGAAGAATAGCGGCGTGACGAGCGCAAAGAGCTGCAGAAAAAAGGAGGCGAAAAAAACTTCGGTGAGTTGATGACGGTATTTGTGAATGGCGCCGAGAAACCAAGTGACGTCGAACCGGCGCGAGAGATCCGCGAGACCAGCACGCCGCGTCATCAATACCAGTCGGCCGTCCCAAACTGCTTCGAACTCAGATCGGGTCATCAAGGCGGGGCGCGAGGCCTGCGGCGACTGCACCATAATTTTGTCGTCGCCGGCCTTGGCAAGTAACAGGAAGCCGCCGTCGCGCAGCGCGGCAATTCCCGGCAGCGGTGTGGTCGCCAGCCGATCCCAGTTGGTCGTGCGCTCGCGGGCCTTGAGGCCGAGTTCCTTGGCGCAGCGCAACATTTCTGGAATACCAATCGGAGCCGCGCCGAAGCGATGCCGAACCTGCTCGGAATCGACGCTGACGCCATGCCAGCGCACTAGGCTTACCAGGACGTACAGGCCCGGATCCACCGCACTGGGTTTGATCTCGGTGGTCATGCCGGACAACAAGATTGGTTAGGCCGACAGGGTCGAGAATTTCGTTCGCTCACGCATGCTCGCTTGTTGGATCCCCGGTTCCCTGCCATTTCATCGCGCGCATCCCATCCGGTCACTCCCGGAGGTGCTTCGATCTCGCGCTGGTTCGGCGACGATGCGCGTTCGTCCCTTAGATCGAAGGCTAAGAACAGCCCGCAGGTTAAAGGCTCGTCGTCAATAATGCGCGAACCTGCGTGCGGGTCATGTTCCCCAGTGCTGGCCGCATGTATATCAGGAGTGCCGGCCAGGGGGCAACGAGAACCACCACACGATTAATGGAGACCGCCGAGCGCCCCACGCCCAAAATCGTCAAGTCGCCACTCTGGCGCCCTCCGCGAGGGTGCTCATGGCCGATCTGCCCTGGTCGCCAATAGGGCGCCGCCCTTGTGCTTGATTGCCTTTACCGCCTCTGTGATGCGGCTGACCACGTCATCCCACCGGCCTGGTACTTTCTGACGGAAGAGCCGCGCGGTCGGATACCACGGACTGTCGTCACGGTCGAGGAGCCACCGCCAATCCGGCATAAAGGGAAGCAGCAGATAAACTGGCTTGCCCATCGCGCCGGCCAGATGCGCTGCTGCGGTATCGACCGAAACCATAAGGTCCAACTGCGAAACAATCGCCGCAGTCTCGGTGAAATCCCGCAGTTCGGCGCCAAGGTCGAGAACGCTGCCGTGATCACGAAGAGCCTTCATGTCATCTGGGCTTGCGGTTTTTTGCAGGCTGATGAATTCGACGCCGGGCAACGACAGGAGCGGAGCAAAACGTTCAAGCGGAATTGAACGATTGCGGTCATTGGTGTGCGCTGGATTGCCGGCCCACACCAGTCCGACGCGCAATGAGGGTGACCGCCCGAGGCGTTCCTTCCAACGGGCAATCGCGTCGTCGGTTGCATGCAAGTAGGGGACATCGGCTGGAATGGTCCTCTCCGTGGTACCGAATGCCAGCGGCAGGCTCATGAGCGGACAGTGAAAATCGAAATGCGGCAAAGACTCGCCCTTCGCCACGACATCGAGCTTGTCTATTGATGGTTTAATGCCTGCCACCAAGGACGCCAGAGCAGGTTGCACTTCGAGGATAATGTGGGCGCCTTTTTTTGCGACCAGGGGAGCGTAGCGGCAGAACTGAATTGTATCGCCTATCCCCTGTTCGGCATGGAGCAAAATGGTCTTGCCGCTCAGACTTTCCTTGCCGAGCCAAAGGGGTTGAGGGAAATTCCGTTTGCGCGGAACTATCTCCTTTTTCTCCCAACGCCACTCCGCTTCTTGCCAGCCGACCGCAAAATCGCCGCGCAGCAACCGAAAAAATGCCATATCCCAATGTGCTTCCGGATGGTTCGGCTTGACCGCGAGCGCTCTTTGGAAGTCAGCCAGCGCCTCGTCAAAACGCCGCAGGCCTTGTAGGAGGACCCCGCGATTGCCGAGCGCTTGGACATGATCGGGATTAAGTGCCAGCGCCTTGTTGTAACTAGTCAGCGCCTCTTCTGCTCGATTGAGGAATTTCAAAGCGACGCCGCGGTTGTTGAGCACATCGGCATTCTCGGGCTGCAGCGATACCAGAGTGTCTAAGCTTACCAGCGCCTCATCGAAGCGTCGCAGATCACTAAGAAGAGCGGCGCGGTTATGCAGCGTCATACCGTGGTCTGGTTTGATCGCCAGCACCTTGTCGTAGGCCGCCAGCGCCTCGCTATAGCGCGTTAGCTCCTTCAAGACCCAGCCGCGATTGTTGAGGGCGAGGACGAAATCTGGCCGCAGCGCCAGTGCTTGGTCGTAGGCGGCCAGGGCTTCCTCGAGGCGCCGCAGATCCCGCAGCACGTTGCCACGGTTGTAATGAGCTTCCGCCACGTTGGAATCGATGGCTAACACGTTTTCGAAAGTTACCAGCGCCTCGTCCAGGCGCTGGAGTTTCTGGAGTTCCAATCCGCGCGCGTTCAAAGTGATGATGATGTCGAGCGTGGACGGCTGCATCGGCGCCGGAGCCGGCGTCACGTCGTTGGATGCGGGGGCGCTTGTCCTTCCATTCACGACTCCGACCGCAGCTGGCAGCGGCCGTGCTTGAACGCTACCGAACCCGGGAATGCGTTTAATAGTAGCAATGACTTGCTCGCTGGTGATCAGCCGTGTGCACTCGAATTGCCGCGGGCTGTCCTTGTGGCGCGGGCAGGTAAAGAAATCATGCCGGTCGAAACCGGCCAGCGGATCATTCCAACAGCTGTTGCAGGTGTGATAGTTGATCACCCGATAGGGGGTGGCGAACTCGTTACGCGGGTGGGTGAAGCCCGAGATCATCACCACGGGGGTTCCCGCCGCCCAGGCAAGCCAGGACAACCCACTCGAAAGGCCGACGAAGAAGTCAGCGTGTTTGAGCCAGCGTGCTCGCTCAACAAGTGGCCGGTCGCCGGTCTGGTCTTCGGCGCCGCTTGGCAGATGCATCCAAACGTTGCCTTGACCATGGCTGCGCTTGAGATCGATGCCGATGACTCGATAGCCTGCACCTTTGAGAAAATCGACAACCTCGTGCCAGCCGGTCGGATTGTTCCAGTATTTGGCCCGCATCGTGCTTTGCACGGCGATGCAGACATAGCGCTCTGGAATCGGCCGACTGTCGTCCGGAATGGCAATGCGCGGCGGCATTTCCTTCGGATCGACGCCGAGGATATAGGCGGCCGCACAGTGCAACCCGACGAAGCGAAAGTCGCAGGGAACGCGATCCTTGTAGTCGTAGATCAACCCTTTCTGAAAAAACAGCACCACTGTGTAGGTCGCATAGTAACGTTCGAACTCGATCCCTTCCTTGCCGAAGAAAGTGATGTCCGGATAGGCGTCGCGGAACAGCGGAATGAGCTTTTCATTCATGGAACAGGCCAGGCGGCAGCCATGGCGTTCCTTGAACTTCACGGCGTAGGGGAACCAGCCCATGGTATCGCCCAACGTTTCAACCGGAAATCTGATCAGCACTTCGCGGTCAGCGGCGGAATAGTCATGGCGCAACAGCAGTTCGTTCTGCTGCCAGACTTCGAGGCGAAAGCGCACGAAGTAGCGTTTGCTGCTGTTGATGCGCCCGGCCTTGATTTCAGTCTCGTAGAGCACATTGCCGGTATCGAGGTCGCTCAGCCTGACCCGCCAGGGATGGTCGCTCTCCGGTAGAAAAACGCGGCAGCCGTCGTTGAAATCAAAACGCAGCCCCTTGGGGCCATGCTGGGTCGGGAGGTCGGCGGGGCCCTCCTTCACGGCCGATTGGGCAGGCTCCAGGCCGGCGGCCGGCGAAGCTGGGGGCGACGGCGGAACGTCGATGACTGCTTGGACTTCGGTCATTGTTTCGCGAACTAGATTTAACCGCGGTGGTGCGTGTTACCGAATGAACTCCGCGGCTCTGCATAACCTTCGTTTACCGTGGGAACAAGAGGCGCTGTTACCACTTGGAGTCCTGGTCCGGACAACCTTTCCGCCCTCCGGCTGTGAGCGCAAATGCAGTGCGGCCAACGGCACGCCTTCGAAGTCGCAGTGGGTGTGGCGCGTCCTGCCGACCTGGATTATAGTACCGGTTATGATAAGTTTGCATTGAGCTTTCCGGTCAGACGTGGCCGTATGAATGGCGCGATGATGAGCGGCGAAACATACGAAATGGCGAGCGGCGGTTCGACCGGCAGCCAGGGCAACGAATTCTCAGACGGTTGGGCTCCGCAGCTTAATGACACCTGGCCGTTCGACAGGCTGGTGGCAGCTGGATGGCCGACGGCAGTGGGCTGGACGCAACCGACCAGCTGCGGCAACCCTTACGAAGGGCTGACGCTGCTTTGCCAATACATGGCGGCGAACTTCAAAATCCAAAGCAACGGCGTTACCGGCGCCATGGTCACCGATCCGCTGGTGCCGGCGACTCACCCCTGCTTACCCGCGCCGACGATAGGCTTGTGCGCACTGGTTACGGCCGCCGGGACGCCACGCAACATGGATGGCAGCGCGATCCGCTAGGCGCCTTCTCGCGCTACGCACCCGAAACGCAAACTTCAACCCGCTTTAGGCTCTTCGTCGGGGCGCGGCGTTTCCCTCACGACGCCAGCCTGCGTGAGGGCCGCCGTAATCCGTCGCATGCGATTGATGAGATCGATGGCCGCCGCCGGCGGCAGCACTACGCGGCAGGCTGGATAGCGGCGACCGGTGATCGGCGTGCCAGACTTGACCTCGTCGAAGCGCGTGACCGCGAATTCAATCCGCAGAGTCTGCCCGTCGAAGGCGAGGCCGGCGACGGCATCGGCAAATGTCTCCGTGACATCCGCCCGATCGATGTACCGGATCGTCGCCGTTTGTTGTTTACCCAGACCGGGGGCGACCGCCCCCGAAGGGCCTGTTTCACTCTTTTCGGTCATTGGCGTTGCCTTCTGATGACTCTTTAATGAAGTGCCTTCTTGAACATTCGTACTCCGCGGCTTCACCGTTGAGCCAGGTGCTGCTGTTCCGACCGGCAAACGACAGGATGATGATTTAATGCACCAAAATCAATGCGCCGCAGCGTGTGGGTGTCGATCAAGAATGTGGAAGACGCTCTGGCTTGCAACCGCTGAAGAAAACACGAATATTTGTGCTAGAGTGATCAGCTCGATGGCGACAGCCGGTAACATGTATGTTTGATTTAGAAGAAGCCCTCAGGCTTGTTGCAAAACAGACGATTCTTTGCGTGGGCGATCTCATGCTCGACGACTTCGTTTACGGCGAGGTCGCGCGCATTTCACCCGAGGCGCCGACACCGGTCCTCGCGGTTCAGCATAACAGGGTTCAGATCGGGGGCGCCGGCAACGTGGCGCGCAATATCGCCGCGCTCGGAGCTCACTGCATTTTGGTCGGACTCATCGGCAACGATGAAGCGGGACTCATGCTAACCAATGCGTTGGCCAAGTTCGACGGTGCGATCGTCCCGGATCTAGTGATCGACGCCGGCCGGCAAACCACACGCAAGGTGCGCTTTGTTTCCGAGCACTACTCGACACACCTGATGCGGGCCGATTGGGAGACGGCGGAGCCGGCTGGTGCGCGAAGCGAAGCTGCCGTCATCGCCTACGCCGAAGCGGCTCTGCCGCAAGTGGGCGCGGTGGTGATGTCAGATTACGCCAAGGGTGTGCTGACGCCGCGGGTCATCCGCGCCATCATCGATACCGCGCGCCGCCTTGGGAAGCCAGTTGTTGTCGATCCGAAGGCTCACGATTGCAGCGTGTACCGGGGCGCGACCCTGATCACGCCGAACCGCAAGGAACTGTCCACCGCCGTGCATCGTCCGGTGACAACCGAGGCCGAAATTGCTGATGCTGCGGCCGAGCTTGCACGCACTCTTGAGGCCGATGCGGTATTGGTCACCCGTAGTGAGGACGGCATGACCCTCCATGTGGGAGGTCATTTGCCGGTTCACGTTCCCGCCTACCCGGTCAAGATACGCGATGTCTCGGGTGCCGGGGATACTGTCGCGGCCGTAATGGCGGTTCTGCTGGCGATGAACGCGCCGTTCGAGCTTGCCATGCGGGCTGCCAATGCAGCCGCCGCCGTTGTCGTCGGCAAACGCGGTACGGCAACAGTGTCGATCGCCGAGTTGCGCCACCGCATCCTGCCAGCCGCCTCACTGGCGCCAGAGGACAAGATCTTGTTTGATTGGTCGGTTCTCGACGAGCGTCTTGCAGAATGGCGCCAACACGGTCTGCGCATTGGCTTTACCAACGGATGCTTCGACCTATTGCATCGCGGCCATATCAAGTTGCTGGCTGAGGCCCGAGCGGCGTGCGACCGGCTGGTGGTGGGACTCAATGGCGATGCCTCGGTCACAAGGCTCAAAGGCAAAGGAAGGCCGATCAATCCCGTGGAAGGCCGGGCGGAGGTGCTCGCCGGGTTGGAAGCCGTCGACCTTGTCGTCGTGTTCGAGGAGGATACCCCGCTCGAACTGATCAAGCGCGTCAGCCCCGCCGTGCTCGTCAAAGGTTCTAACTACCGACCGGAGGAAGTGGTCGGCCATGAGGTTGTTGAGGCAGCAGGTGGCGATGTCATCCTCGTCGATCTGGTACCGGGTCATAGCACCACGGCCGTCGTAGAGCGTACGCGAGCATCAAGGGGGACCGGCGAGTGAAAATGCCGAAGGCGAGGGTTCCGAGAAATGGTTAGTATTCGAATCGTACTGTCTGTTTTTACCCCGATTATTTTGCATCGGTCCTTCAGATGCGTCTCACGGACCTTCAGAATCGCACCGAGATCGACGGGGCGCATTGCTACGTGGCCGCGTGACTTGGACATATCGACCATTTGAGGCCTCCTCGATTAGGTGTCCAGACGACATACTAATTGCTAACCGGGATCAGCGCCCTTAAGCGTGCATTTCGGAACCAAAGACCGCCCCATACAAACAATCCCAAATAGACACCAAACAGATCGTGCGTAAGCAGCGGATCGCCAAGGCGGGCATGCGCTGCCACCGCGCCGCCGAGATAACCCGTTAAGAGAATTGCACCGAGAACAGCAGTTTTTCGGATTGCGTATAGGCTCGTGCAAGCCAGCAACATGATCCCGAGGAGAGCGAGCGTCCTTGCGTCGGCTGGCCAGCCAATCTCGCTTGTCGCGTCTATGACCACTTGCGGCTGAATGAGCTTCATCACGCCGTCCATGATGAAGAAGGCGATTGCTAGCGCGGTTAGAATTCGTCCAGCCCAAAGCGATTTTCTGCCACTGTCCGTGAACCCCGGATTCTGGTGTTGCAACGCTGTGTTCATACGTTTCCTCCTAAGAGTAACGACGTCGGTCTTACGTGATTGCGCTTCCCGTGAGCCATCAGCTTGGCCCAGGCCAAGCGTCTACGCGCTCGCGAAGTCTTCCATCTCGTACATTGGCCGAATCTCGACATCGGAAGCTTCGGGCATCGGATTCGGACAGCGCTTCACCCAATCAATCGCTTCGTCGAGCGATTTCACCTTCCAGATCCAGTAGCCAGAGACCAGTTCGGATGT
>Ga0181518_10005311_pt1 | contig 11199 bp, 9 predicted proteins | sample PEATcosm2014_Bin_28_FD_119751 | JGI IMG/M metagenome (GOLD analysis project Ga0181518, IMG submission 119751) | Peatland microbial communities from MTU Mesocosm Facility, Houghton, MI, USA - PEATcosm2014_Bin01_60_metaG | ecosystem: Environmental > Terrestrial > Soil > Wetlands > Peat | place... | reverse complement strand
GTCTATCTCGCCGGGGGTCGGGCGGCTAGCGGCACCACCGATGAGGTCGTGCGCGACGAGGTCTTGAGCGCCCTGTACGGCTACGAGGTCCACGTCCACACGCTCCATGGTCGGATCCTGGTGGTCGCCGGGCCCACCGAAGACCCGGCCCTTCCGCCGGATGCGACGCTGAGGGCCATCTGAGCATGCACTGGGTATTCGAGAGCGGCTTCTTCTCGAGCCACCCCGTGCACGTCGCACTCTTTGTCGGGAGCGTCGTCGCCGTGGTCTCCGCCGTCGTCGGGGTGTTCACCGTGATGCGTGGGCAATCCTTCGCCGGCCATTCGCTCGCCGACGTCTCGACCGCCGGAGGCTCAGGGGCGTTTCTCTTCAACATCAACCCGTTGTTCGGGTTCGTGCTCGGTGGGGTGTTCGGGGCGGGCGCCATGGAGATGATGGGCGTGCGCCGAGCACGGGGCCGGGACCTGGCGACCGGCATCGTGCTGGGGGCGGCGATCGGGCTGGCCGCGCTGTTCCTCTACCTCGGCGCAACCCGGTCGTCGACCACGGGCGCCAGTCAGCAGATCCTGTTCGGGTCAATTTTCGAAATCGACGGGTCCACAGTGGCGATCGTCACCGTCTTCAGCGTGATCTGCCTGGGGATCATGGCCGTCGTGCAGCGCCCGTTGCTCTTGAGCTCGGTCAGCACCGACATGGCGGCCGCCCGGGGCGTTCCCGTCCGCGTCGTTGGTCTGCTCTACATGCTGGCGCTCGCCCTCGCGGTCGGTCTGTCGTCGTTGGCCATCGGAGCGATCCTCTCCACCGCGCTGCTGATCGGCCCGGCCGCCGTAGCCCTGCGCTTCACGAAGCGGATCGGCCGGGCGATCGTCGCGGCCTGCCTGACCGGGGTCGGCTCGGTCGTGCTCGGCGTGCTGCTCGCCTACGACAGCTACGACTGGAATTCGAGACATGCCGCGTGGCCGGTCAGCTTCTTCATCGTCGTCATCATCTTCTTCGCGTATCTCGCCACCGAACTGCCCTTCGTGCGGACGGCTGCCACGCGACGGCGTGACGTCGACCTGGCGGTCCCCGCCGACGGCTACCGATGAGTAGCACCCAGTCCCAACCGGGCCTTCCACCGAAAGGGGGGAAGTGTTCTCGAGCTTCATGACCAACGCCTGGGTGGTGGCGACCATCGTCGCTGTGATCGCGGGCGTGGTCGGGTTCTTCGTCGTCCTACGTGGCTCGGCGTTTCCCGCCCACGCCATTCCGAACGGTGCCTTCGCCGGCGCGGCCGGCGCGAGTCTGATCGGCGTCAACACCCTGTTCGGTCTGGGGCTCTTCTCCGTGCTCGCTGCGCTCGGGATCGGCGCGCTGGGCAGACGTGGCCGGCACGACGTGGTGACCGCACTCGCCCTCGTCGTGATGCTCGCGCTCGGCGCGTTCTTCTTGAGCCAGACGACCGAGTACGAGCCGGAGATCTTCTCGCTGCTGTTTGGTGAGGTGCTCGGGATCGCGTCGAACGAGATCCTCCCCGTTGCCGGTCTCGGCGTCGCGTGTCTCGCGGCGGTGGCCGTGCTCTACCGCCCCCTCATCCTCTCCTCGGTCGTGCCCGACATCGGCGAGGCGAAGGGGGTCCGCGGCCAACGGATGGAGATGGCGTTCCTGGTGGTGGTCGCCTTGGCGACCACCATGACCGTGCCGGTCGTCGGCGCCCTGCTCATCTTCAGCCTGATGATCGGCCCACCGGCCGCGGCCCGCTCGTTCACGAACAAGCCTCCGGTTGCCATCCTCCTCTCGGTCGGGATTGCGCTGGCCACCGTCTGGGCGTCCATCGCGATCTCCTTCGTGACCGATTGGCCGATTGGGTTCTTCGTCGGAACGCTGAGCGCCTTGTCTTACCTTGTCGGGCGTGGCTGGGTCGCCTGGCGCCGCACCGGGGTTGCCCGGACCGTCCGCCCCGACTCCCCGGGGCCACTCACTGCTTGCTGACTCCGGAAGCGACCGGCTCCGTCAGGCCTCGAGCACGGTCTTGTAGTGCTGGACCGTCGGGCGCGTTGGGTAGAAGTGGTGCAGGAGATCACGCCACTCCTCGTAGGCGGGTGACTGGCGGAACCCCACCTCGTGGGCCTCGACAGAGTCCCACTCGACCAGAAGGACGTAGCGGTCCGGCTGCTCGAGGCAGCGTTCGAGCCTCAGCGAACGGAACCCCGGCGAGCCGGCGATGATCGACTTGGCCATCTCGAAGGTGGCCTCGTATTCGTCGCTGCTGCCTTCGCGCACGTCTAGCACTGCGTGTTCGAGGATCACGGCGACATCGTTGCCGAGATGGCCCCGGGCGGCCAGGACGGATCACCGACGGCACGACGAGACCCCCGGGCCCCTCTCGCCCGTCGTGTCTTGCCCCTGAACAGGCATTCTTGGAAGTGACCAGGCGGTAGGTCCTGAAATTGTGGCCCCCCCGGGGGCATTGGCCGGCCGGGGTTTGGGTAGGCTGGATGTGCCGGTGAAGTGTGGCGCGGGCCGCGCTTGGGACCGATCCCAGCCGATCCACCGGCGTCCGAAAGGGCACGAGCATGACCAAGGTCGAAGAGCCACAGCAGGTCGAGAGTACCGAGAGCATCGTCGAGGAGATCCGAGCCTGGCTCAAGGCGAACTGGGACCCCGACGTCACGGTGGCCGAGTGGTGGGACCGGCTGGGGCTGGCTGGCTGGGCCGCCCCCTCGCTGCCCACCAACGCCTATGGCCGGGGGCTCTCGCGGACCGACGCCCTGCGGGTGTCGCGTGAGATCGCCTCGTTCGGGGCCCTCGGCCCCCCTGGCGGCCTGGGCCTCCTCTTGGCCGCCCCGACCATCGCCGCCCACGGCACCCAGGAGCAGATCGACCTCTACGTCCGCGACATCGTGACCGGCAAGCAGGGCTGGTGCCAGCTCTTCAGCGAGCCGGGCGCAGGCTCAGACCTGGCCGGCCTCACCACCCGAGCCATGAAGGACGGCGATGAGTGGGTCATCAACGGCCAGAAGGTCTGGACGTCGCTCGGACAGTTCGCCGACCTCGGCATGTTGCTCGCCCGGACCGACCCCGAGGTGCCCAAGCACCAGGGGATCAGCTGGATGGTGCTCGACATGCACCAGCCGGGCGTGGACGTCCGGCCACTGCGCGAGATGAGCGGCAACGCGCTGTTCAACGAGGTGTTCATCACCGACGCCAACGTGCCCGCGTCGGCCGTCATCGGCGACGTAAACAACGGCTGGGCGGTCGCCAACACGACGCTGGCCTTCGAACGGTCCGGGCTGGGCGCGGGCGGGGGCGGGGCCGGGTTTTCCGCGATGCCCGGCACGATCGCCGGCCAACTCGATCGCCGCGCCGGCGATTTCGCGGGCCCGCGTGTTTCGGAGAGCGATGCCTCGGCGATGCTTGCCCCGATGGGTCCGGCCGCCCTGGTCGCGCTGGCCCGCAAGACCGGCAAGGACAAGGACCCGGTCATTCGTCAGGGCTTGGCCAAGCTGCACACCCTGGGTGAGGTGGCCCGGTTCAACACCGAACGCATGAAGGCTGCCCGAGCGGTCGGCCGCGACATCCCGGGTTTGCCGAACATCGCCAAGCTCACGATGAGCGACATCATGCGTCTTTCCCGGGATCTCGGCATGTCGATCGCGGGCGCGCAGGGCACGCTGCACGCGTACAACCCCGACGAGCGCAAGCCGCTCGAGGACCTTCCCAACAGCGAGCTCGTCTCGGCCATCTCGGGGCTGGCCCTGCACGCGCAAGCGCCGCCCATCTACGGCGGCACCGACCAGATCCAGCGCAACATCATCGGCGAGCGGGTGCTCGGGCTACCCAAGGAGCCCAACAACGACCGCACCGCCCGGTTCTCCGAGCTGCCGAAGAACGCCTGACCGGCCGGGCCTCGCGGCCCGCTACAGCGCCCGCAAGGGGTCCGGCCCGTTCGGACCGGACCAGGGCACGGATCACCGAAAGGTCCCCGCTCCGGTCGCGGACCAGTTTGAGCAGGACTCCGATCACGATGGTGGCCGGCTCGGGGTCCGGCTCTGTTGGGGTCAGGCCGACACTCTCCGCGAGGTCGTCGATGTGGACGACCAGTTCGACGACGCGGCTCCTCAGGTAGTCCCTCAACGTGGTCACCGCACTCGGGATCGTGAGCACCGGCACCAGCCGGTCTTCTTGGGCGTCGGCCAGCAACGGTCCGAGGTGTTCCAGGAGCAGCCCGAACTGGCGGGAGAGCGCGGCCGGCCCGGCCTGGCCGGCGGACTCGCCGTCCCCTCGGACGGCCCGCTGAAACTCGCTGTCCTGGTCGGCGACCACGTCGTGATGGCAGAGGAGCCGGCGAAGTCGGTGACCTGCTCCTCACGGCAGGTACAGGTGACCTCCACGGCGCGGATCGTGTCTAGTGCGCCAACGGGCCGATGGAAAAGAGCCGGTGCGTCCAGTCGGCCACCGGCGCCAGGCCGAAATGAAGCACGCCGAAGGCCGCCGCGACCTGCAGCGCTACGCACGCCCACAGGGCCACCTGCTCGGAGGTCGTGAGGCGCGCGGGTAAGAGGGCCAGCGCCACCACTCCCAAGAGGACGACCATCGTCGGGCCCGACAGCGGCGCGCCCACCCACAGGTCCACGATGGCGCATCCGACGAACGCGAGGCACGCCATGGCCGAAGACGGGCGGCGGGAGTACAGCACCACGGCCGCGACCACCAGGACCGGTGCGAACACGAGGTCGTGCCCGACCGAGCTCGCAGCGCGGGCGAGCGAGATCCAGAGGCCCCCGGGGAAACGCAAGAGACCCGGGTCGGTGGACGAGAAGCTCCGTGTCCAGCTGCCGCTGAAGCGCCATTGCAGGAACGCCCAGCCGGCCAGGGCAGCGGCTGAAGGGAACAAGACGACGGTCGCGGCGGCCCGGCGTCGTGCGACCTCGCGCACCGCCTTTGCCTGCGGCGCCACGAAAAGGGTGGCCAGCGCCCCGGCGACGGCAAACGGGAGGGCCGCCAGGTCGCACATGGTCGCGAGCCCAAACCCGATGCCGGCGATAAAGCCGCTCTCGGTTGATCGGTTATAGGTGAAGTCGAGCAGCCCGGTGAGGGCCACCGACAAGAGAATGAGGGTGAGGAACGCCGAGAAGTCCTGGGTGGCCACGAACCAGAACGCCGGGGTGAGCGCGACCGCGGCGGTGAGCAGCACCGCCGCAAGCACCGAGACCGCGCGGAGCATGAGCCGTTCGATCGTGAGCTGGATGAGGATCCCGGTGCACAGCCCGCCGGCGATCGCGAGCCCCTGAGCCCCGCCGGGGAACAGCCGAGCCACCGCGATGGTGACCGGCGGGTAGGCGTGGGCCACCCATCCGAGCTGACCCGATGCCCAGTGCAGTGAGGCCGCCTGTCGGTGCAGGAGGTCGTTGGCCACCGACGGGCCAGTGGTTGTATTCGCGAGGTCGGCCAGCGCGACGAAGGGGACTGCGACGGCCAACCGGACCGACCAGCGGCCCCAATTGGTCCGCGGCCAGCGTTCTGTACGCCACCTAAGGAAGGTCGGGGCGTGCAGCGATGTCGCTGGTGAGGCCATGCTCCGTCTTCTCCCAGTAGTGCGGCTTGACCACGAGCTGCCAGAGCGCCTTGTAGGCGGCAACGGAATGCAGCAGCCAGTACAAGGGGTTCGCGAACGCCCACAGGACGAGGCGGTAGCGGCGCCGCTTGAACACCCCCATCATCGAGACGTAGATCATCATGGCGTTGCCGACGATGAGGCAGGCGACGCTGACCCAGAGGACCCAGCCGGGGAAGAACCGCGCGACCGACTTGGGCCCGACGATCATCGTGATGGCGAAGAGCACGTAGAGGGGTGGGACGAGCAAGAACGAGAGCGGCGTCCCGCCGACCAAGAGCGCGAAGCCGAGGGTCTTTGTCCAACCCGTCGACCGGACCAGCTCGACCGGGTGGCGGAGGTGGACGAGGGTCGTCTGGAGGTAGCCCTTGATCCACCGGGACCGCTGTCGGATGAAGTTGCCGTAGGCGCTGTTGGCCTCCTCGAACGTGGTGGAGGAGATGACGCCGACCGTCTCTCCGAGGGCCGCCGAGCGGATGCCGAGGTCGGCGTCCTCGGTCACGTTGAACGGGTCCCAACCGCCCAGGCGTCGGAGCGCGTCGGTCCGGAAGTGGTTGGACGTCCCGCCGAGGGGTATCGGCAGCCGCATCGCCTCGAGGCCCGGGAGCATGTAGTCGAACCAGAACGAGTACTCGAGGGTGAACATCTTGGTCAGGGCGTTCTCGCCGGCGTTGAAGTAGTTCAGGGCGGCCTGCACGCACACCTGGCGCTCGTCGGCCCGGCCGAACGCCACCAGGGCCGCCTTCAGCTGGTCGGGTTCGGGCCGATCCTCGGCGTCGTAGATGACCAAGAACTCCCCCCGGGCGAGGAACAGGCCGACGTTGCACGCCTTGGGCTTGGTCTGCGGTTGGCCCGGCGGGACCGTCACGATGGTGACCGTCTCGGGCGGCCTGGCCGCGATGGCGGCCTGGCGGGTCTCTTCGTCGTCCGCTTCGAGCAGGAGCAGGATCTCGAGCTTGTCGGGCGGGTACTCGAGCCGTGACAGGTTCTGCATCAGGGCACCGACGACGTTGGCTTCGTGGTACGCGGGGACAAGGATCGTGTACAGCGGGAGCTCGGCGTCGGTCAGTGCCTCGATCTCCTGCCTGGACACCGATTCGGCGTACTCGTAGCGCGACCCGACCATGCAGACGATGAACTTGAAGGACACCGAGACCAAGAAGCCCACTCCGATCACCGCCGAGAGGATCACGGTCGAGCCGATCGGGGCGAGCAGGAACGCCTCGGCGGTCAGCACGAGCACCGCGATCGCGACGACGGCCTGCACGGTGCTGAGCACCCGTCGGGCCGAGTGGTCCTCGTCCCGGCGCCACAGCCCGAGGGTCGCTTCGTCGAGGATCACCTCGGCGAAGCACTGGCCGATGGCGCGGCGGATGTCCCAGTCGGTGGTGGCGACCAGGCGGACCGGGAGGCCGAGCGAGGCGGCGATGTATTGGGCCCGGCCCCGTTCGGGTCGTTCGGCCGTCGCGATCAGGACCGATCCGTCGGCCAGGCGCTGCACCGGGATCCACAGCTCCGCGGCCAGGCGGTGCGGGTCGAGGCGGGTGAGCAGCGTCCGATCGATGCTGGTGACGGTCAGGTCCACGAAGGGGCAGTTCCAGGACTCCGACAGGACCCGGTAGACGTCCAGGCGGCGCACGAGGCCGGCCGCAATGAGGATGCTGCCGAGACGCGATCCGGTGCCGCGCTGGACGCCCAAGGCCCATTCGAGCTCGGCGTGGGTGAGCAGGCCTCGCTCGATCAGGGAGGTCCCAAGTGGTTCGGCACGCCGGACCAGGGGCGGGGCGGCGACCGTCGTCATCGGGACAAGACTAAGTTCGCACGGTTCCATCCCCAGGGACCCAAGCGGCCCCGAGCGGTGCTTCAGACGAGCAGCGACACCCGGGAGACCGTCACCGCGTGGCCGCCGAGGACGACCCGATCGCCGACGCGGCGCATGGTGACGACCCCGCCGCGCGGCGACGCCTGCTCACCGGTCAAGGTGTCCCGTCCGAGCCGGTCACCCCAGAACGCGGCGAGCGTGCAGTGTGCGGAGCCGGTGACCGGGTCCTCGGGGATGCCGGTGGCCGGGCCGAAGACCCGGCTCACGCAGTCGATGCCGTCCCGGTCGCCAGCGGCCGTGACGATCAGGGTCCGGCCGCCCAGACGCTCGATGGCCGGCAGGTCGGGCACCATCGACCGTACCTGGGCGGCGCTGCCCAATTGGGCCAGGCCGTCGAAACGACCACGCCCGTACCACTGCACTCCCTCGAGACCGGTCCCGGCCGGCAGCGGGGCCTCCTCGGGGGGGTCGGCCGGGAAATCCATCTCGATCAGGCCGTCTTGGGCGACCGAGCACACGAGCTCCCCGCTCTTGGTCTGGAACCGGGCCCGGCGACCGAGCACGTGGGTCGTGGCGAGGGTCGCGTGCCCGCACAGGGCCACCTCGACGGCGGGGCTGAACCAGCGCAGTTCGTAGAGGCCCTCGCCCCGCTCGACGACGAAGGCGGTCTCGGGGAGGCGCATCTCGGCGGCGATGGCCTGCATCCGGTCTTCGGGGGGGAACTCGTCCATGAGCGCCACCGCGGCGGGATTACCGGAGAACGGCCGCTCCGTGAATGCGTCGACCACCGTCAGCTCGAGTGTCATCGCCAGAGGTTACCGACCCTCCCCGGCACCCCAGATGCGCTGGGGAGCCCGGTGAGGGACAATGGGCCGGGCGTGGCCGTTGCGGCCCGCCGACCATGGGACCGAGCAGGGAGGCATGCCGTGGGGGAGCTTTCGGGAAAGGTCGCCGTTGTGACCGGGGCTAGCCGAGGCATCGGCGCGGCCGTCGCAGAGCGACTCGCAGGGGCTGGTGCCGCCGTGGCGGTGACCGCGCGGACCGGCCAGGAGGGTGACCACCCGTTCGCCGGAAGCCTGGCCACGGTGGTCGAGGGCATCACCGCGAACGGTGGCAAGGCCATTCCGATCGTCGCCGACCTGGCCGTCCAGGCCGACCGGAAACGGATCATCGACACGGCCACCGATGAGCTCGGCCCCATCGACATCCTGGTCAACAACGCCGCCATCACCTATTTCGAGCCGGTGATCGGGTTCAACGAGAAGCACTTCCGCCTGATGTTCGAGGTCCAGGTGCGGGCACCCTTCGAGCTGGCCCAGCTGGTGTTGGGGGGGATGGTGGAACGCAAGAGAGGCTGGATCGTCAACATCTCCTCGGGTGCCGCCCGTCACCCCCAGGGCCCGCCCTACGCGGGGCGGGGCGGCGGGGGCGGCACCGTCTACGGCATGTGCAAGGCTGCCCTGGAGCGCTTCACGACCGGTCTCGCTTCGGAGGTGTACGCGGACGGGATCGCGGTCAACGTGGTGTCGCCGTCGGGCCTGGTGCTCACCCCGGGGGTCATCCACCATCGTCTCGACCAGTTCACCCCGCCCGAGCGCCACGAGCCGGTCGAGGTCATGGCCGAGGCCGTCTACGTGCTGGCCACCGGCGACCCGGCGACGCTGACCGGCAAGATCACCTACGCCAAGGACATCCTCGACGAGGTGGGCAAGAAGGCCGATTCGGCCTGAGCCCGCCCCGGCGGCTCGGAACGGCTCGGCTCAGAACGGCTCGGCTCAGAACGGCTCGGCTCAGAACGGCTCGGACTCCCGGGCCTCGTTGACCAGCTGGTCGGCCTCGCCCGCCCGCAGCACGCCCGCGGTCACCGCGGCGGCGGTCGCCTCCGAGAACCGGGCCACGTAGTGGTCGTGGTCGCCATAGAGGGCGATCAGCTTCTCCTTCGTGAACGGCTCGTGGCCACCCCCCAGACCACCGAGACCCTCCATCGGGCTGACCCCGGTGTTGTGGGCGATCGGAACCTCCACGCCGGGCATCCGCACGCCGCCGAGCGCGTTGGCGTGCTCGTCTCGTTGGATCTCGGTCGGGTCGCCGGACATCTCGATCAGCGACTGGGTGGGCGGCGGGGGACCGCCGGTCATCCAGCGCTGCAGATGGCCGAGCGCGGCGCTCGCCGCCGGCACGTAGGAGATGTGCGACGGGGGATTGGGGTTGGCCCGGCCGATCAGGCCGTCGCGCTCGGCCCTGGCCGTCCTACGACCGAGCTGGGGGGCCGACACATGCGAGGCGCCCGCGACCTCCCAGAAACGGAACCGGTCGGTGTCGGCCTGGCGGGCCGCGAAGTAGGCCGGGGCCTCGGTCTCCGAGTTGACCAGCATGATCGGCACCTCGAGGTCGTCGCGAAACTTGGTGCGGGTGCGGAAGACGGGCGCAGGCCGGGCCGATGTGGCGTCGAAGACCACGTCGTCGTCGATCGACGCGCCGCTCCCGAAATGGATGAGCACCAAGAAGCCGTCGAAGGTCCCGGTGACCGGTTGCACCGCGTTGATGTAGGTGGCCAGCCGGGCCGCCGACTGCGACGCGCCGAGGGCAACGACGCGTTCGACGCTCAGGCCACCCATGGGGTCGACCAGTTCGATGGTCCGATCGGGCCCGAACGCGAGCGCGGCCTGGGTGAAGATCCCGTACGAGAAGCGGTCGCCCGGGTGTTCAAGGCTGCCGTAGCGTTCGGGGTCCCAGGTCTTGAGGCCCTGGGGTAGCGCGGCAACCCCGTTCACGCCCACCTGTTGGACAGACGCGCAGGCGTAGGCGAATCCCTCCTCGAAGATGATCGGGAGCTCGGCCAGGAGCTCGTAGCCGGCCGTCACGTTGTTCCACCCGACGATCACGGTGCCGTTGAACCGGGCCGGGTCGGCCGGGCGTTGAATGAGGACCCGGGTTCGGAAGGGCGCCGATCCCTCGGGCTCGGCCGGCCAACGACCGTCGTAGCCAAACTCGCCGGTCGGGCGATAGCTGGTCGCGTCGCCCTCGAGCAAGAACTCCTCTTCCACGTAGCCGAGCGCCGCCACGTCGTCGATCGACGCTGCGAAGGGCCAGCCGCGCCGGCCCCCGGTGGTGGGACCGACCACTGTCGGGTCGGACGATGTCGTCTTCGGTTCTATGGTCATGTCCCCGTGAAGGTAGGTGGCCGACGCTCGCGGAAGCTCCGCGCCGCTTCGGCCACGTCATTGGGAGCCTTGCGCGCGTAGCCGAGCCCGGCCATCTCGTAACGGAGGGCCTCTTCCAACCCGGCCGTCATGTTGTGTTGCAGCACCCGCTTCCCAGAACGGATGGCGAGCGGGGGCAACGACGCGACGGTGGTGGCCAGCCGGACCGCCTCCTCCAGCGCCCCCTCACCCTCGACCAAGCGGTCGAGGAGCCCGAGCCGGTAGGCCTCCTCGGCACCGACGTCGCGGCTGGTGAAGATGAGGTCGGCGGCCCGCGAGTAACCGACGATCCGCGGCAGGAAATAGCTCATGCCTGAGTCCGGGCTGAGTGAGCGCTCCGCGAACACGGTGCGGAACCTGGTCCGGGTGTCGCCGGTCCGCAGATCGCACGCCAAAGCGAGGCTCATGCCGGCCCCGGCGGCGACGCCGTTCACGGCGGCGATGGTCGGCTTGGTGATGCCGGACACCCCCAAGGCCTGACGTCCCACCCAACCGATCTCGTCGAGGTGTTCGGAGTGGCTCGGCTCGGACCGATCGCCCGGTCGCGCCCCGGTCAGGTCGACACCCGAGCAGAAGCC
>Ga0181518_10005309_pt1 | contig 11201 bp, 12 predicted proteins | sample PEATcosm2014_Bin_28_FD_119751 | JGI IMG/M metagenome (GOLD analysis project Ga0181518, IMG submission 119751) | Peatland microbial communities from MTU Mesocosm Facility, Houghton, MI, USA - PEATcosm2014_Bin01_60_metaG | ecosystem: Environmental > Terrestrial > Soil > Wetlands > Peat | place... | reverse complement strand
TGGAGTGGTGGAGTATTGGGGAAAGGGGCAGCGGCAGTGGGGCCGGGGTGCCGGCTGACGGGCCGGGCGGCTCGGCGGTGGCCGGTTCGAGGGCGAGACGCCCCGGTGGCAGGCGGGACGCCTGCCCCACTACCACTAAGTCGCTTGCGCCTGTTCCGAGAAGGTTTGCGCATCACTCCAATACTCCAATACTCCAATAACCCATTACTCCAGCACTCCGCTATTCCACCACTCCATCAAACCGTCTTCCCATCCGTGATCTGACCATCCACCAGTTCCACGACTTTGGGGGCACGGGCAGCGACCCGCGCATCGTGTGTGGCCATAATCAGCGTGGTTTGCTTCTCGTCGCGCAAGGCGCAAAGGAGTTCGATGATCTCCTCGCCGGTATGGGAGTCCAAGTTGCCGGTGGGTTCGTCCGCGAGGATCAAGTCCGGCTCGTTAATGAGGGCGCGGGCGATGGCGACGCGCTGTTGTTCGCCGCCGGAAAGCTCGTAGGGTTTGTGTTCGAGGCGGTCTTTGAGGCCGACCCGCGCCAGCAACTCGCGCCCGCGGGCCTCCGCTTGGGCCGCCGGCGTGCGGGCCATGCGCGCGGGGAGACAGACGTTTTCCAACGCGTCGAGTTCCGGCAAGAGGTAGTAGGCCTGGAAAATGAAGCCCACTTCTTCGTTGCGCAGCCGGGCCAGGTCCCGCCGCCCGAGCGCGGCCAGGTTTCTTCCCGCCAGGCGGATTTCGCCCTGGTTGGGCGAGTCCAGGCCGCCCAGCAGATGGAGCAGGGTGCTTTTGCCCGCGCCGGAAGCGCCCCGTAGCGCCAGAAAGTCACCCTGCCGCAGTTCCAGGTCCACGCCGCGCAAGACTTCCAGCGAGCGCTGGCCCAGAACGTAGGTTTTGTGGAGGCCGGTGGCCGAGAGCAGAATGTCACTCATAGCGCAAGGCCTCGACGGGTTTGAGACGGCCCGCCCGCCACGCCGGGATGACGCCGCCCAGGATGCAGACCAGCCAGGCGCTGCCGCAGATCAACAGGATGTCCCGCCGAATGATCAGGGCCGGCAGTTCGGTAAAGCCATAAATCGAGGCGGGAAAAAGCTCGAAGCCGGTCAGGCGGTTCATGAAGTGCAGAAACTCATTGCGATAGGCCAGGGCCAACATGCCCAGCCCGTAACCGGCGAGGTCCCCGATGGCGCCGACCAGCGCGGCCTGGCTGAGAAAGACCAGGCTGACTTGCAGGTCGGTGGCGCCCAGCGCCTTGAGCATCCCGATCTCGCGCGTCTTTTGCACCACGAAGGTGATCAGTGCGCTCAGGATGCACAGGGCCGCGACGATCATGATGAAGAAGAGCAGGTAGAACATGACGTTCTTCTCGACCACCAGGGCGTTCAGGAGATTCGAGTTTTCCTGCATCCAACTCCTGATTTGATAGTCCGGCCCGAGCGCAAAGGCCAGCTCCTCCTCGACCGCCGGCGCCTGGTAGGGGTCGTGCAACATGACCATCAACCCGTGCACACTGCTGCCCAGATCATACAACTCCTGCGCGTCGCGCAACGAGATCACGACGACCGACACGTTGTATTCGTAATAGCCGACGTCGAAGATGCCGCGCACCTCGTACTCCGGCAGCACCGGGGCGCTGGTCCCCTCCTTTTTGTTGGTCTCCCGCCATTTTTTGAGGACGCTGGGCGAGCCGATCTCGACGCGGTCGCCGACTTGCAGGCTCATGTTATGGGCGAATTCGGTCCCGACCAGCAGCCCGCGGTCGCTGACATCAAATTTGCCGTCCACGATGCTGTTGGGCAGCACGCTCATGTTGGTCTCGATTTGGGGATTGATGCCGCGTATCCAGGGCGCGCCGACCTTGGATTGGCCGCTGGGCGGTTCGGTTTCCACGAGCACAGGGCCCAGGACAAAGGGGGCCACGGCTTTGACGCGCGGATTGGCGGCCACGAGGCGGGCGACCGCGGCGTAATCTTTCATCGTCTCGTCGCGCGGCAGGATTTTGAGGTGGGTGTTGAAGCCGAGAATCTTGTCGCGCAGTTGGCGGTCGAACCCGCTCATGACGCTGATGACGATGATCAGCACCGCGACGCCCAGCGTGACACCCAGCACGGAAATCGAAGTGATGACCGAGACGAAGGTCCTTTTGGGCCGCAGATACCGCAGGGCCAGCAGCAGTTCAAACGGCAACCGAGACATGCGCGCGAAGCTAAACGGGCCGGCGCGCCGTGTCAACGCATCGCGGGGCGCGGGGCGCATCGCGGGGCGCATCGGTCGCCTTCAAGAAACTGTAGCCGCTGATGGCAGTCCGCGTTTCGCGGGCCCATCGCCTATTCAACGAGCTGATTGACCCAGGCATTCAGGTTGGGTTTGGCCTTCGCCTCAATCTCCGTCCTGAGTCGCTGGAGACGCATGATAATGGTGTTCGATGTCACACAGGGTTTGTGCCACACATTTCCCGGACGTGCAGACGGTTTCTCGAACGGACCCCCGCTGCTCTGCTCCAAACGGCGCAGGCGGAAGTCTATTCCGACCCAGCCGTCCCTGCGCCCCCGGTGTTAACTCCGCAACAGCTCGCCCACCATTGCCTTTTCTTCCTTCAGCTCGTTGACGGTGATGTCGATTCTGGCGCGGCTGAATTCGTTGATGGGGAGGCCCTGCACGATTTCAAGTTCATGCCCGTCGCTGTGGATCGGGAAGGAGCTGATGAGGCCGGGCTCGACGCCATAGCTGCCGTCGGAACAGAGGCAGAGGCTGTGCCAATCGCTGGCGTGGGTCGGTTTGATAATGGAGCTCACACTATCCACGATGGCGACAGCCGCGCTGGCGGCACTCGACGCCCCGCGCGCTTTGAGAATCGCCGCGCCGCGCTGCTGGACCGAGGTGATGAACTCGCCTTTCAACCAGGCCTGGTCCGTGATAACTTGCGGGACGGGCTGGCCTTTGATTTTCGCGTTGTAGAAATCGGGGTACTGGGTGGAGGAGTGGTTGCCCCAAATGCAGACATTGGTGACCGCCGTGACGTCCAGACCGGCCTTTTTGGCAAGTTGCGCTTTGGCGCGGTTTTCGTCCAGGCGCGTCATGGCGAAGAACCGGTCGCGCGGGATTTCCGGCGCGTTGTGCATGGTGATAAGGCAGTTCGTGTTGCAGGGATTGCCGACCGCCAGGATGCGCACGTCCGGCGCGGCGTTCTTCTGGAGCGCCCGGCCCTGGCCGACAAAAATCTTGCCGTTGACGCCGAGCAAATCCTTGCGCTCCATGCCGGGCTTGCGCGGCGCGGCGCCGACCAGCAGGGCCCAGTTCACGCCGCGGAAGCCCTCTTCGAGACTGGACGTGACAACGACGCCTTTGAGCAGCGGAAAACCACCATCTTCCAGTTCCATCGCCAAACCCCGCAGCGCGGGTATGACGGGCTCGATTTCAATCAGGTGCAGAATCAAGGGCTGGTGCTCGCCGAACATCGCGCCCGAGGCGATGCGAAACAGGAGGGCATAACCGATCTGGCCGGCCGCGCCGGTAACAGCAACACGAATGGGCGTATTCATAATTTCTTTTGGATATCCCGCGCAATATGGGGTGGCCGCCGAACGAAGGCAAGCGCGGAAATATGATCAATTTGCTGTCCCGGGACGCCGGTGCAGGCTATGGTTTCCCACCGGCCCGTTTCCGGTGGCGTTTGGTGAGAACAAGATTCTTTGCGTTGCCCGAGACCCGGGACTTTGAATTGTGAATCGGCCACTCCAGGTGTTGGTGATTGAAGATTCGGCGGACGACGCGATGCTGCTGGAAATCGAGTTGCAGCGCGCCGGCTGCGACCCGGTCTGCCACCGGGTGGAGACTCCCGCGGCCCTGACTGCTGCGCTCGAGCGGCAGAGCTGGGATTTGGTTCTCGCCGACTACCATCTGCCGCATTTCGACGGCCTGGCCGCGCTGGCCATCGTCAAGGAGAAGGGGCTGGACCTGCCGTTCATCATCGTCTCCGGCTACATCACGGAAGAGACCGCCGTCGCCGCCATGAAGGCGGGAGCACACGACTTCGTGATGAAAGACAAGCTGGCCCGGCTCGGCCCGGCGGTCGAGAGGGAGTTGCGCGACGCCGAGGTCCGGCGCGAGCGGCGCCGTGCGGAGGAGGCCTTGCGCCGGGCGCATGACGAGCTGGAAATGCGCGTGCAGCAGCGCACGGCCGACCTGAAGACGGCCAATGCCCGGCTCCGGACGGCGATTGCCGAGCGCCGGCGCCTCGAAGAGGAGCTGCTCGAAATCACGGAAAAGGAGCGGCGGCGCATCGGTCTGGATTTGCACGATGATCTCGGGCAGCAACTCTCCGGGCTGGCGCTCATGACCAAAGGGCTGGAACTCAAACTGGCCAAGCGGCGCGCCCGGGAAGCTTCGGACGCCGCCAAGATTCACAGCCTCGTCCAGCAGGCCATGAATCATGCCCGCCGCCTGGCCCGCGACCTCGCCACGCTGGAATTGAAAGGGGATGATTTGCCGGCGGCTTTCGACGGCCTGGCCCGGCACGCGGCGGAGCTGTTCAAGATTTCCTGCCGGTTCAAAGCGGAAGGCAACCTCCCATCCCTGGAGGCCAACATCGCCAGCCAGTTGTATAAAATTGCCCAGGAGGCGGTGACCAATGCCATCAAGCACGCCAAAGCCAAAGCCGTCGGCATCAGCCTGGCCAATGGCGCCGGCGAAATCATTCTGACGATCCACAACGACGGCCTGCCGTTCCCCAACCTGAAAGGCCCTTCGACGGGCATGGGTCTGAGGATTATGAACTATCGCGCCAGCCTTATCGGCGCGTCGCTCGAGGTCAAAGGCGGCGGCCCGCACGGCACTCGCGTCATCTGCTCCGTGCCCCTGGAAGGGAAGAAGTAGCGCCTCCTCTTCACTTCAGCCGTAGGTCTTTCTGAGGAAGCGTGTTTGGGCTTGCCAAGAGTATCCCTCCGTTGGCACTTTCTGACATGCCAGCAACGAAAGAGTCTAACAATCTCGATTCCAAGTTCTACAAGCCCGCGGACGCCTTTTTCCCGGCGTACAGCAATCTCGGACTGACCTACGACGACGTCACGCTGGCGACGCGTTATTCCGAAGTGCTGCCTCGCGACACGCAACTGGACACGACGCTGGCGGAGGGGTTGCAGCTCAACATCCCGGTGATCTCCGCGGACATGGACACGGTGACCGAGTCGCGGATGGCCATTGCGCTGGCGCTCAACGGCGGGCTGGGGTTTATCCATTACAACATGCCCGAGCGCGAACAGCTTTCCGAGGTCAGCCGCGTGAAGAACAACGTCCACGGCCTGATTCAGGAGCCGATCAAAGCGGGGCCGGAGCAGTTAATCGGGGAGGTGCTGGAGTTGATTGCGAAAAAGCGCTTTGCGTTCAGCACATTTCCGGTCGTGGACGGCCAGGGCAAGCTGGTGGGGCTGCTTTCGGGGCAGGTCGTGAAGCAGCGTTACGCCAAACGGAAGGTCGCGGAGTCGCTCACGCCGCGCAGCCAGATTCACACGCTCAACAAAAAGGAACTGGGCCGTGATCCCATTGCCAGGGCCGATAAGTTTTTCACGGACCACCCCGGCATCAACAAGCTGCTCGTGGTGGACGACCAGGACCGGCTACACGGGCTGTTCACGATGAGCGATGTCGAGCGCATCACGCAGGAGCGGAACGCGCAGTTCAAGCCGGCGCGCGACGCGCATTTCCGCCTGCTCTGCGGCGCGGCGGTTTCGGCGACGCGGAACGCGTTCGGGGAGCTCGACCACGAGCGCATATTGACCCACGTTGGCGCGCTGGTCGAGCGCGGCCTGGACGTGGTGGCGGTCTCGACCGCGCACGGCCACAGCCGGGGCGTGGGCGATACGGTGCGGATGCTGCGGGAGGCGTTTCCCAAGCTGCCCATTATCGCTGGCAATGTGTCCAGCGCCGCGGGGGTGGAGTTTCTCGCCGACTGCGGGGCGAACGCGATCAAAGTCGGCCAGGGCCCCGGCTCGATTTGCACGACGCGCATCGTGGCCGGCGTCGGCATTCCTCAACTCACGGCGCTCTATGTGTCATCACGGGCAGCGCAGAAGAAACGGGTTACCATCCTCGCCGATGGCGGCATCACCAAGTCGGGGGACCTTGTCAAGGCGCTCACACTCGCCCATGCGGTCATCTGCGGCGGGATTTTCGCTGGCTGCCCGGAAGCGCCGGGAGAAGTGCTGGAGATTGGCGGCAAGCTCTACAAGAAGTACCGGGGCATGGGCAGTTTGGCGGCGATGCAAGAGGGATCGGCGGCGCGCTACGGCCACACGCCTGATCCGGCGCGCAAAGTCGCTCCGGAAGGGGTCGAGGCATTGAAGGAGGTGAGCGGCTCGGTGGACCGCGTCCTGGCGCAACTGATCGGCGGCATTCAGTCCGGCATGGGCTATCTTGGCGCGGCCAATCTCGCGCAACTGCGGGAGCAAGCGCGGTTCATCCGCGTCAGCCCCGCCGGCCAGCGCGAAGCGGCGCCGCATGATGTGGTGGAATTAAAGACGGGGAACTGAGGAAAATGGGGTGATGGAGTAGTGGAGTGTTGGAATGAGGTGAAGCTCCACCTTCCGCGTCCTTCCCCCACTCCAATACTCCATCCCTCCGCCACTCCCGCTCCATTACTCCACCACTCCACCACTCCACTACTCCACTACTCCGTCAAACCTTCAGAACTCGATGGCCTTGTTCATTTGCCCGCATTGAAAGCAACGCGACCGGTCCACATCGGGGTCGTCGGTATAGACGTAGCCGCAACGGCCGCAGCGGAAAATGTGGTCCTCGCTCGGGGTCGGCTCGAAGCGCCGCCGGCGAAGCTCGGAATAGATGCCCACTCCCGCAAGGGCCGCCAACAGAACCACCACGTAAGTCAAGATCAGGTTAGGAATGGACATGCTCGATCCTTGAATCCGGCTCAGGGACTTGCCGCCGGGGTGTTGGTCGGTGGTGGCGGAAGCGTCTGCCACCGGAACACCATCCGGCCCCAGCTCAGAGGGGCCGTTGAACGGCGGGCGGTTTCGGCTGGATTGCGCCCCACAGGTTCAAACCGCGCGGCCTGGGCTTGTTCCAACGCGTTTTGGTCCGCCACCCCGGAGCCGCTGCCCGAGAGCAAAGCCACCGATACCGGCCTGCCTTCGGCGTCCACTGCGATCCGAACGACGCTGTTCGTCAGGATATCCGGGTTGGGCCACGAGCGTAAGGGGAGCGGGGTAATGAGTCGCCGCTGGGCCAGGTCACCTTCCAGGAGCAACTCCGATTGCTCCGCCGAGATCACCAGTGGAGGGAGGCGGGGGAGAGTCAGTGTGGGCATGGGCTTGGCCGGGAGTTGCAGGGAGTCGAAATCGTTCGTCTCGATGAAGTGGTTGAAAACGGTGCCAAGCTGGTCAACTGCCAGGAGCAGGGAGTTCGTCGGCTCCGGCCACTGAAAGGAATGGGATTCCGGTCGTGGCGTTTTCAGCCCCGCCGGCCCGGCAGACCCTTGCCGGTGCGGCAGGACGAAGAGGGTAGGATCGTTGAGCGCCAACAGGTCGGCGGCAGCGCTTCCGGCCAGCTTAAAGGTGAAAGCTGGCGCGGCTGGGCGCGGGCGAATCGGGGCGGTGTCGCCGAACCAGAAGATCAAACTGACTTGGACGCCGAATATCAGCGCGACCAGGCCCCACCAGCGGCCGCGCGACCAAGGCCGCGATTCGACCGGGGCGGAGGTCATGGCCTGGACCGGGAGGCCGGCGCCGCGTAGGCGCGCGGCAACGTGGCCAGCAACGCTTCCGAAATGCCGGCGTCGCGCGCCAGCAGCGCGAGGCGCAGGCACGTCTCGTAGCTGACCGATTTATCGGCTTGAATGACCAGCGTTAGCGGCTCCGGGGACTTCTTCGCGGCCTCCCGCAACCGGCCCCGCAAGTCGTTTTCCTCGATCCACTGGTTTTCGTAATACAGCCGCCCATCCGCATCAACGGCCACTGAGACCGTCGGCTTATCGGTGCCCGGCAAACCATCGGCGCGGGGAAGCTGCAACTCAAGGCGCGCCCCCGGGGTATAAACCAAAGACCCCAGCATCATGAAGATTACCAGCAGGAAAAACACCGCCGCAAAAGGGGCCGCGTCCAGTTGGCCTCGAAAAATGCGGGCATTGCGGGGAAACTTCATGCTTCCGGCTACTGCTTCTGTTTGACGCCTTCCGTGACGATTTGCACGATCTCGGTGGCGGCGCGTTCCATATCCAGCACGATCGAGTTGACGCGGCTGACCAGGTAGTTATAGCCGGCGTGCGTGGGGATCGCCACGGCCAATCCCGCCGCCGCGCAGACCAGGGCCTGCCAGACCCCGGTGGAAAGCTGGCCGATATGGGCGTTCAAACCCGCTTCCTGCATCCGGCCAAAAGTCTGGATGAAGCCCAGCACCGTGCCCAGCAGGCCGAGCAGCGGGGCCAGTTGCGCGATCGTGGCCAGCAAATTCAATTTCTCTTCCAGCCGCGGCACTTCCGCCAAACCCGCCTCTTCCAGTGCTTCGCGCACCTGCTCCCGCCCGTGGTCCCGATTCAGGATGGCGGTCTTGACCAGCCGCGCGACGGGGCCGGGGGTGGCGTCGCAAATGGACAGGGCTTCGACCACGTTGTTGCGCTTGAGCACAGTGCGCACCCCGTTGAGGAACTCGGTCGAGTTAATCTGCGCCCGATGACAATGCAAAAACCGCTCGATGAAGACCGCCACGGCCACGGCGCTGATGAGCAGAAGCAACCACAGCACCGGCCCGCCGTGCGACAACAATACCGGCAACGTTAGCATGACTCCCTTTATACGGCCCCGGAACCGAGGTTCAAAGGCCAAAGTTTTGGAGTCGTTTCGCCTTGCTTCCAAATCCGGGGGGTACAATCAATCGTAAATCGCCGTCAGGCAATCGCCCGTTTTGCCTTCCCCCCCAGCGGCGCGAGCATTACCCGATGCGCCCAGGCGCCTCCCCGGCCACTCCGCATTCCGCACTCCGCACTCCGCATTGGCTTGCTCCGCCTCCTTCTGCAATTCCGCGCTCTCCTTTTCCAGCGCCTTGGCCCGCTCCGCCGCCAGTTCATCCAACACGCCCGCCTTCTTCTCGCTGATCTGCCAGAGCGCGTATTCCGGGCTCTCCCGCAACTGGCCCAGCGACTCAATCACCCCAATAATCTCAAGCTGCAACGTCTCATACAACCAAGGCAGGTCAATGATGTGGGACACATCACAACGCTGGTCACATTCCTAAGCTTTGTCTAATCCCTGCACCAAAATCTGCCGCAGGCGGTTTCCACTCGTCGATTGGAACCTCAAGGAGGGCATACTTCGAGGTGTCGGGCTGCATGAGGAACTTCTGAATCTTTCTGGTTCCAAGATCCCTGACCATCTGCGCGCGGACCTTGGAGGGCATTTCACAGCCGAAGAATACGGCTTTCACAGCTTCGGAAGGTACATGAACGAAGCGAACGCGTTTGCCGTCCGACCGCTCGCTCTCGTCAAGCTCTGTGAGCGTTTTAATCAGTCGGTACTCATGTTCGTTTTCCCACAAAGTGTCCTTAACCTTGAGATATCGGAAATCTCCCGGCTTCTCGGGTTCGGGACGGGTTTCTTGGTAATGCACTTCGTTGAGATCGTCAAAAAGCGGATGCGAAGGCTCGAACTCAATCACAAAGCCTCGGTGGCAATCGGCATAGTGTCCCCACATGGCAATGTCTGGTTTCCTCGCCGTGAAACAGAAAACGCGAAAGCTTTGGCTGCTTTTCTCACGGAAGTTTTCCTGCAGAGACCTGATACAGTCCCCAGCGACACATGCTCTGTCTGCTTCCATTGCTTTTCTGAAGTCTGGCCAAGAACGGGTGTCAGTCGAGGGCCGGGACGCATACTGTCGGCGCATCGCGTCCTCGACGATTTTATTTACCACCCCGTCGAAGGAAGGCATGCCCTCGAAGGGGTCGTTGAAGTCCCTTAGCGCGGAGAACCAAAGCCGCCATTCCTGGAAGATGGCTTTCGCTTTTTCAGGGAAGCAATGGAAGAGCCTCGGAGGCCGAGTCATGCGGCGCTTGATCCTTCGACTGGTTTGCGTTGGATCGGTGTCAGGCCGTATTTCGCGAAGAGCGTATCGGCGACCGCGAACGCCAAGTTTTCGGACGGCTCACGTCGCTCGCTCATGCTGTCGATGACTTCATTGAAACGGCCCTGTTTGTGCTCCAGGAGCTTGAAAATGATCTCCTCATAGGTGTCCTCAACCCACAGGTCGTATGCGAATACGGTCTTGGTCTGTCCGGGACGATGGGCGCGAGCAGTTGCCTGATTCATCACCGCTGGATTCCACCAATGATCGAAGTGAATGACGTAATTTGCGGCTACGAGTTCGTTCAATCCCACGCCAGCGGTTTTTGGATGCCCGATGAACACTATGTGCCCCGGCTGCTCCTTGAACGCCGCGAGTAGCGCCCTTCGCTTGGCGTCACTCGTTGCCCTAGAGTAATTGAGCGCACCGAAAGGGGCCAGTTCCTTTTCCAGCCAGTCAGCCCCCGCAAATCTCTCGTCGGTGTATTGCGAGAAAACCAACGCCTTATCTCCTTGCGCCGCGATGTCATCGAGGCTGTCACGAAGCCAATCGCGCTTCGAACTCTCGCCAGACCTCGGACAGCGGTTGCAGACCTGTTTCAGTTTGTTTAGCAGGACAATGATGATTTGGGCCGTGATGGTTTCGCCCTTGGCGTGAAGCTCAAGGACGCCTTGCTTCTCGAGCTGGTCGTAGCTTCTTCGTTGTTCGTCTTCCAAGCGCAGCCAAACCGGGTTCTGGACGAGCGGCGGCAAGTCCGTAAGCACATCCTGCTTCCGACGGCGAAGAAACATCGGCCGCAGAACGCTTCGGATTCCCTCTGACCAGTCGAGCGAACCTGGGGAAATATCTGGCTTGAGCACCTTCAGTATAGTCCACAACTCGCCGGTGTTGTTTTCCAAAGGGGTGCCGGTGAGACCCCAGCGATAAACTGCCTGAAGCTCGCGGACCGCACGGGTGACGCCTGCCCTCCAATTCTTGACGCGTTGCGCCTCGTCGAGAACCACCAAATCGAACCCGCCTTGCCCCGGTGTGTGACCAGACCTTTCTTGCTTTCTCCTTGGCAGCGGCGGTCCTCCCGCCCGCAGGGCCTCTCGTGTTCCGGCCTGCCCGCATCTTTCCAGCCACTCGGCCAAGGTTGCCCG
>Ga0181518_10005307_pt1 | contig 11204 bp, 9 predicted proteins | sample PEATcosm2014_Bin_28_FD_119751 | JGI IMG/M metagenome (GOLD analysis project Ga0181518, IMG submission 119751) | Peatland microbial communities from MTU Mesocosm Facility, Houghton, MI, USA - PEATcosm2014_Bin01_60_metaG | ecosystem: Environmental > Terrestrial > Soil > Wetlands > Peat | place... | reverse complement strand
TAAATTGCGCGCCGCGCTTTGCATTGCGCGACACCAGTTGCATGAGGTGGGCCGGATCGACAGCCGCATTTTCCATGAAGCGGATTTGAAGCTCGCCTCGCTTGCGGTCGACCTGCGCAATGCCGATGCGCTCGCACTCGAGGCGCAACGTGGCCGCCTCAAGCAGATAGACAGTGGCGTCGGGCAGCGCGCCATAGCGGTCTTCCATCTCTGCACGAACCTCGTTGACCGCGGCCTCGGTGCTCGTGCCTGCGATCTTCTTGTAGAGGCGCAGGCGCTGATTCTCTTCCGGCACGTAACTTTCGTCGATGCGCAGCGCGATGCCGAGGTTGAGTTGCGTGGCCGGACGCTCTTCGCCGGCTTCGCCTTTCATCTCCTTCACAGCGGCTTCGAGCATCGACGTATACAGCTCGAATCCAACGGCTTCAATGTGGCCGCTCTGTTCGCCACCGAGCATGTTGCCTGCGCCGCGCAACTCCAAGTCGAGCGCCGCGATCTTGAACCCTGCGCCCAAATCGCTGAACTCTTTAAGCGCTGCGAGACGGCGGCGAGCGATTTCGGCCAACTCGTTCTCGGGCGGAATGAGCAGGTACGCGTAAGCGCGGCGATTCGAGCGGCCAACTCGACCACGCAACTGATAGAGCTCGCTGAGGCCGTGGCGCTCGGCGCGGTTGATGAGGATTGTATTCGCGAGCGGGATGTCGAGGCCGTTTTCGATGATCGTGGTGGCGACGAGCACGTCGAATTCGTGACGCATGAAAGCGAGCATGACCTTTTCCAGATCATTCTCACCCATTTGGCCGTGCGCAACGGCGACTCGCGCAGCGGGCACCAACTCCTGGATTCGCGAGGCGATTTCGTAGATGGATTCCACGCGATTGTGCACAAAGAACACCTGTCCGCCACGCTCGAGCTCGACCTCTATTGCGGAACGGACGATTTTTTCGTCGAAGCGGGCAACCACCGTCTGAATGGCCATGCGATCTTTGGGTGGTGTTTCAATGATGCTCATGTCACGCAGGCCGACGAGCGACATATGCAGCGTGCGGGGGATGGGCGTCGCGCTCATCGCGAGCACGTCAATCTGCTTGCGCAGCTGCTTGAGCCGCTCCTTGTGACGCACGCCGAAACGCTGTTCCTCGTCGACGATTAGCAGGCCGATATCCTGGAATTTGATGTCTTTTGAAAGCAGGCGGTGCGTGCCGATGAGGATGTCGACGCGGCCCGTCGAGACGCGCTCGATGATGTCCTTCTGCTCCTTCGCGGTGCGGAAGCGGGAGATCATTTCGATGTGAATGGGGAACTGGGCGAAGCGCTGCTTAAAGGTCTCGAAGTGCTGGAAGCTGAGGACCGTTGTGGGAGTGAGCACGGCAACCTGCTTGCCGTCCTGCACAGCTTTGAAGGCGGCGCGCATTGCCACTTCGGTTTTGCCGTAGCCAACGTCGCCGCAAAGCAGGCGGTCCATCGGCGTGGGCGATTCCATGTCTTCTTTCACCGCGCGAATGGCCGTGATCTGATCGTCGGTCTCGGTGTAGTCGAAGGAGTCTTCGAATTCGCGCTGAAACTCGTTGTCGAGCGAGAATGCATTGCCCTCGACGGTACGGCGTTCGGCGTAGAGTTTGAGCAACTCGGCGGCCATGTCCTGCATGGCTTTACGTACGCGGGCCTTGGTGCGGGTCCATTGTTGCGAGCCAAGCCTGCTCAGCACCGGCGCTGGTCCGGTGTCAGTGGAGCGATATTTCTGGATGAGATCGAGACGAGTGAGAGGGACATAGAGCTTGGCGCCCTCGGCGAATTCGAGGATCATGAACTCGATGGAAAGCCCGTCCTGCTCGATTTCTTTGAGGCCCTGATACTGAGCGATGCCATGCTCGACGTGGACCACATAGTCGCCGACGCCGAGATCGCGGAAGTCAGAGACGAAAGCTGCGGTTTTCGACTTTTTCGGAAGCGGACGCGCCGCGACATCGGCTTCATCGGACAGATCGTTGGCGCCGAAGACGATCAGGTTGGCATCGGCAAACATGACGCCTGATGCAATGGGCGAACGAACGATCACAGGCACGCGCAGATCGCCCGCCATGTAGCTGGCTTCTTCAAGCATCATGTCGCTGCCGGTTTTTGGAACGCGGCTGCCGAGGCGGTAAGGGACCTGGTAATCGCGAAGCACCGTCGCGAGGCGCTCGACGTCTCCCTGATGCACGGCAGCAAGCACGATGCGGGTGTCCGTTGCCATAAGACGCTTCAATTGCTCGGTGAGCGCGGGAATAGAGCCGTGGAAGCGAAGAGTGGGCCGCGTGGGCAGTTCGATCTCGCCCAGCGTCCTGTCCTCCTCGAGCACGTCAACCGCGCCGAGTTGATCGAGGTCGAGACCCATGTGGGCACCGAGCGACGCTTGAAGAACTTCGGGGCGCAGATAGATATCTTCCGGACGGACGAGCGAACCAATTCCGGAGCGCTCGTGACGCAGCTCGACTTTGCTCCACCAGCGATCGATCTGACTGCGCACCATGGCCGGCTCATCGACAAACAGAGCGCAGCGCTGCAAGAGCGTGAGCAGCGAGCGCTCAGCGCCGGCGACGGGCGTAAAGAACTCCCAGCCTGGAAAAACGCTGACGCCGCCGGCTGCCGCGGCTTCGGCGGCCATCTCTTCATTCTCGATTTCGACGCGCTGGCGACTCAGACGCCCGTTGACCGCGGCCAGTAAGTGCTCGGTAAGCGGCGCCTCAGTGAGCGGCAACAACTGCGTTTCATCGAGTCCGGCCTGAGAACGCTGCGTTTCCGGATCGAATTTGCGAATGGTTTCAATTTCGTCGCCGAAGAGCTCAATGCGCACGGGGCGGTCGGCATCCGGCGAGTACACGTCGAGAATTCCGCCGCGGCGCGTGAACTGTCCCGGCATCTCGACGAGATCCGTCTGGGCATAGCCGACGCTGGCCAAGTGCGCGGTTAGAACTTCAATGTCGACCTTTTCGCTGCGCTTGAGCGTGACGGCGAGGCCGGCGTAGTAGTTGAGATCGAAGAGCTTCATCGCCGCGGATTCGACGGGGGCGATGAGAATGTCGACAGCGCCGGTGGAAAGCTTCCACAGCGCCGCAGCGCGCTGTTCCTGCACGTCGGGGTGAGGCGAGAGATTCTCAAAAGGAAGCACGTCGTGAGCGGGAAAGCGGACGACGCGGGTTGGATCGACTGCTCCGGTCAGCTCGCATCCGGCCTTGAGGAGCGGTTCGAGGGCCTCGGCAGCTTTGTTGTCGGCGACGATGACAATGACCGGCTGCCTGGCGGCTTGCGCCATCAGTGGAAGGTAGAGAGCCCGCGCCGTTGCCGTTAATCCGGACACACGACGCCGTCCCGCACCCAGGCTTAGGTGCCTGCGAACGCGCTCAAATCCCGGGGCCTGCTCCAGCTCCGCGAAGATTTCGCGGACAAACGGGAGGATCATCTGCCTCTAGTTTAACAGTGGTGGGGTTCATTCAACTTGCAGTGGCGTTCTGACCGAGCCACGTCGCAAAAGTTCGCCCTGCGCTCACTCGCTGCCGAGTTTTTTCGCGAACGCATACCAGAAGTCCAGCGACTTCCAATACGAATCGAGGGGCAAGCGCTCATCGCGACCATGGGCGCGCACATCATCCCGCTCGAGCGCGATCGCCGAGTAGCCATAGCTCGGGATGCCGGCTTGAGCGAAGTAAATGGAGTCGCTGGCGCCGGTTTCCATGACCGGAGTTACCGTGATTCCCGGCCAGATGGCTTGCGTAAAGCTCGTAAGCGGCGACCAGATCTCCGGGATCGGCGCAGGAGGAATGATTGCCGGGCGATCGGGAGCTGTGGCGCTCACGTCGCCTTGGTCGGAGACGTACTCCACGCTGATTTGAGAGTCGGCAAGGATGGAAATGAGTTGTTTCCTGACTTCTTCGGGTGAGTGGCCGGGCAAGATCCGGCAATTCACGATGGCTTGCGCCATCTGTGGCAGCGCGTTGTTCGCATCGCCGGCATCCAGCCGCGTGGCAACGCACGTTGTTCGGAACCTGGCGTTGAAGGCCGGCTCCGCACTGAGGCGCGCGGCAGCGGACATGTCCGGCGGAGTGGCCAGAATTGCGCGCATGTCGGCGGCGGTTTCCCCGGTCTCATTCTGAGCGAGGTTCGTGAAGTAGGTTCGCGTGACCTCATTCAGCTCGAAGGAGAACGTGTAGGTAGCCAGGCGGCCGAGCCCCGCCACCAGTTCGTAAATGGCATTGTCGGGCCGCGGCAGTGAACTGTGGCCGCCGCGATTGGTGACTGTTACCTGGTAGTCGGCGTATACCTTTTCGGTCGCCTCGATTTCGGCCACCACAGCCCGTCCGTGCTCCAGTTCAATGCCGCCGGCATCGGGATTGATCACGTAGGCTGCATCCACCAGGTCGCGATGCTCGCGTACCAGCCAGTCAGCGCCGTTGAACTTGCCTCCCTCTTCGTCCGCCGTCAAAGCCAGGATCAGGTCGCGTTGGGGCTTATATCCCTCACGATGGAGGCGCAGAAAAGTCTCAACCAGCGCGGCGTCGGAATCCTTCATGTCCTGCGTGCCACGCCCGTAGACATAGCCGTCCTTCTCAATGAACTGAAACGGATCGGTGGACCAATCGGCGCGCAAGGCCTGGACCACGTCCATGTGGCAAAGGAAAAGAATGGGCTTCTCGGTCGGAGTTCCGGCTGCGCGGAAGCGGACAACGAGATTCTGCTTGCGCTCATTGGGCCCCAGAAGACGAACATCCTGGGGCGAGAATCCCGCGTCGAGGAAGAGGCGTTCCATGGCCGCAGTCGCAGTGGTGACATTGCCCTGCGGCGTGTCTGTAGTGTTGATCTCGACGAGTTGTTTGAAGATGGCCAGCGCCTGGGCGCGATCAGCTGCGGATACCTGGGGCGCGGAAGCCTGTGGCAAATGGTCTTGTGCTTTTACAAATGGGCCAGAACAAACGGCAGTGCACAAGACGGTGAGAATCGCTGCGAATCTATACACGGCATCCTCACGTCTTTCAGTAAGTGCCTCAATCGATGCGCGGGGTTCCGCGACGCAGCACCAGCCCTGCCAGCCCGAACGCCACGATCAGAATGAGGGCAAGGAAAAAGTAATAGGCCATGGGATGCGCCCAGCCCGGGGAGTACTTGAGATCCTGGAAAACCCAGAGCGACAGGATGGTTGCGATCACCGCAAATTGACCGGCGATCACAAGAAATGTGTGCCCGAGGTCGCGGCGCTTGTCGAGCGCCTCCACCTGATCGGGTGTGAGGTTGCGTTCTTCGGGGGGAAGCAGGGAATTTGCCATCGCGTTCTTTCGCCGGTCTCGCTGAAGAAACCTCCGCGACCGGCGCTCCTGATACCAATTCAATCACACGACGCCGGGGACGCGCCAGCCTTCGCGCGGCCCCGACGTATCGCATAAAGTTCTGAACTACTGCGGCGGATATCCCACCGATTGCGCGTACAGGACGCTGCGATCGGGGCCCAGGCCCAACCTTGCGGCGACATCCTGCGCATGCACGGTATAGAACCAAGCGTTCAGCCTCTCCGAGGCCGCAAACAGGTACACGTTTTGGGCGATGAAGCCCACGTCGACCTGTGCAAAGTCGTCTCTAGCAGGAGCCAGGTAGACGATGGTCACCGCCGCGTTTGCCGCGGGCGACGGGCCGATTGCGCTGCGAACATCGCCGGAAAGCACCGGACGCAACAGATTCGCCTCTGCATCGTAAACGTAAACTCCGTCGGCCAATACGACTTCAAGCGTGATGTCCTGCTTGTTGTAGGCCGAGGGCGCGGTGCGGCCTAAATCCGGCTTCATGGCGCGCGGGCGATTTACGCCGAAAGCCGCCCAGAGCAGGTTGGAGAGCGTCTGCGGCGGCAAGGGCTTGTCCGCAAATGCGCGCGTCGTCCTGCGTGCAGCGAGCGCGGGCATCAGCGGCATGCCGCCGGTGATTTCAGGATTGGCAAGCTGAATGGGCTTGAGCTCGGCGGCCAGCACAGGCGAAGCGCCGCGATGCGGGCCGGGCAGAAAGCTTGCGGTCCAAACCAGGGCAACCGACGCAACCAGCAGTACCGTCCATCGAGTGGCAATTCGCAGTGGGATCCGCATGATGACACCTCGGAATATCAGGCTGGGCACGCCAACCTCCCGAGGTGTGCCGATCAAGGGGAAGAAGTACCTTTGCACCGAGGCCCATGCAGCGCCGGCGCCGGCCGCGGTTGTGGCTCAATCCACCATGAAAGCCAGCGACTGCAACGTCGTAATCTCGAACGGCTTGCGGCAACGGACGTTCGCGCATTGGAGCTTGTCGTCGCGGCGGACCATGTAGGACTGAGCCTTGGCGAAACGCGCACGGTCGCGCTCGTCGCCGCCTCGCGGCAGCTGCGCGCGTTTGCGCCGCACGACCCAGGAGACTTTGTAGTCCGCCGCCTGGCCGCACTTGGGGCAAACGAGATTGTGCGTGCGTTGTTCCGTGGTTTCGTTGAAGAATTCCCGCTCATCCATACGATGTTTCCTTTGCCTATTTTCCCTTAGCGGTTGGGCCTGCCGGACTGCCTTTCGACACAGCCTGCGTCGTCAAATGAATCCAAGGCGGCACTTTTGCGCCGCCCGAATCTATTCCATACTCATCCTTGCCATGGCGAAACGCAAGCCAGCCGTTTTCTCTGCCACGAAGGCCGTGAAGGCCAATGCCCGCGAGCGCGTCGGCCAGCCAAAGCCTTCGCGTATCCTACCGGATAAGCCGCGCACCGGGCGCAAGGCGAAACATAAACCTGGGCTCAATGAAATCATTCGTGAAGAAGATTAGGTACCAGGAGGAACAGGCATGGCAAAAGCGGTGGGATTTGGCGGCGTTTTTCTGAAGGCACGCGACCCGAAGGCGCTCGCCGGCTGGTACGCAGAGCATCTCGGCGTTCCGGTTCAGGATGGCGGTTCGCTGGCGTTCGACGGACCGGAATCCATGGGTATGACGGTCTTTGCGCACTTTCCCCTCGACTCAAAATACTTTGGCGAGGGCACTCAGCAGGCCATGGTCAACTTCAGAGTTGACGATATGGACGAGCTGCTCAAAAAGCTGGGCGAGGAAGGTGTCCGGATCGATCCAAAGCGCGAGGATGCTCCCTATGGGAAATTCGCGTGGATCTGGGATCCGGAAGGCAATCGCATGGAACTGTGGCAGGCGCCAGCAGCGGAGGAGTAACGAGTCGGGACGAGACAGCAGTGGAAACGGGCGCTACTGAGGCCGCTGTACGCTGTACGGTCCGGGGTGCGAGGACTCAGGCGGCTGCTGGGATGGGTTCGCCGTGACCGCAGTTCGCTGGGAGTAGATGCGGAACTCAACCACAAGGTTAAGCAATACCGGAACCGGCTTGCTGTCTTTGATCGCCGGCTCGAAGGTGGCCTTGCGAATGGCGTCGACAGCATTCTCGTCGAGCCCGAAGCCGATGGGCCGGCCCACGGCGATTTCACCTGGTTTGCCATCAGCGCCGATCACGACGTGATAAAGGCAGAGGCCGGCTACACCGTGGTCCTGCGCGTACTGGTTCGACGCCGGCTCAAATGTCGAGACCAGGCGAGCTTTCTTATCAACCATGCTCTGGCGCAGCACATTGGGGTCGGCGGGCTGGTAATCGGTTTTGGCTGCGGCCGCCGCGTAGTAGAGCTTCCAGAATTCGGGCATCGCATCCATCATGCGCGTGTCGAAGCCCTGAGCGAAAACGTTGCCGAGAGCGTCACGCAGCAGCTTGTTAGAGTGGGCCTGCGATGTGGTCGTGGTGACGCTCTTGTCGTCGGCAGGACGCTCGGCAGGTGGAGCGGCGGCAATCTCGGCTTGCGCTTCGGTGTCTGCGTTTGATTCATCCGGAGGGGCCGGCGCGGCGGAGGGCGGTGCGGTGGAAGCGGCTGCGGGCGCTGGAACTGTGGCTGCAGGCGCGGCGGCTGGCGGTGCAGTGGGCGACGCCGGGGCTGGAGCTGCGGCCACTTTTGGAGCCGGCTTCGACGCCTTGCCTTTTTCTTTTTCCTTCTTCTCTTTCGGCTTGACGACGAGCTCGCGGTCAATGGTGATCTTGACCACTTTCTTTTTTGGAGTGATATTCACGCGGTCGACGGCTTTGGTGGGATCTTCATAGGGCAATGCACCGAGAAAATGCAGGCCGAAGCGTTGCCCCTCGAGCTCGAGCTTGTGCTTGGTCAGGTGGACCTTGTCGATCTCGATTGCGCTCAGCGTGTAGGAGGCCTGGGGCGAGTGGCCGACTAGGACGCCATTCTCGTTATAGCTCAGGTCATTGTCGAGATAGCCTCCGCGTAGAAAAAGCTGCTTGCCGACGAGGAGGGTCTTGATCTCATCCTCGGTGATCTCATTCGGCTCGGAAGACGGAGACGGCGCCTTCGGCGACGTTGCGGGCGCCGGCTGTGAGGCCGCGGGTGCGGGCGCAGGAGGGTTTTCGGCGGGAGGAGTGGGCTGGGTCTCTTGAGGTGCCGCTGGCGGCGCTGGGGCAGTCGCAGGCGCGGGTGGCGTTTGCGGGGGCTGGCTGGCGGGAGGTTGCGCGGCAGGCGGAGCGGCGGGAGGCTGAGAATCCGGCGGGGGTCCAGGAGTTGACGGCGAAGATTGGGCGGGAGCGGGCGGTTGTGCGGCGGGCTGCTGGTCGGACGCAGGAGCTTGCAGCGCATTGACACGGACGATTGAGGAGGAAGCCAATGCGACAGCCGTTGCCGCGCACAAAACGAGTAGACAGCGAAGCGCCGATGACGCTGCAAACCCGGAGATGCGGAGACGAGGAATTACTCGGGGCATGGGGGCCTTTGAACGCAACTTTAGCAGGAAATTTTGAGGGCTCGCGGTGAAATTTCGTGGGTGGTAACCAGCTTGCACTGCTCGCCGGAATGGCATTGAGAGCCCGGTCTATTGATTCAGGCGCCACAGTATGCGGCGGAAGAATCCGAGAATGCGGCCCGCGTCGCGGCGAGTCAGCGCCAGCCTGCGGAGCAGGAGATCGAGATCGTGCCGGTTGGCATTGCGCATCTCGGCGGGCGAGTAGTTTGCCGCGAGCATCGTTTCTTCAACGACGCCGGCGAGGAGATCCAGATCGCGAGTGGATGCGGGGGCTGCGGTTTCACTCGCTGGTTCGGGACTGGCATTGGACGTCGCCGTTTCGCCGATGCGCGAGGCGATCTCATAAAGACACACAGCGACGGCTTGGCCGAGATTCATCGAAGGCTGCGAAGAATCGGTGGGAATCGCGGTGAGGACTTGGCAAAGCGCGAGGTCTTCGCGTGTGAGGCCGCGCTTCTCGGAGCCGAAGACGAGGGCGATGCGCCCGCCGCGCGCGAGCTCTTTCTGAACGAGAGGCGCGAGTTCAGGCAGCGGAATAACCGGCTGCTCGGGCTTGCGATGCTCGAGCGAGGCTGTGCCCACGACCAAAGTGCAGTCGGCTACCGCGTCCGCGAGGCACTTCGTGCTTTTCGCGTTTTGGAGCAGGTTCGAAGCGCCGACGGCGGACTTCGCCTCGCGCCAGTGTTCCTCGTAGGGAGCGACGACGGCCAAGCGCTCGAAGCCGAAGTTGGCCATGGCCCGCGCCGCCGCTCCTATATTGAGGGGATTGCGCGGAGAAACGAGGACGACGGAGATGCGGTCGCGATGGGGTTCGGCGAGCAAGGAATTCATTGTAGTGCTCTCAACCCAGTTCAAAGCTGGCGCAGGCCGCAGGGATGTTCTAGCCTCAAAGGGTGCTTTGGATCAACCCAGCTACGACAGCATTGAACGACCTGAGCCAATCGCCGATTGTGCGCTTTTCATTGCTCGCGCTCAGCTCCATCTTTTTTCTGGTCGATCCCTTCGCGGCCATTCCGTCATTCCTGGCAATCACGGGCCGAGCCGACTCGCTGCGGCGCAAACGTATGGCACGCAAGGGCGCGATCACCTGCTTCATCGTGCTGACGAGCTTTGCGATTGCAGGGCAGCTCATCTTCCGCATGTTTGGAATTACGCTTCCGGCCTTTGAGATTGCCGGCGGGCTGATTCTGCTGCTTATCGGACTCGACATGCTGGAAGCGCGGCGGTCGCCGACGCAGGAGACGCACGGCGACACGGTGGAGGGCGCGGCGAAAGAGGACGCGGGCATTGTGCCGCTGGGCATTCCCATGCTGGCAGGTCCGGGAGCTATTTCTTCTGTGATGGTGCTGGTGGGACAGGTGCCGACGCTTTGGGGATGGCAGATGGGAGCGATTCTGGGGTCGATCACCTTGACGACCGCAGTGACATATTTTGTGCTGGCCGCAGCAAGCCGAGTGCGGCAAGTCATGGGCGAGACGGGCATCCGCATCCTCGTCAGGATCATGGGATTGCTGCTGGTGGCACTGGCAATGCAGTATTTCGTGAATGGAATCACGGACTTAGGGCTGATTCCGCGGCACATGTGATCGGCGTTTGGTGGGTCGGTTTCCCACAGAATCCACGGCTTTCCACAGGCTGTGGCGCTTGAATCTAACCCCTTGAAAATGCTAATCTTCTGGAGTTGCAAACACCGGATCTGCGTTGGTCTTAGAAGTTTGCATCTTAGGGTGGCCTGTGCTACTCTAACAAGGTTAGTGTGAGCAGTGGAGCCTCCCGGTGGCCTGTTGGCCTGCCCGATCTGAGATCAGGAACTTAAGAATCTTGGATTTGAGGGAAGTGGGAAGCTAGTTCGTAGGGTCTTGCGAGTTGCGTTGTATTGAGCGCCGTTAAAACCCCTGTAGGTAATCCCTAGAGAGAACAAGCCATTGCATGACCCGGGAGTTTATCTCCCGCGAGCCTTATCGGCTCGAGCAATTTTTGCTGGCCGCTCTTTGATTTTTTGCGCAGCGCGAACGAGTTATCCACTGTGGTTCAGGCAGATTGTTTCCTTGACCTGAGACACGGACTTTGATAACTTCAAAAGGTTCGCGCAAAAACGCCGAGGTCCGCTGTGGTAGCGGAGAAACAGGGCGATGCGCACCAAGTTCGAGGACAGCTGGACGCAAGTCCAGACCTCGATCCCAAGGGGTACCGCTTAGGCGGACCACCCTCAAGGATCTTTGACAAATTGGTTGAACATGCCAGTCGTGAGATGTGATCGGGTTTGGCTCGGTCATTCTCACAAGTAAGGTGCCTGCGCCCTTCGCGAGAAGATGCGCAGGCCGGTCGACCCAATTCGACCTCCGTCGAAGAGGGACGACATCAGGTTTCAAACG
>Ga0181518_10005306_pt1 | contig 11204 bp, 17 predicted proteins | sample PEATcosm2014_Bin_28_FD_119751 | JGI IMG/M metagenome (GOLD analysis project Ga0181518, IMG submission 119751) | Peatland microbial communities from MTU Mesocosm Facility, Houghton, MI, USA - PEATcosm2014_Bin01_60_metaG | ecosystem: Environmental > Terrestrial > Soil > Wetlands > Peat | place... | reverse complement strand
TTAGAACCGGTTGTCTACCGAATCGAACGGTCGAGGCTTGCGAGGGGCTCGAGATGGCTCGCAATTCTGGAAACCTATTTGGCGATTGGGGCGATTCTCGCGGTGTTCGGCATTCTGTTCGGACCGAAGCTGGTGGAGGACACTCGGCTGCTAAGCCAGTCGCTGCCCGGATTGTTGGAGAAAGTTACAACCGGAAAGATCGTTTGGCAATTTGGCAATCGGTACGGCTGGAGCTACGACACTCAGCTCAGAATCGAGCAGTTTATTGCGTCCCATCAGGCAGAGATTCTCGCTTGGAGTGGCCAGGCAGGTACAGCGGTTGCAATGATGTTGCAGAAGTTGATCTGGATTGTCCTGGTCCCCATCCTCGCCATCTTTTTCTTGCGCGACGGACGGCAGTTCTCCGCAACCTTGCTGCACACCTTTAGCGAGAGCAACCAGCGGCGCTTCCTGCGCCTGATCATGACCGATCTCGACGTGATGCTGGCTCATTTCATTCGTGCGCAACTCATACTGGCCGGCATATCGCTGGTGGTATACAGCGTGGTGTTGACGGCGCTGCGTTTTCCGTATGCGCTGGCACTGGGATTCGCTGCCGGAGCTATGGAGTTCATTCCCGTCGTTGGTCCACTGGTGGCTGCGCTGGTGATCATCTTCGTCGGATTTCTGACGACGTATCCTCATTTGTGGGCGCTGATCCTGTTCTTTGCCTTGTGGCGGGTGGCGCAGGATTACTTCGTATCTCCGCGAGTGATGGGTGGGACGCTGGAATTGCATCCTCTGGCGGCAATCGCGGCCGTGCTGATGGGAGGCGAACTCGGCGGAGTTCTGGGCGTGTATCTTTCGATCCCGGTCGTAGCAACCATCCGTATTGTCTGGGTGCGTTGGCGGAAATACTCCGCGGTCATTGCCACTGCGGCTCCGCCTGTACCCGACGACAGGGTCCTCGGCACACCGACAGTCATCTCGAAACGCTGAGCCTGTACGCTGTTCGGCTAGGTTCAGCCCGGATGTAAATCGGCTCGATCCGGCTATTTGAGACGTCATCCGTGCTTGTAATGGTTCGAAACCGAAGTTGTGTTCCGCCACAGCTCAGTACATTTGCAGAATCAATGACTTCGGAGCCGGCCAGCACTGGGCGCATTCCGTCAAGATTCCGTGACGTTCGTGCGCCTTCGATGCCTGCTCGGCTGAGTTCTTTCTTTCGCTCCCCGAAGACCTCGTGACCGAGAACCTCGTCCTGCGCCAGCAACTGCTGGTTTTCCATGCCGAACGACCTCGCCCTAGACTGAGCTGTCTCGATAAGCTGTTCTGGTGTCGCGCCGAGAAGCCTGTGGACAGGTTGGAAGTCGCTGGTCGTCGTCAAGCCTGAGATCTCGTCCACTGCTGCAACTCGGAACAGCTTGATTTTAAGTTCCTCCGAAAGGAGACATCCGATCGTCACACGCTAGGTGGAGTTCTTCGCGGTAGCCCTGAGATGGCAGGCTAATGCGACTGCACGAGGTTGATTTCAGTGCAGGAAATGGCGGTACAGGACTATTGCACAGAACATGGCGAAGCCAAGGAGGATAAGGCCGAGGATGGCGTTGACGACGCGGAAGAAGATCGGGCCGATGCGGTGAGGGATGAAGCGAACGGCGACGATCAGCGCGGTGAACCAGGTCATCAGTCCGGCGGCGGCCATCAGGATGCCCCACCCGGGAGCGCTGTAGCCCAAGACTGAGTGGGCGAAGGGGAGCCAGTTGGAGGTGACGCCAACCCAATAAGCTATGGTTAAGGGGTTGAAGATGGTCAGGGCGGCACCGTCGGCGACCTCGGCGACCAGATGCGCGGGGACGGTGCTTTCGTCCCAGTGTTGGCGAGCGCTAGCGTAGGCCCGCAGGGGCTCCTTGACGGCGCGGACAAGGAAGTAGATCCCCAGCGGAAGTAAGACGATTACGCCGATGGCCGCTAGGACGATCTGGAGCGTCGGGTTGGACAGGTCAGAAAAGAGGTAGTGCCCCCCGAGGAGAACCAGAGAGAAGAGGATTAGGTCGCCGGTGACAGAACCGATTCCGCAGGCGAGGGCATGCCGCCAACCGCCGATCATACCGCGGCGGATGGCCAGCATGTTGACAGGGCCCATCGGCGCGGCCGCCACGAATCCCATCAAAAACGCGGCCGAAAGCACGTGGACGAAGGAGACGAACACCATATTGCGGCCGATAGGTAGGATAAGGCCGAAATTTCATTCGGGCATTCTGGCAGACAAGAATATACGCCCGGCTACCTCCAAAGGAAGCGTTATGCAAATGGCCGTAATCCGTCCGTAAGAAGTTGAAGACGAGATCTGGTGGTCGTGCAGCGATCAATCATGGGCGGCGTGGGGCACGGTACAAGCTCATTGCATCTCCCAAGCCGACTCACAGGCTTGCGCCAGTCCTCGGACAACGTATTTTTCAGACAGAGTTCTTCCGGCCGTCGCTATGAGCTTTGGTTCCCAACGACTGGCAATCCGATTACTGCATCCGCGCTCTCCGGTAACAGGCTGTCCTCAATCGCTCACCTTTACCGATTTGCGCGACAACAGCCTTCCTGACGAGTCCCAGCAATTCATCCCCAAGTGAGGTGTTCTGTTCTGACCAGACCAGGTGGGGGTGAGCGTGACATCGTGGTGAGGTGACATGTGTTCTATCTGTCACGGACAGGAGGCCACATGCTGAACGGCTCCAAGCCTCAGATTTTAGTTGTGGATGATGACCCGAGCATTCGGGAGAGCCTAGGGATGTTGCTGATGTCGGAGGGGTATGACGTAGCCATGGCAGACAATGGCGTCAGCGCCGTTTCGCACTTGGACAGAATAATCCCCGATCTGATCCTCACCGATCTCAACATGCCGCAGATGTCGGGTGTGGAGTTGATCTCACATGTACGTAGCCGGTACCCGTTGATTTCGATTGTCGCGATGAGCGGCGACTTCCGAGGGGACGCTGCGCTTGCCGGCATCATCGCCGACAGGTTCTACCCTAAAGGACAGCACCCTCACAATCTGTTAACAACGATCGCGAGTTTGATTGCAACGAAGCCGGCCCGTCGAAGTGCTCACGAAAATCGCACTCGGCCAGTGCTGGATTCTTAGAGCCAAGGAGGAAAGTATGATTGGAACTATCTTAATTATTCTGCTGGTTTTGTTTCTGGTGGGTGCTCTCCCGACATGGAATCACAGCCGTTCCTGGGGTTACTTCCCGAGCGGCGGCATAGGTTTACTTCTGGTCGTCGTGGTTATTTTGCTACTGCTTGGCCGAATCTAGGTGAAGTTTGCAGTAGCGTTCGACGCCTTCGCCCAAGCCCATGGGACGCATGGCAAAGGGGCGGCCTAGCCTGTGAACTCCGGCGGTAGTAGGGGAAGACCTGCCCTGATGCCTGGCCGCAACATCCGACTCCCTTAACCAGGCCAAGGAGGAGCATATGCTCTGGACGATTTTGGTAGTTCTCTTGATTCTGTGGCTGCTCGGTTTCAGTTTTCACGTAGGAGGCAGCCTAATCCACATTTTGTTGGTGATTGCCGTCGTGGTCCTGGTCATAAATCTGGTCAGTGGCCGCAGAACTGTCTGATCCTTTACGGCGGATACTGGACGAGGATGAAGGTGGTCTCCCGCTTGTCCAGGGCCTCACACGGAATTGACGAACCTGCGGAGTTCGGCGCGACAAAATTGCTCTCTAAGCCGGAGTACGTGTCTTAGAGCAGATGTTGTGTTCTGGCGATTGTCGAGAAAAGTTAAGGCCGGGATGGGATGCGCCAGGTGCGGCGGGATTTCCTTCTTGCCTGCAGGTGGCCAAGCCGGGGAGCGCGGAGCCGTAAATAGCACCTGCCGCAAACCCAGAAGCCTAACATCCTCAGCAAATGCTATTCCATCGTCCGGTTCGTTTCCCCTTGGCAGTGGACCTGTCTCTTTCCTTCGAGGGCACAGTCTCGGTCGTCATTCTTGCTCCCCCATCCGACGGCTGAAAGGGGCGCAAGTAGCTGTCCAATTTTCTTCAACAGCAGGACCGGACCTTCTCCCGTTGTGACGACGCAGTCCGCGCTGGTGAGACTCTCCTCTGTACTGGGGCTCGCTGAAACCGCGATGACGGGAATGTTTTGTTTGCACTGTTTGATTTTGTGGGCGACGATTTCACCGGCCGTGCCGTGCATTGCATAATCGAGCAGGACAAGGTCCACCGGATACGCCTCGAACATGCTCAAAGCCTGCTCGACATCGGTAGCACTCAATACTCCGTATCCCGCGCCTTGCAAAATCTTGTAACGCTCGTAAAGGATTGCCGCATTCTCATCGACGGAAAGAACGACCGGAATGCGGTTCCTAAACTCCGTGCGCTTTCGGGCAACGTCGGACCGGTCTTTTCGCATGTCGGAACTCCGCTTCTGAACGAACAACTCGCCTCGTGCTACTCGGCGCATCGCATCCACAAGAGTGGCTCCATCCATCGAACGATTGACGACCCCTCGTGCTCGCAACCAACGCATATAGGCGACCCGGTCGTTCTCCTCAGCGAGCACGAGCAGTGCGGTCTTGCTCCGCTTCAACATCGGCTTGATCTTTGAAAACGCTGGCAGAAAACTCGTCGAGAGGACTAATACGCGAGGTGTGAAACCTTTCAATACGCTCAGCAACTGTTCGGGAGACTGCGCCTGACCTACGACGCAAACGTCGTCTGCGACCGCCAGTACCTCCGCCATTCCAACCCGAGAAAGCTCTTGATGGTCAGCGATGATGACGTCGATCATGATTGCACCTTCCAGCCCTGCTGAACTGCTGAATCAGTGTCGAGGCTGTTTAAGGTAATCCTCGTCTTTTCGAAAAGATGGTCAAAATTGAACACCATCCTGCTTTAGTGTCAGCAGAGAAAATTGGAGGTGAGGATACGCGACGTCGAATGGGCTGCTCATTCGTGGAGAAGGTGCGATGGTGATGAGGGCCCAGAGTTTGGAACACATCCGTACCAGCGTAGTTGGCACGCGATCGCCGGAAACATGGGCCGGCCGCGCCGACCGTGAAAATGCGCTTCTGTCCTGAGAAACTTATTGATGCAACCGTTGAGCCTAATTGTGTTCTTTTTTGAACAGACTGCTCAATCGTCAATCTGCCAGACTTCTCTTCGGAGGACTTCAATATGAGCCTCGAAACGATTCTGATCATCGTCGTGATTGTGTTCTTGCTCGGTGGAGGCGGTTGGTACTGGCAGCGAGGGCGCGGTTAACGCGACCGGTTCTAAAACGGCCGTCAAGCAGCCGAAACCGGGTTCTTGCTTGTGAAGACGGGCGAAAGCCCCCGGCTGGCGGCATGGACCGTAGCTTCAATCGAGGAGGGCTATATGAGTCTGTTCGATCTGGTCTTCGGTTGTTGGCACAAACGGTGCAGCTTTCCCCTAACCGTCCGCGGCAAGCTGCGCCGCAGCACTGCAGCAGCCTCCGTGACAGGGACTTACGTTGTTTGTCTCGATTGCGGCCGCGAGTTCCCGTACGACTGGTCGCAGATGAAGATGCTCGCGTCCAAACACCGAACTGCGTGGGCGGCAGAGTCCGTCACCATCGTTCCCGGTTTCAAGGCGGCTTGAGGCCTGGCGCTGGGCCCTTCGCGAAGACCCACGTTCGCCTCCGGGTCGGCGAACAATCTGCTGTTCCTGGGCGGGTAACGGAAGTCCCGCTCCTTAATTACACAATTCTCAACGATAAGGAGAAAACCGATGAGCACGAGTACGAAGGATGAGATTAAAGGCACTTTTCATGAAGTGAAAGGCAAAGTCAAAGAGACGGTAGGCCAAGTCACGAACAATCCGGACTTAGAGGCTGAAGGCAAAGCCGAACACCGCGCCGGCAAGGTCGAAAAAAAGGTCGGACAGATTAAGAAAGTGTTCGAGAAATAAATCAGGCTGGCTCTGTCCGGAGCATGGCCCTGCGTGCTGAGCGACTGACGCCCTGGCGTTTCCCGCTCAGCACTGCAGAGATTTGGCGGGCGTCATCTTGGCGGTCGCGGGTTCCGTATTGAAAGCGGGCCACACATATCAGCCCCACGAACCAAGCACTCCGACGCACGAACCCGCTCTGATGCCCCTGCTAAACGCGCAAATCACAGTTAACACGATTCGTAACAACATACCAGCAGCGGTAAAGACCAGCATGAGGAGAAGCGAAATGTCGGAGCAAGAATATCGCAAACTACAGCACAGCGATCCGCAGAAGCCTGAGGAGCAGAAACCTGTAACCCAGCCGAACGTGCCAGTCCCGCCGAAACAGGAGGTCCCGAGCGGACAGCCCAAAACCCCGCAGCCGGCGCAAGAAAAACACGATCAAGAGAAGAAAAAGCCAGCTTAGGCTGCGGATTTAGATCGGTGAAATGGAAGGATCAGGGCGGTTCGATTTACATAGAGCCGTCCTGAGAAAACTCGAAGTGATTTGGTCGTCGAGCAGTCTGATGTTTCGGCGGGTATCGCCCTCACAAGTTCGTCCACAAAATAGAGTGGAATGGAAAGGGAGTGCTTTATGAAGAAATACGCAATTGCTTTGGCAACGTTGTCTTTGGGCACCTTCGCGTTCGCTGGTCCGGGACAGCAAGACGCCCCTGCGCGCTTACAAGCGGCCGGCGTGGTCATGAACGAGATCATGGCGGCGCCCGATAAAGGCATCCCGGAAGAAGTGCTGCATGGCGCCAAGTGTATCGCTGTGGTGCCGGATATGGCGAAGGGCGCCTTCATCGTCGGCGGCGAGCATGGTCGCGGTGTGGTCACCTGCCGCACTGCCCATGGTTGGAGTGCGCCAGCATTCATTTCGATTGGTGGAGGCAATTTTGGCTTCCAGGCTGGCGGTCAGTCAGTCGATCTCGTTATCTTGTTCATGAATGACAAGGGTGTGCAGGGGCTGCTCTCAAGCAAGTTTGAACTCAGCGGCGAGGCCTCAGCCACCGCGGGTCCGGTGGGAAGGCATGCCTCGGCGGGTACCGACTGGAAGATGAACACGGAGGCCTTGAGCTACTCGCATACCAAAGGCCTGTTTGCTGGAGTAGCGGTGGATGGCGCCAAGATCCAGCAGGACAATGACTCCACGGTTGCGTTCTACGGCAAGAATGTTTCTTTCCGTAAAACGCTGTCAGGCGATGTGCACGCCCCGGCGGGCAGCGACTCGTTTCTCGCTGCGGTAAGAGCTGCCGTCAACAAGGCGAACCAGCACGAGGCTGCCGAAAAGAAGTAGTTGAGGTTTCCGGTGCCGCCGGCAATTGAAGGTCGCGGCGTTGTCAGTGCGGCATTCTCAGGGGGACCGCGCCGATCAGCGCCGCGATTGTTCACCAATATCCCGGTTCGGTGAGCAGAGAGGGAGCCTCTTTGGCTGCCGAAGACACAGCCATTCAGGAGACCATTGGGAGTTGCGGGCCCACTAACACCAATGCGGCGGATTCTGAGGCACATTCTGCTCAGCGAGAACTCACTCTTCCGGGCGGATAGCCGCGGTGGGAGGAACCTTGAGTTTGGCCAACTCGCTGGCAAAAAGCGGGTTTTCGGGAAATTCCGCGACGAGCTCCATAAGTTGTGCACGGGCCACTTCTGTGTTCTTCTCACGCAGGGCTGCCAGCGCCAGCAGAATTTTCGCGAACGGCCGGAGATAATAGCCGCGCGCGGCGGCGATCTCTAGTTGCTGTATGCCAACGCGCTTGTCGCCATGGATTCCAGAGAAGCCGAGAAGAAACTTCTTGTATCCTGGCAGACTTCCGATGATGTAATTCGCTGCGCCCAAGGTGAAATAGGCATCGGCGGCATCCGGCATGACCACCAACAGTTTCTTGGCGTAGCTATCAGAGTCGCGAATCATTTTCAGGCTTTCCACCTGATGCTTATCGATCAGACTGGCATAGTCGGCCTGCATGCCCAGGCTTAGGGTCATGGCGAACAGGGCGTTGGCATCGTCCGGGTTCGTCTTCAATCGCAGCTGCGCCAGGTCCTGCGCCCGTTTGTTCGCGGCGAAGAAGGCTGCGCGCAGTTGCGGGTCTGGTTTGAGAGTGACCTTGCCCAGGAAACGTTTGTTGTCGAGGAAGAATTCGGAGGTCAAGACGCCCTGCCGGTAGCACTCCTCAAACAGATAAGATGCCGCTTCCGAGGCGCTTCCAAGGGGATCTTCCGGATGGGACTTCTGCCAGGCCTCAAACTGCGCGCGAGCTTCCGCGGGTTTCAACTCATAAAGCAGGTGAAAACCGGCGTCGAGCTCCGGCACGTGCAATACCTCGATCTGAGTCTGCCTCCCATCTGCCTGGGTCGCAGGAACTGCGAGAGCCGGTGCGACCAGCGCACCGCAGAGAAGCCAGCAGATCACTGAGCGGATCCGCAAGATCTGGTTGTTTCTCTTCTGATGCATCGCGTTAGTCTCGATGCGCCGTAACGGGTAGCGAGCAAGCCACCGAGAAACGAATCTTCTGCCAGAATCTTGAGCACGATGTAACTGCATCAGCCCTAAACAAGAACAGAAGTAGGATGCTCGGCCGATTGGGTACGGATGCATTAAGCAGCTGCACTTTTGCTCTTGAGCTGCAGCTCAGCTTCGGCGGCCAGCCAATCTTCTACCGCGTGTCCGTCCACCCGTCCGCGCTGCTCGTATAGCTCATACGCACGCTCGCGGATAGCCTCTTCAGTCACGGAGGAGGCCGCTGGCTCAGAAATTGGAGCTGTAGCCGTTGGCTTCTTGGGCTTCTTCATACAAAACCTCCTTCAGGATTTGCCACGCAGAAACGAACGGGGTCGAAACCTGGGTCTCGAAATCGCTGGCGCTCAAAGGCGCGGAGGGAGACCAATTGACCTCGCCTGCGTCATTGGTCACCTATAGTTTCAATCGGAGACGGTCGGCCGCACAAGCCCGACCATCAAATGACCCAAGGGTCTCCCAACGCACTAGGAAGAGGGCTGCCGGCGAGAACCCAAACAGTTCAGGTCCGGACGGATTTGCTTGCGTTCGTCCGGAGGATCGGTCAGTCTCCGCGCACCTGGATTTCCTCTTCCGAAGCATTGAGGTACCAAGGAATGTTGATGACCGTAATCCTGGGGTTTTCCTTAAGATTGAGAAGGGCCTTAAGCAACTGAGGGCGGTTATTGTGAAGTAAAAAGTTATACCAGTGGTTTTCGATCAGTTCTGGAACGAGAATCGCGATATGGCTGTTTGGGTTTTCGCTCTGCACTCTCAAGGCATAATCCACGATCGGTGTTGCGACGAACCGAAACGGAGACTTGAGCACAACCATGTTAGGCACAGGAAGGTTGGCGTTTCTCGCGGGTAATTCTACGAGTTCACTCCAACGCCGTCGGAAGTTCCCGTCATCCTCGCCGAATTCAACATGAACAAAGCTGATTTGTTTCGAAATCGACCATGCGAATCGCAGGGTCTTCTCTGACACCGCACTCCATCTTTCGATTGGAATCAAGATTATAGGTTCGCACAGGTTCTGGGCACGCAGCACACACTGCACAAAATATCGGAACTCTGGAACCACATGGAATGGGGTCGTGGGTGACCTGTTAGCGCACTGCATGACGGAAAGGCGAGGTCTATCCTGTAGGCACGGGCGAAGGTCCAACTTTGATCGAGATTAAGTCGGTTCGGATCGAGTCTCCGGCCGATACCAACGTCATTGTTGACCGAGCACATTTCATCTGAACCGCCCTTGATAGGGACAATTTCGTATGCGTTTTTCATTCTCTAACGCTGCCGCGACGGAACGGGGACACCCCCACACCATAAGCCTGAAGCTGCGCGACTTGAACCAGCTCTTCAATTCAATGGACCCTTCACCGTTCATTGAAAAGGATCTCGACGACGACGCGGAAGAATTCATCGTAAGCTGGGCCCAAGAGTTCTCCCCTAAGGCTCCGATCAGATTGCGCATCTACTTGGACCAGTGGCCGGCCGAAAATCCCCAAGAACTGATCAGGACGGCGGTTCACAACCATTTCGCTCACCGCGCCAAAATCACTGATCTGGAGTTCAAGCGCCTCCTGAGGCGGGGCCGCACCAGTCTTTTCATCGGACTGCTGTTCTTGGTTACGTGTCTACTTCTCAGCAAGATGCTGTTAGGTCATGCAGCGGGCACTTGGGCTGCAGTCGTGCGGGAGAGCCTTACGATTGCCGGATGGGTCGCCATGTGGCGACCGATGCAGATCTATCTTTATGATTGGTGGCCTCTGCTGCGACTGAGGCGGACTTTTACCAAGCTGAGCCACATGCCCGTGGAAGTCGTCCAAAAGGGCAAGAGTTGAGTGGCTTCCCTGTGACTTGCCGGCTTTTTTCCGAACAGATCCCACACTTGCCGGGCGCTGATTCTTTAGCTAGTGAAGCAGGCGCGTCAAGAGTAGACCAGGCCGGCCATGCGGTTGGACTTGCGTGCAAGCCCTGGATGTATGGGATGGACACCGCCACGGGTCACACAAGCGTGTGCTGGTTGAAAGTCAGCGCTTCCCACTATTCCGATGTCGCCGCTCCGCAGCTCTGATTATGGTTGAAACCTCCGTAGAAAACGCCTTGGCAAGATCGGCGAGGGTTCGTAGGGTTGGGCTCTTGGTGCCGCGTTCCAGTTGGCCGATGTAGCGTTCGGTATATCCCAGATCGTGCGCCAATTTTGACTGGCTCCAGCCGCGATCGACACGCAACCGAGTAATCTCAGCGCCGACAGCCTCACCTAACGTGCGGGACTCACGCTGTTTATCAGCACCAATCTGTTTGGGCACACCCCCATAGTTGTCGTTTGACGCTAAATGATTGAGGAACTATAGTTCGTCATTGATTCAGGGCGAGAGTTTTCGCTCCGGAAATGAGGTGTCGGCTCGCGCCGGTTCGGCAGCAAACGGAAGGTCAAAGTCCGGCGGAAATGCTGGTGACAAGTTGCTTCCAGCATCGGCGAAATCGACTAAAATAGGGCGGCAGGCAGCGGGCTCCGAAACGACGATCTACGCGACGCAGCCCTGCGTCCCCATCCCAGGTACTCCGGTTTTGAAGGAATCCAAGAGGCAATCCGTGCGCGACTCGACCGCCCGTCTTCAGCGGGTCGCCCGTGAGCGCGCCGACGAGGAGGCTCGCCGAATACCGTGGCAGCGGCTCCACGAAGTTCGCAATCAATACATCGACTGGCAGGAGTTTAATCTCTGGGCTCGCTCGATCCTCGAAGTCGAAGAGAGGATCGTTGATTGGTTAG
>Ga0181518_10005300_pt1 | contig 11220 bp, 10 predicted proteins | sample PEATcosm2014_Bin_28_FD_119751 | JGI IMG/M metagenome (GOLD analysis project Ga0181518, IMG submission 119751) | Peatland microbial communities from MTU Mesocosm Facility, Houghton, MI, USA - PEATcosm2014_Bin01_60_metaG | ecosystem: Environmental > Terrestrial > Soil > Wetlands > Peat | place... | reverse complement strand
TCGATGTCGCCGGCGGCGGCTTCCATCATCATCGCCGCCATGGGTTTGGCTTTCTCGATGATATTGTCGGCCGCCTTTTTCAGCGCATTGCCGCCGACATGCATGCTGCGCGAGCCGTAGCTGCCGCGCCCGATCGGCACCGCGTCGGTGTCGCCCTGGACGAAGCGGACGTTCTCGAACGGCACGCCGAGCCACTCGGTGACCATTTGCGCATAGACGGTCTGATGGCCCTGGCCGTGGGAATGGGTGCCGGCGAGGATGGTGAGCATGCCGCTCGGATCGAAGCGCAGCACCATGCGGTCGTTGAATACGGCCGCCTCTTCGAGGAAATAGCCGATGCCGCGGCCGCGCAGCTTGCCGTTCTTCTTCGATTCGGCTGAGCGCTTGGCAAAGCCGTTCCAGTCGGCAACTTTGAGGCACTCATCCATGACATGGACGAAATCGCCGCTGTCATAGGTAATGCCGGTCTGGATCTTGTGCGGCATGGCGGACGACGGAATGAAATTGCGCCGCCTGATCTCGATCGGATCGATGCCGATCACTTTGGCGGCGCGGTCGAGCAATTGCTCGATCAGGTAAGTCGCTTCCGGCCGGCCGGCGCCGCGATAGGGCGCCAGCGGAATGGTGTTGGTGAACACTGCTTTGCCAATGCAGTGCACCGCCGGGATCTGATAGACGCCGGGCGCGAGCCGCATGGCGAACAGCGGCACCACCATCGAGGCGCCGAACACGTGCGAGCCCATGGCGTGCAGCGCATTGACGCGCAGCCCCAAAACCTTGCCGCGCTCGTCGAGCGCCAGTTCGCCGGTGACGACCTGGTCGCGGCCTTGGGAGTCGCCGAGCAGCGCCTCCGAGCGCGTCGACACCCATTTCACCGGCCGGCCGCCGACATGGCGTGATGCCCAGACCACGAGTGCGTCCTCGGGGTAGCCGCCATGCTTCATGCCAAAGCCGCCGCCGACGTCGGGGGAGATCACGCGCAGTTTCGTCTCGGGGATTTTCAGCACCTGGCCGGCAACCGTGGAGCGGGTGCCGTGCGGGTTCTGCGACGTCGAATAGAGCGTGTAATTGTCGCCGTCGGGATGATACTGCCCGATGGCGGCGCGCGGCTCGATCGAGTTGGCGGTGATACGGGTGTTGTTGAGTTTCAACTTGACGACGTGCTTGGCGCTGGCAAACGCCGCGTCGGTTGCGTCCTTGTTGCCCATCATCAGCGTGAACGAGACATTGTTCGGCGCCTCGTCCCACACCGCCGGCGCGCCGGGTTTGACCGCGTCCTCAACGGTGATGACCGCCGGCAGCGGCTCATAATCGATTTCGAGCAATTCGGCGGCAGTGCGCGCCTGCTCAATCGTCTCGGCAACGACGAAGGCGACGCGATCGCCGACCGCGCGTACCTTGTCGGCAGCGAGGATAGCGCGCAGCGAGCGAAAGCCCTTCGGCCCGCCCATGTCTTCGGGCATCGGCGGGGCGAGGCTGCCGAGCTTGTCGGCAACGACATCGGCGCCAGTGAGAACGGCAAGCACGCCATCGGCCGCCTTCGCCTTGGCGGTGTCGACCCGCCTGATGCGCGCATGGGCGTGCGGCGACATCACCACGACGCCGTGGCATTGGTGCGGCAGCTCGATATCGTCGACATAGCGACCGCGGCCGGTGATGAAGCGCGGGTCCTCGACCCGGGGCACAGGCTGACCGATGCCGAACTTGTTCACTTAAGTCCTCCCCAAGGTTGCTGCGAGCGGGTCAAGTTATATCGGCGAATGGCGGCAATGAGAATGGCGGACAATTGCCGGCTGCCGTTGCACTTTTTGCCCGGCGGGCCGATGCTTGCGGATATATCGTGGGGTAGGGCGCGTGCTGCACAATCCGGGCGTTACCGAGGTTTTGGCCAAATTCGTCGTCGACACGCGGTGGGACGACCTGCCGCCGCAGGTCACCCATCAGGCCAAGCGCTCGCTGATGAACTTCTTCGCCGTGGCGCTGACCGGCTGCCGCGATCAGACGTTCGAGACTGCGCTGCAATCGCTCGCGGCATTCTCCGGCGGCAAGCAGGCGACCTTGATCGGCCGGCGCGAGCGCATTGATGCGCTGAGCGCGGCGTTCCTCAATGCGGCCGGCGCCAATGTGCTTGACTTTTGCGACACCCATGTGCCGACGGCAATCCATCCGACCGCACCGTTGGCGCCGGCGCTTTTGGCGCTCGCCGAGCTCAAGCCGGTGAGCGGCCGCGATCTCATTCTCGCATTCGTCCTTGGCCAGGAAGTGGAGTGTCGCGTTGGGCTGGCGATATCGCCGAGCCATTACAACAAAGGCTAGCACATCACCGCGACCTGTGGTGTGTTCGGCGCCGCCGCCGGCAGCGGCAAGCTGTTGGCGCTGGGTCCTACGCAAATGGTCTGGGCGCTCGGCATCGCGGCGACCCAGGCTGCCGGACTATGCGAATGCCTCGGCACGCCGGCCAAAAGCGTCGGCGTCGGCAACGCCGCGCGCAACGGTCTGTGGGCGGCGCTGTTGGCGGAGAGGGATTTTGCCGGGCCGGCGGAGCCGCTCAACGGCGTGCAGGGCTATTATCACGCACTCGGCGAGACGCCGAAATTGTCGGCGCTCACCGAGGGCCTTGGCGAGCGGTGGGAAATCATGCCGACCTCGTACAAGCCTTATCCGTGCGGCTTCGTCATGCATCCCGTCATCGATTGCGTGCTCGACTGGCGGCGCGAAAATCCCCATGCCGTCGTCGAGAAAGTCGTGGTGACCGGCAACCCGCTGATGGCGGCGCGCGCCGACCGGCCGAATATTGCCACCGGCCGCGAATCCCAGGTCAGCGTGCAGCACGCGGTCGCCGCGGCGCTCACCGCCGGCAAGGCCGGGCTCGAGCAGTTCACCGATGCCTGCGTCAACGATCCGGCGGTGCGGGCGCTGCGCGGCAAGGTCGAGGTGGTGCGGGACGAGAAATATTCCACCGTGGCCGCCGCGGTCGCGATCACCACGGCCGATGGCAAGACGCACGAGCTGTCGCAGCAAGCGGCACGCGGCAGCGACTCAAATCCGATGAGCGACCGCGACCTCGAGGACAAGCTGCGCGACGCGGCCTCCAGTTGGAATCCCCGCCATGATGTTGCGCCGCTGATCGATGCCATCTGGCAGGTGGACAAAAATACGGATGTCTCGCAGCTCGCTGCCATGACGGTGCCGCACGGGTGAGTTGCCATGAAAATTTACCAAGGCAAACGCACTATCGACGGGTTGGTCGTGACCGTGGACGGCAAACCGCTCAACGAGCATTACGAGGTCAAGCGCTTCACCAAATTCGGCTTCGAATGGACCTACGAAGGCGACAGCCCGCAGCAGCTGGCGCTGGCGATCCTGGTGGATTATCTGGGTGACAGGGCCAGGGCCATGCGGCTGTCCGAGCCGTTCATGAAAGAGGTCGTCGCCAACCTCGACAATGATTGGCAGCTCAGCGGTGCCCAGATCGACGCCGCGCTGAGCGGCATCGAGCGCGGTTGATGCGGTTCGCCACGGCGCCTCGATATGATAATGTTGCCGCCAACAAGAAAAGGCGGGCTCGGCGGCGGCAGCCCGAGGGAGAAACGGCGATGATCACGCAACGGCAGATCGACTTCCGCAACGAATACCGCTCCCGCATCGTCGGCTGGTACAACGGCTATTTCCACGTCGCGCTGATCTACGCCATGGGCGCGGCGGTGTTCTACATCTATGTCTCGCACATCCATAACGTGACCTGGCTGGAATGGCTCACGGTACCGCTGACCTTCATCTTCACCAATATCTTCGAGTGGACGGTGCACAAATACGTCATGCACCGGCCGGTCAACATCAAAGGCCTGCGCGCGATCTATGAGCGGCACACGCTCAATCATCATCAGTTTTTCAGCGACGAGGAAATGCGCTTCCGCGACGACAAGGATTGGCGCGTCACCGTGTTTCCGCCCTATGCGCTGGTCGTGTTCACCTTGATGTCGATCCCGGCCGCCGCCATTCTGGGCCTCGTGTTCACGCCGAATGTCGGCTGGCTGTTCATGTGCGTCACCACCGGCATGTATCTGATCTATGAGTTCATGCATTTCTGCTGCCATTTGGACGAAGGCTGGTTCGTCAAGCACTGCCCGTTCGTCAACACGCTGCGGCGCCATCACACCGCCCACCACAACGCGCGGCTGATGATGGAAGTGAACATGAATCTCACCTTCCCGATCGCCGATTGGGCGTTTGGCACCTCCGATCTTGACCGCGGTCTCGTTGGCCATCTGTTCAACGGCTATTCGACGCGCCACCTCAAAGGCCGCTTGCGCGCCCGGCCGAAGGGTCCGGAAGAGGCCGCCGCCGTGCCGGTCGGGGCCAACTAAGCGAAGCAGAGCGGAGTGTCGCGATGCCGACCGATGTCAAAGCGGCCGTATCCGCCGTCGTGATCCTGGTGGCGCTTGGGCTGGTGTTCTGGAGCGGCTCGCCGATCCGGCCGGAATTCGACAAGTTCGTGCTGTTCACCGCCGTCTTTTTTATCGTCGCCATGTGGATTTTTCCCGAGGCCGGCGGCAAGAAGGGCGCTAAGAAACGCTAGTGCAGTCGTCTGAGAACAGGGAAGGGAATCGATGAATAACGCGGTCAACAACAAGCGCGTGTTTTGCGTCCAGCCGCACCGGCCGATTGGCTTCGGCGAGGCGCTTGGCAAGCGCGGCGACATCCGGCTCGACATGCTGGAGCAGAAGAGCCCGGACGTGGACGCGCTGGAGATTCTCTCTGCCGCCCATGCCTATCAGATGAGCTCCGCCCGCGACGAGCTGGCGCGGCACTACCACGCCGGTGCCGAGCTGCTCGGCCGCACGCCGAACCTGCTGATCGTCTCGACCAACGGCGCCGGCTACGACACCGTCGACATGAAAGCCTGCACTGAGCGCGGCGTGCTGGTTGTCAACCAGTCCGGCGGCAATGCGGAAGCCGTGGCCGAGCATGTCATCGGCATGATGCTGTGCCTGATCAAGCGCATGAACGATTCCGACCGCGCGTTGCGCACCGGTACGCTGAAGAACCGCAACGATTATACCGGCCACGAAGCCTATGGCCGTACCATCGGTATCGTCGGCCTCGGCAATGTCGGCAAGCGCGTCGCCGAGCTGGCCGGTGTTTTGTTCAAGATGAAAGTCTTGGCCTACGACCCCTATCTGCCGGCCGATGCGGTGCGCGCGCGAGGCGCCGAGAAGGTCGAACTCGACGAGTTGCTCAAGCGCTCGGACTTCGTCTCCATCAACTGCCCGCTTACACCGGAAACCCACAACCTGATGGGAGCGCGCGAATTCGCCCTGATGCGGCCGGACGCCTATTTCATCACCACGGCGCGCGGCTCGATTCACGATGAGAAGGCATTGGAGAAAGCGTTGCGCGACAAAAAACTTGCCGGCGCCGGCCTTGACGTTTGGGAGAAGGAGCCGCCGCCGTCCAGCCATCCGCTGATGAAATACGACAACGTCATGGTCACCCCGCACATGGCCGGCGTGACGCACGAGGCGCGCGCCAGGATGGGCCAGATCGCCGCCGAGCAGATGCTCGATGCGCTCGACGGCAAGCCGGTGCCGCGCATCATCAATCCGCAGGTGTGGCCGGCCTACGCCAAGCGTTTCGAGCGCATGTTCGGCTTCAAGCCGAGCGAGCCGCCGAACGAGCCGAATTGGCACGCCTCCGAGAAGCACGCGTGACCTTGTCGCGTGGCCAGCGCCGCAGGTGAGGGTGTAGGCTTGCGAGAACACATTGATCGGGAGGCGCCGTTGTTCCGTCCGTTCCAAGTAGCCGGCATTGCCGGATTGCTGCTCGCAGCGTCTCTGTCGCACGCCGCCGCGCAGGATCACCCCTGGCTCGATCCAAAACTGCTCGACGCCGCCAAGGCCGAGGGTGGCGAGATGACCATCTATTCCGACACCAACGAGGGCGAAGGCCTGCCGCTGTTCAAGCTTTTCGAGGCCGCCACCGGCATCAAGACCAATTACGTGCGCGGCGCCGACCCGCCGCTGATGGCGCGCATGGTGGTGGAATTCCGCGGCAACCAGAAATCCTGGGACGTGGCGCAACTCGGCACCATGGACAAGATACCGGCGCAGCTGTTGCTGCCGTTCGATCCGGCGGAAGCCAGGAGCATCTCGCCCGAGGCGTGCGACAAGGACCGGCGCTGGTACGGCCTGTACGCCAATTACAACGCGCCGGCCTACAACACCCAGCACGTCCAGGCCGCCGACCTGCCGAAGACTTACGCCGATTTCGCGCAGCATAAGGATTGGGCCGGCCACGTCGCCATCGACGGTACCGACAGCGAATGGCTATGGGCGATGTATCAGTATTACGGCGAGGACAAAGCCACCGCGCTGATCAAGGACATCGTCGCCGCGATCCAGCCGGTTACCACCGACGGCCATCTGGCGCAGGCGCGTTCGGTCGGCTCCGGCGAATACTGGCTGTCGCTGAACAATTTCGTCAACCTGACCATGAACGTGAAACTCGCCGGCGGGCCGATCGACTATTTCCCGCTCGATCCGGTGGCGCTGACGTTCGGCGCCGTCGGGATCAGCGCCAAGGCGCCGCATCCGAACACCGCGCTCCTGGCGGCGAACTTTTTGCTCAGCCAGGAGGCGCAGACTTTCCTCGCAAAATTCGGCCGCATTCCGACCCGCGCCGACGTCGAATCCAATCCGCCCGGCATCGTCGCCGCCATCAGCAAGAAGAAAGTCATCACCGTGCTGCTGACGGCCGATGAGGAGCACAAATGGCAGAAGCGGTTCGACGAATTGTTCAAGGGCCGGTGACACCCTGTCATCATCCGCGAAAGCGGATGATCCAGTATTCGGGGCGCAAGCCCAGCCAATCTCATCGTTCTGCGTTTACTGGGTGCCCCGCTTTCGCGGGGCATGACAGTCGCGACGAATGAAATGTAACATCACGTATGGTTACCGGAGAACTGCAGTCAATAAGCGAACCCGCTTCGCGCTGGCGCCAGCCGAACATCCTGCTGATCGTCTGCGTCGCCATCGCCGCCTGGCTGGTGCTGGTGCCGGTCGCGGCGTTGCTACTGACCGCGTTCACCGAAGACACCGGACTTGGCTTTGGCGCTTTCACACTCGATAATTTCGTCGAGGCCTATGCCTCGACGCGCATCCTGCGCCTGTTCGCCAACTCGGTCGTCTACGCGCTCGGCACCGCGGTGGTGACCTTTCTCATCGGCGGCTTCGTCGCCTGGGCGGTCGAACGCACCGATGCGCCGGGCCGCACGCTGTTTCACAATCTGGCGCTATTGTCGTTTGCCGTTCCCGGCCTGCTGATGGCCATGGCATGGATCTTCGTGCTCAGCCCCAATATCGGCTGGGTCAATGCGGTACTGAAATCCGCATTTCATCTGAGCAGCGCGCCGGTCAATATCTACACCATGGCCGGCATGATCTGGGCGCTGTCGAGCCATTATTTTCCGCTCGCCTATCTCGCCATCGGCCCGGCGCTGCGCGCGCTCGACGTGCGCATGGAGGAGGCCGGGCTGATGTCCGGCGGCCGCTATTGGCACGTGCTGCCGAAAATCACGCTGCCGCTGTTGCGCCCGGCAATTCTCTCCGGCCTGCTGCTGCTCTTCATCATGGGCATGTCCTCCTACGAGGTGCCGCGATTGATCGGCCGGCCGGCGCGCATCGACGTCTTCACCACGGAAATCCAGAGCGCCACCTCAAGCGCGCCGCCGGAATTCGGCGTCGCCAGCGCGCTGAGCCTCACCTTGCTGCTGACCTGCATCGTCGCGGTTTATTTCTATCGCCGCGCGACCGGCAACGCCGAGGCCTTCGCCACCATCACCGGCAAAGGCTACAAGCCGACCCGCATCGAGCTCGGCCGCTGGCGCTGGCCGGTAGCGGGCGCCATCGGATTCATGTTCCTGATCGCGCTCGGGCTGCCGCTGTTCACGCTCGCCTGGCAGTCGTTCTTTCGCAACCTGTCGCAACCGTTCATGGGTTCGCCGGCGCCGGCGACCTTGGAGAATTATCGGTTCATCCTCAGCTATCCGGTGTTCCTCAACGCGGTGCGCACCAGCGTCGTAGTGTCCGCCATGGCGGCGACATTCGTGGTCGCGCTCACCTTGGTGATGGCCTGGATGGCGCGGCGCTCGGCGTCGCGTTTTGCCTGGCTGCTCGATGCGCTAGCCTCGGCGCCGATCGCCATCCCGAGCGTGATCGTCGGCGCCAGCATCCTGTTCACCTATCTGGTCGTGCCGATTCCGATCTACAACACGATCTGGATCCTGTTCGTCGCTTACGTGACGCTGAGCCTGCCCTATGGCATGCGCTTTGCGTCGAGCGGGATTACGCAAATCCATCGCGAGCTCGAAGAAGCGGCGTCGGTCTCCGGCGCAACGCTCGGCCAGATTTTCCTGCGTGTGCTGTTGCCGCTGATCCTGCCGTTTTTGCTCGCGGCCTGGATCTACGTCTTCGTGCTCTCGGTGCGCGAGTTGGGCGCCTCGGTGTTCCTGGTCGGGCCCGGCACCAGCGTGCTCGGCACGGTCAGCCTCACCATGTGGGAGGAGGGCGGCAGCTACGGCGCCGTCGCCGCCCTCGGCGTGCTGCAAATCCTGCCGCTACTTGCCATCGTCGCCGCCCTGCGCTGGCTTGAGATGCGTGTGCAGCGTCGCGCAGAGGCAGGCACCGCGAAGAGTTAGCCCGTATATTCCAAAATGTGCATGCCCTGGCCCCAGCGGTCGATCAGATAAAGGCGTCCTTCCTCATCCGCGCCGATGTCGTTCGATTGGATGCCAGACGTGCCGTCGGGCCGCTCCGGCACGTAGCAGCCGACTTCCTTGGGATGCAGCGGATCGCTGACGTTCACCGCGCGTAGCCCGGCGTTGAAATAGGTCAGGAACACGATGTCCTTCCACGGCCCCTCGGCCGGCAGGTTCTCCAGAATGTTGTGGGCGCCGAAGCGGCCGGGGCGGTCGTAATATTTTTCGCGGTCGGGCATGAAGGTTGCGACCGGCAGCGGGTTGGTTTCATCGCGCGCGTCGATCACCCACATGAATTGTGCGTCCCAGTATTTCTCCTTGGCGCGCGCCTCATCGGTGACGATGAGATAGGGCCGGTCGCCGAGCGGCCAGCAGGTGTGCGTGGAGCCCGGAAACGGCGGCGACCATTTGATGTGGCCGACGAGCTTCATGGCGCGCAAATCGGTGCAGTCGATGATCGACATGCCGCCGCCCCACCACGCGCAATACATGCGGTTGCCGCGGATCATCGGCGGGCCGTGCAAGGTGACCGCTTCCTCGGCCGGCATTGGATCGTTGCCGACTTCGTCGGAGTCGGTCTTCATCCACGGCAGGCCCCAGATGCTGATCACTTCGGGCTTGAGCGGGTCGCGGATGTCGAGCGTCCAGATCACGCGTTTTTTCCAGCCCGGCGCATCGTTGGGCATGAAGGCGAGCCCGCGTTGCAAATCGACGCCGAAACGGTGCGGGCCGGAGCCCGGCATGTCATAGAAGCCGATCGGCTTTGGCGCCGACGGCGTTGAGACGTCGAAGATGAAAAAGCCGGCGCGCGCGTTCTTGCCCTTGTCGCCCGCGAGACGCTCCGAATTCACATAGAGCAGATCGTCGCCGACAATGCGCAGCTTGTGGCAATGGATGCCGGGCGGCGCGCGGAATTCGCCGACTTTTTTCGGCGCCGTCGGATCGCGCACGTCGTGCACGGTGAATCCTTCCTGGCCGTTGTAGCTCGAGCCGCCGACGGCGCCGACATAGGCGTGGCCCTTGTGGACTTGAACGAGGCTGCCGCCGCCCCACGCCGCCGAGGCATCGTGGCCGAGCAGCCGGAAGTTTTTTGCTTCTTCGGGAGTGGTGGCGGGCATTTAGGCTCCTCACTTGTTCACGAGCGTCATGGCGCGATCATAGTAGCTGAGATCGATATAGCGTTGCGGATCGGACGGCGCGCCGCCTTCGACTTCGGCGCGCAGCGCCAGCACGTTCTTGAATCCGGCCATATCGAAGGCGGCATCGCGGGCGAAGCCGAAGCCGGGCTCGGCCATCAGGGTAAGGCTCTTGTCCGCCATGTCCTGGGGCAGCTTGAGCTTTTCCACCAGAATGGCCGCCGCCTCAGCGCGGTTGTTCGGATCGAGCGACCAGCGCAGCGCCTCGACGAAGGCGGCGAGGTAATTTTCCAGCGTCGCTGCATTGTCGCGCGCCCAGGCGCGGCGCACGAAGGCGCCGCCGGCCTGATAGGGCCCCAGCATGTCGGTGGTGCGGCCAAGGCTGCGCATACCTTTGGCCGCGGCTTGCAGCGAATAGGGCAGGTTGAGGATGGCGCCGGCGTTGTTTTTGTCGGCGATCAAGGCGGCCAGGCGCCGGGGGCCGTTGCCGGCCGGATTGAGCGAATAGTCGGCGCCGTCGCGCAGTCCGTGCTGGCTCAATATTTTCTTCGCCTGCAGCGCATAGGCGGTGTTGGTGGCATCGACGACGATGGCCTTGCCGCGGATGTCGGGAAAATCCCTGATCGTGTCCTGGACGTAAAACTCGTTGGTGCCACTATCGCCGCCGGAGACGATGACGACGTCGGCCTTGGCAACGTCGATCATGGCCACCGCGTTGTCGACCCCAGAGTGCACAATGTCGACGCTGCCGCCGGCCAGCCCTTGGCGCTGGCGCTCCGAGCTTTCGGTGAATTCGAGCTCGACCTTCAGGCCATGTTTGGCGAAGAAGCCGCGATCGACCGCCGCATAAAACGGCAGCGACCGCGCGGTGGGGAAGGTGTTGACGTGCAGCAAGGTCGGCTCCGCGGCGCAGGCCAGCAAGGTGAGGCTACAGAAGCCAGATGCCAGGGCAATCGCGCGGCCAAGCATGGCTCCTCCATGGCATTCGGCTTGCTTTGTTGTCATCATCCGCGAAAGCGGGTGATCCAGTAATCACTAGCGGTGGAGGATATTCAAGTGCGGTCGGCGGTTACTGGGTGCCCCGCCGGAGCTTGTCATCGGGCCGGCCACTTCGGGCCGGACCCGTTGGCGGGGCATGACAAGACGGGGTGTGCCGGTGGTTGACCGAGCTTCCCCTATTGCTGTCGATCGCCCCGCTGACGGTTCCGAGATTTTCGGCCACCCGCGGGGCCTCACCTTCCTGTTCACGACCGAGATGTGGGAGCGCTTCTCGTATTACGGCATGCGCTCGCTGCTCGTGCTCTACATGACCAAATACCTGCTGCTGCC
>Ga0181518_10005299_pt1 | contig 11221 bp, 12 predicted proteins | sample PEATcosm2014_Bin_28_FD_119751 | JGI IMG/M metagenome (GOLD analysis project Ga0181518, IMG submission 119751) | Peatland microbial communities from MTU Mesocosm Facility, Houghton, MI, USA - PEATcosm2014_Bin01_60_metaG | ecosystem: Environmental > Terrestrial > Soil > Wetlands > Peat | place... | reverse complement strand
GTTTTGCTAGTCCAGCGCCGAACGGACCACCGCGAGATGGACCACCGCGAGATGGTGGTCAGTTGCGCATATCGGGCCCACGCTCGAGACTGGGCCAGCACCATGTCACGCTCCGACCATTGATTCGCCAGAGCCGTCGACTACTTTGTTGCGCTCCGCCGTCTGTTCGGGCAGCGCATGTTCGGCATCTGAGATGGGGGGATCGACTGCTATCACTTGACGGCGTAACGTCTGCGGGCAACACTGGCTTGAGATCGACCCCGAGCTATCCGCCCCACCATATTGGTCGTGTGGGATAGGAACTCGATATGACTTGAGGTGATCGGTGTGGCCAAAAAGAGCCTTCATTCTCACAGATCGACTGAACCCTCGGCCACAACGGTCCATTTCCCTGTCGGGGAATCGCCCACGGCTCCCTGTGACTGCGGAAGACCTGGTGGAGTCTGCACCTGCGGTTCGACACCGACCGATCGTCCCGCATTCGTTTACGCCCTAGGGAAGCTAGAGGTTCGAATACCCAGTCTTGCTATAGAGAAAGAACTGATCCAAGCAACAAAGTCCGAAGTGACTCGTGGCATGACCGACCAGGAGACACTTCAAGTAGTTCTCTCCGAACCCGATAACCGATATCTCGCGCGCCTCGTGTGCTGGGTTTTTACGATTGGTGGTGATCCGGCGTTCATCCTCAGCCCCCGTGACTCTTCGGATCTCAATTCCCTTCTGGATGCTTTCAAGAGAGGTCCTGATCCAACTGACTTCAACCTCCTGATCGGGGTACGAGGTCCCACGTCGCCTCCCGAGATGTGCAATGGGCTTGTATTGCCGATGGTTACCGTGGACCAGTTGTATTCGTTCCCACTAGGAGCATTACTGAGTGAGATCGAAATGCCGGAAGGGGCCAACGCGAAGACTTTCACCGCATCAGCCGAAGAATTGTTTTGGCGAATACAGCGACTCACTGAGAATCGCGGAGCGGACGACAATCACCGAGCCCTAAACTATTTAGCCGTCCGAGTTGACAGCATCTACACGCTGTTCGCTAACAAGCAGACTGAGAACAGCTCTCTATCGGCACTCAACGTTCGATCTCGCGTAACAGCAGGCGGTCGGAAACTGGTTGATGTTGTGCTCACCTTCAGAAATCGGCAGTCTGGGCTTACCGAAAAGTATTATGCCCGCGTCGATGTAAGTGAGCTGTTCCCGTTCCTGGTCAACACTATCTCTCCCTATTACGACTTGGACTAGTTTGGCCACGCCCGGCTTCTCCGGCGAATTGACGTTGGCCCGATCCACCGCGTCCTACTTTCAGGGCTATGCGCAAGGCATCGTCCCGTGGAACGAACGACCCTACAAGGGCCCTCACTACAAGGGCCCTTGCGATGGCAAGTGTGTAGACGGGCAGATTTGCGTTCAGAACACCTTCGGGGGATTAGGAGAAGGCTTTTCGTTTTCTGTGTACGAATGCGATTGTCCGGTGCCGAATGACTCCACTGACGATTCCCCTTCGATGGTGCTTTGCAGCAGCAAGTGCGTCGATATCAGCAGCAGCAACGAAAACTGTGGCGGGTGTGGCATCCAATGCCCTCAAGGGCAGCAGTGCTGCAATCAGGTCTGCACGGATATGGCAATTGATGCTGGGAATTGCGGTGCATGTGGCGCGCCATGCACTGGTTTGGAAGGCATCGGGTCGGTCGAGGGCCTCGTTTGTCAGCAGGGCGAGTGCGGTTGTCCCCCGGGCTTTCAGACGATCTGTGCGCAAACTCTTACCGAGGTGGTCTCAGTACCTGCTCCCTTCCCAGGGTCCTACGAAGTCGTACAGGTGACCACCCGCACTTGCACCAACATCACAAACGACCCAAACAACTGTGGCGGATGTGGTGAGAAATGTGGGCCCAATTTCACATGCGACAGCAGCTCATGCGTCTGCAATGCTCCCTATCTTCTTTGCGGAAACCATTGCGTCGATCCACGGACCGATCCGAACAACTGCGGTACTTGTGGCAATCGCGCCCCCTACGGGGGGACTTGCCAAGGAGGTCGTCCAGCCTGTCCGCAAGGGCAGACCATTTGCACATCTCCGCAGGGTGCACCGCCCTCTTCGCCAACCGCCTGTGTTGATACCCAGACAAGCTATTGGAACTGTGGGGGTTGCAATACGCAATGCACGTCTCCCAACACGGCTTGCTGCTCCGGCAATTGCGTTGACACCTCGACGGATGCTGCCAACTGCGGCTATTGCGGCAATCAGTGTCAAGGAGCTGGAAACTTCTGCGACTCTGGGTATTGTCGGCTTCCCCCGTGTCCGGTACCGGGCACCTTGGCGGGAAACACCAATTATGCCCTTGCCTCCAATTGCCAACCAATCCTTAATCCGAGTGTCACGCTGAAGGTGACACAGGATCTGATAGGACAAGAGGGATTCTCTGTGCAGCTGAACGCAACCCCCTCTGTCGGTCAGGCCACAAATTCGATGCAGTATGTCTTTGAGATCAACGGGGACGAAATTCAATGGCAGGTGCAATACGCGAATGCGGGAGCTACCGCATCAGCTTTTGTCGAGACCGGCAATGCGGGCCCGACAAACCTCGTCGGTCTGCAATCCGGCAACAATCTTCCCCAAGGCTACGAACTGGCGATTGATCTGCTCAATGACGCCGGCGGCAATGTCAATAAGGTCAACTTCTCAGTGGTAGACGATTCAGGTCAATCGACATCCGCGCAGGTTGATTTGACTGCTAATTCGTTTCCCCTCTTACCGATCACATCGTTCCAATTGAACATTGTCGGACTGGACAACGGCGCTCCCGTAACCTTTACGCAGGGCGCCGGCAATATCACATATCAGGCGTCCAGCAGGCTCTGCGCGGGGACGGAGACATGCCCGGGTAGCGGGGGTCAGACAGTCGAGAATTCCAATGCTGCGTACTCGACGATCGGTCCCCCGTGTTGTTTCGGTGTCACTGACCAATTCTTCACGGTTCCATGAGGAGTTCCAAATGACCGTTCCCGGCTTCACAGGTAACTCAGCGCTGACTGCTTCTTGTGACTACTACCGACCAATCGCGAAGCACCGAGATCGGTTGGTCGTGCGACCGCGAGACATTCGATTGCAGACTGAGCCCGCGGCGAGTGGTCGAGCAGCGTGGAGGGCATTGCAGGACGCATGCTCGCTCCTGCAATGTGCTGAGTGCCGTGAGTCGTGCCACAGATTCATCAACGGAATTCATGACATCGTGAATGCTTCGCTTGGAAAGGCAATCCAGCGCCCCGATGATCTTCACTTCCTAAGCGACGCCCTCAAGATGGTCTCTGACGAGATGCGGTTGGAGCTCTCCCAGGATTGACCCTGGGACTGTCCCCGTCATTACGTGCTCGTGATGGGATAACCCAAAGGAACTAGTTGCGACGATGCGCGTCCGCAACGCTGTGTCCTGAGTCGCCTGATCCGCCATCCGTGATGCCTTGAATTCCTCAGTCACAGACTGGCGATCGGCCGATACGAATCTCACGTCCACCGCATTTCCTCCTTTCGAATGTCCAAGGATCGCCAGTTTGAGGATTCGGACTGAGCGACCGGCTGGAGAGGCGCACCCACGGAATCTCACTCGCCGTATTTCTAGCGTCGCTCCTCGTCCTGCTGGGCGGCATGCGACTGATAGGGATCTCTGGCGTGCGGGCCCGCGTCCTTGCCTTTCGCTCCTCGCCTGGCTAGTGAGTCGCCAGACCAGTTCCCTTGCGTCGATTACACGGTCCGCACAGAATCTGCAGATTGTCCGCTGTGGTTGCTCCACCCAACGCAATGGGGATGATGTGATCGAACTCCAGCTCGCTTGAACTGCCGCAGGCCCGGCAGCGACCCCCACCTCGGCTCCACGCATACTGCTTGACATCATTGGGAATAGCCCCTCTTGTCGCTCCGTAGGTCGGGGGCCGCTACGCCAACGAGAGATCATTCACCCTCGGCTCGGCGTACGACGCCCTTCCAGCAATTCAGCAACGCTCGCCGCGAGTCGAGCTGGTCAGAGGTCATGAGGTACGTCCAGGCGATAAGCACAACAGCTCCGACTGGTGCCGCGGGAACTGGGCCGAGAAGGACGGGCCAGAGCTTCGGAAGGCCCTTGGAGGCAGCACCTACAGGCTTGGCCACCCACTTGTCCTGGCTGCGAACTAGTTTGCGTATTTTTCGCACCCGCGCATCATGATCTGGCGCATCCCTAAGAGCGTCTGCCGCTCTGCGTCTCACATCATCTGCATCGAGAAATTTCGCGACCGCCCGGCCTCCCAGAGACTCTGCGATGCGGTCGGTTGGGTCAACCTCGTCCATGACCTCATGTACCTGATCTCGATACTTAGCGGTCAAGCGTTGAATGGCTTCCTTGACTCGCCGAAAGAAGCGTCTGACTAGGTTGACGAATCGCCCTACAGCATCCTTTATTGCATCTGGCGTAGCTTGCATCCCCCGATGGATTGTCGGTATCAGATCGTTGATTGTCCCGGATGCAAGATGTGCCAGTGGGCCTGAAACCAACCCGAAGAGGGTCTTAGTCGCTGCGCCTCCTGCGCTGTCGACGAGCTGCTGGACGACCTCAGAGACGTCTAGCTCTTCCTCTTGATCGTCATCGGCTTCTTCGTCATCGGGGTCGGAGCCGAGAGAGCTCACCATTTCCCCGCCTCGAAAGGCGATATCGCCCAGAGTGTTGGCGGTCTCGGGAAGTGGCACAGACGAGACTGGAGCGTCGCCGGGTACTCCGTCTAAGCGAGAGAGCTCGGCGACGTCGGCCGCTGCGCCGAGATGGAGAAGGGCGATCCCACCGATCCTCGTTTCGACGTCTTGGTCACCCGGATCTTGTTCCCAAAGGCTAAAGAGCTCCTGCTCGAGTTCCTCGGTCTGCCTCAAGTACTCATCGACAGCGGCATCGACGAGTTCGTACGCAGCATCAGCGTCCATTGGTTCACTGCGGTAACCGTTGCTCGAAGCAAGAACCTCATTGATTGCGGAGTTGAGGTTGCCAATTTCGCCTTCTAATCCGCTAAGTCGCTCAAGCAAGTTGGCATCGAGTGGCATTCGCCCAGTTCATCATATGGCCGTTGCAATTGCACGAGATGAAATCCGTACATGTGGGAAGCGGCCGCTGACGGCGACGTTCAACTCGATGACCGTGACTCCTGAGGAATATGAACCATCAATCCTAAGGAATCCGACGATTTCAGTTGTGAGGCCCTATCTCTGGGGTGCCGCTCATCGCTGCCTGTCCTCTCCCAGCCGGAGGTGTCCGGCTGCCCTGCCCCATAACCGGGTCCGTGACACCTCCAAAGGCTACGGACCTGGGATGAACTTGTATCCGTTCGGACACGCCGCTGCGTCAGAAAGTGCCGTGAACATCGTCCATCCGCCCATGAGCGGACGGACACAAGCATCTTGCAGATCGACCGATCCGTTGTCGGCGTAGATCAGCCTGGCCGTCTGGTTCCCCACTGGGTTGAAGGTAACCATCTGGCCCGAGACGCACTCACGATAAGGCGCAGAGAGCGGGCCGAGGCTGCCCGAGGCCTGCACGGTGCATACGGGGATTCCATCCTGGCTCGAATAGGAACGTTGTAGAGCGGCCTTCGCCTGCGCGGTCGCGTTCGAGAACTGGATCTGCAAAGCGAGCGAGAACTGGAAGGTCCAAATCGACGCCAGAACGGTGGCGATGACCGCACCAATGGCAAAGGGTTTCCACCGCGGTCGATCCATTGCCACTGCACAGCCGATGATCACGATGAGCAGACCGATTCCGAAGACGATCAGAGTGGGGATGACGACTGAGCCACCGACGCTCGGAAGGATCCAACCGAGATAGCCAAGGAGCAAGGGCACAAGGGCGATGGCCGCGATCATGAGCCGTCGTTCGGTGCGATTCTTGGATGCGTCCATCCTCTCGACAGGAGGAAGCGCAGGAAGCGCCCATACCGGATCGTCGATTGCTCCGATCTTGGTCACCAAGTCACGCTAGACCGGTATATCCCCAATCGCCGGGCTGATGGCGCCTCCAAGGTCCTGATTGGCACAATACCAAGCTGTGGGGTATGGCCTTGGATGCAGGGGATACGCAGATCATCCGAAACGTGCCCATGTGGCTTGTCGAAGTTGATCTCAGCAACCTCGGGTTGGAGGAATCCGTCGTCTTCGGCTTGTTGGACCAGTCGCAATCTCGCTTTCGCGAGCGGGGGAGCAGAGCTTTCGCTCAACACTTGGCGCCAGGTGCACGACGAGCGAGCTGGCGTTGGGCGCGTCCGAATCGACACTTCGTTCGCGGACAACGAAGCCTAAAAGGTGTTGGCGAGAATCGACAGTGTCTAAGTACGCGGATATAGGGGTGATGGTGAACAGGATGAGCCGGGATCCTTGAATGTGTGACGTCCGTCCTCAGGTTGGGTAGCTGAGAACGGAGCGCTATGTGGGGCACGCGGGGGCACGTAGGGGGCACGACGGTCGTTTCCTGCGAGCGAAGCCGGATACTGTGCAACACAGATTCCGGGTTCGACCTGCGGAGTTGCGAGAGAGCGGGCGACGGGAATCGAACCCGCGTTCTCTCCTTGAGAACATGGTCGGGGGCTCCTCACGCTGGTTGGCTGGAACCATCAGCGTCGGGGAGCCCCCCAACGGTTTGGTGGACCCCTGCATCGGGCCCACCACCTCGCTCAAGGGTGGGGAATTTCAGTGATCGTCAGTGGGGAATTTCACTGATCCGCAGCAGCGTCCTTCATTCGAGTCATCGAGGCCGAGGTGCGGGTCGAGGCGGCATCCGGATCCAACCTGAAAAGCGTGAGGTCACCGGATCGACGCCGGTCCCGACCACCGGAACAGTCCAGGTCAGGCCCACTTTTTGAAAGTTATGCTTCGGGCCGTTCAGATTTCGTGCCCACTACGTGCCCATAGGAGTTGGCGGGTTCAAGGGGTCCGCGCTTTTCTTCAGTAGGTCATCCACTGTGGCGTTACACCACCAAGGAGACCTACATGGCAAAGCGAATCTCTGGGCACCTCGAGCAAGAGGTCCATCGCCTCCGCGCACTCGGGTACTCACTAAACGAGATCGGGCAAAAGGTGGAGTGCTCGCGGAAGGCGGTTGCGAACGCTTTGATGCGCGAGCGGGTGCCCGCCAGGGAATGGATGCCTGGGCCGGGGCGGCTGTCGAGGGCGGAGCGCGAGGAGATTCGCGTCGGGCTCGAGCGCGAGGAAACCTTCACGCTGATTGCGAGTGGGCTTGGGCGTGCCGTCTCGACGATCTCACGGCGTCAAAGGTGACCGAATGGCTTGAGGCCTGGTGGTCTCCCGAGGAAATCTCCGCCCGCTTGCGTCTCGAGTTCCCAGACGATCCGATGATGCGGGTGAGCTACGAGACGATCTACCAGTCACTCTTCGTCGAAGGCCGTGGCGAGCTCCGTCGTGAGCTCTCTCGTTGCCTTCGATCGGGTCGAGCGAAACGCCGCCCAAAAAAGCGCATCGAGCGTCGTGGATCAATCCCGAACAAAGTCATGATTGCCGACCGACCCGCCGAGGCAGATGATCGGGCCGTGCCTGGCCACTGGGAGGGTGACCTCATCCAGGGAGCTAACAACCGTTCCGCCGTCGGCACGCTCGTTGAGCGCACGACGCGCTTCGTCATGCTCCTGCACCTCCCCGACGGGCGTGAAGCCGAGAAGGTCAATGCCGCGATGCAGTTGGCCATCACGGGGCTCCCCGAGCAGCTGCAGCGGACTATCACCTGGGATCAGGGCAGGGAGATGTCGAGCCATGAGCGCTTCACGATCGACACCGGCATCCAGATCTACTTCTGCGACCCCCACAGCCCCTGGCAACGCGGTTCCAACGAGAACACCAACGGCCTGCTCCGTCAGTACATGCCGAAGGGAACGGATCTCTCGCTCCACAGTGCCAAAGGGCTGGGGCTCATTGCCGATAGTCTCAATAGTCGTCCACGCAAAGCGCTTGGATTCATGACACCAGTGGAGAAGCTCGCCGAGGTTCTTGCGCTGACCGGTTGAATCCGCCGTTTGAAACTGGTTCTATTTTGCATCTGAGCGAGTACGGCACCCAGGCTGATTGTGTTCGGGGGAGGGTCCGCGACATTCCGAGCTTGATGCGGCTCACTGGGACGGGCAGTGCGGTCACCAATAGATGGCGATCACCTCTGTGTCCATAAGACGCTCGTCGCTTTCGCTCGCCCTCGACGCCTGTGACGCCGATTCATGGGGAGATTGGAACAGCTCAAGACCCGCCGATTCACGGGCAGCGTGCTGGAGTTCCATCCACTCGTCGGCCGTTTTCGTGCAACCGAGTTCACCGAGCCGTGCGACTAAGCGTCGGAATGCTTCGTTCTGTCCGGCCACCGTGTCCGGTACCTCCTGCGCAATACCGTAAGCGAGCTCGCGAGTAGCCGCGGAGTCCTCTGGGGCCAACGCAGCACCGCTGGAATCCTCGACGTTGTCAATCAGCTTTACGAGTGCCTCGGCTATCGGAGGAGTTGCAGCCTTGGTCGCAAGATGAGGGACGTTCAGACCAATTCGCCCGATATCGGCGATAAGATCCGGAAAGTCTGGCAAAACCTCTTTAAGCACCTCTGCCAGCTTCACAGGCTCCCAGGTGTCACGCAGGCCGCCCTGAGACACGCGACACAGCATCGTGAAATGTGACCTGGAAAATAGAACCCTGCGGACGTCCCGCCAATAGCTGGCTCGCTCCGTCACTCCAACGACGACGAGCGGCCGCCATGCTAAACGAAGCGTGCTCGCTTCCTCGGCCAAGACGAGATACTCGGTCCCGTCGATCTCAACGACGACGTGACTCGTCGAACGCGCTCGGATAGGGATAAGACCAGCCAGAAATCTCTGGAGAAATCTGTTCCCTGTCATAAGCGTGGCCATGCCCTCCTGAGCACCGGGCTGGTTGACCACCTCTGGAAACTCCACTGCCACTTCGGTTAGTTCTGACGCGATCGTCGAGAACCTGAAAATGGGGTCCGCGACAAGCTCGACATCGACCTCGACCAACGCGCCCCGTCGCAAGTGATCGACGCGCAACGTCGTTGGCGATTCGACGAGTTGGTCGCTGGACGCGACTTCCAGAGAATCGACTCGCGGGCGAAGAACACAATCGATCCAATCAAGCTCTCGTAGTTCCTTGAACAGAGATTGTGCGACCGCCCTGCGAGATGTTTGTGTTCCCTGGCTCGCCGTGCTCTGATAGCGCGCGCTTACCTCGGCCTTTAGCAGTGGTGACGCTGCGCCGATCGTGCTAGCCAGTTCGGCTTCATCCGCCTGAGACAGAAGATCAGTGACCTGATCGGTAATGGCTCCCTTTTGCGATGCCAGCAAACTGCGCAGACTGACATCATCGAGATAAACAAACTCGCGAAGCGGTGGACGGACTTGAGCGTCATTCTGTGGCTCGCTGGGGCGCTGGTGAGTCTTCCGCCTCCTCCGCCATTTACGCATCTACGGGCTCCTCAGGAGAAGGGCGCAATGCCACGCGCTCGAAGGCCTCCACGAAATCGATGTCGCAGATGGACCGCCGGTCCGCCTTTGCTGCGAGAAGGGCCGCCTCAGTCCAGATCGAAGTCAGCTTGGCCGCCGACCAATCACTTGAGCGGATAGCGACATCCTTGATCGGAAGATTTCCGCTTATCGTGAGCCTCGCGCTCGATGCCACGAGGATCTCCTCTCGGTCTTCCAGCGTCGGCATCCCGAATTCGATTTGCCAGTCGAAACGTCCAGGACGAAGAAGGGCAGGATCAATGTCGTGAGCGCGGTTCGTGGCTGCAATCACAATGACGTTGTTGTCAGATCGCTCATTGAATCCATCCATCTCAGTGAGGAACTGTGCAACCAAGCGTTTGGATGCTTCGTGGGTGTCGCCACCTCGCTTCTCAGCAACGCTGTCGATCTCATCAAAGAAGATGATTGCCCGATCCGCAGCTCCGGCCGCCGCAAAGATTCGACGAAGGAGACCTTCGCTGTCCCCAAGCCATTTCGACACAATCTCTGGACCACTCACAACGAAGAATTCGGCTCCAGACTCGTGCGCGATGATTTTGGCCAGCATCGTCTTACCAGTGCCCGGAGGACCTGTGAATAGGATTCCCCGAATCGGACGTGCACCAATGGCATCGAGATGCTCTTTTTTCTCGAGCTGGGTCTCAATCAATTCGCGAGCCCGCTGGACCACTTGGTGATAGCCACCAAAGTCATCGAACGACAGCCCACCTTCCTCCGTGAGGACCTTGAACCGGGCGAGAGACTCGTCGTCAAGATCTCGGTCATGAGCTCGAATCGGCCTATCCGACACGATAGATACAACCCCAAGATCCTCCGAATACTCGATGGTGTTTCCTGGTTCCGCATCGAGGCCAAAGCGGGGAACCAAGCGCAGCCCTACACCGTTGCTGACTTCAACGAGTAGCTCACTGTCGAGCACGGAGCGCACTACGAATATCGAGGTTTCTGATGACCATGCTTCAGCCGGAACATGTTCCCATCGGTCCTCGCCGATCAACAGGATGTCGCCGGCGGTCAGGTCAGTCGATGCTGACAGAGTTACATGAGCCAGTTGGCCATCGCGCCGCAGCACGTGGAGATCATCACCATCCGCAGATGCTCGGAGCACCTTAACGGCTTGTCCCGCGAAGAGCCCTTCTACCCCTCCCGTGTTAGTCAATATGCCCTCTCGCTTCCTACCTCATCCCGATGCCTCCATGGGCACCTTTACCCTCTGTCGACATGGCAGCCGGATCGCGCCATCCGAGTCGGAGATCGATTCATCTCTCGTCCAAGGGCTGGAGGTCAGCCCTAAGCGCCCCGACCGGGCTCCGAATCAACCCCAACCGGCAATTCCACCGCGGAGCGTAATTCCACCGTAGGACTGGATCTAATCGAGCATGCCTGGCACGCTCACATTTGTGTTGTTCTGGTCAACGATCGTAGGCGTCCTCGTCGGTGGAGCTATTTCGCTAGCCGCGGTCTGGTGGGTTGGGCCCATCGTGAGCCGTCGGCAACGAAACGAACAAAGGAGGGAGGATGCGTTGCTCGAGCTCCACCGCGACGTTGCACTCACAATTTCCGAGCATGTCCCGCTTCTTGTTGAAGTTCAGCGGTGGCCACAGCGTGTTCAGGCTGCTGCCTGATCGTACTCTTCGGGTGTAACAACGGCGGGAGTGACTTCGCGGCCAAGGGCGGCGACCAG
>Ga0181518_10005293_pt1 | contig 11231 bp, 11 predicted proteins | sample PEATcosm2014_Bin_28_FD_119751 | JGI IMG/M metagenome (GOLD analysis project Ga0181518, IMG submission 119751) | Peatland microbial communities from MTU Mesocosm Facility, Houghton, MI, USA - PEATcosm2014_Bin01_60_metaG | ecosystem: Environmental > Terrestrial > Soil > Wetlands > Peat | place... | reverse complement strand
TTCTCCAATCCGGACGAGGGGGTGGAGTATTCGCTCCGGTTCAATCAGGTGCTGTCCGGGTTGCGCAAAAAGGGCGCCGGCTTAACCGACGAGGAGGGAGACGCCCTGCGACACCTCCTGACCGGCGCAGCGAGCAGCCCGGCTTTTGTCCGGCGGCTGGTGGCCGAACACGGGGCGGAATCGTTGACGGAAACTTTTTTGATGCGGAACGCGCCATCCGAGTTGGCCCTTGAATTCCTTCTGCGCCGACACAAAGGCCAGTTTTATCGCAAGCGCTACCCCGCTCTCTCGCTGCTGCAGGAGGGTTCAAAACCAATGGAGCGCTGAGGCCCACGCGACAGGGTCTTCACCCCGCACTTATGAATCCAGCGGACGTGTTGAAAAGGATTTACCTCATTCTACTTGGGTGACCGAACCATAAAGGAGTCCTGCTTAGACCGGATGGTTTTGATCGGGGAGGCCAGCCTCCTCCGGGCGACCTCGCAGTTCGTGTCCCATTATCACGGAGAACAAAACCATCAGGGGTTGGAGAACAAGATCATCAGGCCGGAATTCGCTCCCTTTCTGAGTGAGGGCACTCTCAAACGCTGAAAGCGGCTGGGTGGACTGCTGAACTATTACTATTTATGTTGAGCTCAACATTAGTAATATAATGTTGAGTGGTCAAAAATGTTGAGTTGAACGCCCTTTTGCCCCGCCAGCGGGCTCGAAAAGGGTTTTTCACTCAACATTATTGACGGGTGATCTGGGAGGGGAACATCTCTTTTGGGATGAAAATAAAACCCCTCCGTGTCCAGAATGGCCCTCGTTGCTTCGCACGTTGGCGTTCTCCTGCGGCGGCTCATCAGTTGGCTGACGGCGCTTGGAATGAAAACATTGCCTTGAGCCTGCAGCAAGACGATCACCCGTTCGATGGGGTTCATAGGGCATGAACTCTTATCACGAACCCACCGGCACTCGAGCGGAGAGAAAAGGAGATTGTAGGAAGAAAAGGCCGCGCAACGAACCGAGTGTACGCTATCGACTGAAAACAGTGCGTCAGTAATGTTGAGTTGAAAACCCCCGCAGAGGCCGCTGGCGTGGAAAAACGGCGCTCAACTCAACATTATATTACCGAGATGCCGCTTGAGAATTGCTTGCGCGCGCATTTCCAGGCAGAACGGGCATGAAGGACTGCCTTTATGTCCTCAACCTCCTCAGGGGACACTTCCGAAAAGTGAAGACCAGTTTCCCCTATTCCGCCTTGCATATCATCCACGATCACTGCGAAGCACATCGTAGTCCTTGACGCTGGGCCTCGCTCCTAAGGGCTTGAACAAACTGCGAGAATGTTGGCGTTGGCAATCCGCTGCTCGCCAGAAACGAACGCCGGACAAAAACCATCCCTCGCCAAGTAAGTACTGTGAGTGAGGGGTCATCGGCAAACTCATACAGAAGTTCGATTTGGCCGAAACCTGTCGGGTCAACAGCGGCACCTGCCGTAATGAGACACACGATGTCTTTACAGGAAGAGCGCGCCGCGGCGATGATTTGGTGCGAATCGAAATCCTCGAGCAGCATCATTGTGCATGATGGCAGGTTCTCCCAATTCCGCGGCACTCGCCTCGGCTCATTCCCACCAAATAATCTTTCGAGTAAGCCCACAAAACAATTGATGTGGTTTGGCGGCAACATATGCGCTTATTCTCCGAATTGGTCAACGACAATCATTCTTCTTCCACTGGCGCCGCTTATAATTTGCCAGTAGTTCAGGGTTAATTCTTCATCTTATTTCTCATCATTTGGGTTCAGGTTTGGTCATTGGAGGAAGTCCCCTTCGGTAGAATGGAGTCCTTGGGCCGTCAAGCGACAAGGACGTAGTGGAACCGAAAGGGACTTCGGGCGCTTCGCCCTGGCCCCGTTACCGCCCTTCTGCTTTTTGTGCCCGAACGCTCGAGCCGTTGAACTCCAGGATTGTCGCGTGATGGACCAGCCGGTCGATCGCCGCCATTGTTGTCATCGGGTCCTTGAAAATCTGGTCCCACTTCGAGAACACCAGATTGCTGTTGATGAGCACGTTGCGCCGCTCATAACGCTCCGCCAGAAAGGTGAACAGGACCATCTCCTGGCGGTCCTGTTGCACGTATCCTATACCGTCAAGTACAACCACGGCGTAGCGGTCCAGGCGCTGCAGTTGGCTTTCCAATCGCTGTTCCCCTTTAGCCACCAACAGCTCCTGCGCCAGTTTGAAGGTCGGCGTGAAAAGGAACGGGTAACGGTGGCGCAGGATCAACGCACGGCCCAGCGCCGCCAAAAAATGTGACTTGCCCTGGCCCAACAAACCAAAAGCTAAAAGATTTTCAGCGCGGTTCACAAAGTGGCCTTCCAGCAAAGTCGGCAGCAGCCGGCGAATTTTGGTCGGCAGGAGCTTCTCCTCCAAATTGCCCGGGGTCTTGCCGTCCGGCAACCCGGACTCTTTTAACAGCCTCTTCATCTTGCGTTCGCGCCGATCCTGTTCTTCGCTTCCGCACAAGCGCTGGAGCAGGCGGCGGTAGCCCCAGTTTTCCCGCTCGGCTTGCGTCACCCTCTCTTGCCAAATGGCCGCCATGGTCGGCAGCCGGAAGGAGCGCAACAACCCCGTCAGCCCCTCAGCCGACATGGCTCACCTCCAGATCTAAACTCAACAGCGCACCATACGAACGGCATTCCGGCTGTAGCTCCCTCAGTTCCACATGCCACTGCGGCCTGGGCCGCAATATCCGCCCCACCCCTTCCACGCTCCAGACCGGATATGGCGGGCTCAGATAATCGGCCAGCATCACCTCCACCTGGCTTTCTCCGACCCCGCTGGCCAGCTTGAGCAAACGAAGATAATCCACCGACCCGCGGCGCTGCCCCTGCTGGGTGACCAGGTGATCGTAAGCTTGACGGAACAGAAGACCCGGAAACAGTTGCTCCCGATACCGATAGCGCTCGAAAGCACTGGGTTTGCGCAACAAGTGGTCGATCACATGCCGGTAATCCAACACCACGCCCCGGTCCCGCAACACCGCGGCCAACTTCTCCTGGCGGCCGTGATTGCCGCGCTCCAAGACTTGTTCCAAAAACTGTCCGTAGGCCGCTTCCGATTCGAAGTCCCGGCTGCCGCGCAACAGCAATCGCTGGCGCAGCCAGCGCTTCCGCCAGCACCGCTTCGGCCTGCGGCCAGATCTCCCCTAGCGGATCTTCCCGCGTGCGCCAAGTGTGTTTGACTTGCAGCTCCTGGTGCGTTTGGGCCGCTTTGATATACTTTTGGGCCGCCGGCGGCTCACGTCCGCCTTCATGGCGCTGTTCGTTACGTTTCCAGTTCCTTGATAGTTGCTCATCAGTTTTCGGTATTGCTGTTTGGTGATCATTGCCAGCAGTGCCGCCCAAGCCCATTGGCCTTGGAGGAGCCGCTGCCTGATCATTCCCAAACCACCGGCAAACCGATAATCGTCACGGGAAAATTTGAATCGTCCCTACGCACCAAACAGCCTTCCGAACCAGCTTGTTAGACCGGGAGGCTTTGGAAATGGGTACGTGCCGCCGTAGATTTTCTCAATCTCGCACAAGGGATGTTCCGGATCGCGATCGCCTATGCACGAAAAACACATCCGTTCCCAAATGGAGCACAAGAAGGCATGCGTCAAGATTGCCCCAGGCACATGCTCGGCAGCAGATTGTAGGGCAGACGTCCGATAGATCATTGAGTAAGCTCCGTCAGAATACAGGGCCGCTGTAGGACAAGCCCGCATAGCTGTGAAAATTCGATGGAGTGACATCTCGGTCATCGCGCACATAAAACTTGATCCGCCTGGAACAATCCACAGGTATTCCGCTTTGATCATTGGTGTGAATTGCCGGAAATCCAATTCCCGGACGATCCCAGTTGAAAGGCTCACAACTTCTGCTCCGATCTCTGCTGCAATTCTTTCCGCGGAATCGTCACACGAGGGATTTTTCTCTCGCGGCCAGATAATTTGTTTCAAGCTCAGACCAAACAGAGACATCGGCGCTTGGGTCAGAGAGGAGCGCAACTCGGAGAGGCAATGCAAGGTACGCCAGTGGGCTGGAAGCCGCATATTGGCCCACCGGGTGATATGGGGCACGATTTGGGAACGATTTATCAAAGCGGGATCCTGTGCGATCAACCGTTTGTGATCCGATTCCTCAAATCCCAAATCCTTTCCCACGCGCTCACCGAAGTTCTTCCATTCATCGGGATGGTGTCGAATTAGGAATTGTAGTCGCGATTCACCGTGGCGCAAATCGGGTCCATGGACGCCAGGAGGCAATCCTGTGACCAACGCTGAAAATGTTGTTTGTTCATTCATTGGTGCCTCTCGTTCGCGACCGTACTGCCCTGCCATGGCGGACTCAAATTTGGTATTATGTGCCTGCTAGGCTCCGAAACCTTGCAAACACATTGTTCGTAAAACCAGCGGGCAAACCGCAACGGACCGGCTGAATCCTGGGGCATACCCTCTTGATGCCCGAAGACCTGATTACGCTATCGAATGAACGCTCGCGATCATACATGAAATCGTCTTCCGGGAAGTCGATAATGACATCATCATCATGAAAAACTGGAAAATAGAGTTTCCTAAGCGCGTTGGCCAATCGCGAGTCAATTTCTCCACGCTTTTCCTGCTCGCGAATTCTCTCTCTTTGTCTCTTGTCAGCCGCGATCTGGGCCGTGAGTCGTTCCCACCATCCGACCCGCCGGGGTGGTTGGTAAAGCTCGACCAACAATGCTTGCGCGTCTTGACCGACTGGGCTCCGCAATGAATCGCTGGTGACAAGTAAAGTGAGAAAGCTCCGCCCATCCTTGGCTGAAAAGAACGCAAAGAACGGGATGGACGCCGGTGCATATACGGGGCTCGCGAGAAGTTGGCGAACCACATATGATTCTTCTACGGGACTGTTACCCAGAAATTCCAGGTTGGGAGGGTAAACGACCGGGGTCGACCGAATGGCCTGCCGGAGTTTGACCGAATTAATGATAAAAGCATCCCGATTCAAGTGGCGTTTCCTCCGTGATAAGAAAGTCGAACTGGACTTAGGTGTTGGTGGTCGCTCCCGCACAGCATCCCCGGTTCTTCACTCGCGGAGCAATAGGTGCGACCGCAGGCGGTACAAGGCCGGCCAATTCCCTCACTGCTGGAGCGCATGGCGCTTGTGGACATCATCACTTCGGGCAGGTTCAGATACACGGGCAGCTGGGTTTCTTGAAAGGGACCTCCACACCGGGTGCAGAAATGCTCTTGGGCCGCCCGCCTGGCGCCGTGAATGCCGATGATTGCCAAGCATATTGTAACGGCTACAAAGAAAATAACGTTCTCATTCATAGGCTCGATTTCCTCTATTGTAGGTCACAAGATTCTCCAGAGAATCCAAGCAATGGTCGCAACCAAAGCCATACTGATTAGAGTAGCGCATCCCGCTGGCGCTTGATGCGGAATCGCGCGGTCAGTCATGTGTGTTGGATCGAATCGCCACAACACAGTGCGGCGGGCGTGTCCAACTCCGGCTTCGTCTACTGGTTCCTGATCGGCGATCAGCTTGGGAAGCCACAAATTGATCCTACCCAGTTCTTCGCGAACAATAGCAGGCAGTCCCTGGAATTCACTTGAGGCGGCCGCGGTTTCCATGACCGCCTGCCGGTACATGTTGCGTGCGCCGTTCACCGTGCCAGTTCCGAGAAACATCAAGCACAGGAGGCGAGTGGCGTCGCGTTGCATTGCGCCGGAAGAATGCACAATCAGGTAAAGCAAGGCATTGAGAGCGTTTTCATAACCAGCCTCATTTTGCCCACGTGCTTCAACAAGCGTGATGCGACAGGTCTCAGGACTGAAATAGATCAGCATCTCTGCCAAAATACGGAGGTGCGCCGGATGCCAGTCTACTCCGAAAGGCCGCGTGCGCTTCAGAAACCCATTTAGCAACTCGGTATATTTTCCACTCCACCCTTTTTGCGAAACCTCCTTCTTGGAAGTTAGCGCCGCCGCTTTAAGGAAGTCCTCCATCCACCGGGTAAACGCGCCTTCGTCTGGAACCTCATGACCCGTTCGCCTGATGGAGGCGAGTTCCTGGGCCTGTCGCAGATCGGCATCCAACCCCGCGGCTTCAGCCTGACGCGCCGCTTCCTTCCCGCATTGTCGGACCTCGTCAAACCGCTCGAGGTGCAACAGCGCATTGGCCTTGTTAATCCACGGCTTGGCATACCCGTGGGGCCGCAAGGCGATGGCTTTGTCGGCCGACCTGATCGCTTCGTCGTCGCGCCGAAGCAGCGCGCACCACGCCGCGTGGAAATTCCATAGCTCCGCATCAGAATCCTCCAGCGCGAGGGCCTGTTCCATCTCTTCGAGAGCGACCTGCAAAGCCAGTCTTTCCTCGGGCGGAAAGTTTTCGCGAAGCATTTCGCGCGTTTCCGCCGCTCGCCGGTCGAGTTGTCGCAGAAACTGGGCGCGGTGCTTGCGCACGTCCACTTCTTCTTCGGCTCGAAAAGCCTGGCGGCCAGTCAGCGCCGCCCCCAAGCCCGACGCCGCGGTGCCCGGTCTGCTCTCGCGTTCGTTCGGCGGCATGGCCGCCACGAAGTTGACCAGCGTTGCGTGGAAATCGGCGCCCGCCCGCTTGGCCTCCACGAGAGCGGCGCGCATCCCCTTCACTCCTGTTTTATCGGGCGATATCTCCAGCGCGATGGCCGACCATTTTTCAAACTCCTCGTAGCTCCGCGCAAGCGAGGCGATGTTGCACGCCGCCAGGCCGCGAACTTCCTCTCCCGGGCTGGCGGCCTCGAAAGCTTTTTCAAAGTCGTCTCTAGCCTGTAATCCGTCGCCAAGAAAGTCGCGCCGGAGCAAGCCCCGCGCGTAGAGGACGCTGGCGTCATTGGGAAACTCCTCCAGCAGGTCGCCGATCCGCGCGAGCGCCAGTTCGATTCGCCCCTGTTCCGCATCGGTGAAGCAGCGGTTGATGCTGTTAATTTTATCGTCCCGGTCACGTTGGTAGTAGCGAGTGGGTGGCATAGTTACAATATGACTATGGGCTTGGCCCGGCTGGCGTCACGTACTCTGACACAAAGGAGATCGCCGGACCGAAAACCGATAGCGATCTTGTCCAGCCGCGCGCACAGGCAGGATGGCGCACTGGGCAGCTCCAGGACCGCCGCCACAGGGACGCCGGGCTCGAGTCGGCGCAATTCGAGCCAGGGTTCATCCCTTTGGGCCAGAAGCAAGTATTTGTCGCCCAAGAGGAGCTGCATGGCACAAATCGATCGATTGGCCTCGGCAGTGAAGAGGGGAGTTAGTGTGCCCCCATCCAGCTTGAAGACTTTTAGTGAACGATCATGGATAACCAGATGTTTTCCCTCGCGCGAGGCCGCGACCAAGACGGCCGAGTGACTGGATTTGTAAATCTCGCTTTCTATGTTTTGGCCCGTTCCCAAGGCAACCACGTCGCCCCGGCCGCTGATCTCCGATTCTCGTATGGCTATATACGTAGCTGGCATCCGAGGCAACAGCGATCGCTGTCGTTGTCCGGACGTTTGCGAACAAAGCCATTCGGCCTGATCGGCCACAAAATCCACCCGCTCGATGAGACCCTGGGTGGAAGCGGCGATGGCAACGCCGGGTCGGTCCGACACGATGTTCGCCACCGGATGGTCGAATAACCTGAAGATATCTTTGCTCTCAGGCGCCCGGGCGGCGGGAAATCGGTAGAGCAAGCCGTTGTCGGTTCCTAGGAACACGCAGTCGTCGTTTCCATCCGCCGCCACGACGCGAGGTGGCTCGACCGGAAAACTGCGCAGCGGGGCCAACCCCTCAAAACGCCACCACTTGAGCGCGCGATCCTCGCGGCAAACCGAGCCCACCAACCCCGACTCTGTGATCGCACAGTCGGCCACTGCAGCCGAATGAGGCACGCCCGATCGGTCACCACCCGTGCAAAAGAAGGCCGCGCGATTAGCCGTAGAAAGGAAGATCCTGCCTCCTTCCGGCAGAATCTCCAGGAGATGCACGGCATCGCCCTCTTGCAGCCCTTTGAAATTCCCGCACCCCGTGAAACGATCCAGCTTCCAGTCCCAGGCCCAGACTTGTCCTTTGTCGGTTGCGATAACAGCCGCTTCGTTCTCCCTGGCATTTCCCAATGCGCAAGCGGTGGTCCCACCCCACGCGGTCACTTCGCTCCTCCGTTCATATTGTGTGGACGCCAGGACGATCCCGCTCGCGACCTCCACGATGCTCATCCCTCGACCGCTATCAACCAAGAGCGCTCTGGTCCCGTCGGGGCTGAGACAGGCATGTTTTACTGGTCTTCCGTTCCACCTGAGTTTGCTCGTCCCCCAGCTACGGCCGCTCCTGGACACGATCCCCAGTGTTTGCGCCGAAGGACGGTCGCCGGCGACGAAGAGGATTCGCGATCCATCGGGATTGGCCCGCAGCGCCACCAAAGGACAAGGAATGCTAGCGGCGAGCACGGTGGTTTCTCCAAGCTGAGGATTCCACGCGACGAGATCTCCCCCGCGACTCACCGCGATCACCGCGTCATCCCTCGGATACGCCACCGCGGTTTCGTGAGCTCTGCCCGGGAGCATGCTTTGGCTGAACTCTGCCCGAATGTCTCCATTCCGATCAAGCCACGCGGCGAGGAATTGCGCTGGTTCTACCGCAAGCGCAGTCAATGTTCTGCTTGGCAGAGTTCGCTTCGCCAAAAGCTCTCCCCGTCCAGTGCTTCGAATTTCCAGATTTCCGCTTCCGTCCGCAGTGGCGAATGCCTGCTGTTCCGCGATGAACGCTTGGAGAGAGCGGCCGTCCAACGGAATGCTTTCGACTGCGTGTAGCGGGGAAGCGGCTTGCAGCCATGCGCCCGAAGTGTCTAATGCTGCCGCCGCACGCGCCGCAGCTTGGGCGATCAACCCGTTCGGCTCTGCCCACAACAATCGATTGCAAAGAATCGAAAGGCAGAACTCCGGATGCTTGGTGATGGTCCGCAGTGAAGATGCCACGGCCTTGCGCATGAGTTGCACGGAGACTGACGGGAATCGGCGCAGACCATCGTCAACGTCGCGCAAGAATTCGAACACTAAGCCGGCTCGACATGCGCCTTCAACGAACATGGGATCGCATACGGTCCGTTCCCAGCGTGGCACATTCGCATCTTGAGCAAGATGGTACGGCAGTTCTTCCATAGCATGTGAAGACATGGTCCTCCAAGTTAAATTCTGCGCCGGATCGGCCTTCCGTTCGAAAAGATCCGCCAACCGTTCATGCGGGCGCCAATGATTCTTGACCGATTCCAAATACTTTGCGCGCGCCAATTCCCCGATCTGTCGGTGGTAAAACGTCAACACCATTGTGCCGCGCGCGTCGCGCTCGGTTAAGTAGGGCTCCAGATCGAAGCGGAGCCGGGACCAGATCGCGATCGGTATACGCTTGGGATTGTCGGGAAGCTTATGACCGGCTCTGGCCGTTATTTGTGCGAGGAACTTCATGTAATCGGGGTCCTGATATAGGACTTCCAAAATTTCTATTTCCGTCAAACCGCGGCGGGCGGCGGCGAGGTAGCCGAGGGCAAATGCGAGTGTCTCGCCATGGTTTGACGGGTCGCCGAGACGCTTGAGAAGGGCCATGAGAAGTTCGGAAACATTGTTGCCTAGCGTTGGAACAGGGGTATCAGATCGCCATAGCCGGGCTTCTTGAAAGAGCACCTTAAGGTAGATCGGCCGACGGCACTCGTCTGATTTCAGGCGCTCCCTAATGCACTCTGCTTGCTCCGCAGTGAGCCGGCGCCTGGCCTGTGGCAACCAGCGTTCGAAGAGAAGTGATTGCGCCTCGACCTCGGAGAGGGTGTCCAGATCGATGAAGTTATCCTCGGGCAACCGGCGACTTTTGAGTACGGAGTATGGCCGGCTTGCTGGGGCTTCCGGCGGGCGGGCGGAAAGACAGGAGACTATCAGCTTCACATGAGCGGGAAGTTGATAGAATGGAATCCAGAACAGTGACAGGCCATTGTCGCTGTCGGCCAATTGATCGAGTGCGTCGAGGAACATGATCAGCGGTTCTTGAGCCGTGGCCGCTCCCAAGTGTTCGTTCAATTCCATTGTCAACTCGGGGACGTCGCCGGAAATCGGGCTTTCGAGCGGATGCCGCTGCCGGATTTCACGACAAAGACTGGCAAGCAATGAGCGGATGTCGGAGGCGCGGGGTGTAACGCCGATGAAGCGCACGACGGGTTTCAACTCCGCAGCATCCTGTGCGGCACGGGCCAGCAGAGCTGTCTTGCCGCAGCCGGACGCTCCGTGAATCACGAGCGGCTGCCGAGAGTCGCTCTGAAGATAGGCCTTTATCGCTTTAAGATGCCGTTCACGACCGATGAACGAATCCGCAGGCGCTCGTTCCTGGCCGAAGCGTTGATGTTCGATGCATTCGAGTTCCAGTTCCCGAGGCGAGACGGCGGTTGGGTCTGAAGTGCCCCAATACTCGTCCATCTGTCGGGTAATGATGTGCTTCAACGCTGCATGGGCACGCGCACACAACTCCCCGAGGTGCCCGGTGGTGACGTCGGCGCGCGGCTTGCCTTTCTCAATGGTTGTTGGAATGAGCCGAACATGCTCGATTCCGATGACGTTGTTTTCTCCCAGCCGCGTTCGAAGCTCCTGCTTGAGTTCCCGCAGCGCGCCTTGAGATACGGCATTGATCGTACCGGATTCGTCCAGGTCCACGAAGTCTCGGATTTCGACCGCTCGTGGGAATTCTTCGAAGTTCTCGATCTCGCGGACGAACGCCATCACATGCTCGCGGGCGTTCGGAGCACCGAACGCACCGCGCCAGGTTTCCTGCTCGGTGGCGGAAGCCTGGAAGCGGACGATGGACGGCAACGGCGCATCGAGCGACGCTGGGTTGTCGAAACGCCCGGCCAATTGATCCGCCGGATACGCTAGGTTGATGACGTTCCAGAGGGTGCGTTGAACTTCGGCCTCGTCAGCAGAATCTGTGGGTAAATTCATTGGGTTCGGGGAGCCTTCCTAACGTGTGATACAGGGCAATTTCCATCGCGTCATAGGTGCGGAAGCCATAGGATCGTCTGGTCACCACTCGGATTTTGTTGTTCAAGCCCTCGACGGCGCCGCTGGAGATTTCGCCCTTGGCCTTGAACCAGTTCAAGAGCAAGTCCTCATGGGTGCGAAGCATCCGCGCCACTTTTTTCATCGGTTCGATGCGGCTGCGCAAGGC
>Ga0181518_10005290_pt1 | contig 11231 bp, 5 predicted proteins | sample PEATcosm2014_Bin_28_FD_119751 | JGI IMG/M metagenome (GOLD analysis project Ga0181518, IMG submission 119751) | Peatland microbial communities from MTU Mesocosm Facility, Houghton, MI, USA - PEATcosm2014_Bin01_60_metaG | ecosystem: Environmental > Terrestrial > Soil > Wetlands > Peat | place... | reverse complement strand
CTGATTCTCGACGGCAGCTCGCGCTTCAATCTGGCCACCTTCTGCGGCACGTGGATGGAGCAGGAAGCGCGGCACCTGATGTCCGAGACGTTCGACAAGAACATGATCGACAAGGACGAGTACCCGCAGACAGCCGAGCTGGAGATGCGTTGTGTACACATGCTGGCCGATCTGTGGCATGCTCCCGATCCCGCCGGCACGCTGGGCACCTCCACCATCGGATCCAGCGAAGCGTGCATGCTGGGCGGCCTCGCGCTGAAGTGGCGCTGGCGCGAGCGCAGGCGTAAGCTGGGAAAACCGGTGGATCGGCCGAACCTGGTGCTGGGCACCAACACCCAGGTTTGCTGGCACAAGTTCGCGCGGTACTGGGACGTGGAGGAGAGGATGGTGCCGCTCGAAGGCAACCATTCCGTCACCGATCCGGAACGCGCCGCGGCAGCCTGCGACGAGAACACCATCGGTGTGGTCGGTGTGCTGGGCAGCACCTTCACCGGCGAATACGAGAATGTCGGCGCGTTAAGTGCGGCGCTCGATCTCTTGCAGGAAATAACGGGCCTGGACATTCCCATCCACGTGGATGGCGCGAGCGGCGCTTTCGTGGCTCCCTTCCTGCAGCCCGGCTTGTTGTGGGACTTTCAGTTGCCGCGCGTGAAATCCATCAACACATCCGGGCACAAGTACGGGTTGGTCTACCCGGGCGTGGGCTGGATAGTCTGGCGGGAAGCGTCGGATCTCGATCCGGATCTGATCTTCAACGTGGATTACCTCGGCGGCACCATGCCCACGCTGGCCATCAACTTCTCTCGCCCAGCCAGCCAGGTAGTGGCGCAGTATTACAACCTGATCCGGCTCGGCAAGTCGGGTTATCGCGCCATCCACCAGGCGTGTCAGGAGGTAGCCGTCCGCCTTGCCAAACAAATCGGCGAGCTCGGTCCGTTCGAACTGTTGAGCGAAGGACGGGACCTGCCGGTGTTCGCGTGGGCTCTGAAGGATTCGACGCGCTGGTCGCTGTACGATCTGGCGGACAGGCTGCGCGACCGCGGCTGGCAGGTGCCCGCGTACCGCATGCCTGCCAACCGGCAGCGCCTGGTGGTGCAGCGCATCGTGGTGCGCAACGGGTTCACCCACGATCTGGCCGACATGCTGCTGCGGGACATCCGCCGGCACCTCGACTGGTTTTCGGCGCAGCCCGGTCTTAAACCGACGATGGACGGCGCAGGCTTTCATCACTGAGGCAGAGCCGCGCGGGAGCCGGTGCGCGGCCCACGAGGTGAACTTAACAGGCCAGTCTCGCTGGCCGCACGCAAGCTTGCCGGTAATTGGCGAAGCCGAAATCCTCGAGGATTTTACACAACTCCGTGCACAGCGGATCCTCGGCTGCATTGGCCTGCGGAGTCGCGGCCGTAGCCGGCACTCCTGGAAACGAAGTCGTTATCTCGTGATACCCGAGCTTGCGATAAGCCTCGAATTGCGATTCGGAAAACCACTGGTCGATTGTCGATTCGTGCGGGAACGAATGGTGTGTCGCACGATAGTTCTGCACATCGGTCGACTCGTTCCCCGTCAGCGACGCCTTGAAATAAACGATCTTCCCCGCCGGCGCCTTCAGGTCCGCGTGCTCGTAGTGTATGGTGCCCACTGCGCAGTGCTTCTTACTCGGTTCCCCGTCCTTTTCCGGCGTGATATCTTTCACATCCAGGTCGATATCGATCCCCAGGTCGATCCGGCACTTTCGGATCGCGTTTCCAAGCCCCTGATACTCATACTTCTCGTCCGCCTCCGCATCGCATAAGACGATCAGGCCGCAGCGTCGTTTCACCATTTCATACAGGGCCATATTCTCGAAATGCCCGCCGTCGGACAGGTGCACGTAGCTCGCCTCATCCGTGGTTCCCGCAAACAACTCATTCAGCAGACACCGCAGTCCCCAGGCCGGTGTCGCGCACCTCCACGTATCCTTGTGCCGCGGATTGCCGAGCCACTGCCCAAGCCGCACGTTGAACACGGTCAGTAGAAACGCTACCGGCGCCGAGGTGTAGGACCCCATGTTCGGGTTCGCCGCCGCTCCCGAAATTGCCATTGCGGTTCCCAAGCGAAGCCCTCCTCCCGGCGGCGGAAACGCGTATTCCTCCGTCTGGCGATAACCGAACCGTTCGAGTCCGCCTCTCCGCTTTGGTTGTCCCACTCCGTGCAGCAGGGGACTGTCCTGTTCTTCCAGCCACACGTCAAACCCGCAGTAGAGCGGGGTCATCACAAACGACTCCGCCTTCCTTTCCTGCCAAGCCAGATCCTGCCCTTTCACCAGGTTCAGGGACGCGTTGAACACCGGGTAGGGGCCGTCGTATCCTTTCTCGGCCGTCAGGTCCGTTAGCGGCATGTCGTCGTTCTCGTCGAAGCCGGTGAATCGATTCGGCGATCGTTTGTTCGAAGCGCCCAGAAAGCATCTCACCAGCCGGTTTCGATAGAGCAGGTGCATCGAGAACTGGTTGATGTCCACTCGCCAAGACATCACCGCCGCAACCACAGCGCATCCAGCCAGTGCCCAGCATAGCCGGTGATTCGCGATCGTTTTCGCGAGAAACACGGAGAACCCTGCGCCTTGCTCCGTGTTCGCGTACTCCAAGAAATGTTGGGACTGGATCCAGTCGATCGAGTACGACAGCCAGCATAACAATCCCGCCACGAATATGTAGGGCGCTGCCTTCGCCAGCCAGACTTTCCAGCCTGTTTCTCCGGGCTCTCCCGAACTGTCTCCCTTGGCTGCCCACACGCCGGCGGCTGTCGTCGCGATCCATGCCGCTGTCGTCACGATAGATGCCGGAGTCAGATACTTTGCCGCAACTGCTCCCCATGTTCGCTTCACGAATTCAGCGCTCATGAAACCCGGAAAATAGAGCGCCAGCCAAAAGAACGCCAGCCAGGCAATTCCCCACAGCATCAGCCATCCGCCCAGCCGTCCCCACCATTCCCGCTGGCTGTCGCGGAATTCAATTCCCATCAGTCCGATGTGCAAGGTTCCTGCCAGCAGAAAGATTCCCAGAACGAGCGGCACGCCAAACGTCAGGTCCGCCTTCGGGCTCCAGCAAGTTGTGTATCCCGACAGCCACGCGTACAGCAATCCCGCCAACGCGCCGCCTGGCACAGCGGTCACAACCAGCGTCAACGCCGAGCCTGCCCTGCGAAGTATTTCCTTCGTCTTTGGCCAAAGCGACTTTGCCGTCCATCGCTCTTTGACTTTCGGTTTTCTCGCACTCCATTGCAGCCACCGCAATAACGCCCCAAAGACGATTGCCAGCAGCCAGATGGCTCCATATGCCGCGGCCGCTGCACGCGTCGCAACGCCATACCGAATTGGCGCGCCGTCGCCCGCACGAAATCGCAGCTCTTGCCACAGAGCCCCCAGAATCGCGCCCCCAAACAGCGGTCCGGCCACCAGCCACAGAATTTGTTTTTGTTTCGTTAGCCGCAGAACTCTCCTTGCCCACAGAGCATGCGCTCGTTTTGTTAGCCACAATAGTTTCCCCTTGCCGCGCCGGCTGAGATAGATCATGTTGTTCATGATCACCACGAACGCGATGGCCAACAGCACGGATACCAATCCCGCGATCGCCGCAAGATCCGCCGGCGCCAGCCGCGCCGGGATCCCCCACCGGAGAGCCGCGCGCGGCAGCAGCAGCATCAGGGCCAGCACGGCCAGCAACACCACCTGGTTCAGCAGAACATTTCGCAGAATGATCGCCGCTGCCGCTAACGTGTCACCGCTGAAGAGCCCTATCTTTGGCGTCAGGTAATTGCTGAATACGCGCAAAAACCGGATCTCCCGCGGCTCATTGTCCTCTACCTGGTGCACGCGGTTCGTCGCCAGCCGGTTTTGCACCTTGGCGAAACTCCCCCGCCGTTTTGTCCACGCCGCCAGCCACCCTCCGATGAATCCTCCTCCCGAAACCGTCGAGAGGTAATCGACCCGCGAAAGGAGATTCAGTTCCGCCAGTGCTTGAAGCACCCCCAGATTGAACGTCGCACTTCGAATTCCCCCACCCGAGAACGCCAGCCCGACCAGGTTTGCACCGTGCGCGCTCTCAATCACTTTCACCCAATCCGCATCCTTACCTTTGTCGCGAGTCTGCCATTCCGGCTCGGACGGCTCGACGTCCGGGATCGGCACTTTTGGCGACTCCGCCGGCGCCCGCCATGCACCATGGTCCCCGTTGTTCTTCGACGTGCGCTTGTGCCGAACTTTGTAGATCTGGTCCAGTTCCGCCTGGAGCACAGGCCCCAGCGGCACGGGCTCTTTCGGGATGCGCGGTTTCGCAGCTTGGTTGGATCCCCCCGGCGTCGCTTCTCTGGATCGGCTCATGGCTCCCTTGTTTACCTTGCGGCCAGCGGAATCGAGGCGAAGGTCACATTGGTGCAGGCCTCCGCAGAGCGCGGGGTAACCCATAACGGCGCCGCACTGGTCATACCAGTCGCGAAACAGCCAGCCATGGCACGATTGAATTCCCTAATGTCGTCTCCGAAGTCTTTGATCGAGGTTGGCGCGCGGAGGGTGCAGTTCCTGTGACTCGACGAATCGCCGGAACATTGAGCGCCGCTGCTCTCATTTTGCACGATGCGGTCGGATACGAATCGTGTGCCATAAGCCAGATCGGCCGCGGTTGGCACCACCATTGCGCTCAAGATCGCGATACTGCTGTGGTACTCGGCAGCCGGACGCCGTGGAATGCCGATCAGCGACCCGATGTAAGGGACCTCCAGTCCGGGTAACGGCAGCAGCGGAAAACGCGTGCGTGCGCGCAAGAGTTGGGTCGAGAGCGATGAGACCTCGAAGATCTTCAGCGAGTCGATGCGCATCTTGGTCTCGGTGTCGTGCTTGGCCACGCGCGAGAGATCGTCGTTGGCGTTGCTGGCCTGCCCGGCCGCGTAAAGCTCCGGTTCCGCGGTCTCATCCACATTCAATGCGACGCTGATCTCCGCGGCGGACGCTCCCGGCAGACTTCGCGGCATGAGATCCACTTTGAGCCCGCGCCCGATCTTGGCCGAAGTGTTTTGCATGCTGTTCAATGCGCCTGCCAACGCCGCGGCGGCTCCCGCACCGAGGTTGTTGCCGATCACGCCCGGCACATTGCCGGAAGCCTGGCCGATGGAACTCATCAGTTGCTGCAGCGTTGGCGCCGTAGTCGCATCCAGATAGCTCTGGGTCGCGGTATCGACAATGGTCTCATTCCCGCTCACCGTCCGTACCGTGACCATCGCGCTGTTGTTGAAAAACTTGAGGTCGTCTCCGGACCATCTGCCGTGCGGAATTGCGCCTGCGAATGGATTGTCGACGGAGAGGACTTTCGAAAGGACCGTCTGGTAAGCCCGGATGTCACGGCTGAACGCATCGACCATCGGACTCAACGCCGTATTCAGTGCTTGGGCGCTCTGGCCCAAGTCGTAAGAAGAGAAATCGTGCGGGTACTCGGTGGCGATCTTGTAATTGAAAAGGAAATTGGCTACCGCACTTCGCAACAAACCGATCGGCGCAGGGGCTGCGGAATCCGGCGGTTGTTGGCTCAGATACAAGGCGGCCGCCTCCCGGAAGCACTCGAAAAATGGCCCGGGGGCCTTCTCGTACGCCGTCAGGTCGCTATCCTCGCAGCTTGCGTAAACCGCCGGCCTGGTGTTGGCGGTGACGCCTTCCATGGAATCCAACGCATCATTGGCAACGCGAGGCGCTTTGCCGTCAGCCGCGGCAATCACGGCCAGTAGCAGGTCGGTCAACCTCGGTTTCAGCGGATGGAAGAGCTCTGTGTACCCGAGGCAGTACTGATTGGCGGGACAGACGCCCCAGTCGGCACGTGTCGTGTTATCCAGGGTGACGCCATTCCGGTATTCGAGAAAGTCTTGCGACGCGCTCTGATTGGTCTTCGGGACGCTGGCTTGCCGAGCGTCCGCTATGTAACGATAGGCCACATATTTGTAAAATGCTTCATCATAGAAATCCGCCGGTTTCGCAGCCTGTTGCTTGACTGCCTTCCAGCCATCTAACACCGCCCGTTGCAGCCGTTGGTTGAATTCGGAGACGAAAACTCTCACGATTTCGCCTTCGCTTGCGGAGCGTTTCGCGTCGGAGGTCGACACCTGAACCGACCAGACGTTGACGATCATCTCCGGCCGGGGCAGATCCAGCATAGCCACGATCCGTCGCTTTTCGTCCACCGCGGCATCGTCACCGGGAGTCGGCTCCGAGAAAACCAACATATCCGGCATTGCGGAGACGGCGGCATCGGGCGAAGACTGCTGCTGGCTGGTTGGTCCCGAAGCGCTCCCTGCGCTGGCTTGCGCGGGCGATGTCACGTTGCCGCTCTGACTCCCCGAGTCGCCGTTGCCATTGCCCTGAGGCTGGCTGGTACCGGCATTGCCCTTGGTGCTGCCGTTACTGGCGTTCTTGCTTCCCGCGCCGGTCCCTGTGGCCGTCTTCTTCGTCGCGCTTCCGCCGTTCTGGCCGGTGCTGTTCCCGCCATTGCCTGGCGCGGCATTTCCTTTCTGCCCGCCGCCGCCAGCGGCGCCCGAGGTCTGCGTGCCCACCGCATTCACCGTAATACTCGGCCCACCGCTCTGACTGCTTTTCCCGCCTCCTTGGGATCCGCCGCCTCCGATCAAAACTGCCGCTACGTCCGATCCGTTCGAGTAGAATACGCGGTCAACCGGAGATACCGGGTACGGGCGCCAGGCGATGTCGCGCAGATCCGTCAGGAACTGTTTCCAGACATCGCAGTCGGGCGCGCTGTCGCCGGAGACCCGAATCTTATCGGGCCCGACGCTTTCCACCGTGAACCCAGTGTAATTGAGGCTCGTGACTTTGCCGCCAACGTCGCCTAAGCTCCGATCGTGAGGAATCGTAAGTTCAATGTCGAACTTCCGCCGGTTCCCCAGATCCTGGATGGCGGCCTCAATACTCGTCAGCAGTTTGTTGTCGGAATCATCCAGGTCCGCGGACTTTTTTGTGGAGTAGACCAAAAGCTCCCGGCTTCCGCGCGCGGCCACCGAGAACGGAATCGGGTCGCCGATCAACTGCGCGACATCGTCCGCGGAAAGAGTCCGATTCTCGCCCTCGGGAAGATACTCCTCACATCCGCCGCGTGTCGTGCTCGGTGCAGGCAGTAGGATAGCTTTAATGAAATACTTGCCGCTGGGACCAGCGGAATTCCCGCCAGTGGCAGCCGGATCCGGCTTGGTTGTTTGGCTCTTGGCAGAAGGCGTGACAGGGGGGGCACCCTTATTCACCGTGGCCGTCTGGGCGATACCCTGAATCGTTGCACATAGAATGAGCACCCCGTTCGCAAACCAGATTTCTTGTTTCATACATTTATGAGATGGATCTTAGCCGGGATTTCCATTTTGCCATCCTGGTCCCAAGATCTGCCCGCCTCCGTCTGACGATTGTACGCCTTTTCCCTCAAAGTACGCCCCATTTTCTATCGCGGGAGCTGAGCGGGAGCGCGCTGTGCCACCGCTTGACACCCTGGCTGCACCGGGCATACGCTCAGAAAACCATGCCTCACCGCCGACAATTCCTGCAATCGGTCTCCGCCTCCGCGCTGGCCGCTCCGTGGCTCCCCAGCATGGCCTCCACCGAGGATGCCGGCGCGCCATCGCTTCCCAGCGCCTCCGACCCGGCCTATTGGGACAAGCTGCGCGATCAGTTTCTGCTGGCCCGCGACAAAGTCTTCTTCAATAACGGAACCATCGGCGCCATGCCGCGCGTAGTCCTCGACCGCACCGTCGAACATCTGCGCCGTATGGCCACCGATATCGCCGACTGGGACTACCGCGGCCCCAACTGGATTGGCGGCTATGACCCCATGGAGCCGCTGCGCACCAAAGCCGCGCGCCTGGTCAACGCGGATTGGAAGGAGATCGCGCTCGCCGAAAACGTCACCTGCGCCAACAGCTACATCGCCGCCGGCCTCGATCTGCCGGCCGGCGCCGAGATCCTGATGAGCGACCAGGAGCATCCCGGCGGCGAAAGCCCTTGGCTGGCTGCCGCCAAACGCCATGGCGGCAAGGTCGTCAAAGTTGCCCTGCCCCGCCCCGCGCACAATCCGGAGGAATTGGTCGACCTCGTCAAACGCGCCTGCACCCCCCGCACGCGCGTGCTCTATCTCTCGCACGTGATCACCGGCAGCGGCGCCATCGTGCCGGTGAAGGAGATCTGCGCCGAGGCCCGTGCCCGCGGCATCCTCACCGTCATCGATGGCGCGCAGGCACTGGGCCACGTTCCGGTCGACGTGCGCGACATCGGCTGCGACGCCTATGTCGCCTGCTTCCACAAGTGGCTGCTGGCGCCCGCCGGCAACGGCTTCCTCTATATCCGCCGCGACCGCGCCAAGGACGTTTGGACCACGCTCGCTTCCGCCAACTGGGCCAATCATGATGACGATGGCTACCGCCTGACGCAGCGCGGAACCGGCAGCCTGTCGCTGCTGGTGGGCGCCGAAGCCGCCCTCGATTTTCACTTCGCGATTGGCCCGGCCCGCGTTCAGCAGCGCGTCAAGGAACTTGGCGACCGCCTGCGCGCCGGCCTGCGCGAAATCCCCAAGGTGACCATTTATACGCCCGAAAATCCCGCCATGTGCGCGGGGATGACCGTCTATTCGATTGATGGCGTAACCGGCGTGGGTCTCCAGGACGAAATGTGGAACCGGGGCCGGCTGCGCCCGCGCTCGCTTGGCAACGGCGTCCGTCAATGCACGCACATTTTCAATCGCCCCGCTGAAATCGATCACACCCTCGAAATTGCTCGCGCGGTCGCTCTCGGATAAACTCATGCAGAATTTACTTGACTGATGGCGAATAAAAAGCGAAGATGAACGGGAAAGGAAAACACCAGCTATGTTGATTCGAGACGCGCTACTGCCGGAGTTCGATCAGGAAACGGCCACCACCCGCCGCCTGCTCGAGCGGATCCCCGACGACAAATTCGGCTTCAAGCCCCACCCGAAGTCCATGGACATGGCCTCGCTGGCCACTCATTTATGCGAGATGACAAACTGGGCGCCGGAGACCATCGCCAAGGATTCCATCGATCTGGCCGACTATGACCCATCGCAGCGCAAAATCGCCGCCTCGCGCGCAGAGCTGCTGGACAAGTTCGACAAGGCCGTCGCCAAAGCCCGCGCCGCGCTGGCCACCGCGGAGGACGCCCAACTGATGCAACCCTGGTCGCTCAAGTCCGGCGAGAAAGTGTTTTTCACCATGCCGAAGGTGGCAGTGCTGCGCACGTTTGTGTTCAATCACTGCGTGCACCACCGCGGCCAGCTTTCGGTTTATCTGCGCCTCAACGACATCCCCGTGCCAGCCATGTACGGACCGTCGGCCGACGAACAAAACTTCTAGTGTCGGCATCGTGGCGCGGGCAATCGTGATGGTAGGACAGACGATCGGTTTGTGTCGTCTGTCGTGCGTGGCGGGAAGCGACAAGACCACGAAAGGCGATGGTCTGTCCTACTTGCGTCAGCGATCATATTGGCAGGCCGGGGACCTGCCTCATCTAATGGCGAAAATGCCGCACGCCGGTAAACACCATCGCGGCTCCCAGCCGGTCTGCCGCGTCGATCGCTTCCTGATCGCGCACGCTCCCGCCGGGCTGGATGAACGCCGTCGCACCGTTTTTCATGGCCTCTTCCACCCCATCGGCAAACGGAAAGAATGCGTCGGACGCGACCACCGTTCCCGCCAGCGGGAGTACGGCTTTCATGGCGCCGATTTTGACCGAATCGACGCGGCTCATCTGCCCCGCGCCCACGCCCGCCGTCTGCCCTGCGCGCGCGTAGACAATCGCGTTCGATTTCACGTGCTTGGCCACCACCCAGCCGAACTCCAACGCGCGCCATTCTTCTTCGGTCGGTGTGCGCTTCGTCTTCACCACCGCCGCCGCCCGGTCCAGCGTGACGCGGTCCGCCTTCTGCACCAGAAAGCCGCCGGTGATCGATTTCACCACGAAGCGATCCAGACCGGGCGCAACTTTCATCAGCCGCAGGTTCTTCCTGGCAGCCAGCACCGCCAGCGCTTCCGGCTCGTAATCCGGAGCGGCGACGGCTTCAACGAACAGCTTCGCCATCTCGCGCGCAGTCTCGACATCCACTATCCGGTTGATGCCAACCACGCCGCCGTACGCCGATACCGGATCGCATTCGAGCGCCTTGCGCCACGCCTCCGCCAGCGTCGCCTGCTCGGCGCAGCCGCACGGATTGGTGTGCTTGATGATGGCCACCGCGGGCTCCGCGAATTCGAGCGCCAACTGCCACGCCGCGTCCAGATCCACCAGGTTGTTGTACGACAGCTCCTTGCCCTGCAACTGCTGGGCGCCGGCAATTCCCTGCCCCGCTCGCCCGTAGAGCGCCGCCGGCTGGTGCGGATTCTCGCCGTAGCGCAGGTCCATCACCTTGGGCGCGCGCAGCGCCAGGTCCTCCGGCAGTTCGCCCGCCGCATCTTCCTGTTCCAGGCGCGCGCTGATGGCGGCATCGTAATCCGCGGTGGTACGAAACGCCTTCTTGGCCAGGCGCCAATGCGTGGCCGGCGCCAGCTCTCCGCCGCTCGCGCGCAACTCGGCCGCAATCGCTTCGTAATCGTCCGGCGAGACCACCACGGCCACATCGTGGTAGTTTTTCGCCGCCGCGCGAATCATGCTGGGACCGCCGATATCGATGTTCTCGATCAGCTCCGCGCGCTTCACGCCAGACTTCCGCGCCGCGTCCTCGAATCGATACAGATTCACCACCACCATATCGATCGGCAGGATGCCGTGTTCGGCGATCGCGCGCATGTGCGCCGGGTTGCCGCGGATGGCCAGGATGCCGCCCGCCACGTGCGGGTCGAGCGTCTTCACTCGGCCGTCGAGCATCTCGGGAAATCCGGTCATTTCCGCAACGTCCTTCACCGGCACGCCGCCCTCGCGAATCAGCCGGGCGGTTCCCCCGGTGGAAATGATCTCGGCTCCAATGGCATGGAGCGCCGCGGCGAACTCTAGAACGCCGGTCTTGTCGGTCACGCTAATCAGCGCACGCTGAATTCTAGCCATCCCTGCCACGATAACAGACTTGCGCTAGGGGCTCGCGGGCCATCGGCGGTTGCCGGCCGGGTAGCCCTTTTGAGCCGGCTAATTCGGGTCGGTAGCCGGGTCATCGCCTACCTCAAGCTGAGTTCCATAACCGCGGCGCAAATGGCCAGCTACGTTCCGTCAGCGG
>Ga0181518_10005289_pt1 | contig 11233 bp, 8 predicted proteins | sample PEATcosm2014_Bin_28_FD_119751 | JGI IMG/M metagenome (GOLD analysis project Ga0181518, IMG submission 119751) | Peatland microbial communities from MTU Mesocosm Facility, Houghton, MI, USA - PEATcosm2014_Bin01_60_metaG | ecosystem: Environmental > Terrestrial > Soil > Wetlands > Peat | place... | reverse complement strand
CCCGGACCGACTGGGTCGCCCGCGGCGTCGACCGGCGCCACCGTCGGGCACTGGCCGGTCAGGCCGATCGCCGCGATCCGCTGCGCGCCGACCGTCGCGACAAGGTCGGTGATCGCCGCGAGCGCCGTCTCCCGCCAGTCGCCGGGGTTCTGCTGCGCCCAACCGGGACGGGGGGTGTCGGTGGCGTACGGACGCCGGGCCTCGCCCACCAGCCTGCCCTCCAGATCGACGGCCGCGGCCCGCGCACCGGTCGTTCCGGCGTCGACTGCCATGAACAGTGGTGGGCCGCCGCTGCTCATCCCCGGACCAGCTGGTGGGTCTTGAGCTTGTCTGCCGACAACGTGAGCAGGGCGCCGTCGAGCTCGCCGGTTCCGTAGTCGCTGCCGGGGTTGACGCACAGTGTCCTGCCGATCCGGCGAAAGCCGGCGGACTCGTGCACGTGCCCATGCAGGCCGACGATCGGCTGGTAGCGCTCGATCGCCGCCCGTACCGCCGTGCTCCCGACGGGACCGAGCTTGACCTGCCCTCCCGATTGCTTGACCGTCAGGTCGGGATCGAGCATGGGTGCCTCGTCGAGCCCGGACGCGTAGGGCGGGACGTGGCAGTTGAGGATGACCCGATGGGGATCGCGCGCCTGCGCAAACAAGGCGTCGAGCCGCTCGGTGATCTGCTCCTCGGTCAGCTCGCGGAAGCTGTCCCACGGGGTGGGGTTCGACCAGCCGAAGGAGATCAGCTCGTAGTCGCCGACCGGGAGCACGCGGTCTTCGGCGTGCCGTCCCCACGGCGCCGCGTCGAGCGGACCCGCCAGGACCGGCGGGTCATCGTTTCCGAGCATCCAGAAGGCCGGCGTGCCGCGGTCGTGCAGCCGCTCGTCGGCCATCGTCATCCAGCGTGTCAGGCGATCGACCATCAGCTCCACGAGCAGGGCATCGACGCTCCCGTCGGCGACCTTCGATTCCAGCTCGCCCGGGGGGCACCGCCAGGCGTAGTAGCCGAGATCGGCGATCATCCGCTCGAGCTGCGGAAGCTCGGACCCGGCGTCCACCTCGTAGCGATGGCCTCTGAATGTGGTCGTGTAGCGATCTGGTCCGAGCTGCTCGATCGCCTGGATCGCCTTGCCGGCGATGTCGCCGCCGAGGATCATCACGTCGGGCCGGTAGGCGGCGCCGGCGTTGAGGAACTTGCGAAAGCACTTCTCTGACCCGTGGACGTCGGTCGCGAAGTAGACCTTCGTGGAACGTGCCATCGCTACGCCTGGACCGGCGCGCCACGCGCCGCGCGGACCTTGTCCATCATCGCCGTCACCCGGCCGGGCTCGACCGGCTTCCACGTATCGCCGTCCACTTTCAGGCTTGTGCCGACCACGGCTCCGTCGGCCACCCGGAAGACCTCCTCGACGGTGTCGTGGTTGACCCCGGTGTTGGCCAGCACCGGCGTGTGCGGCGCGGCCGCCTTCGCCTCTTCGATCTCGCTCAGGCTCGCTCCCAGGCCGGCCGCGGCACCCGAGATGAGCAGCCCGTCGACGCCCATGTAGGCGGCGCCGGCCGCGCGGTCGGCCACGGGCCGACCGCTGACCGAGCGGCTGAACTCCGGCGTGATGTTGGCGAGGATGGCGACGGCGTCGGCGCCGAGCGCGTGGCGGTAGGCCGCCAGCTCCCCGAAGTCGGGGGCCAGCAGGCCCATGTCGCTCTCAAACACCCCGGTGAACACCTCGCGTACGAACGACGCCCCCGTCGCGCAGGCCACCGCCAGCGAGGCCTTGGCGTCCCACAGCAGGTTGACCCCGAACGGGACGCGGATCTCGGAGTGCAGCCGGCCGATCACCGCCGCCATCGTCGCCGCCACCTCGACGCTGACCACGGTCGAGTAGGGGAGGTCGTTCTCATTGCAGAACATGACCGCGTCGACGCCGCCGTCCTGGAGCGCGCAGAGCTCACGCGCTGCCAGCTCGGCGATCCGTGCCACCCCTCCGGCGGCGTCGTAGCGCGGTCTCCCGGGTAGCCCCTGGAGATGACACATCGCGATCAGGGGCTTCTCGACCCCGAAGATGGAGCTGAGCTGCGTCATCACGGTTCCTCGCTTTCCGGGTTGGCGTCGGCGGGTTCGTCCCGATCCTCGCCTGCCGGGCGGCTTCCATTGGCGCCGGTCCCGGCACCGGCTGGAGATGCGACCCCGACGATCTCGATCTCCACGCCAAGCGAGCGCAGCGCGTCGAGCTCCTGGGATGGAGCCGTCGAGTCGGTGACCAGGGTGTCGATGCTGTCGGCCGCCGCCACCGCCGCCATCGTGCGGACGCCGAGCTTGGAGCCGTCGGCGACGACGATCAGCCGGTCTGAGCGCTCGACCATCAGCCGCTGGATCTCGGCCGCTTCGTCGTCGAGCTCGGTGATCCCGTGCGCGGCCGAGAGGCCGGCGGCACCGAGGACCGCGAGATCCGCGTTGTAGCGCCTGACGGTCGCCGCTGCCACAGGCCCCACGCACGCGAGCTCGTCGGTGAGCACGGAGCCGCCGAGGACGACGACGCGCCCGCGGCGGGTGCCGAGCAGGCTGGCCACCGGCAGCGATCCGGTGATCACCACGAGCTCCTCGCGGGCCGGCAGGAACATCGCGAACTGCTCGGCCGTACTGCCGATCCCGACGAACATCGTGGTGACCGGGCGCAGCGTCTCGGCGAGATGGATCCCGATCCGGCGCTTGGCAGGTGCGTTGGCCAGCGCACGAGCGTTGAACAGCAGCTCCATCGAGCGGGTGATGTGGGCGGTCGCCCCCCCGTAGGTGCGCCGCAGGAAGCCGTCGCGCTCGAGCCTCGTGATGTCACGTCGGATCGTCATCTCTGAGACGCCGAGCTCCGTCGCGAGCTCGGCGATGTGGATCGTCTGCTGCTCGGCGACTTGTTCGAGGATCCGGTGGCGGCGGTCAACAGCAAGCATGAGAATGTTCCACAACTATCAAACTAGGATGTCCGTTCTCGTGAAACGTGGCAGGCTTCTCTATCAGGGTGGTATTAACCCGCGATGAACTCGACTTCACATTGAGAGAAGATGTTCGATGTTGTGAAACCCCGGCATCGATGTCGGGATCTCGGAGCCCATCGACGCAGAGAGCTGAGGCGCAAATGTCCGACGAGCATCTGGGCGCAAGTCAGCAGCTGGGGACCGTCTCGAGCGAGTCTGGCGCGTCATCGCAGCTGTTCGTCCGGCGCAGCACCGGACTGGTGCGCGAGGCGTCGGCGTTCGACGCGACGATCTTCAACGCCGTCTTCTCCGCCCCGGTCGGGGCCACCCTGGCCTGGGGCGTGTTCTTTGCCCTGACCGCGTTCCCGGGATCGGATCTCGTGGCCGCGACGATCTGGTCGTTCGTGCTCAACATCCCGATCCTGATCATGATGTCCCTCCTGGCGTCCTCGATGCCCAAGACGGGCGGGGATTACGTCTGGGTCAGCCGGATCCTCTCGCCCCCGGCGGCGCTCGTGTCAAACCTCGGCGCGTCGTTCTCCGCGGTCATCGGCGCGACCTTCTGGGCGCGCTACTTCCCGGTTTTCGCGCTCGGGCCGATTCTCGTCACGCTCGGCGTCGTCTTCAACAACCACACCCTGATCACCTGGGGCACCAGCGTCCAGAACGACAAGGGCTGGATCTTCGTCTTCGGCTTCGTGATGATCCTGGCGATGGCGGCGATCCTGATCGCCGGCACCAAGACCACCCTGCGCTGGCAGAACGCCTTCTGGATCATCGCCACGCTGGGGACACTGCTGGCCTTCATCGTGCTGCTGTTCGGCTCCAAGGGCAGCTTCATCAGTCACTTCAACGCGATCTCCGCCAAGTTCGGCGGTCACGGCAACTCATACGCCAAGGTGATCAGCACCGCCAAGGCGGGCTCTGCGCATCCCCATGCGTTCGGGTCCGCGACCGTCCCGGCGATCTTCGTGATCATGACGTTCATGGTCTGGAACTGGTGGAGCGTCTATCTCTCCGGCGAGCTCAAGAGCGCGTCGAACCGCAACCGCCAGATGTCGATCATGTTCGGAGCCCTGTCGTGGGACGTGATCGGTCTCGTCGCCGGGGTACTGCTGATCTACAAGACGGTCGGCTATCAGTTCATGGTCGGAGCCAATACGACGCCGAACATCGCCTACGTGCTGCCCAGTGGGCCCTTCTACCACTTCTTCGCGTCGATCGTGGTCAACAACAACGTGCTGACGACGATCATCGTGGCCTCGTTCCTGTTCTGGAGCCTTCCGGCAATGGTCGGCAACACCTTCATGCCCGTGCGCAGCGTGTTCGCATGGTCGTTCGATCGTGTGCTGCCCGAGCGCCTCGCGAGCGTCAACGAGCGCTTCCACTCGCCGGTGCCGGCGATCCTGCTCGTGATGGGCTTGGTCACCGCGATGCTCGCCTGGAGCGTGATCGCCACGACCTTCCAGACGCTGCTCGCGCTCGGCGTGCTCGCCGGGGTGGTCTGCATGGCGATCGTCAGCGTCGCCGCCTTCACCTTCCCCCAGCGCCAGCCCGAGCTCTACAAGGGCTCGCCCGCCAACGTCAGCGTCCTCGGGATCCCCGTCCTGAAGATCGTCGCGCCGATGACCTTCGCGGTGATGGCATTCCTAACCTGGGAGACGTGGCACTATCCGGCGCTGGCCCTGAGCGGCAACGTCGGCAACCGCTGGCAGATCTTCGCGTTCATGGGTGGCATCGTGATCGTGGGCCTGGCCATCTACTACATCGCGCGGGCGGTTCGCCGGCGACAGGGCGTCGACATCGACCTGGTCTACAAAGAGCTGCCGCCGGACTGATATGGCAACGGTGGGTGGACTGCCTGCTCGGCGCGCACCCACTCGCAGCCGACCGAGAGGTCCTCGACGCCCAGCGCGGCCGCCACGTTAAGCCACATCCCGTAGCGGAAGAAGTCGTCGATCCGCTCGGGCTCGGCACCCGAGAGCTGCTCGACGTGGGTGACCAGCCGCGCATAGCAGGCGCGGACGTAGTTGCGGATCGTCTCATCGCCACACGCCGCATATGCCTGATGCTGGAGCATCAGGCAGTCGCGGTATGAGCTGTCGGATTCCAGCAGCTCCACGTAGGCCCGGCCCATCGCGGTGAGCACGTCGGTCCCGGGCAGCGCGATCTCGGGATCGAACTCCGCCGCCGCGGCGCTGAAGATCTCCGCGGTGCGCGTGAAGCCGCGCTCGACGGCGGCCAGGAACAGCTCCCGCTTGCTCCCGAACAGGCTGAACACGTACGGCTGCGCGACGCCGACGCGCTTGGCGATCCGCTCCACGGGCGTGCCGTGCAGGCCGCCATGCGCGAACTCGTGCATCGCGGCCTCGATCAGGGCGTCCCGCCGCTCGGTCGCCGGGACGCGCCGTCGGCGAGTCGTCGTCTGGGGGGTGGAGGCGGTGGCCATGGTCTCGCTGACCGGCATCGATGCTACGCCTTGCTCAGGGCCGATGGCTGACCGAGACCCAGGCTGCGCGACCGCTCACGCTCGCCGGACTCCGCGACGGCGTGGGCGTGCGCCGTGGCCCTGGTGCTGAACGGCAGCAGCAGCGGGATCAGCGCGCCGACGCCGAGCACCGCGGTGCCGACCCACAGCGCCGGCACGAGACCGTCGACGAACGCCTGGCGCGATTCATAGCCGCCGTGGCTGGTGAAGACGCTGGCGAGGACGGCGACGCCGAGCACGCCACCGAGCTCGCGGATCGCGTTGGTCGCCCCCGACGCCTGGCCGGCCTGGTCGGTGCGGACCGATGCGAGCACGGCATTGGCCGCCGGCGCGAACACGAGCGCCATGCCCGTGCCGCCGAGGATGAACGGGCCGAGCATGCTGACGTAGCTGACATCGAGCCCGGTGAGGACGGCCAGCCACCCGAGGGCGATGGCCTGAAGTCCGAGCCCCGCCGCCATGAACAGTCGGCTGCCATAGCGCTCGGAGAAGAAGCCCGCCAGCGGTGAGACGAGCATCGTCGCGCCGGTCCAGGCCAGGAGCTTGACCCCGGCCTGCAGGGGCGTGTTGCCGAGCACGTTCTGCAGGAACTGGCTGAGGAAGAAGATCGACCCGAACATCCCGAAGTACATCGCCAGCGAGACGACGTTGGTCACGGCGAAGCCGCGCCGGGCGAAGAAGGACATCGGCAGCATCGGGCTGCGCGTCCGCAGCTCGTAGGCGGCGAAGGCGACGACGAGCGCCGTGCCGGCCGCCAGGGCGGTCAGCACCATCGGACTGCCCCAGCCCAGCGACTGGCTGCGCACGAGGCCGAAGACGATCCCGAACAGCCCGGTCGAGCCGAGCGCGAGCCCGCGCAGATCGAGCTCCCGGGACGAGCCGTGGCTCTCGGACAGGCGGGCCGCGGCGAGCGGCACGAGCGCGGCGCCGATCGGGACGTTGATCCAGAAGATCCAGTGCCAGGAGGCCAGCTGGGTGACGGCGCCGCCGACGAGCGGCCCCAGGGCGATTGCGATCCCGCTGATGCCCGACCAAACGCCGAGCGCGAGGCCACGCTGATCAGGCGGGAAGGCGTCGGCCAGCAGCGTCAGCGTCAGCGGCGTGGCGATCGCCGCGCCCGTTCCCTGGATGGCGCGGGCGACGATCAGCGCGTCGATCGACGGTGCGAGTGCGGCGGCGGCCGACGAGACCGTGAACAGCGCGATCCCGGCGATGAACATGCGCTTGCGGCCGAACCGGTCGCCGAGGGCCGCGCCGGTCAGCAGCAGGACGGCGTAGGCCAGGGTGTAGGCGTTGACGGTCCATTCCAGCGATTGGATCGAGGCCCCGAGTGAGCGGTGGATGCTCGGCAGGGCGACGCTCACCACGAGGTTGTCGAGCACGACCATGAACAACCCGACCGAGACGATCGCGAGCGTCCAGCCTCTTCTATGTGGAGTAGCGGACATGAAGTCCTCCATAAATTAGTGATGACTAACTAAGCAGAGATTAGCAGTCACTACTAAGTTGTCAAGAAGGGAATCATGAAAATGTCGTCGCCGGATCATGCGAACATGTGTTCGTAATGTATGCGGAGCTCCACTGCCACTCGGCGTTCTCGTTCCTCGATGGAGCTTCACTGCCCGACGAGCTGGTTCCGGCGGCGCTCGGGCTGGGCTACGAGGCGCTGGCCCTCACCGACCACAACACCGTCTCGGGATCGATGGAGTTCGCCGTCTCGGCGCGCGCACTGGGGCTGCGCCCGATCCACGGGGCGGAGATCGATCTCGACGACGGCCGCCATCTGACGCTGCTCGTCCAGGATGCGCGGGGGTGGTCGAACCTGTGCCAGATCTTGACTCGCGCGCACGCACGCACGCGCGACGGGCGTCCGGGCGCGCCGCCCTCGGAGCCCTCGGCTCCGCTGCCGGCCATCCTCGGGCACGCCGAGGGGTTGGTCTGCCTGAGCGGATGCGCGCTGCGTGGGGTGCACGACGAGGCCACGCTGCGCGTCCTGCTTGAGGCGTTCGGGCGCGATCGACTGAGGGTCGAGCTCCAGCGGCCCTTCCTGCGCGATGACCGAGCGCGCAACCGGAGGCGGGAGATGCTGGCGCGGCGGCTGGGGGTGGCGTGCGTGGCGACCGGCGACGTCCACATGCACGACCGCTCCCGGGGCCCGTTGCAGGACGCGCTCGTGGCGGTGAGGCTGCACACCACGCTGGACTCCTCTGAGCCGCAGCGACGGGGGAACTTCAGCCACGCCCTGGCCTCTCCGGAGGCGATGGCGGCGCGCTTTGCCGAGTATCCCGACGCGGTCGCCGAGGCCGAGCGGCTGGCCGACGGTCTGAGGTTCGACCTCGGCAGCGATCTCGGCTACCGCTATCCGGGCGCCGAGGATGGAGAGGCGATGCAGGAGCTGACCGGGCTCTGCCGGGCGCGGATGTCCGATCGCTACGCGAGCGCGCCCGGCGCCGTCGAGGAGCGCGCCCGGGCACGCCTGGAGGAGGAGATGCGGATCATCGGGTCCCTCGGACTGCCGGGCTTCTTCCTGCTGCACCACGACCTGCTCGAGCTGGCGCGGGAGGTGGCGGTGGAGGTGCGGGGTCCGGACAGCGCCCGGGCGCTGCTGCCGCCGGGCCGCGGTCGCGGCTCGAGCGTCTCGTCGATCGTCTGCTTTCTCACCGGGCTCTCCCATGTCGACCCGATCGCCAACGAGCTGATGATCGGGCGCTTCCTCAATGACGAGCTGACATCGCTGCCCGACATCGACCTCGACTTCCCCCGGGACATCCGCGAGCGCCTGATCCCGCGTGTGCACGAGCGTTACGGCCGTGACCGCTCCGCCCTGGTGGCGGCATTCCCGACCTATCGCGCCCGCGGGGCGATCCGGGAGCTGGGCAAGGTGCTCGGGCTGCCTGCGGGGGAGATCGAGCGGGTCGCGCGCGCAAGCGAGGGATGGGACGCGCGGGAGGTCGGCAAGGACATCGCGGGCACGGGAACCGGTCCCGCTCGCCTGACCGGACGCTGGGCGTGGCTCGCCCGGCTGTCGGCCGAGGCCCACGGTCTGCCGCGCCATCTCTCCCAGCACTCAGGGGGGATGATCATCGCCACCCGGCCGCTGGTCGACTGCTGCCCGATCGTGCCCGCGGCGATGGAGGGGCGCCAGATCGTCCAGTGGGACAAGGACTCCTGCTCCGACGCCGGCTTTCTGAAGATCGACCTGCTCGGGCTGGGGATGCTGTCGGCGGTCGAGCGCGCGGTCGAGCTGATCGCCCGCACCCGGGGTGAGCGGCTCGATCTCTCCCGGATCCCCTACGACGATCAGGCGACCTACGAATGCATCCAGAACGCCGAGACGACCGGCGTGTTTCAGATCGAGAGCCGGGCGCAGATCCAGTCGCTGCGACGGACCCGGCCCGAGAACCTCCGGGACATCACGATCCAGGTCGCGATCGTCCGCCCCGGACCGATCCAGGGCGGGGCCGTCAATCCCTACATCGAGCGCCGCCAGCGACTGCGGGCCGACCCTGACTACGTGGTCCCCTACGAGCATCCCTCGCTGGAGCCGGTGCTCGGCGAGACGCTGGGCACGATCATCTTCCAGGATCAGGTGCTGGAGGTCTCGATCGCATTTGCGGGCTTCACCCCCGGCGAGGCCGAGGGCCTGCGACGGGCGATGAGCCGCAAGCGCTCCGAGGCGGCGATCCAGGCCTACCACGAGCGCTTCGTGGCCGGGGCTCAGCGCCGGCATGGAGTTGATGTCGAGACCGCGGAGCGGGTGTTCGCGATGGTCAAGGGCTTCTCGGGCTTCGGCTTTCCCAAGGCCCACGGGGCCGCGTTCGGTCTGCTTGCCTATCAGTCGACCTGGTTGCGCGTGCACTACTCGCCGGAGTTCCTCTGCTCGCTGCTCAACGAGCAGCCGATGGGCTTCTATCCGCCCGATGCGCTCGTCCACGAGGCCCAGCGGCGCGGGATCGAGGTGCAGCCGCCGGACGTCAACGAGAGCGGCCTGGAGTGCGATCTGGACCCCGTGAGCGGAGCGGTCCGGATCGGCCTGGGCTACGTCCGCGGGGTGCGTGAGCAGGAGGTGGCCGAGCTGGTCGCCGCGCGCTGCGCCCACGGGCGCTTCCGCGGGCTCGCCGACCTCGCCTCGCGCGCCGGCGCCGGCTCCTCCTCGCTTGAGCTCCTGGCCTGGTCAGGAGCATGCGACTCGCTGGTTGGGCTCGCCGGTGCGCGTCCGGGGTCGGCTCGGCGCGTGGCGCTCTGGCAGCTGGGGGTGGTGACCCCGGGTCACCGGGTGCCCGGTGGCACCCAGCTCGCGCTGCCGCTCGACCTGCCTGCCCCGCCGCAGCTGCGCGAACTGTCGGAATGGGAGCGGATGCTCGCCGACTACGGCTCGCTGGGCCTGACGGCGCGCACGCATCCCCTCGCCCTGCTGCGACCGCGGATGGGGTCCGGCGTCGTGAGCAGCCAGGATCTCGAGCACCTGCCACACGGACGCCGGGTCCGGGTCGGCGGGCTGGTCGTCGCGCGCCAGCGCCCGGGCACGGCCAGCGGCATCGTCTTCCTCCTGCTCGAGGACGAGGTCGGGGTGATCAACCTGATCATCGCACCCAAGATCTACGAACGCCACCGCCTGACGGTGAGGACGGAGCCGCTGATGCTCGCCGAGGGCAGGCTGGAGCGGTTCGTGGCAGCCGGCGGGGCGATCAACGTGCTCGTCGACCGGGTCGCGCCGATCGACGCCCCCGATCGGCTGCTGGCCGAGATCAAGGACTTCTCGATGCTCGACGAGCAGGTCCGGCGCGGTCTGGCCGAGCAGCGAGCGGGCGGCGTGGAGGCAGTGGCCGGGGGCGGCGTGGAGGCGGCGGCCGGGGGCGGCGTGGAGGCGGCGGCGGCCGCGGGCGGCGGCCACAGCTCGGGGAGCAAGGGCGAGGACTTCCGCGCGGTCGCTCCGCCGGTGATGAGCTTTGCCTCGGGACGCCGGCGATGAGGCGGGACCGCGCATCGGTGCCCCGTTCAGGGTCCGTGCGCGATAAGGTGCGGGACCGTGCTCGCCGTCGCCGCCTTCGTCGCCTTCTGGATAGTCGTCGCGCTCGCCCTGTTCCTGCTTGCCATGCGCGGGGGTCGGAAGGGTGCGCCGTCTCCTGGACCTGCTCGCGGGTCCAACCGTGCCGTCGGGGTCATGTTCGTGGTCACGGCGCTCGTATTCGGCGTCGCCCTGCCGCTTCTGATGCTGACCGGCAATCACTCCAACGCCAACGCCCAAGTGGGTGGGCTCAAGCTGACCGTCGCCGAGAAGACCGGTCGCGAGCTGTTCGGCGAGCACTGCGGTGTCTGCCACACGCTCACGGCGGCCAACGCCGTCGGCAAGGTCGGGCCGAACCTCGACACACTGCGCCCGTCCGATTCGATCGTCCTGCACACGATCGCCAACGGCTGCCTGCCCAACGCATCGGCAATCTCAGGCCAAGCCTGCCTCGGCGAGGGCGTCATGCCCGCAGACGTCCTCGAGGGCCGTGACGCCCAGGACGTGGCGTCGTTCGTCGCCCGCGTCGCCGGCAACGAATAGCGTCGCCGAACGCCGGGGGTCTGCGGGTGGGCGGGTCCGTTCCGACCACGGTTTCCATCCGCCGACCGCGCTGGTACGATCGCCGCACCGTACAGCTGAATTCCTGTACCGCTCCGTCGCGGTCACGCAAGGAAGCGGGGGACCCAAGTTGTTGGGGCTAATCGCCTTTGCCGGCGTAGCGACGCTCTTTCGTCGCGAGCCCGTCAGCTAACTCCGCAAGCACAGAGAAAGAGGACGTGG
>Ga0181518_10005287_pt1 | contig 11235 bp, 13 predicted proteins | sample PEATcosm2014_Bin_28_FD_119751 | JGI IMG/M metagenome (GOLD analysis project Ga0181518, IMG submission 119751) | Peatland microbial communities from MTU Mesocosm Facility, Houghton, MI, USA - PEATcosm2014_Bin01_60_metaG | ecosystem: Environmental > Terrestrial > Soil > Wetlands > Peat | place... | reverse complement strand
TGGGCTGCAACGCCATTCGGACTTCCCACAATCCGTATTCGTCGGACTTCATGGACCTGTGCGACAGAATGGGTTTCCTGGTGATGAATGAGGTCTTCGACGAATGGAAGCAAAACAAGACGGCCAACGGATACGCCAAGTACTTCGACGAATGGTCGGAGCGGGACGTAACCAGCTTCGTCCATCGCGACCGGAACCGCCCGTCGGTCGTGCTGTGGAGCGCGGGCAACGAGATTTCCGAAGATTACCTCCCCGCCGGCGTCGAGACTCTCCGGAAACTGGTTGAGATCTTTCACCGGGAGGATCCTTCCCGGTTCGTCACCGCCGCTTCCTGGCGGATCGCCCGCGCGGCGCCGCGCGCTGTCTCGCAAGAGTACCTCGAACTGCAGGACGTCGTTGGCTACAACTATGGCGAGCGGGGAAGCGGCCGGGAGGAGAGATACTACAGTGTGGACCACCAGGATTACCCGCGGAGAAGGTTCATCGGCACGGAGGACGCGAACATGGCGATTGCCGCCCCCTCGCGCGACGATCCCGAGCGGGGCGGCATTGATTGTTTCCGGCCCGACATCGAACAGTTGTGGAAATTTGTGAAGACCAATGACTACGTGTGTGGCGACTTTATGTGGACCGGCATTGACTACCTCGACGGCATGGAATTTCGGCGGAGAACCGGTCCGTCCGGAGCGACCGTGTTGCCGGACAAGAACTCGGACTGTGGAGAGCTGAACACCTGCGGCTTCGAGAAGGACGGCTACTTTTTCTATCAGAGCCAGTGGACGGACAAGCCGATGGTGCATCTGTTCCCGCACTGGGACTGGAAGGGGAAGGAAGGGGAATTCATCCCGGTGCTCTGCTACACCAATTGCGACACCGTGGAATTGTTCCTGAACGGCAAATCGCTGGGGGTGCAGGGCTATTGGTTCCCGCGCGTCGAGCCTTTCCGGCCCGAGGGGCGGAGCCGGGCCGCCCGCACCACTTCGGATCTGCACTTGAAATGGACTGTGCCCTATCAACCGGGCGCGCTCAAAGCCGTGGGCAGGAAGGACGGGAAAGTTGCCGCCGAGGCTGAGGTGGCGACCACAGGGGAACCGGCGGCTATTGGACTTTCTGTTGACAGGGACGCCATCGCGGCGGATCGCCGGGACGTTGCCCATGTCACAGTCAAAATCCTGGACGCGCAGGGCAGGCTGGTGCCCGCCGCCGACAATGAGGTCGCTTTCGAGCTTCGAGGCGAGGGCAGGATCATCGGGTTGGACAACGGAAACCCGGCGAGTTATGAGAATTTCAAGGGCGACCGCCGGAAGGCGTTCCATGGGATGTGCCTGGCCATCGTCCAATCCACGGCCAAACCGGGCCGAATTCAACTGACTGCGGCCTCGCCCGGGCTTAAGTCAAACAGCGTCTCCATCACTTCTTCCGGGGCATAATTACAAAAAGCTTGCCGCGCAAACAGATTCCCTTTAATCTGCTATCGTTGTTTATTATCAACACCTTAGCGCGGTTAGCTCAGTGGTAGAGCACTACCTCGACACGGTAGGGGTCACAGGTTCAAGTCCTGTACCGCGCACCATTCCCCCACTTGCGACAGACCCCGCCACGGAATGACAGGAAGTGACTTTTCCCCCCTATTTACGAGGGTGTCTTGACCATCTGCGATTGCCGTTTCCGTGACAAGCGATGACACCGGTTGACGGCTCTGGACCCGTGTTTGTGCGCTTATCGGTGCGTACGTTACCGGCCCGGTTTCGTTGCGATGAAAGCTCAGTTTGGCGACCGCATCCCCAAGCGGCAGCATCCGCGCATCCGTGTAAGTTTCGGCTGTCAACCGGGGGTCATGGTGCCGCATCGGTTCCATCCTGATACGCTCGCTCCCGCCCAATGGACCCAATTCCGTACAATACGTGACGCGCAAACTGTGGAAATCCAGACGACCGCCACCCTTGTCTTGCGGGTCAATGCCAGCCGCTTTCAGGTCCGCGTGGAAACGCTCATTACGCGGAAACAGCCCCTTGAACACAAAGGACTCAGGATTGCATTCCGCAAGCCGCAGCTTGCGCAACTCTGCCGCCAAATCGGAATGCAGAGGCAACACGGCTTGCCGGTGGTTTTTTGAAATTGCCGCCCGCACTTTCACCAAAGGCGCGGACGCATCCAAATCCAGATCAGCCCACCGCAGTTGTTTCAGTTCGCCCCGGTCAGTCATCCGCCGCACCGACCGCGCACACACGCCCAAATTGTCCGCAATCTCTGGCAACCTCATAACCCGGTCCAGTTTCTTTTCGCCTTCGATATTCATTTCCTTTTCGCCTTTTCCATCCAAACGGCCAGCCGACTTTCCAGATACGGCTTTGCCTTTTGGCGGGTTTCAATGTTAATGCAAAACCATTTCTCACGGAGAACCTTGTCCGCCGCAACGAGATCGCCTTTCACAAACAACGTGACCACAATCCGACCAAAGAGATTTCCGACGGCGGGGTCAACGCCTTTCTCGTATTTGCCCCTGGCCCAAAACAAGAACTCCAAAGTCTCCAATTTTGACCAATTTGCAATGGCCCGCGCGGACGGTTCGATTGTGTCAAAAAACGCATTCCAACTCTTTTTGGGGTCGTTCAGAGCTTTCGTGATCGTGACGGCGCTCAACTTGACGCCTTGCTCATCCAGCAGGAACCGGCTGATGGCCCGCGCACTCATCCTTTGGGACGCCTCGAAAATGAACGGGAAAAGCTCGATCACCAAGCCCCGATAGGCGGTGAACTCCGTGGACTTTGAGTGACCGACCAGTTTCAGGCCGATCTCAGTCGCATTCGTTGGCTTTGCATGTTCTTCTGACATATTATTCGTGAGATTAACATAGTTAGCGCCATTGTCAACCCCTAATTTTGAAAAAAGTTCTGCCCCGGCGTAAATGCCGTTGCCCGACCTCTGGCAAGACCATTTTCCCCGTGGAGCGTTCCCGTGTCGTCATCCGGCTTGCTCAAAGGCAGGAAGGCCAAGCCGAATGCCAACACGCGAACGCTTCCCCCTTCGCCAAGCCTACGCCGGGACAAGCCGCCCCGACAAGTGCCTGGTCGTGTCGTCATTGTCCCCAGCATTGCGCCCCCCTGCCTCCGCAATACAGGGGCCAATGCCGTCACCACCAGGGAGGGCTTCGCCGTTCGTTCGCTTGGGTTTCTTGCCTTCCGTGGCCTATCCACGCAACATATTCTCACTTGCAAGGAACCGCTGCAAGTGCTTCAATCCGACAAATGAAAAGGCTGCTAAACTTCGTGCGTAGGTTTTGGGAAGCGTTTCGGGCGGCATGGCGCGCCACCGCCGCAAGTGCGCACGACAATGCCGGTGGCACTCCAGCCTGCCACCGCAATCCACCGTCAAGATGGACGTGTCACACATAAAGGAAAACAATGAAAGAATGGAGAGTTTATATTAAGCAACAAGGCCCGCGTGAGTCAAGCCAGGGATGGGACAGCAAAGACGACGCTGTTAAATTCATGGCCGAAACGCTACATGCCGGGCACGCGATAAAAGACATTGAATTGAGAGGCAAGAACATTTCCGCCAGAATCACGTTGAGCCTGCTTGCAGACGCGGAACGGCTTAGAAAACAAATGTGAGCATTATCCGACGAGTTCGGAGATTCGAGGTTAAAATGCAATTATTTGAAACAGTGGCACATAAAATGCGGTTGTCAATTGTTTGGCTGTTGATTGACGCTCGCCCGGTAATCACGCTGAGAAGAACACCAGCCCATACATGGAAGCCATGAATAAGAACCAAAAGCTTTTGACGTATTGCGGACTGGCTCTTTTTGGAATAACTGTCTTAAATGCCCCTTGGGAATCCAAGCTTGTTATCGGTGACTTTACGAAAACTTACCCGATAAGGTATTCCGCCATTTGGGAACCGCCTGGAGCACTTAATGACGGCAATTACACAACTGTCACATTAAAATCGGATTCACTATTAGCGGAATGGGCGGCTATTGCCGTTGTTTATGCTTGTGCATTCGCAATGGTAAAAAGTCCTGTCAATGAAGTAAATACAAAAGCCGAAAGGATGAATGAGGCATCGAAACAAATTGATGCGGCCGAAAGACTTCGCCGCGATTCTGCTTCAAGAAAAGAAGAGCGTGTCGAATTGCTTCTTCAAGGGGCTGCTTCAACTGGAAATGCAATGGCTCAATACAATTTGGCCATCTTTTATTACAACGCCAAAACAATGCCAAACCACGAAGAGCTTGCATTTAAGTGGGAGACTCTCGCCGCGCAGCATGGGTATGCGCCCTCACAATTTGACATCGGATTGGCTTATGCCATTGGGAAAAAAGTGCCGCGTGATCATGCAATGGCATTTGAGTGGTATTACAAAGCGGCTATGCAAGGTTATTCAGAGGCTCAAGAGCTTGTTTCTCAAGCCTATGAGGATGGAAGGGGTGTCCAATTAGATTTAGTTCAAGCATACAAGTGGTTGAAAGTGGCAATTGATAAAGGTAAATTGTCTTTCAATCCAATTTGGGGTGATCTGGAGCATTATGATTGGGACACAGCTCCTATGCGCGAACACCTGGGAAGACTCGCCGGGAAGATGACTCCTGAGCAAATTGCAGAAGGGCAGAGGCTTTGCAACGAGTTTGTTCCCGATCATAAGTAGGAGCAACGAGCCCAGCATTTTGCACGTTTATTTTGTCACGAAAACTGGCTTTGCTGGCTTAAGAAACTCATTACCGACGTCATCGATGTTCAAGATATATTCGCCGAGCTTCATGGGAACGGATTTTTTGTACTTTATGCAAAGCTTTGACTTGCGGCTCTCAATCGCTTGTCGAAGGCACAGGCACAACTTTATAATGTGTGGCATTAGTGTAGCCTTCGCCTGAAGTTGGCTACATTTCCAGATTATTTCCGTCTGAAGTCGCTCAACGCGCACTTGATTGACTTGTCCCACATCGGGCCATTCAAAAGCATCCGCATCGGAATGTGCGTAGAGTTTATCCCGATGCGTTATCAAGTTACCATGCAACTCTCGATATTCACTTGGAACTATTTCTTCCCCAAGCGAGTCAATGCCACGCGATATTTTGAAAGGCTTTCCGTAAAGCACATAAACGGCTGTTACCAATGGATAAAAAACCGGAGAGTCCTCCGCAAGTTGGTTTGTATGCACGTATTCAGCGGCTGCCTGTACGTGCGTGAAACATTGTCCAGCATAAAACAATTTCCAGAGAAGCTTTGCGTCTTCAAATTCATGTTTTTTCATATGATCGTTTTCTTCCCGCACCGCGTAGAAGGTTCGCTCACGAAGCGAGAGAACTCAAGTTCAATCGCTTTGTCGAGGCCGAGGCAGCGGGTCTGCCCCAGCCGCAACTGGCCGTTTAAATGCCAGCTTAATTTCGATCAATTTCGGCAGACATTCAAGCCAAAACTCCACGTTGCAAATGAGCTTGGCCGTGAAATCTTCCGACCACAGTTGGCTCTTGCGCAGGTATTTGCGCTTCTCCGGGGGCGTGTTCGCCACACGGTATCGCCGCATGACGCGCCGCAGTTTGACCGCCTGGCTTGCCGTCACTTCCCGATCTTCCCGTTTCCCAAACGGCAGGTTCTTTCGGCCAACCACGCCCCAAAACCGGCCCGGCTTGTTCTCCAATTCCGACATTTCCTCCTTCTTGGCAACATATCGTTTGGCCGCGTAGGCGAATGCGCCTTTCGTTGTACGCAGTTTTTCAACCCGCGTGCCTGCCCGGTAGTGCGAAAATGATTTTGACCCAACCACGTCGTACCAGTGCCGTGCAACCCATTGTCGAAGGGAGTACAAGAAGAACATCCCAGGGTCCTGGTCCAAAAGCGCCCTGCTTTGCTCACGCTTCGCCTCTTCCTTATAGGAAAGCGTCACGAAGAACGGCACCACCGCCTGTTCCACCTTCGCCATCAATTGCAGCATGCGCCGCCACGCTGCCGGAGTGAATTCGGCAATTTCGCCCCTTGCCAAAATTGAACCAAGAGCAGGCTTGCAAACGATGTCCCCTGCCTAATGTTATCAACATGGCTCTTTCAGTTGAAATGGTCGCGGAAGAAGCGATGAATCTGCCGGCAAGCGGACGCGAGTTGCTGGTGGAAAAGCTCCTTGCCAGCCTGGCTGGCGAGGCGAACCCGGCGGTGGAACGCGCCCATTTGGATGAAGTCCGGGAGCGCCGCGCCGCTGTGCGCTCCGGCAAGTCGAGGCTTGTTGAGGGGACAGAAGCAATCAGGACGGCCCGCGCCGCAGTGCGGAGATGAAACATCGCTTTGTTGAGGAGGCATTGGACGAATTCATTGCGGACGGTGGGTATTACAACCAGCAGGTCCCCTTGCGCCAAACAAAAGCTCTGCAGCTCCACTACCGAACTTTGCCTCCCAGTGCCTTCACCCCGCACTGGGCCGGTTTTGCTATCGCGAGCCAAACCTTCCAGCCACGGGGCAGCACCTTGTCCGAGCCTTGCTACCGTTACATTCAGCGCTCCGGCCAACGCTCCCCAAGCCGATAAATGGAAAGAGCATTTTGAAAACCTTCCCCAGCGCCTTGAAAAGGAAGGCGTCGATCCCCATGTGCCGTGGCTCTGCAACTTCAAACTCGATTTCCGCTTCAAATAATGTCTAATCAACCGCCCCGAAAAGAAATCTGTTGAAACGCCGGGCTATTGTCAGAATGTCCCTTCGGGACAAAGCCCCCCGAATCCGCCCGAGGCTTGCCAGCCCCCACTTTTATCTCGTCCACCCTTCAGGCGCCCGCGAACCGCCGCTTGTTCAGCATGCCTATTCGCCCACCGTTCCTAAGGCGGCGGTCTTGAGATTGCTGCTTAATGCCCCACCGTTATCAGCGCGGTCAGCGGCGAGGTGTCGGAAACGACACTCATTGGGGGGCGAGCGACTCAATCACGCGAAGGTCTTCCTCCAGTTCGGCCCGGCCGTAATGAATCGGAATGCGGCGGACCCGCAATTCCTTCAGGAATGCCGTCTGCGAAATGCCGGCGATTTCCGCGGCCTGTCCCAAGGTGACTTCTTCGGTCACAAACAGGCCAATTGCCAGATGCAGGGCCACCAACTGTGGCGATAGCATGGCCTCGACAGAGTCAGGCAAAGTCAATTGCACACCAATAACTGGGTCTCTTTGCCACCCGGTTGCATGGCCTTTCCACATGGCCTTTCCACAAGGCGGATTTCGCAACAGCGGTTTCAAGCTTGTCGGGGAGCTGCTAAAATGAGAGAAATGGGGCTGTCATTGCATGAACAAACGACTTCTCAGCCGGCCCGCGATGCGGCTCCGCGGGGCGGGGCTGCTGTTCCTGGCCCTGCTGGGCGCCGGTTTCCCGCTCCGCGCCCAAACGAACTGGCAGGATGCGTTTGCCAAAATGCCGCTCACCACCCGCCCGCCGGAACTCAACCGCTCGAATTGCGTCGCGGTGTTGCTCGGCTCCTTTAAGCGCAATCCGGCCGTCAAGGGCTTGATCTTCATGCCGGGCGCCACGGATGAATTTTATTTCTTCCGCCGCGCGCGCGCCACCCTGACCAACCGCGCCCCCACCTTGCTGGACGCCGTGGCGGCCCTGACCAATCAGACTTACATCCGCGCCTCCGTGCGCCCGCCTTTTCTCCTCTTGCACACGGCGGAAGACCCCCTGGAACCGATCGAGGCGGTGGAAGACCAAAAGACCGCCGGCGCGATCCAGCGCCACAACTTTGCCAAGTCGGCGCTGTACAATGACCGGGATTGGGACTACCTGCAGCACTTATTGACCTTCTACCTGAACACCACGATGGTTCCGGGGCCGGGGTCGTCCACCTCAAATCACTTCTTCCGCAACAGTTTCGCCGCGTTCGATCTCAACGGCTGGGAGGCGCTGGAGGCGGCGGCGCTGGCGGGGAAAACCAAATTTACAGTCAAGAAGAGCTGGGTCCTTTTTGAGGGGGACCCCCGCGTCTTGGGCGCGCCGCCCACCGATGGTTTCTCCCTCCTCCCCCCTTGAATCTTCCTCTTCCTCGTAATCCTAATCTTAATCTGGAGTCGTGACTACTCAGGTAGGGACGCCTCGCCGAGGCGTCCGGGGGCGGGATGTTGAGCCACTGGACCCGGCGCGGACAGCGCGGCGCGCTGTCCCTACCTGAATATGGATCCGGATTTTATTGCGCTTCCGCCCCCGTTGGTGTTGACTTGTCTGCCAAACTTATGACTGATCCTCGTTACAAAAAGCTGGCCGACCTCCTGGTGACCTATTCCACCGCCCTGGCCGCGGGCGACCGCATCCTGCTGGAAATGATTGATGTGCCCGATGAATTCGCCATCGAATTGACGCGCGCCGCCCGGCGCCGGGGCGCGCTCCCGCTCATCGAAGCGCGCCACACGCGCCTCTCCCGCGAAATGATGCTCCAGACCACCGCGCCCCACGCCCGGCTGGTGCGCGACGTCGAAATGTCCCGCATGAAACGGATGCAAGCCTACATCGCCGTCCGCGGCGCCGACAACACGAGCGAAAGCTCTGATGTCCCCGGCGCCCTGATGAAACTCTACACGAAAACCACGCGGCCCGTGCAGGAATACCGTGTCAAACATACGCGCTGGTGCGTCCTCCGCTGGCCCTCGCCCAGCATGGCCCAGGCCGCCAACATGAGCACCGAGGCCTTCGAGGATTTCTATTTCCAGGTCTGCACAATGGATTATCCAAAAATGGCCCGCGCCATGATCCCGCTGCAAAAACTGATGAAGAAAACCGGCCGCGTGCATATCAAGTCGCCGGGCACCGACCTCCAATTCAGCATCAAAGGCATCGGCGCCATTCTGGCCGATGGCAAACGCAACATTCCCGACGGCGAAGTCTTCAGTTGCCCCGTCAAGAACTCCGTGCAGGGCTGCATCCAGTACAACACCCCCACAATTTATTCCGGCACGAAATTTGAGAATGTCCGCCTGGAATTCAAGGACGGCAAAATCATCAAGGCCACCTCCAACAACAACCAGCGCCTGAACGAAATCCTGGACACCGATCCGGGCGCGCGTTACATCGGCGAATTCTCGCTCGGCTTCAATCCCTTCATCCTCAATCCCATGTGCGACATTTTGTTCGACGAAAAAATCGCCGGCTCGCTGCATTTCACCCCCGGCCAGGCTTACGAGGAAGCGGACAACGGCAACCATTCCGCGGTGCATTGGGACATGGTGCTGATCCAGCGTCCCGAATGGGGCGGCGGGGAAGTCTGGTTCGACGGTCGGCTCATCCGCAAAGACGGTCTGTTCCAGCCCTGCGAACTGCAACCGCTCAATCCCAATAACCTGAAGTGAAGAGCGTTCGGCGGTACGCCGAACGTGGCGGTCGGGACCACCGCGCTCCCCCAACATCCGCATTTGGGCAATTCCAGGGCATGACTGCTATAGAACCCAAAGATGTGGCCGGCGGGGGCGCCGGCGACGACATCCCGATTCGGAATCGGGACGTGTGCTCCCCGGAATCATAGTGCGCCCGCCTGGGGCGGGGATTGGAGGCCGCAACGAGGGCTTGACAAGAATTAGAGGCTATGATTAAATAGTCTGCGTGAGGCACGAAGGCATAGTCAATGGGTGCGACAGGCTGCATTGCGGATTGCGGATTGCCTGCCCTCCGTAGCCGTGGCGAAGGAGGGCGGATTTCCGGCTTCGCCCGGCTTCGTCAGGACAAGGCGGATTGCGGATTTAACCGCAAAGAACACAGAGCGGCCAGCCGCAACCGAAACTGGAATGGGCCACAGATTAGCAGGATGGGGGTAGGGACGCCTCGCCGAGGCGTCCGGGGGACGGACGGCTCGGCGAGCCGTCCCTACCTGCGAATTCTGCGCTCTGCCCTGAATTCTTGAGGCTCCGCAGCAGCTTCGCCCTACCGGGATGAACCTGCCTGTCTTGCGCACAACCGCAAAAAAGCTGGTCAATCCCAAAAGGCCACCCGTACATTTGTCGCCTTGTTGGAAATCCTCAATTTGCAGATTGATTTCGCGTCTGGCGGCCGGCGGCTGCGCGCGGTGGACGGGGTTTCCTTTTCCATCGCGGCGGGGGAAACATTTTGTCTGGTCGGCGAAAGCGGCTGCGGCAAAAGCGCCACGGCCCTGGCCATCGCGCGGCTGCTGCCGGAGCCGCCCGCCCATTATGCCGGCGGCAAAATCCTGCTCGATGGCGTGGATGTTTTGCAGGCTTCGGAACGCCGCTTGCGCGCACTCCGCGGCGGGGTGGTCGCATACATTTTCCAGGAGCCGGGCGCGGCGCTCAATCCGGTCTTTCGCGTCGGCGCCCAAATCAAGGAGATGCTCCGATTGCACCGGCCCGGCGCGGCCACGGATGCCGAGGCGGCGCGCCTGCTCAAGTCGGTCGGCATTCCCGCGCCGGAGTCGCGCTTGAAAAACTTTCCCCACGAACTGTCCGGCGGGATGCAGCAGCGCGTTCTCATCGTCATGGCCCTGGCCGCGGAGCCAAAACTGCTCGTGGCCGACGAGCCGACCACCGCGCTGGATGTCACCATTCAGGCGCAAATCCTCGATTTGCTAAAGCACTTGCGGCAGCGCCTCGGCATGAGCCTGCTCCTCATCACGCACAATCTGGGGATCGTCGGCGACATTGCCGATCGTGTTGCCGTCATGTATGCGGGGCAAATCGTCGAAATGGCGCCCGCGCGCGCGTTATTGCGGCAGCCCTTGCATCCCTACACCCGCGCCCTGATCGCCTCCGTGCCTGTGCTCGGGGCGGCGGAAGCGCGCTTGCGCGCCATTCCGGGAAATGTGCCCGCGCTTGACGCGATGCCCGGCGGCTGCCGTTTTCATCCCCGCTGTCCCGTCGCGCAGCCCGATTGCCGCGCGAACAAACCCGAACTCATCGAAGCCGAACCGGGCCGCTGGGTCCGCTGTCCTTACTGGGCCGCGCCACCCCCACCACTCTCCTCTTAAACTTAATCCTAATCTTAATCTTAATCTCTGAGCGAAGGAGAGATTAAGATTATGATTAAGATTATGATTTGAGATTAAGATTATCCCGACTTTCGCAACTGGAGGGTGTTTGGATGCGTAAGTGCCTGCAAATCAACGCTGGCTCGGCGAAGGTCTGTAGCCATTTTCCATCTCCCCTTTCGCCGTGATCTTGGGTGGCGCTTGTGGCGGCAGCTCCCAATTCATTTGCGCCAGCAATAGTTGTTGGTCCTTTTCCGGTTGGGTGTAACGCACAAAGATCAACTCCCGGCCATCCGTCGTC
>Ga0181518_10005280_pt1 | contig 11246 bp, 7 predicted proteins | sample PEATcosm2014_Bin_28_FD_119751 | JGI IMG/M metagenome (GOLD analysis project Ga0181518, IMG submission 119751) | Peatland microbial communities from MTU Mesocosm Facility, Houghton, MI, USA - PEATcosm2014_Bin01_60_metaG | ecosystem: Environmental > Terrestrial > Soil > Wetlands > Peat | place... | reverse complement strand
GGGTTCGTCGTAGTACTCGGTCATCAAGTTGTAGCCGCGTACGAGGACCTCACCCTGCTCGTGGGCGGCGAGCTCCACACCATTGTCATCGACGATCTTGACCTCACAGCCCTCGAGCGGAGGTCCCGCGAAGTTCGCCACCAGCTCAGGATCGTCACCGGGATGACACATCGTCACGGCACCGTGGGCTTCCGTGAGGCCATAGGCATTGAGCACGACATCGAAGCCAAGCTCGCTCGAGAGCCGCCTGACGAGCTCGACGGGCACGGAGGCTGCGGACGGGCAAGAGACGCGCAAGGAGCTGTAGTCGATCTGTGCCAGCCGGGGGCTGTGCAGGATGTCCGTGAAGATCGTCGGCGGACCGAGGATCACGCTGACCTTGTCCTTTTCGATCCGGTCGAGCACCAGTTCCACCTCGAAGACCTTCTGGGGCATCATCGTCACCCCCTTGAGCAGGCAGGCCATCCAGCCCGCCTTGTAGCCAAAGCAGTGGAAGAACGGCGGGATGATCAGGTAGACGTCGCCAGGTCGTAGCGTCTCGAGATCGGCCAGCGAGTTGTAGAGCTGGAGAGAGGCCCCATGGCGCAAGACGACGCCCTTGGGGCGACCGGTCGTCCCCGAGGTGAAGATGATGTCACTGGGATCCTCGGGGCTGATTCCGGCGATCGCCGCTTCGACTCGCCGGCGTGGGATGTCTCCACCCAGGGCGCTGAATTCGCTGAAGGTGCGCCCGCCCACAACCTTACCCTCGAGGGTCACGATAGTGTCGGTCGCTCGCAACGATGGGTAGGCGGTCCGAAGTTGTCCCACCTGATCGAGGCCGAGGAAGCCCTGAGAGACGAAGAGGGCCGAAGCGTCGGCCTTGTCCAGGGCGTAGCCGATCTCGTCGCCGCTCCAGCGGGTGTTGAGGGGAACCAGGACGCCGCCGGCGCCGAGGATGCCGAGAGCCGCGAAGATCCACTCTGACGTGTTGGGGCCCCAGAGGCGGACTCGATCACCCTTCTCGATGCCCAGGGCGATCGCAGCCGCGATCGCCCCTCGAACGGTCTCGCCGAACTCGGCATACGTCCACCGCCGCTCCTCATCGATCAGCGCCGTGAGGGGTCCGAACTTCTCGGCGCTCGCAAGTGCCATCGCGGGGATGTTGGCCGCGGGGAGCGGTGGGGCATCAGGCACCACGCCATTATTCTCCGAGCCGAGACGCGGCGCCGAGCATCAAGGGGGCTGTCGACAGCCCGAGACGGCGCGGAGTTACTCTTCGTTCCGGCCCCGGGAGCCCGGTCACTCGGACGAGGGCGCGTCCAACTGCTTATCTTGACGCTTGATCATGGTTCTGGAAATACCGGTGCGTAGGTCACTACCGCATGTGCGATGGGCTCCTCCCGCTCGGCGCGCCGGATCAGCGTGTCAACCACAGAAGATCTCCTTCCGAACCGCAGAAGCCTGCCCTCCACGAACAAGACGCCGACCGGTGCAGGCGTCAGAAATTCCATCGATATTGAGGCGGTATATGCCTGGGAGCCCCGCGGCGAGCGGGACATGGTGACGAAGTAGGCCATTGCGTCGGCCAACGTGAACAAGTTCGGGCCGGAGACCATCCCTCCTGGGCGAGTGTGATCGTGCTCAAATCGGGCGCCGACGACGATCCTTTGAACGGAATATTCGTTCATCTCCAGTGCAGCGACGGGATGACCCCTCATGGCGTTGTGGTAGTGAGTGAGGAGCTCCTCGGGCGTGTGGGTGAGGACCTCGACCCCCTCCAAGGCGCGCTGTTCTTTCATTTGGGCCTCCTTTGAGCGGCTCTGGTCCCTTCCCTGCTACTGGCTAGTTGGGATTCGGGAATCGATCAAACCTGGCAGGACCTGTCCGATCTCCTCAACCCTCGTGGCCGGCCTCCGAGCGGGAATTACCTCCGAACTGGTTAAACGCATAATGTTGACGCGAAGCAAAGAGCTTGCCCGTCGTCTGCCCGGAGGTAGCCATGACCAACAACGCTGTCGACTTCCCCGTCTTCGACGCGGACAATCACATGTACGAGACGACCGACGCGTTCACCAAGTTTCTCCCCAAGCAGTATGAGGGCCTCATCAAGTACGTCCAGGTCAACGGCCGCACCAAGATCGCCATCCGCAACGTGATTTCCGACTACATCCCCAACCCGACCTTCGAGGTAGTAGGTCGGCCCGGTGCGCAAGAGGCCTACTTCAAGGAGGGTAACCCCGAGGGCAAGTCCCGTCGAGAGCTGATCGGCGAGGCGATGCGTTCACCCGAGGGCTTCTTCTCCCCTGAGCCGCGACTCAAGATCATGGACGAGCTCGGACTCGACCGCGCTCTGATGTGGCCCACGCTGGCCAGCCTGCTCGAAGAGCGCCTGGCTGACGACCCGAAGGCGACCCACGCCGTCGTGCACGCCCTGAACCAGTGGATGCACGAGCACTGGACCTTCAACTACGAGGGCCGCATCTTCCCGACGCCGATCATCACGCTCCCCATCGTCGCTGAGGCAATCAAAGAGCTGGAGTGGGTTGTCCAGCGCGGCGCCAGAATCGTCCTGATCCGCCCGGCACCGGTTCCGGGCTACGACGGCCGCCGATCCTTCGCGCTCCCCGAGTTCGACCCCTTCTGGGACAAGGTCGCCGACTTCGATGTCGCGGTCGGCATGCACGCGTCGGACGACGGCCTCATCCGCTACTACAACCAGTGGGAAGGGCGGCGCGACGGCGAACTCCTCCCGTTCTCGGGGGGCAAGACCGCCTTCGCGGACATCGCGCACACCCAGAGCCGCGGCATCTTCGACACCGTGGCCTCGCTCATCGGGCATGGCATGCTCACGCGGCACCCGACGTTGCGGGTCTTGCCCGTCGAGAACGGCTCCGCCTGGGTGCGCCCCATCGTCGAGGCGCTCACCCAGTCCTACGAGCGCGAGCCCGCCCTCTACGAAGAGGACCCGCTGATGGTGCTCAAGCGCAACATCTGGGTCCACCCGTTCCACGAGGACGACCCCATCGGCCTGATCAACCTGATCGGCGCGGACCGTGTCGTCTTTGGGTCCGACTACCCGCACATCGAGGGCATGGCCGAGCCGCTCACCTATGTGAAGGAGCTCGACGGCCTGCCCCGCGAAGACGTGGTCAAGGTCATGGGTGGCAACCTGGCCAACGTCATGAAGGTGCCCTTCGCCGCCTGAGCCTGTGCCTTAACCCCGGGCGCCTCGAATGAGGCGTCGGCCCCGTGCGATAGAGAAGATCGGCACGGCGTTCCCGGGCACCGGCTTCTCGGGGACCCCGGGTCCGGATGCGTCATCTCGACGAGATGTCCCGGAACGCGACAACGATCAGAGCGTCCAGCGATAGTCTTCGGTTGGCTCGTAGACGATTCCCCGGGTCAACAGGTCCTCAATCTCCTGGCTCGAGTAGCCGAGGCGCTCCATGATGCGCCGGGTGTGCTCTCCCACCAAAGGTGGAGGACCATAGGGGCCGGTCGGAGACTCCGAGAAGTCGATCAATGTGCCGAATTGGCGCAGCTGTCCGAGGATCGGATGGGGATACTCCGCCACCAAGCCGAGACGCTCGTTGTCGGCGTCATGGAGCACGACCTCTCCGTCGTTGGTGTCGACGGAGACCTCCGCGTCCACACCCGCTTCAGCGAGATCATGGAACCAGGCCACTGCCGTCCGCGTGAGGAAGATCGGTTCCAGCGCCGACTCGATCTCCACCCTGGCAGCCACCCGCGCCTCGATCGTCTCGTAACGCTCGAAGTCGGGGCAGCCCACCAGACGGCAGAGCTGTGCCCATTGACCTGATGCGAAGGCTGCAACTTGGACCCACCCCTCCTGGGTCTGGTACAGGCGGCAGCAGGGCGAGACCCCCAACTGGTTGCTGTCGAGACCGGGACGAACCGGACCGGGCTGCCCCTCGACAAGGAACACGTCGGAACCGAACACGGCCGCACCGTTGAGGAGCGACGTCCAGAGGTCCTGCCCCTCGCCGGTACGACGTTGGTGGTACAGGGCGGCGAGCACCCCGACCGCCGACGCCATGGCGTTGGCCGTGTCGGTCATCCCGAAGCGGAGATACAGGGGCGGGTTGCCTCCGGCCACCGGACCCGCCTCGAACTCGAGGCCGCACGCGGCCTGGTAGAGCGGGTCGAGGCCGCCGAACTCCGACAATGGTCCCTCAGCACCGTAGGCGTAGGTGTTGCAGTGGACGAGGTCCGGGTTGTGCGCCTTGAGAGATTCGTAGTCGATTCCCAGGCGTGCTGCGGTCCCTTTCGTCATGTTGTGGTGGACCACATCGGCGATCTCGGCCAGGCGCATAACTGCTTCGAGCCCCTCGGGAGCCTTGACATCGACGGCGAAATCGAGCTTGCCGCGCTGGCACCCGACGAAAGGCATCCCGGCCATCCGCATACTGTCACCGCGTACGGGCTCCACTTTGATGACCTCGGCTCCCAAGTCCGCGAGGACCATCGGACCGAAGGGCCCGGCCAGATACTGGCCGAAGTCGAGGACGACCACACCGGTCAACGGACCCATGACACGTCCTCCACGATCCCCGCGTCGAGCAGACGGTCGATCTCGGCCGCGGAATATTTCGCTTCCACCAACACCTCGCGGCTGTGTGCACCAGCGCGGGGCTGACCGCCCCGGATCGCCCCCGGTGTTCCGCGCAACACGGCCGGTACTCCAACCTGTGTAGTGGGCCCGAGCTCAGGGTCATCGACGGTTGCCGCCAGCCCGTTGGCAACGAACTGGCGATGGGAGAAGACCGCGGCCATCGGTCCCACCGCCTCAGCGCCAAGACCGGCCGCATGGAATTCCTCGATGAGCTCTTCGCGGCGCCGCTGCAAGTAGGCGGCACGGAGCCGGGCCTCGTGGCGCGCACGTAACTCGGGGTCGGCGTACAGCGCGCGTGGGTCCACCGGGTCCAGTCCCAGAATCTCCTCGGGCGTGCGTGTCGGGGTGAGGCCGTTCATCGTCGCGGCGTGGATCCACTCACCGCCGGCGCACTCGAAGAGGGATGTCTGATGGATGCCGGGCGGATACGTCTTCGCCATCGTCGCGTGAAAGCCGGCGGGCGCTCGTTCGTGCTCCTGCCAAATCTGCGTGGTGTACGCGAGGACTCCCTGATAGAGCGACGTCTGGACGTGCTGCCCGTGCCCGGTCGCCTCGCGGTAGATCAGAGCCGAGAGCACGCCTGCCGCCAAGAGGAAGCACGCGGCCATGCTCGGGGCGGGAAAGTGTAGGTATATGGGTCCAGGTCGCCAGCCGGGCTGCTCGCTTTGCATGCCGGAGCGGGCCTGGACCGTGGCGTCCCAACCGGGTCGATCAGCGAAGCGATGCCCGGGCGGATAGGCCGGCACCGAGCAGAAGACCAAGCGGGGAAACCGCTGCGAGACATCCGTGTAGGAGAGTCCTAGCCGGTCCATCGTGCCGGGGCTGAACGTTTCCACCAGCACATCGGCACCCCGGCAGAGCCGCAGGAACACTTCCCGGCCCTCGTCTGCCTTGAGGTCGAGCACCACCGACCTCCGGCTGCGATTCCAGACGTGGTAGGCGGGCTGGCGTCGAAAGGGATCCCCACCCGGCGGCTCGACCTTAATGACGTCGGCACCGAGCTCCGCGAGAAGCAGGACGCCGATGGGTCCCGCCACCCCCCAGCTCAGATCGAGTACCCGTACCCCCCGCAGCGGGCCTGCTGGCTCGTTCACGTGCCTGCGGTCACGCCGTTCTGACGATCCACGGGTGTCCTCCTTTCGCTCGTGCGGCCGAGGCAGCCTCGTCCCCCTCGCCAAGGCGACAGTTCGCCCTCCGCGTCGTGGGTGTCTGTCGACTGGCGGTGCCTGCCGCGACCGCAAGTTTGGCAGAGCGGTTCTATTTTTCCATGCGCCCTTACGGAGCTTGGACTGAATCTCCTGCTTACCTGCGATTCCCACCTCATCGAGGAGGCACTCGTCATGGGGCGGTTCGAGTCCGACTCCGTCTTCACCACACCGCCTGTGGCGGCATCAAGATTTTGGAGTCCGCCCCGAATGGTGTGCTCTATGGGACGCTGCTTCGGCTTAGAGAGCGCAACGGCCAAACCGCTACGAAATGGACCCAACCCCCACATCGAGAGAGCGGCGAGCGGTGTCCACTGGATCCCGAGCCATCCCGTTCTCCCTGTTCAGGGTCTTGGAACGGTCCAGCCCGTCTACTTCAGTTCGGCAGTCCTTTGTCACGAGGGTTCGAGTCATCACGTCGGAGCTTGATCAGATGGTCCGGCGGCCTCATTACCGTCATTCGGTTGTTGAGGTGAGCCGCGAAAGTCAGAGCGAGCCCCACCGCAGGATTCCGGAGAACAGCCCTCCGATAACTTTGCCTCATGGCAATGCCAGGGCCGCCAGAGCTTGGCCGTGGCCTCGTCGTTCTACCCGGGATGGCCCCGCCGGAGCCCTGGAAGGATTGCCCCAGGCTCCTCATAGAACGCAAGACCCTGACCGACCCGGTCGCTGCGCTGGAGAGCCTTCATCGGGCTTGGTTTGAGCGCCAGCCGGTGGTCGTGGAGTTGGCCGTCGACCCGAAGGTACTGCGTGATCCAGAGGTGTGGCATCGGCCGGTGTATGACCTGAGCCCCCGATTCGAGTTCACTCGGGAGCGGCTTCAGTTCCTGGTCTGGGCCAACAACTATGACGCCCGGAGCGGAGACCCGGTCTGGTGGCACGGACGCAAGGTCGCCAGAAGCTTTCCTGATGACGTCGCCGTGGAAGCCGGCCCGGCTGACATCGTGCTGAGTGACGGCAGACCCCTGTACGTCGACGGGGGGCCGTTCGCTCCCCCACCTCTCCCCTCTGGCATCGGCGTCGTACATCGCTGGAACACGGACGCGGGATCCCTGTCAGCTGTCGCCAACTATCCGCCTGGGGCCGATCTCGCCCCGGACCAGCTGGCGGCCGTCGGTCATCCAACAGGCGGTGCAAGGGTGATTGCCCCGGCGGGTTCGGGAAAGACTCGAGTCCTTACCGAGCGTCTTCGCCACATGATCGAGGACCGTGGCGTGGACCCAACCACCGTGACGGCTCTCGCATTCAATACGAAGGCAGCCGGGGAGATGCGCGACCGGTGCGGCAGGCTCGTGACGGCCAAGGGACCCCACATCCGGACGCTCAACAGCGTGGGTCTGTGGATCTGCAACGAGTACGGGGGTCAAGGGCGGCTGAATGTCTACGAGGAGCCCCAAGTACGGGACCTGGTGCAGCTCGTCTTCGAGGTCCGTCGCCAGGCGAACACTGACACCGTGCTTCCGTACATTGACGCGCTCTCCGCGGTCCGGCTTGGCCTCACCTCGCCAGTGACGGTCGAAGACCAGATCCCAGACGCCCGTGGTCTCGCCTCCGGGTTCGATGTGTATCGAAATGCGCTGGCCGAGGCGGATGCCCTCGATTTCGACGAACAGATCTACCGGTCGATCGAGATCCTGCTGTCTGACCCAGAAGCCCGGGCCTCCGCACAGAGCCGCTGCCGGCACCTCCTTGTCGACGAGTTCCAAGACCTCAACGCGGCCCACATGCTGCTGATCCGGCTCCTGTGTGCACCGGCGTACAGCTGCTTCGGTGTCGGCGACGATGACCAGGTCATCTATGGCTATTCCGGAGCAACACCCGAGTACCTGATCAACTTCCGGGAGTACTTCCCCGGGTCGCACGAGTACGCGCTGGAAGTCAACTACCGGTGTCCGCCACAAGTCGTCACCGCGGCGAACAATGTGCTGTCTTACAACCGCCGGCGGATCCCTAAGACGATCACGACGCCCGCTGGGCGCAGCGACACCCTGGCCGACTTCGACCCACCCGTTCGAGGCCGAGGGTCAGTCTCGGTGGTGAGTTCGCCAACTGAACAGCTCCCGCAGAGCGCCGTGGCCGCCATTTCGGCGTGGAGGTCCGGCGGGGTCGAGGTTCAAGACATCGCTGTTCTGTCGAGAGTCAATTCGTCGCTGCTCCCAGTCCAGATCGCTCTCACGGAGGCGGGAATTCCCTGCACTGCGCCCCTCGGCCCGAAGGTGCTCCAGCGAACTGGAATTCGGACTGCCCTCGCATATCTGCGGATCGGCCTCGCTCCAGGAGAGATCCGCCGCGAGGACCTCGTTCAGACCATTCGGCGACCTTCTCGAGGGATCGCACCCAATGTGGTCAACATGCTCTCTGAGCGAAGCGTGACGTCCGTTGCCGAAATCCGACGCCTGGCGAACCGCCTGTCGGGACGGGACGTTCCCAAGCTGTCGGACTACGCAGACTCAGTCGAATCCCTCGTCGTGGCGTGTCAGAGGTCCGCGGCGGCTGCCTTGCGGGCCATCCGTGTGCAGGTGGGCCTGGGGGAGACGATGGACGTGTTGGACTCGTCCCGGCGAGAGGCAGATAGATCGACCCACGCCGACGACCTCCTCGCCCTCGAGTCAGTGGCGGCCCTCCACCCAGACGTTGCCACCTTCGAGACGTGGCTCCGGGGTGTTCTTGAGCGGTTACCAGCTGAAGGGCCAGCTGTGCTCCTCTCAACAATTCACAAGATCAAAGGTCGAGAGTGGGAGCACGTTGTCCTCTACGGTGCGTCTCAGGGACTTCTTCCTCACCGTCTGAGCGAAGACGAGGAGGGGGAACGGCGCGTCTTCCATGTCGCGCTGACTCGAGCGATCCGCCAGGTACTCATTCTGGCTGACGCCGATGAGCCGTCGCCCTTCGTGGCCGAGCTCGATGGCAGCAGGCCCCGTAACCCGATATCGCTTGGCGGTAGGGCGAGCCACGGTCTCGAACCCGCGCCCTTCGGTGGGACGGCCGCCACAAGGGGCACGCATCGAGATCGTTCGGAAGCGGTCCGACCTGGAGCGCGTCAGGGTAAGCGGAGCTCCTCGCGACCGGCCGCGATCACTGCGGCGGTAGCCGCGGATGTCGGCCTCGTGATGGAGTTCGGGGGCCATACTGGCGCCGTGGTGGAACTCACCGACTCAGCGGCCGTGATCCGAGTGGGCAGTGCTCAACTCAAGGTGCCCTACGGGTCGGACGTGCGGATCGAGGGACTCACCGTGATGCTCTGCGCCCCAAGCGGGGAGCCAGGGCCGCAGGGATCGATGCAGGCTTACGAGCACGCCCTTCGAGAGTGGCGCTCCGAGGCGGCGAAGCGAGCCTCGGTGCCGGCTTACGTCGTGCTCAATGACAGAGAACTTGTCGGTATCACCGCTTGCCGGCCCACGACACTTGCCGAGTTGGCCAGGTGCAAGGGTATGGGACCCATGCGGCTGGAGCGCTGGGGTGATGAGCTTCTGGGCGTATTGGACGGAGTGGATGGCGACTAGTCCAGCGTTGGATATCAGCCGGGCGGGCGGTGCCGAAGAGCACCTTGCGACCCGGCGTACCAACGCACCTCCAGGCCAAGGGTCGCTCACAGCGAAGAGATCACTGAAGCGAGTGTCGAGAGTTAGGAGCGCTTTCGCGCCATGGCCGTTGGGGCGGAATACCAGAGCGTGCGGAGGTTCTCCCAATCGGGCCGCGCTCAACCATCCTGGTGACGATGCCGGCCACTGTGGCTTCCTCGGTGGGCAAACTTCTCCGGATGGCTGACATGGGCGCTGCGGGCGGCTGCGGCGATGGTGAATCCTCGGCGCCCAGGGACGTCGCGAGCCGATGCGGACGGTCAACGCTCCGATTTCGCCGCCATTTCGACGTACGGGGCCAGCATCTCGGCTAGCAGGCGTCGATGCCGCCGGCCGCGATCGCGCTTCGGCGCCAAAGTGTCGTAGGCCATTGAGTCCAGCAGTTGTTGGCTGAAAGCGAAGCCGCGAATGACAACGAAGATCGCCGTCGACAGATCGGGTTTGTTCGCCGCTGGGCCGAGGGCTTCCCGCAACAGTCGGCGGACATGCGGATTGGACCGCTCCGCCACCTCCAACATCGTCTTGCGAACTTCGGAGCTGGTCCGGGGGTCATGGTCCATGTTGAGGAGCACTTGGAGGCTGGCCAGATAGTCGGGCCTGGCGTAGTGCGCGGAGAACACATCGATCAGCTGCGACATCCGTTCCACGACGGTCGTTCCGTCGATGCGCGCGTTCTCGACCGTCTCGACCATATGACTCGCCCCGTCCTCGAGGACGGCGAGCATTAGGCCCTCTCGATTGCCGAAGTACCACTGGATCACCCCCCACGTGACCCCTGCCTTGCGAGCGATCTCATTGGTACTGGACCCTCGGTAAAAGCCCAGCTCAATAATGCATTCGACTGCCGCTTTGACCACGCGGGCGCGGGTATCGATCTCCGCATCCGCTTTGACCACGCGGGCGCGGGTATCGATCTCCGCATCCGCGCTGCCAGTCTTCCGCTCGCGATGTCGTCCGATGGCGGAGGGCGTGATCCGGTCTGGCTTGGTCGTCACGATGGCAACTCTCGGGCCCCCTTGTCGGTCCAAAGGACCCATGATACCTTCGACATTGTATCTACTATGTGAGTGGAGACTCGCGGGAGGTTGTCGAGAAGAACCTCGAGGCGATCCGCACTGACGAGCGATACCTCATCGTGGCCGGCAACGCCGCCCGCGTCTACGGACTCTAGAGAGGGCCATTCCCAGATGAGCACGACCGCCCTGGCCCGCCGATCAATCGTCGTCGTGGGGGCATCGTCAGGGATCGGACGGGGCGTGGCGGAGCGCGGCATCCGCGCCGGCGCGAAGGTCGTGCTCGCGGCCCGCCGGGCGGCCGCGCTCTCGGATCTCGTCGCGGAGGTCGGTGGCGGCCATGCCGTACCCACCGACCTCCGCGACGACGAGTCCTGCCGGCGACTCGCCGACAAGGTCGCAGCTGTCGCCGCTCCCGTGGACCTGCTCCTCATCTCGGCGGGCACAGCGCCGCTGCGCCGAATGGCGCGGACCAGTCCACAGGACTGGGAGGCTGCGCTCAGCACCAACCTCGTGGGTGTCCACCGAGTCATCGTCGCCCTGCTCGGACAGCTGTCCCCCACCGCGGTCGTCGCCGTGGTGTCCTCCGAAGTTGTAGACGCCCCGCGGAGCCATCTCGGAGCGTACGGTGCCAGCAAGGCGGCGTTGGAGCACACGCTGCAGCAATGGCAGGAGGAACACCCATGGCTCCGCTTCACAACGATTTCGTTGGGCGCCACGGTCCCGACCGAATTCGGGCACCAGTTCGCGCCTGACGACATCGTGGAGGCGTTCTCAGCGTGGACGTCAGCGGGGCGGAACGCTGCGGTCTTCATGAACACGGGCGAGGTCT
>Ga0181518_10005278_pt1 | contig 11246 bp, 6 predicted proteins | sample PEATcosm2014_Bin_28_FD_119751 | JGI IMG/M metagenome (GOLD analysis project Ga0181518, IMG submission 119751) | Peatland microbial communities from MTU Mesocosm Facility, Houghton, MI, USA - PEATcosm2014_Bin01_60_metaG | ecosystem: Environmental > Terrestrial > Soil > Wetlands > Peat | place... | reverse complement strand
TCGTGCGAGCGGCCGCGGGCACGCGAGCTCCGGTCGGGTTCCGTGGACGGAAACGAGGCGCGCTCAACTGGTGAAGTGGACGCGGCCGAGTGCTCGACCGGCGTCCGTTGTTCTGCTTCTCGGGTGGCAACGGTCGTGTGGGCCTGACCCCACGGTCAGGGCGTGACGTGGGGGCACCTGGCACGTCGTGCGCAGCTGAGCTCGGCTCACGGCCGTCGCGCCGGTCGATCGAGCCGCTCGCGCAGCCAACCGAACACCTGGACGTCGCGGAGCGGCGGCGTGACCCCGCCCGCGTAGTCGCAGCCGGGGCAGCGCGCGCGGAGCTGCCGAGACTGGCCCGGCCACCAGTCCTCCGCGCGGTCGGTGACGAGGAGCGGCGTCCTGATCTCGTCCAGCTCGTCACCGAGACGGTAAGCGAGGATCGTGCGGAACAGGTCAAAGCGCGAGCGGTGATCGAGCCGGAATGCCTGGCCGTAGAGTTCAAGCGTGGCCGATAGGGCCGGCGAGAACATCTCGGCGATGTGCATCTCGCGGTCGAATGCGGTCCGGTCCTCCGCTGCGAGCTGCCGGCGCAGTGCTGGGGAGAGGAGCTCGAGCCATGGGCTGGCGAGGTCGATGATGCCGGGGTCCGCGACCGCCGCGGCGAGCCTGTGCTCGAAGCAGAGCGCCCGGGTGAGCAGGTGCGCGCCTTGGCCGACCCCGATCGCGGCGATCCGGTCGGGGTCGACGTCGGCGCGTCCGAGCACCGTGTCGAGTACCGGCGTGAGCACTGCCTCCCAGTCGGGCCGGCAGGTCACCCCCAGCTCGTGCAGCGCGGCCTGCTGGCCGGGACCGTCGAAGGTCATCCAGTGATAGCCGTGGGCGGCGGCGGCGGCGCCGCCGTGGGCCCAGGTGTGCGATGTCGGTGAGGCGAGGTCGTTGTTGACCAGCACGACCGGCCGCGGCTCGTCGGGGTGGGCGTCGGGCGCCGGGAAGAAGAAGCCTGGCAACGTCGCGTCCGCGTAGGGGATCGCCAGCCGCTGACCGGCGCCGGGAGAGAGGTCGGCGACGCGCTCCCAGCAGGCCCGCTGGCGGCGCCAGATGTCGAGCTGGCGCTCGGGCTCGCTGGAGTGGAGCACCTGACGCAGCGCGAGCGCGTAGTAGGTGGCGGCGCGCCGGTAGCAGGCGAGGCCGCCCGTGCGGTTATCCTCGACCCGGTCCGCGGCTCTGGCCATCGCCCAGGCTGATCCGGCCGTCGCCATCCACTCGTCAAGCCACGAGTCGGGGTCGCCATCGATGATCCGGCCCGCGGTCGCCAGCACGTCGGCGAGATCGGCCGTCCCGTGGCGGCACGAGGCTAGCGCCGAACCCAGGCCGAGCCGGAACGACTCGTCTTGGAATCTTATCGGGTCCGGGCGCTCGTTCGTCCAGGTCTGTGAGGTGTCGTCACGCAGCATGGCACCAGCATCGGGGCCGCCGCGACCGATGTCGTCAGTAGGCCACTACTGCACGTTCCTCGTCCGCGGTACTGCGCCCCCCATGTGCGCGGCGGGACGCGTATATTCGAACGGAGCGTTGGTGGGACCGACCTCATTGTCAGTGCCAGTGGGCGCGCGGCAGGACTGGCCGTTGATTGGGCGTGCCGTGGAGCTTGAGCGCATCGCCGGCGCCCGCGCCGCGGGCGTGCCTGGGGTCGTGCTGCTGGCCGCAGCCGGGGTCGGCAAGTCGCGACTGGCACGCGCCGCTGTGGCCGCGGCTGAGCAGGGAGGCGCGGCGACCGTCTGGGTCCAGGCGACGCGCAGCGCGGCGAGCGTGCCACTCGGGCCGTTCGCGAGCGTGATTCCCGCCGACGTGCGCTCCGATGACCTGTTCGAGCTGCTGCGCCGCGCCGGCGCGGTGCTCGGCGAGCTGGCCGGCGCGCGACCGCTTGTCGTCGGGGTCGACGACGCCCAGCTGCTCGATGCGGTTTCCGCCGCCCTGGTCCTGCACCTGACCAGCGCGACCGACGCGTTCGTGCTCGCTACGATACGCACCGGCGAGCCCTGCCCCGACGCGATCGTCTCGCTATGGAAGGACGTCGGCGCGCAGCGCCTCGAGCTCGCCCAGCTGGACAAGGCGGAGACCGCCGAGCTGGTGGAGAGAATCGTCGGCGGACCGGTGGAGGAGGGCGCGCACCGGTGGGTGTGGGAGACGAGCCGGGGCAACGCGCTCTACATTCGAGAGCTGGTGCTCGGCGCGCTTGGCAGCGGCGCGCTTGAGCAGGTCAGCGGGCTGTGGCGGATGCCGAGGCGGCCGCCGCTGAGCGCGTCGCTTGCCGAGGCGGTCTCGGCACGTCTGGGCGGACTGACGAGCGCGGAGCGTCGCGTGCTGGAGCTGCTCGCGCTCGGCGAGCCGCTCGGGGTCTCGGAGTTCGTCGAACTGGCAGGCAGCGAGCCGGTCGATGCTGTGGAGGCGCGCGGACTGATCGCGGCCGGTTGTCCAGGTGGCGAGGGGCTGGTCCGGCTCGCCCACCCCCTGTATGGCGAGGCGATCCGCGCGTCGCTTCCGTCGCTGCGCGCCCGCGAGCTGCGATTGGCCCTTGCGGCGATGGTCGAGGGGCGGGGCGACGTCGGCGCCGAGGACGCGCTGCTGATCGCGCGCTGGCGGCTCGATGCCGGCGCTCCGATCACCACGCCGATGCTGGTCGCCGCGGCGCGGGCGGCGACCCTCAGCGGCGATCCGGATCTCGGCGCCGGGCTCGCCCGGCGGGCGCTGGAGGCGGGCGCCGGCCCCGAAGCGGCTCTGCTGCTCGCGCGGTGCGATCAGGTCCGCAAGCGCTTTGCCGAGGCGGAGTCGGTGCTGGCCGGGATCGAGGGGAACATCCAATCTCAGGACGCCGCGATCGCGTATCTCGAGCAGCGCGTCTCGGTGCTCTACTGGGGGCTGAGGCGCCCTAAGGAGGCACAGGCGCTGCTCGCGCGGGCCCGCGAATGGTGGACGGAAGGCGCCTGGCTGCGACGGGTCGATCCGGTGCGGCTGCACCTGGCCTCGATGCTCGAGGGCCCGGCCGGGACGGTCGCGGTCGCCGGGGAGATCCTGGCCGACGATTCGCTGGACGAGGAGGTTCGCCATCAGCTCGAACCGGTCTACGCAGTCAACCTGTTCTTCAGCGGCAGGGTTGTTGAGGCGTACGAGTTGATCCGCCGGATCCGCCCAGCACCACCGCTCTCCAGTCACATCGAGGAACTGGCGCTCGCCTCGCTGAGCGTGATCTCGCTCGAGAGCGGGCAGGACCTGGCCGAATACGAGCGCAGCATGAAGGCGATCTTCGAACAAGGGGTACGAGCGGGAGATCACGCGGCGGCGGGGATCGGCGTCTGCGCCTTGGGCGGGATCGCGTTTCTCGCCGGCCGATACCGCGACGCCGCACGCTGGTTCGCGGAGGGTGAAGTTCACTTCGAGCAACATGACACGTTCGGGCTCTTGTTGGTCGGCTGGGCCCATGAGGTCGGCATCGCCCGCTTCACCGGTGACGGCGATGGCGTCTCCCGCGCGCTCGCCCGCTGTGAGGAAGCCCTGAACGGAACGGACCCGCTTCCCAGCCAAGTTCCGTTTGTCGCCCGCGCGCGAGCGTGGGCCGCCGATTCCCAGGGCGACAGATCCAGCGCGCAGCACCTGCTCTTGGACACCGCGGCGTCGCTCTCGGATGTCCCCACGTCTGCTGCTCTGCTGCAGTACGAGGCGTTGCGGTGTGGCGCCGGTCCGCGCGCGGTCGCCGCGGCGCTGTCAGACCTGCGCGATCGGTGTGACGCCCGGCTCGTGGCCGCCTACGCCGACCACGCGGCGGCCCTCGCCGGCCGGTCGGGGCCGGCGCTGCTCGAGGTCGCCGACGAGTTTGCGCAGATCGGCACGCTCCGCTATGCCACTGAGGCGGCAGCCCAGGCCGCGAACGCGTTTCTTGAGACCGGTCGGCAGGATTCTGCGCGTCGCGCCGCGGCGCGCAGCCGCGAGTTGTTCGCCGAGGGACAGGGCGGAACGCCACCGCCGATCGACGGTCTCGACGGTCCCGCGACCGAGCTCACCGCCCGCGAGCGCCAGCTCGTCGAGCTCGCCAGGCAGGGCCTGTCGAACGCTGAGATCGCAGAGCGCCTGGTGCTATCAATACGGACGGTCGAGTCGCATCTGTACCGCGCGATGCAGAAGCTCGGCGTCAGCGACCGCCACGAGCTGTAAGCGACGGCTCCCGTGGCCCATCGCAGCGGGGCCACGGCAGCGTTCATCGGGTAGGGCTACGGGTGCCGGCGGTCAGTGAGCTGGGCCGTGATGGCGTGCGCGGCGATGCTCCCGATGGCGTCGGATCTGCCGATGCGATGTCGTAGTGCCTGTGGTCGTCGCAGAGACGGGGTCGAGCAGCTCGGCATCGTGGTCGCGACGGCCAGCTGTTGCCTGGCCGCCAGTTCGCCAAGTGCCGTGGCGCTGTCCCGCAGCAGCGCGAACGGGTCATCGGATCGGACGGCTTCCGGGGGGACGCCCGCGACCACGCCCAACCAGTGGCCAGCCCCGCCGCAGTCAAGCCGCGGTGGTGATGAACGTCGCTCAGGCACGCCGCATTCCACGTAGCGCCGGGGTGTTGCGCTGGCTTAATTTAAGGCACGCTGGCCCCCCGCGAGAGCGGGGGGCCAGCGATGAGACAAACCCGCCGAGCGTCGACCGTGGAACGGTCAACCTCCGGTAACGATCTTGCAGAAGTCGTCGCTGGAGCCTCCGCCCGGTCCGCCGGCGCTGTCATGGTAGTGGGTGACCTCGACGGTCTTGGTGTTTGCGTCCTGGTAGGCCTCAACCGCGAACTGCAGCGGGTTGAACAGCGGCGCCGTCTGAATGTCGCCGTCCTGCGGGGGGCCGAACAGCCCGTTGAGCACGGTCTGTCCCGGCACCTGAGCGTCGCCGCCGGAGGTGAGAACGCTCTGGTCCTCGCCGGCGAACACCCATTGCTCCTGCTGTCCTGGGATCACGGACGCGGTGAAGCTGCCCTGATCGGCTGCGTTGGTGAACGGCTGCCAGGTGTTCAGCTGGCTGGTGTAGGGGCCGGTGATCCACTGCGCGCACGTGTACGCGGTCGCGCTCTGCTGGCCGGCGGTTCCGGCTGCGAGCCGGTAGAGCGAGTAGTTGAGCGGGAACAGCTTCTCGTAGGCCGTCTGGCGGGCCGAGACCAGCAATTGGTCGGTCGCCGCGATCGCCTGCTGGTTTGTCCAGCTCCAGTCCGCGGCGGCGTTCTGAGTGTCTGCGGCGTTCTGGGCGGCGTCCTGGAGCTTGGTCCAGTCGCTGACGAGGATGTCACCGATGTTGCCCAGGCCCTGGATGCTGGTCGTGTACTGCTGCTCGAGCGTCGCCGCGAGACCCGTGCCGGTGGTCGTGACCTGCTCTGAGGGGAGGTTGGCCCCCGAGCTGGAGTTCGTCATCCCGTCCGCGATTCCGAGTCCGGCTGCAAACACGTTCAGCGGCCCGGAGATCTCATCGAGCCCGGGAAGCGAGCTCGCCAGCCACAGCATGTCGCTGGTCAGCCCGAGTCCATCGACGGTCGTCTCCTGGCTGCCGGAATCGACATCGGTGGCGACCGTATTGGTGATCGACGCGATCTGGGTGGCGTTGCCCTGCGAATCGAGCAGCGGCGTCTGCAGGCTCGAGATCAGCGAGTCCACGAGCGCCACGTCGTTCCACTCGGTCTGCAGCTGCGTGATCACGGCGTCGAAGTCGGACTGGGTGAACGGCCCGCAGTTCGAGTCGCCCGTCAGGGTCTGGTAGTAGCTGGCCTCGCCGATGTAGGCGGCCCAGCCCGACCACTCGTTGGCGAGGTTGAGGTTTGTGTAGTTGGACTCGATCGGGAGCTTCAGCGGACCGACCGGAAGGTGATGATCCACGCAGGCGAGCACGTTCTGATCGCCGGGCGTGTTTCGGTCCGGCCACGCGCTCGGCGGCAGCGAGATGATGCCCGAGAGCGTCCCGGCCAGCGGCCTGTTCGGGTCCTGGAGGTTGGTCGGATAGGACTCCTCCGGGTAGAACTGGTTGGAGTTGTTGTAGGCCAACAGCCCGGTCAAGCGCCCGCTCGCGGCGTTGGTGGGGCTCGCAACCTGCGTGTAGGGGTTCGGGTAGCCGGGCGTGCCCGACGGCCCGACCTGCGCGTACTCGGAGTCGCTTGAGCCGTTGAGCGCCTCGAAGTAGAACCGGCTGCCGCCGATCTGCTGCAGCTGCTGGGCGACCTGATCGAAGACGATCGCGCCGGCGCTGCCTCCGTCCTGCGGCGGTCCGACCTTGCCGATCGTGCGGATGATCACGGTCACGGCCGGGTCGTTGGTCCACGCACCCAGCTCCATCGACAGCTGCTGCAGGCCGTTGTAATCGTCGGTGTAGGTCTCCTGGTCGCGGAGCATCAGGCTCCCGGAATCCAGGACCAGCACGTAGAACCCGGCGCCGCCGTTGAGATCCTGCGAGGTGTAGGTCGTCTTGGGGTCGATGCTCCCCGCCTCGTCGCTGCCCACGGTCACGACCGCCGGGTCGGCGTTCGGGTCACCCGTATCGAACGGCACCCGCGCGTCGTCGACGAACGTGTAGTTCCGCTCGGGGCTCAGGTCCTGGCGGAAGTAGCCGGTCAGCTCGGTGCCTGTCACGGAGGTGTTCACCGCGCACGCGCTCTCGCGGCCCTGCCCGGCGGGAAGGCCCCGAACACCGACCGCGGAGAACGAGCTGCACGAACGACTCTGCGTCCCGGCCCACACTCCGACCGCGTCGCCGGTCGCAGCGACCATGGGGAGAGACGGTGCACCGATCCTCGCAAGCGCCAGGTTGACGTACGTCCACGCCGAGCTGGCGTTCATCTCATTCGAGTTGGCGGCCGAATTGTTCTCCACATCGGGCCGTGTGATCACGACGAGGTCGGTGCTGGGCAGATTGGCCACGGTGGTGTACAGATTCCCTGCACCAATCGTGTCGTTGCTGAAGGACTCGTTGTCGACCTCCGCGAGCGTAGAGCGATCGAGCACCAGCAGCTGAAGAGCGTCGGTCTGGTCAGGCGCCGCATAGAACTGCGCCCCCGCGGTCGTCTGGTCACCGACCTGCACCCCCCACTGACCGTTGTTCCACGCAATCGTGTCGACCGGCACGCCGACCGGCCCACCCGAAACAGCCGCGTCCACCATGACCTCCTGAGTCAAACAGCGGCTCGAGCACAAAGACGTCGAATGCCCGGCTGACCCGATCGGCACCTCCCCGGTGACGACCTTGAGCATGTAGCGTCCCGGGAGATCCGGGCGCAAGCGCGGATCGGCGCTCGATCGATCGGTCAGCTCAGCCCGCGACCCGTGCGGGGCGCTCACGATCGACCACTCGTAGGCAAGCCGATCGCCCCGAGCCGCAGTCAGCACGCTCTTCGCGCTGACCGGCACGGCGGAGCCGACCTGCGCCCGCGGCGCGTGCCAGCCCCCGACCAGCGGCACCGACGCCGGCGGGCCCAGCGGGACCGGCGCCGCAGAGGCGCCCGCGGCGCCCGCGGCCAGCGCAGCCAGCGACAAACCGGCGGCGAGCGACGTTCTCCGGGCCCACCGGCGCCCGCCGCGCCGGCGGGACAAGGGTTCGATAGAGACATTGATCGGCATGTCAGTTCCTCCGAAAGCGGATTGGTCCTCAAGCACCGATACGGGCTGCTCGCGTGTGGTCATGGCAGGCACTGTGCGCCCGGCCCGAGCGCGCGTCGTCAGTAGCGCGCTACTGCATCTCGCGCCCTGCGTACTGAGCAGCCGACGTGCGACACTCGACTGGATGGACGGGTATCTCGAACGCCGGCGCGATCCCCGATGAAGCCCCGCACCGAGATCTGGCTGCACGGGTTCGCGTTCCCAGGCCGGGTTGTGGAGCTCGCGCGCCGGGCAGAGACCTGGGGCTTCAGCGGTCTGCTGACCGCCGACAGCCAGAACCTGACCGCCGACGTCTGGGTTGAGCTCGCGCTCGCCGGCGCGGCGACATCTCGGCTGCGACTCGGACCCGGCGTGACCAACCCGATCACACGCCACGTCGCGGTGACCGCCTCAGCCGCCGCAATCCTCCAAGCAGAAACCAGCGGGCGTGCGATCCTCGGCTTCGCCCAGGGCGACTCGGCCGTCATCCAGGTCGGCGGGCGGCGGCCGACCGTCGCAGAATTCGAGCAGGCGCTCGAGGCGCTCCAAGGGCTCTTACGCGGCGAAGACGTGACGCTGGACAACGGAACCACCAGCGCGATCCGCTGGCTGCGTGATAGCGACCTACCGAAGGTGCCCGTGCACGTCGCCGCGACCGGCCCCCGCACGATCAGGGCCGCCGCACGACACGCCGAGGGCGTCGACCTGACGGTCGGGGCCGAGCTCCAGCGACTGTCCCACGGCGTCGCGACGGCGCGACGAACCGTACGATCGCCGCTCACGATCGGCGCGTATCTCAACGTCGCGGTGGACGACAATCGCGACCGCGCCCGTGAGCTCGTCCGCGGCAGCGTGGCGACATTCGCGCGATTCTCCGCCCCGGCGGGACCGCAGGCCAGCCTGTCGAAGCTCACACAAGAGGGAGTGGCGCACGCGACCGCCGGCTATCAGCACGGCCGGCACGGCGAGGCTCGGGCCACGGTCGCACGGGAACTCGGCGACGAGTTCATCGATCGCTTTGGGATCTGTGGGCCGCCCGACGAGGTCCGCGACCGCCTAAGCGCAATCGCTGCCTGCGGCATCGACCGGCTGATCATCGTGCCGGGATCGCTCGATTCAGACCCCGAAACGGTGCTCCGCTTCACCGAGCGCTTCGCCGACACCGTGCTCCCGAAGCTGACGGCGTAGGGTCACGACGCAGCCGCGTGGTCCCGCGCCGGCGGTTGCCACACTGCTCGCGGACCCGAACGCGCGGCTGATCACCGCGGTGGCCGCTCACGCCGCAGTGGTCCATGGCGACGGAACCGTGCTCCCCGACACCGCCGAGCGGATCGCTTCGCAGGCCCACGCCCGTCTCCGTAGCGGCAGCGAGGTCAGTGGTGGGCGCCGCGCAATGCAGTACTCCGATACTGATGGCAGCGCCCCGGCGTCGCTGGGATCTTCCGGGCACCGAAACGCGTCTGCCGCTCAGCCCGAGCTCCGCAGCTCACGTCAAATGAGCTGCGGAACCCGGGCTCAGGCGCCCACCTCTGAAACGAACGGAGATCCCAATGTTCCCCCACTACTCACGTTTCTCATCCTTCAAGCTCCTCGGCGTCGGCGCGATCGCCGCGACCGCCCTCGCTGCCGCGCCGACCGCGCTCGCCACGACGTCCGGCGGAGTGCCCGCACCGACGGCCGCCGCGCACGTCACGATGAGCTCGCCGTTCACGATCGGTCTCAGCTCGAGGACCGTCAAGCCGGGCGCGAAGCTGACCATCTCCGGGCTGGCGTACGCGAGGGCTGGCGTGAACCTCACGATCCTCTCCGACGCGATCGCATCCAGCCAAGCCGTCAACGGCGTGCCGGCCGTCCAGACCCCCGCGCTCGTCGAGGGCATCTACCAGACGACAGTCCGGGTCCCGCCGGCCACCGAGCCCGGCGTCTATTCCGTGCGGCTGCGCTTCGGCAACCGCCAAGTCGCCTCGATCAACAACCTACGTGTAGTCGCGCCCGGGTCCCAGACGGGCGGGTCAACCGGACTCAATCAGTGTGCCGGCATCGGCTTCACCGTCCTGCACAACGACCGCGCCGGCAGCGCGTACCTGCCGGGCGGCGGGTACACCGTCTCCAGCCGCAACATGGACTGTGGAACCGCATCAGCCGACCTCACGAGCTTCCTCGCCGCGGCCGGGAAGCCGATCGCCGGGTGGACCACCACATCGCCGGCCGCCGGCCGCGCGACCTTCACCCAGCGCAACAGCGGGCTCACCTTCACCGCCACCAAGTCGCGCTGACCCACCCCCCCGTGCCCGGCAGAGCCGCCCAGCGCGGCTCTGCCGGGCGCTTTCAAGGACCGTTACGAGGTCAGCCTCGTCCCGGCCGCGCTGCCAGAGACCAGCCCGACCTACACCGGCGGTGCCACCACGGTGATCGACGGGGACCACGCGCCGTCGAACCCAACCAGGCGGACTAAGGCGCATGGCAACCAAAGAAGGCTGGTCCAGGCCGGCTGGACCCCGGCAGACGGCATGCCGGCGCGACGTCACACGAACGATCACGCAGTCGGCGCCGGAACCTTCGCACCGGCCCCCGCCCAACGAGTCACACCAACGGGAACGATCGATCGCCGGACCGGACGAACGCTCCGTCGTAACATGCCGATCACCCGTGATCAAGCTGCGGACATAGCCGGCGGGGCGGTGACTTCGGAGCGACCAAGGCAACCCTGCACCGGCGCCCGGCCGTTCTTGCAGGGCTGGGTGCCGGCCCTCCAATCGGCGATCAGCAAGACGAGGCGTAGTGGTGTCACACGAGTTTGGCCGCGCAGGCCGGAGGCAGGCTTCGTCGCTCGTTCCGATCCACCCGGCTGCACCCAGCCCTCAAAACAGCGTCGGCGCCTCCTCGCTAGCGCAAGCGCACGCTGGCATGGTCGCTCTATCGCAGCATCCAGACGGGCGCAATCAATCGCACATCACGGCCTATGCCGGCGCACCTGGTGCGACTGAGGCGAGCGCGCTCTACGGCACGCCCGACCGAATCGCTGCCGAACTCGAAGCGTTGCGCGCGGTCGGCGTCCAGCACGTCCTGCTCCACGGTGGAGAGTCCACCGGGCAGAGCGTCCGACGGTTCTCCACCGAGATCATGCCAGCGTTCACTCGCCCTCATTGAACGGTCAAATGACCCCGACAACGACCGTGGGAGGACGACAGCCAGGAGAGACGATCGCTCTGACAGGTAGCGCAGCGGCCGGAGCGCACCGCCGAACAGTCGTGCAGCGGACGAAAACTGAGCAGTCAGGCTCACCGTTGCTCTCTGGCGAGGAGGAGACTCGCGCCCCTACTGGTGTTGCCGAATTTGGGCGGAAGGGGCCACCGCGTTGGCGTGACTCGTGTAGGCGTGAAGCAGCCAGCTCGGTGCTGGTCACGATGATCGTGAGCGCGCTCGCCGGCGCCTCTGTTCCGAGCGCCCCGACATCGGCACAGCGGCTGGTCGCGCTTATGCTTTGGCGTCGCCAAGGTGTCCCCGCGGGACGCATGCATTGCGACGGTTGCGAGAGCGGCTGACCGCTTGCTGGGGGAGCGCGCTCGACGCAGTCTTGCAACCGGCCAGCATCATCGACTGTCCTGCTGCAGCCGCGTG
>Ga0181518_10005273_pt1 | contig 11251 bp, 12 predicted proteins | sample PEATcosm2014_Bin_28_FD_119751 | JGI IMG/M metagenome (GOLD analysis project Ga0181518, IMG submission 119751) | Peatland microbial communities from MTU Mesocosm Facility, Houghton, MI, USA - PEATcosm2014_Bin01_60_metaG | ecosystem: Environmental > Terrestrial > Soil > Wetlands > Peat | place... | reverse complement strand
CTGACTCCTTTGAACAACGTGCGGGCTCCCCCGTGAGCGGGCTGATGGTTTGACGCAACAGAATCGGACCCGCTCTGCGGGCCACAGTCCGTTTGTGCCGACGGAGGCTCACCATCGTCAGCGGAACCTGCCACATCCGGCCGTTGGCAATGCAAAACGCCTGTTTGATTGAACTACTTTGAAGCCCCTCCCGCTCCGCGCCCCAAGCGCCGCCTGCCGGCTCCTTCCCTTCCCCCACTGTCTGAATTGCAGAAAATGCCAAAAAGTGCTTGCCTTTTGCTTGAAACACTTTATGCTTCCTCTGACTAAACGCCCTTTCCATAAAGCGGAAAGAGGTGAACACTGTGAACCATGAACCATTCTGATTTGTAGGAACCTTTATCATAGCCGGGAAGCATTTTCAATGATGGATTTGAATCCAAACGATCAGTTAAGTAGAATTCCAAGCGCTGAAGCAAAGGATCAAGAGGATGATCGCATTGCCCGATGGGGGCGTTCACAACACGAAGGATACCGCAAGTTCAAGCATGGCTTTATCCAACCGGCACCGCTGCTCTTCACGCAGGATCATCATCCCCTTTGGCTGGGTGACATTTACCGCGGACGTTCCGTATTCTTGATAGCCGGAGGTCCCTCCTTCGGGGATTTAAATCACGCCCTGCTGCATCAACCGGGGATTCTGACGATGGGATTGAACAACTCGGCAAAAACCTTTAGACCCAACTTGTGGGCCTGCGTTGATCCCCCGGAACATTTTATCCGCTCGATCTGGCTGGACACCACAATTCAAAAGTTCGTTCCCATTTGTCATGCAAGCAAGTTCATTTTTAACAGCGATCAATGGCGGTTTATGGATATTCGCGTCGGAGACTGTCCCAATGTCGTGTATTTTAAGCGCAACGAACATTTCAGAGCCAAGCAATACTTATGGGAGGACTGCATAAATTGGGGCAATCATAAACAATATGGCGGCGGCCGATCCGTCATGCTGGCAGCCGTTCGGATCCTGTTCATTTTGGGAATTCGACAGGTATATTTGCTCGGGGTCGATTTCAAAATGTCCGCGACTGATAAGTATCATTTTGAGCAGGACCGCCACAGAGGATCGATTTCCAGTAATAGATCAACTTATGGAAAATTGAATAACTGGTTTGCGGAGTTGCGTCCCCATTTTGAGCAAGAGAACTTTAACGTGTATAACTGTAATCCGGACAGCGGTCTGAGAGCTTTCGATTATCTGCCATTCCCGACTGCAATCCAGAACGCCTTGGTGGAATTTGACTGTGTGGATGTGAAAGCCGAGCGGACTCGTGGGCTCTATGATGTCAAACATGATGACAAGTTGAAAGGCATTGGCAAATGAATACTGCTGTCTTATACTATAACAGAGGGACTAAGTGTTATATTCGCCTATTGACGTCTATTTTTTCTTTGCGAAAGCACTATTCCGGCGAAGTTACGGTCATGCAGGAAGGGTTGCTCGATGAAGGCGTGGCGCGCTTAATAGGGAACTTGGACGCGAAAGTGCAACAAATCCCCGAAATTGACGTTCCCGGGCTGTTCAGGAAAGCTTCCCTCTGGCGGGAATTGACTTGCGACTACGCGATGTTCCTGGATTCAGACACGATCATCCGTGGACCGGTTGACGAGTTTTTGGAGTGGACCATGAAATGGGGATTTACATGCACTTGGTTTAGTGGTTGGCTTACTTCACGCCCTCGCGTCAAATCAAGAATTCAGCAGTGGAATCGAGTTGATTCATCTCTTATTCCGCCAGCGTTGGCATATGGCAAAGCCATTAACAGCGGCGTGCAAGGTTGGTCCAAGCAGGCGACGATTCTCCCGGAGTATGAAAGGTTAACCCAATTGGGAATATCGGCAGGATGCAACCGGTTGGTTGTCGATGAGATCGCCCTCCAATTGCTGCTGCCCACGCACACACATTATCTGGCGGATCATGTCTGGAATACGTCTGGAGTCTTTGGCAACGTAGAGCACGCCCGAATCGTGCATTATCATGGGCGAAAACATTGTCATCCCGGAAACCCGCGCACCGATCTGTGGACGCAATGCTATTTCGAGTTATTAAACTCCTTTCCTGGCCACAAGTCGGATTTGCAAAATCCCTGGGGTGACCGGCGATTTGGTACCTTTCTTTCAAATCAGGTTAAACTTGATCGCTCCGAGCCCCCCAATCGGACAGACAGCCAAGCCGTCCCTAGGGATCTACCTCTGCACTGTTCAAGCCGTGAAGAAGGACCTCCGACAATTCCAGTTGATTGCATCATGAGCGACGTCATCAATCCTGCTGCACCGAACCCAGGGGACAAGACGGCTCCGGACTGTTGTGGGGTTGACGGGATCGGGATCTCTAAACGCGACTCTGACCAGGAGGTTCCTTTGGAGGTGGTCATCATTGCCTCAGGTGTGGACTACCAAGAGGCCGCCTCATGGGCGGCTCCGACTTATGTCAAGTTTTTGGGGCGCAATGGCAGGGTTTTCGTTTCCCTTCCAGAAGGTGAGTCACCGATTGATTCTCTCAAAATCCACTCCGATCAATACGGATTCTCGATTACAACTTTCCCGTTCCGACTGATCAGTGAAAAGAAGTACACCAGCCAGCTGAAATGCCAGGGCTTGTTCTTCGCAACCTCAACGGTAGTCACTGGGACACTGCTTCTTTTCGCAGACGCCGACACATGCTGCCTCAAACGCTTGTTCTTTCCCCCCGATGTAACCCTAGATGTATTAGGCGGTAACATCGGAATGGTGAAAAGCAGGCGCAGTTTCCACACCAAGAATGAGGACAAACCGTGGCGCCTGGGTCCAGGGGAGCGGACGACTTACGTCAATTCGGGTGTCATTTTGGCTGCCAGTTCTTCCATCGGCTTGTTTAAGAAGTTTCTTGAACATTCCGAGCGCCGCGAGTTTCTGTGGGGTTCCCTTAATGACCAAAAGGTTATTAATTATGTGCTAGGCAAATATTTTAGAAAAAGTCTTTTACTGTTGAATTCTGTATATAATACAGAAGGATGCAGAATTACGGGCGAGACAATTATAGGACATTACCTGGGCGGTGCCGGTCGCTTGGGAAAACAAAAGAGGAAGCTGGAGCATCAAAGAATGTGCGAATTGACTCTCCAAAACCGCGCAGAAGGGCTCGTTTCACGATGCATCTAACTGACAATTTACCACAACCTCCGTTCTCTGTATTATGCTATCCACGGAAGATCTAACACACAGCCAGCACGGGCTGCGAAGCGTGAGTTCCGAATTCAAAGTTTCTTTATGCATAACATGCAAAGGAAGACTGCATCAAATCAAAGAGACTTTGCCGATCAATATCGAGGCAAACCGCAGTTTTGCAGGAATCGAGTTTGTATTACTGGACTATTCTTCACCCGATGGCTTGAGCGAATGGGTTAAAACCGCCATTCCGAATGAGATCACCTCAGGCCGAGTGGCATATTACAAGATCGACAATCAGAAGCACTTTAGGCATGCTCACGCAAAAAATGTTGCACATCGACTGGCGTGCGCACCCATTGTATGCAATTTGGATGCGGACAATTTTTCAGGAGTAGGGTTTGCTGAGTTCCTCCATAACACTTTTACCCATAGTTCGGGGGTCTTTCTCCATAGTCATGGGGTACCTGGAGCGTATGGTAGATTAGCGTTCATGAAGGCCGACTTTGAATTGTTAGGCGGCTATGATGAGGATCTCCGTTACGGCTGGGGGTATGAAGACAATGACCTCAAACTTCGGGCAAAAGCTTTTGGCCTTCATCCCATAGTTCTTCGCCCGTCGTCACAATTTTTGTGCTTTTTGGAGCATAGTGACGTTGAGCGCACCGCCTTTGCGCCGTTGAGGCAGAAGATGCGTTCTAGGAGATTGAACCAACGGATCAGCAAACTCCACCTCTTTAATGGCGTGTTAACTGCAAATCTTGGACGCAAATGGGGATCGGCCGTAGTTCGGAAGAACTTCGGTGAGATTATTGAACTCTGAGAGCATATGGGCATGTCAACAACCAAACACATGATTTATACCGAAAGAGGCTTTGATGCAGGACGTGTAGACAACATCCTTCTCCACAGACTGTGCCACGACCTAAGAACTCATGGACAGCATGCATATGTCATCAGCTTTCAGACTTCTAAACATGACGACATAGGTGTTTGCGCATCAGGCAGATTTTGCGCCATGGCGAGATCATCCATGTGCGCGATTACTTATGACGCTGTGTTCAAAACCCCTGGGCTTACGAGGTCGTGTAGCTGCTCCATGGTTAGAAAGGGCATCGTAGACATCTCGCCGCATTCAGACGCAACTCGGAATGGTCTTTTGCCACGCTGACGATCAACCCTGATAAAAATGTTCTGTGAAAGTACCGCGAACAATAGCATTCGGTCCAAAAGTCGATATACCATCGTGGGAGTGGGTTGGTTTCGATATTGCCCGCGAATTGTCAAAATACTTCACCATAATTCTCTTTGAGCCTGACAGCGGACCGATACCGCAATCGGATTTGGTTGTCTTCATTAAGCATAAGCCACATAGCGAAATATGGCTAAATGCAAAGCATCGCGGTATAAAAATGATTTACTGCCCAGTTGATAATTACAAGAACTCGAGGGACATACACAGGAGCAGGATGTTCTTAAGGCAATGCGAAGCCATTCTTGTTCATTGCGAACGACTCTTGCCAGCTTTTAAGTCTTACTGTAGAAGAGTTGAATTTGTTGAGCATCATAATCGTTTCGGATTGCGCCAGATGACAGATTACAAACAAGACGGATATGTTGTCTGGGTGGGATTTTATCATAACTTAGGACCCACGATTCAATGGTTACAGGTTCATCCATTAGGAATGGAAATAAGATTTGTTACTAACTTTAAGACCCAAGCGCAGCGCATTCTGCCCATTAATGACGAATATAAGTTGCTTGAATGGTCACCACAGGCTCAATATGACCAGATGAGTGGAGCGAAGGCGGCATTCGACATTAAGGGGCTAAGTTTTAACCAGATCAACAAACCACCTGTTAAAGCTCAACAGTTCATTTCGTCAGGTATTCCATTTGCGACTAATGGGGAAAGCTATTCCGCTGAGTATTTTGATGCTAGAGGTTTGCAAATCCCAACGCCAAACGATAAACACCGCTGGCTATCACGAGAGTACTGGGGGCAAACCCAAACGGTAGGCAGTGAATTGAGGAAACGACTTACTCTCGAAAATGTCGGGTTGCATTATCAGAGAATCGTCAATGAAATACTACACATAGCGTGAACTTCGGTAGAGTGGGCGAAATGGAAGGAGGCGGGTGGCCGTTCGAATGATCCGCTTCTTCAAATCGAGCGGGGCCTTGGGGTCATCCCACAACACTCGCAGATTGGAGCCCAGAGATAATATCTCGCCCTCGATGACCTCCAGCCAGGTGCGCGAACTTCTGCCTCATCGGTGGAAGGCTGCCCAAACCACCCGGACGAAGACTCGGTAGCCGATCTCGCGGGCGGTCGGGATTGCCTGGCTGCTCCCCCTGTATCTTGCTTGACCCTTACGATCGATCCAACCATCTGATGCTCAGGGATGGCGTGACCGGACGCTTCTTTGGTAAACGTTAAGAGTGATGCCGTCGGGACGAGGCGCGATTGACTGAAGCTCCAGTGTAATGGCAGTCCTTACGCCGGTCTGGCTGAGCTGGGCTTCCAGCGGCTGGGCAGCACGTCCTTGACCTCGTGGCTTTTCATGGAAGGCAAGCGACTCAGGACATTGGTGAGATATTCCTGCGGATTGATGCCGCGGCGGCGGCAACTCTGAATGATGGTATAGATGACCGCACTGCGCCAACCGGCGTCCGGGTGGCCGATGAACAACCATCGCCGCCGGCTTACCGCGGAAGGGCGTACGTCATTTTCCACGATGTTATTGTCGACCTCAAACCGACCGTCGCGTAGGTAGCCGACCGTCGCGGTGTATTCGTTAAGGAAGTAGTTGACTGCCTTGCCCAAGCTGCTCTGGGGCAGCACGCGCGGATTGGCTCGCAGTTCCAGGGCGCGACGCTTCATGGCGCGCCATAAGGCCGGCGCTTTTTGCCGGCGCACCGTTTTGCGCTCCGGGTGACTCAGGTCCCGAGTCTCATCCTCAATGAGGTAGAGTTGCCGGATTTGCCCGATAAACCAGATGGCCTCGGCACACGACTCCTCCGCGGCTTTGTACCACCGTCTGCGAATATGGGCCAGGCAACCCAGGCGCTTGAGCACGGCGGGTCGTTGCTTGCGCAATGAATCGTAGACGGCATAGGCATCGGTTTGAATGGTGCCCTGAAAATCAGCCAGGCGTTTCTCCGGCCCTTCCCGGCCCCGGCCCCCGCAGAACTCCAGGAACACATCGCCCTGGGGGTTGGAATAGAACCACAAGTAACCTGTAGCCGCTTTGCCTTTGACCTCCGGATCAAGCACCTTGACCGGTGTTTCATCCACTTGCAGGTAACCCGTGGCCCGCAGTTCCTCCCAAATCCCGTGGTAAATAGCCAGCAGGAGAAAGGCGATCTTCTCCACCCATTGCACCATCTGCTGGCGGGGAATGACGGCGCCGTGGCGCTCGCGAAAAATCCGCTCCAGCGTGTAATAGGCGATGTGGTCGTCAAACCGGCTGAGCAGAAGATACACCGCCAAACCCAATCCCAGTTTGCTCTGCGGCACCAACCGGGGCGGCAAAGGGGCGATGGTGATTCCCTCCGGCCCGCAGGGGCAGTCATGGGCATACTTGGGTCGCACCGTTTCTTTACAGATCAGCTTGGCGGGAAGGTATTCGTATTCGGTGGTGGTTTCCTGGCCGATCCTCCGCCCCTCCTGATGGCAGTGACCGCAAACCTTGTCCTCCGGTTCCAGGACGACTTGCTGGACTTCCAATTGGACCGGGAGAGGATGACGGACCCGGCGACGCGCCTCCCGCTGCAACTTCTCTTTGTCTTTGAGTGGCCGTTCCGGTTCCAGCACTTCCTGGCTTAACGGGGCCGGTCGTTGCGCCTGCTCGCACAGATCTCCGGTTAATTGCCGCAGTTGCTCTTCCTGCTCCGGAGTTAACTTGTCGGCCTTGGGGCCAAAGAGTTGACGTTTGAGTTCGGCGATATAGGTGCGCGCCTCGGCCAGCAACTGCTCCTGTCGTGCCAACTCCTGCTGGCGTTGCGCCAACTCTTGATGGGTCGCCGCCAGCAACTGCTCCTTTTGGTTTAGCTGCTCCTGCAGTTGGCCGATGTATTCCAGGAGTCCAGCCGGATTGCCGGCAAACTCCCGTTGCAACTCCTCCCGGCTCTTCATGCTGGCAGCACCTCCCGGAAGTCGCGCCGCAGCGGATAGAGATAAATGTCTTTGACGGGGACTTGAATACAGGTGTGCCGATCCTGCCGCGTGCGCCCGGTTGTCGCCCCCACCGCCAGCCAATTGGCCGCACGATAAGCCGTCCCTCGAAAACGCTCCCGTTCCACGAAGGTCTCCAGCAGCACCAGGCCATGTCCATACTTGACTTGCCAGTCGCGGGCAATCCGGCGGCTGATTTGGCCCAAGATCCAACTGGCCAAATGAGGCACCTTCACCCAAGGCAGAATGAGAAAACGGGTGTTGTTGGCGACCAAACTCAGGCGCCGTTGCCGCTGGGAGGCTGGCCAGCCGATAAACTGATCTCGCCCCTGACACTTCCAAGCCGCCGCCCCAAAGACCAAACAGGCCAAGGGGCGCCCCTGGCCGTCCCGCACGACATATTGCAGGTTCTCGCCCACCGCGCCGCCAAAACCCAAATAATGAAACTGGACCAGCGTCGCCTTAACCCACGCCCGTTCGGCAGCTTGGGTGCTCACCTCGCCGAGGTTTAACCCTCCTAACTGAGCCAAACCGCACTCGATCGGACTTTGGTCCCAAACCGGGTTCTCCCTCGTCGCAGAACACCGCATCCGATTGGTCGGAATTTGGCGCCGCAGCGGCAGGGCAATGAGCCCACGCTGGTGCAACTTGAGCAGCAGCGTGCGCGCCGCCATGTCCTTCAACTGCCCCGCGCCGTTGCGCCAGTCCCAGTGGGTCGCCAACGCTTGCGACAAACGCCGCCGACTCCGGCCCGGATTTCGCTCCATCCACTGACGGAGCCAGACCAGGTCCAGTTCCCCCACCGCCCGGCCTTGCACCACCAAACTTTCGCTCATGGCCGGGACAGTAGAGGAGGAAGAATCTGGAGTCCAGTCCAAAAGGAAAAAAAGTTCACACCCGGTGCCACGGACGCCGGGCAGCGCTCTCGATCCCGTGGATCAGCAGCGTCAATTCCTCCGGACGCAGACACCGGCTCTTGCCTTCCCCAGTGGGCCGGGCGTAGGTCCCAATTTCTAACCGTTTATTGAGCAGCCAGAGGCCCGATCCGTCATGCGTCAATATTTTCAGCCGATTGCGCCGTTTGTTTAGGAAGACGAACCAATGCCCGGAAGTAGGTTCCTCCCCCAATATGTTTTGCACCCACCCATACAGGCCATTGAAACCCAGACGCATGTCCAGAGGTTCCAACGCCACAAAAATCCGGGTGGCCGGTGATAGACTCAGCATGGCTGGCGCAAAGCTTCCAGGACCGAGTTAATCCAAACCGGCATTGCCGTCGCGCTGAACCGCGCCACCGCTCCCGTCGGCAAACTGATCTCCACCGCCCAGTTCGGCACCGTCGGCCCAGCAGCCAGTTTGAGTTCCTGAAAGACCGGAGTGACCGCGACAGCCGGGCGCGGCTGCGCGTAGCGCCGGTCATAAACCCAGTAGTGCAACCGGTTCCGCGATAAACCGTGCTGCTCGGCAAAAGAACCCAAGGCCAGACCGCTGGCACGGTAGCGCTGGATCCAACCAGAAATTTCCTTGGGCGTGTAGGCTCGGTGAGCGACAGTATCGTTCTTCATTGCCGCATTCTACCCGAGCCCCAGCCCGTCTGCATAGAAGGCAGCCCCCATACCGCTTACCTTCTTTGCTTGGCGCCTCCTTATGGACTGCGCAGTTGCGAACTTGTTTACCTTCCGGCCAAACTGATCTGCAAAGAAACGGGGCGACCCAAGTATGCCCATGACTGTTCGTACGGGACCAAGAGTATAACGATTGCCGCCTTGCCGCCCCGGCTGGTGCCGCAGAGCAAACTGGGATTGGGTTTGGCGGTATATATCCTGCTGAGTCGTTTTGACTACCATATCGCCTATACACGCTGGAACGGATTTTTCGCGAGCGGCACGGGGCCGTCATTCCCCGCCAGCAGATAGTGCAATGGGTGGAGAAGATCGCCTTTCTTCTGCTGGCCATTTACCACGGGATTTGGGAGGAACTCCTGGCCACCGGCTACCTGCAAGTGGATGAAACGCCGGTCAAGGTGCTCGATCCGGAGGTCAAATGGTCAAAGGCAAAGCGGCCACCGGCTACGATTTGTCAAACAAAACGTCCATCCCGGCTATCTGAGCTGGGAGGATTACAAGCGATTCAAGCTCGGCTCCTGGCCAATCAGCAGGCTCATGGCGGCGGCGAACGCACGACCGGAGGAGCCGTGCGCGAAGGGCCGGCGTTGTTGCAGGGTTTGGTTCTCTGCGGCAAGTGCGGCCGGCCGATGACTCCCCGCTATCACCAGCGCGGAGGGCGGCTGACCCCGGATTACGTTTGCGCCAAAGCCGCCGTCGAGGAGGCCCAGCCGGTGTTTCAATCTATTCCCGGCCGCAACCTGGATGAGGCGGTGGGCCGCTTATTGGCGGAGTGTGTGACCCCTCTGGCGTTGGAAGTGGCCCTGAAAGTGCAGGAGGAGTTGCAAGCGCGGTTGAAAGAGGCGGACCGGCTCCGGCAACAGCATGTGCAGCGCCACCGCAGAACCCCGCCCCAGAGGCGGCTTCAGGCGTTGAGCACCTTCTCCAACTTGGCCAATTCCTTCATCGCCCCCTCCACGTTCTTTTCCTCCAGCGCGGCGCGGAGGCTGGCTAAGAGTTCGTTGACCCTCTCTTTTTGATCTGATGTCTTCAGGTTTCGACGTTTCCGCTTTCTCTTCGGGAGATCGAGTGCTTCTTCCACGATTCTGGAAGTGACCTTTCCTGCGCCCGCCGCGTCGAGGATGGTCTGCCATTTCTTGGGGAATTCATCGGGTTCCAGTTTCAGGAATGGGCGGATCTGAAATTCGTTGGCCGGTTTGGGAAGGTCTTGCGGGAGCAGTTGGATCCGCTCCGCGCTCCCGATCAACTTGTTTGCGTAGCTGCGACCGAATCCCCAACGTTCCTGGCAGTACACGTTGAAATTGCGGTGTGTCTCGCGGAATAGCCCATTAATCTTGATTTCCATGAGGGCGCTCCCAACCTCAAAAAAATCCCCCAACTTGGCATCAATCATTTTTTCCAACTTGGCGAGGCGCTGCTTTTCATCGGCAGTGAGGGGAGTGGCAAGTTCAACGGCGGCCGATTTTGACTCCAGAGCTTGAGCTACTGGCACGTCGGAATGCTCGTTTGCTTCGACCTTCGATTGGTTTTTGGAATTGTCGGCTTTTTTCATTGTTGCGACAGTATGCGGAATGGCCGCAAAAATGCAAATCTTATCCACAATCTTATCCACAATCTCTGCAATTCAGACAGTGGGGGAACGAAAGGAGCCAGGGGGCGGCAATTGCGGCGCGCGGCGGGAGGCTCGTCGGCGTCTCCTGAGCCGGCTGGGTTTGAGCGTCGCCGAGGATTGGTTGCAACCAAGGCAATTGGGAGTGGAGAGCCTTCGTCGGCACAAACGGAAGGACGCCCGCGGGGAGGCTTCAATGGTGTTGCGTCAATACCATTAACGCGCTCACGGAGAAGCGCGTACGTTGTGCAAGGGAGTCAGGAAACAAATTTCCAGCTTCCGGATTTTGGCCAGCGCCTTGGCCTGTGCCTCCGGCACCAACTCCAACACTTCGCGGTGAACGTGACCAGAGGCATTTGCGTGTAGGCATGCTGGTGGTAGATCACGACGTATTGGCTGTGGAGGTTCAGCCGCCGCTGGATCAGTCCGGGCGTTTTGCCCGCCCACTCCTCTTCCTGCCGCAATCGCCACAGTTGCCATTGCCGCAAGGTGTAGCTCAGAAGAACAAACACGACCTGCGCGTTGATGACGTTGAAAGAGCGGGAGTGGAAATCGCTCAAGTCGTAAAAGCATTTCAAGAGGCGGTGGCGTTCCTCAATCGTCGCCCGCAACTGGTATTGTTCCTTGGGCCGGGCGGGATCGGCAAAGTCAGCG
>Ga0181518_10005265_pt1 | contig 11257 bp, 9 predicted proteins | sample PEATcosm2014_Bin_28_FD_119751 | JGI IMG/M metagenome (GOLD analysis project Ga0181518, IMG submission 119751) | Peatland microbial communities from MTU Mesocosm Facility, Houghton, MI, USA - PEATcosm2014_Bin01_60_metaG | ecosystem: Environmental > Terrestrial > Soil > Wetlands > Peat | place... | reverse complement strand
TGCCCCACCGGCTTGGTGGTGAAGAACGGGTCGAACACGCGCTCGGCGATCTCGGGATCGATCCCGCAGCCGGTGTCGCCGATCGAGATCACCACGCCCGCGCTCTCGTCGCGCGTGCAGATCGTGATCATCCCCCGCCGGCCGGAGTCCTGCTGGCGGGACTGGATCGCATGCGCGGCGTTGACGATCAGGTTGAGGAAGACCTGGTTGAGATCGCTGGCGTTGGCCATCACCGGCGGCAGCTCGCCGAGGTCGAGCCCGACGTCGGCGACATACCTGTACTCGTTGCGCGACACGATCAGGGTGGTCTGGAGAGCCTCGTTGACGTCGGTCGGCGAGCGCTGGGTGGACGGATGTCCGAACTGCCGCATCGCGCGGACGATCGTCGACACGCGCTCGATTCCGTCCAGCGCTCGCGAGCAGGCTCCCGGCACGCGCTCGATCAGGTACTCGAGATCGCAATCCTCCTCGGCGGCGAGCGCCATGCGCTGGCGCTCGGAGCGCTCGATCTCCTCGCACTCCAGGAGCTCGCGATACATGGCGGTGAGCGCGATCAGATCGGTCGCCGCCTGCTCGAGGAACGCGACCGAGTCCCCGATGAACTGGATCGGGGTGTTGATCTCGTGGGCGATCCCGGCGGCGAGCTGGCCGACGGCCTCGAGCTTCTGCGATAGGCGCAGGTCGAGCTCCAGCCGCTCGCGCTCGAGCTCCGCCTGCTTGGCGGCGGTGACGTCGAACAGGACCGCCTGGATGCGGCGCAGGCAGTCCTCCCGGGAGACGACGGCCGCTTCGACGTGCAGCCAGACCTCTCTGCGGTCGGGACGGACGAAGCGGAACGCGACCAGTGGCGGCACGCCGTCGGTATCACGCGGCTCGAGCGCGGCGGTCAGCACCGCCGCTCGGTCGTCCTCGTGTACCCGGCTGAAGAACCGGCCCGCGTCCTGCAGGAGCTCCGACGGCGCCACGCCGAGGATCGTCTCGCTCTGGCGGCTGACGAACGTGAACTTCAAGCTGTCGTCGGCGAACGCGTCGAAGACCACGACGACGCCGGCGATCTGCTCGATCAGGCGCTCCTTCTCGCGCATCGCGAGGCGCAGGCTCTCGGTCATCGCCGCGAGCGATCGGCCGAGGACGTCGCGGTCGGAGCGCGGCCGCACGTCGACCGAGAGATCGCCACCGGCGATCGCCTGGGCTACCGCGGTGACGCTCGTCAGATAATCGACCATCCGCCCGAAGTCGGTGGCCAGCGTGCCGAGCTCGTCGCCGGCGCTCACCTCCACGTACTGGGCGATGTCCCCGTGGGCAATCGCGTTGGCGGCCGCCCCGATCCGGTCGGCGGCGCGGATGATGCGGCGGATGATGATGACCGCCACCCCAGTCGAGACGGCGAGTGAAGCGATGACGAGGAGGATCAGCAGCTGGTCGCGGCCGATCTGCGCGACCGCGAACATCCCCACCACGCTGATGAGAGCGACCATCAGGCCAAATGCGGCCAGCAGCTTGGTCCGGATCGATGCCCGCATATCGGGTGTCAACGGCTGCGATCGCCGAAGCTTGAGTGAGGCGAGTGAGACGTATTCGAGCTCCAGGTCTCAAGGTGCAGGCTCCGTCGTCCGATCTGTGGATCGTGAGCCCTCCCGCCTCCGTCATGCGCGCCGGCCCGCGGCCCCGGATTCTGTGTGTCGACGACGAGCCGCGGATTCTCGAGTCGCTGCGCGACACCCTGCGCCGCAAGTTCGACGTGAGGACGGCCACCAGCGGACCCGAGGGTCTGGTTGCGCTTCAGGACACGACCGAGGAGTGGGCGGTCATCATCTGCGACATGCGGATGCCGGTCATGACTGGATCGGTGTTCCTGCGCGAGGCTCGCCGCCTGGCGCCCGACGCGACCCGGATCCTGCTCACCGGCTACGCCGACCTCGACGCCGCCGTGGCGGCGATCAACGAGGGGCAGCTGTTCCGCTTCCTGACCAAGCCGTGCCCGAGCGAGGAGCTCCTCGAAGCCTGCGGCGCGGCGCTCGAGCAGTACCGCCTGCGGACCGCCGAGCGCGTGCTGCTGGAGCAGACGCTGAGGGGAAGCGTCAAGGCGCTGACCGACACGCTCGCGCTCGCCAGCCCCGCGGCCTTCGGCCGCAGCGCGCGCGTGCGCAAGCTCGTGGCCGGCATGGTGCGCGCGCTGGGGACCGAGTCCGACTGGCAGATCGAGGTCTCCGCGGCACTCGTCCATCTCGGCGCGGTGATCCTCCCGCCCGAGACCGCGGAGAAGCTCTACGCCGGCGAGATGCTCAGCGCCGGCGAGCAGGAGATGGTTTCTCGGGTGCCGGGCCAGACGCGCAGGATCCTCGAGAACATCCCCCGGCTGGAGGGCGTGCTGGAGATCCTCGAGCACTACCCGCGGCCCGTGGGACGCAGCAAGGGGGCGCCGATGCTGCCGCTGGGAGCGCGCATCCTGCGCATCGCGCTGGACTTCGACCTGCTCGACGCGCAGGGCGCCGACCGCAGCATCGCCCTGGCGGCGATGCGCGGGCGAGACGGGGTCTACGACCCAGAGGTGCTCGACGTCTTCGAGCGCGTGATCGGCTCGGACTCCTCGCGCTACACCGTCCGCGAGGTCAGCGTCGGCCGGCTGCGGGCTGGGATGATGCTGGCCGCCGACGTGCGCAGCGAAACCGGCAGCCTGTTGATCGCCCGCGGGAACACCGCCACCGAGCAGCTCGTCACCCGCTTGATGAACCTCCGCCCCGGCTCGATCCACGAGCCGCTGATGATCATCGACGAGACCCCGTCTCCGGCTGCCGCCACCCCGGCGCACTTCGCCTCTGGCCAGCCGGCCGCCGCGTAGGCTCTCGGCCGAGTTCCCCGACTACGGGCCGAGTTCCCCGACTACGGGCCGAGTTCCCCGACTACGGGCCGAGTTCCCCGACTACGCGGTGGGGCTGCCGGCCTGGGCCGCCGCCCGCGCCAGGACGCGCCACTCCTGAAGCCGGGAGCTGACGCCGAGCCGTTCCACGAACTTCTGGTCGAGCAGGCGGCAGGTCGCGCCGTCGCCGCGCTGGGCCTCGCACTCGTGTGCCAGCGCGTCCGCGATGTGGACCGCGGCGACGGCGTCGAGCGCCGGCGCGGGCACCGAGCCGGGATCGTGGTGGCCGGCGACGGCCTCGACGACACCGTCGGGCAGGCCCCAGAGCGAGAGCAGGTAGGCGCCGATCGTCGCGTGGGTGATCCCGTCGTGCTCGAGCTCGACCTGGTAGCAGGGCACGTTGCGGCGCTCGGCCTCGTCGTGCAGCCGCTGCCAGCACCGGCTGTCGTCGGCGATCAGGACGAGGTGTCCGATGTCGTGGAGCAGGCCGGCGGTCACCGCGTCCTGGCGGGCCGGCCCCTCGGGCGCGATCCGGGCGGCGAGCCGCGCGACGAGCGTGGCGTGATTCTGGAAGGCGTCGATCGAGAAGCCGTCGAGCCCGGTGGGGGTCAGCTTGCTGAACGCCTCGGCCGACAGGGTCAGCGCCTTGATCGTGTCCGCCCCCAGGTAGACGACGGCGTCGCGTACCCGGTTGATCGTCCGGCCGATGCCGAAGAAGGCGGAGTTGGCGAGCTGGAGCAGCTTGGCGGTCATCGCGGTGTCACGCTCGATGATCCCCGCGATGTCCTCGGGTCGCGTCCGCGGATCGAGGACCGCCTCGGTGATCGCCATGTACAGGCCGGGGCGGGAGGGAAGCGTCGTGGCGGCCGCGGCGGCCCGGAACAGCTGAGCCTGCTCGGTGAGCTCCTGCAGCGCGCACGACCTCCTCACCACCCGAGCCAGGTCCTCGGGGTCGCACGGCTTGGCGAGGATCCGGTGGGCGACGGTCGCGGCGCGCGCCACGACCTGGGTGTTGGCGTAGCCCGAGAGCACGATCCGGATCGTCGACGGGTAACGCTCCTGCACCTGGGCGAGCAGACCGCCGCCGTCGCCGACCGGCATGTGGATGTCGGTGATGATGACGTCGGCGGGCTCGATCGCCATCATGACCAGCGCCTCCTCCACGCCGTGCGCGAACCGCATCCGCCACTCGCGGCGGTTGCGGTGCAGGGCGTCGCGCAGCCCGTCGAGGATCTCCTGCTCGTCGTCGACGAACAGCAGGCGCTTGGGTTGCAGATCGGCCACCGTATCGGTGTCATCGGGCCCGCGGGCGCGAGTCTTGAGGGGGTGGCGGTCTCAAGCAGTGGTCCGCGCCGGCGCCGACGGCGATAGCATCGCGAACCATGGCGGTGACCCATCAGGACAGCCCCTCGTCGCTGCAGCAGCGCGCCCAGCAGCATCTGCTGCTGCACTTCACGCGCAACGGGGAGCTGGGACCGGACGGGTCGGGTCTGCTCGTGCTGGAGCGGGGGGAGGGTCCGTACGTCTTCGACATCGCCGGCAACCGCTACTTCGACGCGCTCTCGAGCCTGTTCTGTTCTCAGATCGGCTACTCGTTCGGCGAGGAGATGGCGGCCGTCGCGGCCGGCCAGATGACGCGGCTGGCCTTCAACACGAACTGGGCGACCGCCCACCCGCCGGCGATCGAGCTCGCCGAGCGCCTCGCCGAGCTCGCGCCGGGCGATCTCAACAAGGTCTTCTTCACCTCTGGCGGCTCGGAGTCGGTCGAGACGGCGTGGAAGCTCGCCCGCCAGTACCACCTCGCACGCGGCGAGCCTCAGCGGATCAAGGCGATCGCCCGTGACCGCGCGTACCACGGCGTCACCCTCGGGGCGCTGTCGTTCACCGGTGTGGATCGCTTCAAGACACCGTTCGGGCGGCCGGCGGTCGACGTGCGCCACGTCGCCTGGACCAACCAGTTCCGGCCGCTAGACGGCCTCGAGGGCGAGGCACTCACCGGCGGCCTGCTGGCCGACATGGAGCGGGCGATCCAGGAGGAGGGGCCCGACACGATCGCCGTGATCATCGCCGAGCCGGTGCAGAACGCCGGGGGCTGCCTGACGCCGCCGCCGGGCTACTGGCAGGGAGTGCGTGAGCTCGCCGACCGCCACGGAATCCTGCTGATCGCCGACGAGGTGATCTGCGCCTTCGGTCGCCTCGGCGAGTGGTTCGGGTCGAGGCGCAACGCCGTGGAGCCGGATCTGATCACCGTCGCCAAAGGCCTCACCTCCGCCTACGCGCCGATGGGCGCGGTGCTCGTCTCAGACCGCGTCGCCGAGCCCCTGTATGCGCCCGGTGCCACGCTGCTGCACGGGATCACGTTCGGAGGCCATCCCGTCGCCGCGGCCGTCGCGCTCAAGAACATCGAGATCTTCGAGCGCGAGCAGGTGCTGGAGAACGTGCGCGCGCTCGAGCCCTGGCTGGAGCGGGAACTGACGGAGAAGCTGCTCGGGCTGCCGATCGTCGCCGACGTTCGAGGCGCCGGCTTCTTCTGGGCGTTCGAGCTCGTGGCCGGCGACAGACAGCAGCCCTTCGACGCCGACGGCCGCGAGCGCCTGCTGCGCGGCTTCCTGCCGGGTCGCCTGCGCAAGGCCGGCCTGATCGCGCGCGCCGATGACCGTGGCGATCCGGTGCTCCAGATCGCGCCGCCGCTGATCAGCAACCGCGATCAGCTGGCTGAAATGGTCGGCTCGCTGGCCGAGGTCCTCGCCGACGCCGGCGAGTTCATGGGCCTGGTGGAGGCCTAGTGGCAGCCTCTAGAGTGGGCCACTAGCGCTCGAGCCGCGCCATCAGCGCGTGCGGCGATCTGGCCAGCACCAGCGCCGCGGCCCCGAGCACCTCGGCGCGCTCGCCGAGGAGTCCGGCGCGGACGCTCACCGAAGCGGCCGCCGGCGCCACGCTGTGGCGCTCGATCGCCATCGCGATCGGCTCCAGCAGCACCTCGCCCGCCTGCGCCAGGTCCCCGCCGACGACGACCAGCTCCGGGTTGAGGATGTTGACGAGCATCGAGACGGCGCGGCCGACCGCCTCGCCGGCCTCGGAGACGGCGCGCCGGGCTCCGCGATCGTCCGCCGCGACGAGCTCCAGCAGCCCGGCGACCGAGAGCTGGCGACCGCTGCTGCGCGCCAGCAGGGCGGCCACTGCGACCGGGCTGGCGATCGCCTCGAGGCAGCCGCGGTTGCCGCAGCGGCAGATTGGTCCGCTCGGGTCGCAGAGGACATGCCCGATCTCTCCCGCCACCCCGCCGAAGCCGTGGTAGGGACGACCCCCGAGGATAAGGCCGGCCCCGACGCCGGCCGACAGGCGGATGTAGGCGAGATCGTCGACGTCGCGCGCGGCCCCGAACGCCTTCTCGCCCAGCGCCCCGACGTTGGCGTCGTTCTCGAGCTGGACGTCGAGCCCGAGCCGCGAGCGCATCTCCGCGGCCGGGTCGATGCCGCGCCAGCCGGGCAGGATGCCCTCGGCTCGCAGCCCGCCGCTCAGCTTGTCGACCGGGGCGGCGAGCCCCATCCCGACACCGAGGATCCGGTCCGCAGCGATCCGCGCGCCGCCGAGCGCCGAGTGCACGAGCTCGGCGGCCAGGTCCAGGCTCTCCAGCGGCGCGTGGTCGACCTCGGCCGCCGACCAGTCATCCGCGACCGAGCGCCCCGAGAGGTCGCACACCGCCACGCGGATGTGCTGGTGGCCGAAGTCCAACCCGACTGCGAACGCCGCCCCCGCCACGAGCGACAGCAGCGCCGGCGGCCGGCCCGCGCCACGGCCCTCCTGGGCGGTGGCGGAGGGCGCCACGCCACCCTCCCCGCGCGTGCCGAGAGCTACCTGGGCGCTGCCCGCCGGCGGCACGGCACCCTCCGCGCGCCCTACGTGGGCGCCGCCCTCCTCGCCCTCGGCGACGACGCCCGCCTGCAGCAGCTCCTCGACGAGCGCCGAGATCGTGGCGCGCGAGAGCCCGGTACGGCGAGCGAGGTCGGCACGGCTGGACGCCGGATGGCGGTAGAGCGTCTCCAGGACCCGAAGGCGGCTCATCTGCCGCAATCCGAGCGCGGACTGCTCGCTCATCGCGTGCCCGGCCATTCCGGGCGGATGCGCGGGATCAGATGCACAGCCGGATCTCACCGGTAGGTGACGAGGGACGGCCGGCTGTGCTCGAGATGGGCGTGCTCATTGAACGACACCAGGGTGATGCCGCGCCGGCCGGTCACGATCTTGGTGATGCCGGTGTTGACCGAGACGCGGTTGAACATGATCAGCGCCGGCGGGGGAAGCTCCATCAGCGCCGCGCACACCGCCGCGACCACGCCCCCAGAGGTGAAGACCAGCGCCGTGCTGCCCGCCGGCAGTCCCTCGGCGGCGTCGCCTAGCGCCGCCCGCACGCGGGCGGCGAACGAGGGCCACGTCTCGGCGGCGGGCCCGTCGGCTGCGGCCTCGATCCAGCCCGACATGGCGGCCTCCAGCAGATCCTGGAACTCCGCCGAGGAGACCGGGCGCTGATGGCTGCCGGGCTGGATACTCGCTCTCGCAGACGTGGTCGAGTGAGTGGCCAGGATCGCGTCCATCTCGTACTCGTTCCAGCGGGGATCGACGAGCACCGGGCCCCGGAGCAGCGCGGCAACGGGCTCGGCCGTCTCCTGCTGGCGCCGCAGCGATCCGGTCAGAAGGCGCTCGACGTCGAGCTGCCGGCCGGTGAGCTCCCGCGCGACCGCGTCGGCCTGCTCGCGGCCGCGCGGGGACAGCACGTCGTAGTCGGGGGCGCCGAACGACGCCTGGGCGTGGCGGACGAGCAACACGGTCGGCACCAGCGGAGCATATGCACTGAGCGACACCGGATGCTGACGACGAGACCTTGACCGCCATGCCGGAGGGAGTACCGTCAGAGCCGTGGCGGCGTACATGGTGCAGCTCGGGGGAGAGCGCTTTGATTCGGGGCACGTCAGCCTGCTCGCGCCGCTGGCGCTGATCATATTCGTGGCCTGCGTGGGGGCGATCTTCCTCCCCCTGACGGGGCTGGCCGTCTCAGGCTCCCGCGACGCGCTGCGCTCCTGGCGAGACCGCCGGCGGCGTCTGCGGGCTGCAGCCACCGGCGAGTTGCGGGCGCGGGCACTGATGAGCGAGCTGTGCCCGCACGGGTGGCGAGCGCAGATCACGGTTGTGCACGGAGCCCCCGGCCTGTCGAGCGATCCGTCCAACGAGGCCGCCGCCGGTCCACAGCGGGTCGTCCTGGACTGGACGGAGCTCGAGGACGAGAGCGGACGACCCGCCGTGATGAGGCAAGTCTGCGCGCCGACGATCGGCGAGGCGCTCGAGGCCATGGTTGCGGACCGGCGCACCGACGAGACGCTTGAGCAGATCGAGCGCCGTGCGGTCGCCGACGGCGCCCTCTGGCCCGACCTCTGAGCGACGGAGCCGTCTGGCAGCGCGGCCGGTGCCTGCACCGGCGTGAACATCCGCACGTCCGGCTACCAGCTCGGGATGAACAGCGGGAGCGCCTCGCCGCTGTCGAGGTCGACGACCGCGCGGCCCTCCAGGGGCTGGGCGAGGTAGACATGGACCGGACAGCTGACGTACTCCGCGTTCACCCCGGCGTCCTCGCCGTCGTCATCCTCGTAGCAGATGAGCACCCGCACGGTCACGCTCTCCTCGTCCTCCGCGACGATCACATCGCACACCCCCTCCGCACCACCGAGGGGAACGCGCAGTTGGAGCCGGCCGGGCTCACGTTCACGGTAGCCGACGCAACGACGCAGCCGCTGCGGGTTTCCGATCGGGCATTCAGGAGCCCACTTCTCGAGCCACTTGGCCCGCTCGTGCGCGATGCACTGGTAGTCATTCGATCCGGTGGTCATGCCGCGAGTCTTGCGCGCCGACGGGCGGGATCGGCCCGCCGCGCACGAATTGACACTCGCCCGTGACCGACATGTTGCACCGCGGGCAGCTCTGTCACCAAGATGCCGGTCATCCCCGGTTCAGATCACGCGCGCGCCGCCGTCGGTGAGCGCCTCCAGCGCGGCGGCCGAGCCGTGCTCGTCGATGCCGCGGATTCCGGTGGAGGCGATCGTCACACGCAGCCCCGCGCCCAGCGCGTCCTGGGCGGTGGCCTTCACGCAGAAGTCGGTGGCCAGCCCGACGATGGTCACCGCTTCGATGTGCTCGTCGCGCAGGAGATCGCGCAGCTTTTCGCTCTCGAATGCGGAGTACCCGGCGCCGTCGCGGTCGGTGCCCTTGTCGATCACGGCGTCGATCGCGCTTCGGTCCAGTCGGGCGTCGAGCTGGGCCCCGGGCGTGTCCCGCACGCAATGGGGAGGCCACGGGCCGCCCTGCTCGGCGAACGAGGAGTGATCGGGCGGATGCCAGTCGCGCGTGGCGACGACGAGTCGGAACCTGTCGTCGCGCGCAAGCTCGTTGATCGGCTCGATCACCTGATCGCCGTCGGGTACGGCGAGCGCACCGTCGGGAGGAAGGAAGTCGTTCTGCAGATCCACGATCACCAGCGCCTCGATCATCATTTCCCGTCCAGTCAGAAGACGACGATCCTCAGCGGAGCTTCGAGCAGGTTCCGCAGATCCCCGAGGAAGCGAGCGGCGTCGGCGCCGTAGATGGCGCGGTGATCGGCGCTCAGCGTCAGCGTCAGCAGGCGGCGGTCGATGATCTCTGTGCCCGCCCGGGCGAGGGTGTTGCGCACGGACCCGACGCCTAGGATCGCGACCTGCGGCGGGTTGATGACGGGACGGATCGCGGTCATCCCGTACATGCCGAGATTGGAGACGGTGAACGTGCCGCCCTCCAGCTCTGAGGGGCTGATCTCGCCGGTGCGGACGCGATCGGCCAAGCGCCGGGATTCGCTCGCGATCGCCCCGAGGGGGCGGGCATCGGCGTCTGCGATCGTGGGGACGATCAGGGCCTCCTCGGTGGCAACGGCGATTCCGATGTTGATGCGCCCATGAATGTGCACCGCGCCGTTGTCGTAGGAGGCGTTGAGCTTCGGGTGGTCGCGCAGCACGAGTGCGCATGCCTTGACGATCAGGTCGTTGATCGACGGGACGGGGTCGCGCTCTCGGATGGATTCACGCACACGATCGCGGAACGCCAGCGCGGCATCCATCGCCACCTCGGTCTCGACCTCGAACTCGGGGATTGCGGTTCGGCTATCGCTCATCCGCTGGGCGATCAGCTGCTGGACGCGGGTGAGCCGGCGGACGGTGCCCTCGCCGGAGCGAGCATCAACCGCTGCGGTGGAGGGTGGCGTCGAATCCGGCGCGGGCGATGAGGTGGGGGCGGCCGCGGGTGGCTGCAGGCCGGCGGCCGCCAGCACGTCGGCGTGGGTCACGCGCCCGCGCGGTCCGGTACCGGTCAGGTCCGCGAGCGCGATTCCGTGGATCTTCGCGGCCCGGCGCGCGAGCGGCGTCGCCGGGAGGTGGGGATCGCCGATGCCGGCCCCGGCGCCGTTGGCGGTTGCGTCAACCGCTCCGGGCTCGGCGTGCACGGCGACCTGCGGCGCGACCCGCGGCTCGGCGTCGGCGGTGATCTCGGGTGCCACGTCGAGCTGCTCGCCCGCCTCGAGCACCCGGGCGATGATGTCTCCGGGCGCTACCGTCGCCCCCTCAGCCGCAACGATGTCGAGCAGGCCCTCCAGCTCGACGGAGACGGTGACGGTGGCCTTATCGGTCTCGACCTCCACCAGCTCCTCGCCGATCGTGAGGCGCTCGCCGTCCTGCTTGAGCCACCTGACGATCGTGCCGTGCTCCATCGAGTCAGACAGCCTGGGCATCGTGATCTCGCTCATCCGCGGGCTCCCTCGACGAGATCGAGCGCCGCGCCGACGATCGTGTCGGTGTCGATCCCGAAGTGCCGGTAGAGGTCGTCCACGTCGCCGGACTGCCCGAAATCGCTCACTCCGAGGCATGCGATCGGCGCGCCGCGGACGGCGGCCAGGAAGCTGAGCGTGTGCGGGTGGCCGTCCAGCACGGTGACGATCGGCGCGAGGCGGTGTCGGGGGAAGAGCTCGTCGAGGATCCAGTCCTCACCCTCGAGCAGGCCCTGCCGGGCCTGCAGGGCGCGGAACACGAGATCCGGCGAGCTCAGGCAGACGACGTCGCACGCCACACCGCCGGCATCGAGCTCCGCCGCCGCGGCCAGGGCCTCCGGCGTCACGGCGCCCACCGCCACGAGCACCACCGAAGGTCGCCCTTCGGCCACCACCAGTGGACAGCCGCCGGCGAGAACCAGCCGCCGGCGCGCCGCGCGCGCAGCCGAGCCCGCCGGCGCCACCGCGGCGAGCTCCTGGTCGATCGGCCGGGTGGTGAGGCGGAAGTAGGCGGAGCTGCCGCCCTCGACGCCGAGCCGGCCGAGCGCGTGCATGAG
>Ga0181518_10005264_pt1 | contig 11258 bp, 11 predicted proteins | sample PEATcosm2014_Bin_28_FD_119751 | JGI IMG/M metagenome (GOLD analysis project Ga0181518, IMG submission 119751) | Peatland microbial communities from MTU Mesocosm Facility, Houghton, MI, USA - PEATcosm2014_Bin01_60_metaG | ecosystem: Environmental > Terrestrial > Soil > Wetlands > Peat | place... | reverse complement strand
GCCGTCGATGCGATAGCGCACCCGCACGCGGTCCTTCATGGGTTCGATGTGGATGTCGCTTGCCCGGTTGCGGACGGCCTCGCCGATCATCGCCTGCACCAGCTTGATGATGGGCGCCTGGGTCGGATCGGACTTGCCGTCATCATCGCTCAGGTTGCCGGACTCCACGTCGATCGAGCGGTCCACCGACCGGTCGAGGGATTTGTCCATCGACTTATCCAGCGAGTCGCGCAGCCGGTCGATGGTGCGGTCCATCGTCTTGTCGATCGTGTTGGTCGCGCTGGTGCTGAAAAGCTCGTCGAGGATGGTCTTGATCCGGCCCTTGGGCGCCAGGACCGTGCGGATGTCCTTGTTCAGCCGGAATCGCAGGACTTCCAGCATCTCGAAATCCAGGGGATCGTGAATCGCCAGGCGCAACTTTCCGCTCTCCATCCCCAGAGGCAGAATGAGATATTTCCGCATCAGGTCGTCGGGGACCAGGTTCACGGCATTCGGCGGAATGGCGCCCTTATCCAGATCGACGTATTCCATGTTGTGCTGCGCGGCCAGCGCCTTGTAGACATTCGTCTCGTTGCACAACTTCAGATCGATGAGCGCTTCGCCGATGCGAAGGCTCTTGGCCTTGGCATGTTCCAGGGCCTTGGCCACCTCGCGGGTGGAGACAATGTCCCATTCGATAAGAATCTCGCCTAGTTTTTTCTGCTGCTTGGCCATCGGGAGAGTCCTTCGCAGGCGGCTGCGACAAACATCAGGCGGGCATTAACCGTGGGTCGAGGAAGTCGTTTCCTAACCCATCTGTACAGCCGTTACCTATATTACTGCCGAACGTCCAGCGGGGTTCAAGTAAACCAGGCAATAGTTTACCGCCAAGGGCGGGGCAGGCTCAAGTGGCAAAGATTAGTTTTAGAAGCCCTCAGTCCTAAGTTTGCGGGGGGGCGGCCCCCAGCGCCGCCAGGGCGGGTGTGTTCTCCAATAGCAATTGTACGTGGGGAAAGGGGATCTCGATATGGGCCGCATCCAGGGCCTTCTTCGCCTTTTCCAAATACTCGTAAAAAACCGACTTTTCGACGGACTCATCGTGAATCCATAGCCAAAACACCAGATTGACGCTGCTGTCGGCACATTGGCTGACGACCACGCTGGGCGGGGGGTCTTTGCAGATGCGTTCGTCGCCATCCACGGTCGCCAAAAGCGCCTCGCGGGCCTTGTCGATCGATTCCTTGTAGGCGATGCCAATGGGGATATCGACCCGGATCACCGGGTGGGTGCTGTGATTGGCGACGCGGTTGGCCAGCATGTAGGTGTTGGGCAGCACGACGGTCTCGCCGTTCAGGTTCAGCATGCGGGTCGACCGGAAGCTGACGCGTAAGACCCTTCCGAACATGCCGTCGATAATGATCCAGTCCCCGACCTTGAACGGCTTGTCCCAGAAGATCACGACGCCGGCGATGAAATTGGCCAGCGTTTCCTGGGCGGCAAAGCCAATGGCCAAGCCGATGATAGAGACTCCGGTCAGCAATGCGGCGATTTGAATGCCGATTTGATCGCAGGCGATGACCAACGCGAAGCCCAGGATCGACCATCGGAGGATGGCCCCCAGCATGTCACGAATGCTGGAATCGACGTGCGCCCGGGACATCGATCCGAGGATGATCCGGCGAACCAGGCGGTAAAACAGCCAGAAGATTCCGAAGAGGATCACCGCCGACAGCAGTTTGGGAATGAACGAGAGCGTACCGATGACCAGGGTCTTGATCGTATCCTGCCAGACGCCGATATCGAGAAAGTCCTGCAGAGTGATTTTGCCGCCGTTCAAGACCGTGAGCATGTTGTTCTTGCTCGCTTGGACGACGGGCGAGGTTGCCAGGACCGTCCCATCCGCCCCCAGCGCGCTCACGCGATAGTCGAAATCAACGGATTTGGCCTGGGTGTCGCTGAAACTGGTCACGGTTGCCGAGACGGTCCTCAGTTCCGTCCAATCATGCGAGCCGTGGGCGGCACGTTCGATGCGGAATTGGGTGACGTCGGTCAAATGGCATTCCCAGTCCAGATCGACCCGGGTGGTGTGAAAGACGGCCCACAACTTAACGTCATTTTTCGCCGCGGCCTCGGTGGAGGGGGTGGTGTCCGCATTGGAGCGTGCGGATTCGGCGGCACTGATGAGCGCGGACTGCGCCCGAACAAAGCTCGCTCCCATCGCCAGCGTCAAAACGATCGCCAGCGGCAGTAGAAACCCCCCGGCCCGATTCGAGCGTCCCGCCATCGCAAAACCTCCCGGATATTTGGTCCATTATCGCATAGGGATCGGACAGAACAAGCGGAATTCCGGGATGGGATGGGGCCAGGCGGTAACGATCCTCATGATCGTGCTTGTCAGTTTGACGCATTCCCGATATGACACCCGTCATGTCCAGGCTCAAAGGGCCCCAGCGGCGCGAGCAATTGATCAAAGTCGCGACGAAGATCTTCGCCAAATGGGGATATAACGCCGCGACGACCGCCGCCATCGCCGATGCCGCCGGCGTCACCGAACCGATCCTCTATCGCCATTTCGCCAGCAAGCAGGAGATGTTCGTCGCCATCACCCGCGCCATGAGCAAGCAGACGCTTCGCCAGTGGCGCGAGCTGATCGCCAAGGCCCCTACCTCCACGGACAAGATTCGGACCATCGCTCGCGAATTTCCCAATCACATCCACGAAAATGAGGATGCCTATAACGTTATCCACGGCGCGCTGGCCACCAGCCGCGATCGAAAAGTCCGGGCCGTGATGAAGAAACACTACCTTGAGATCGAACAGTTCTTCCGCAAGATCGTCGAGGACGGACAGAAGGCCGGGGAATTCAAACGCGACCTGGACTCTAAAACGCCCACCTGGCAACTCATCAACACCGGAATCGGGTATTCAATGATCGCGCTGAATCTGCGGCAGTTCGAACGTTTCTCGGTCGAAGAGGCCATCGAGTTCATTCTGCGCGGATTGAAGGGTTGACCCGACTCCCCGCCAGCCGCGAACCGTTCCCGGTTGCCCGTTGAGATTTCAGGTTGAATTCACCGCATACCGGCGGGCCGGCGTCGTGAGTATCTCATCCACCGATTGCTTTGCTTCCGTCAGCGTCGGTTTGGTGCAAAGCTGGCTCTTGCCCGGCACGCTCACCGTGAACCGCTCGATTATCTCATCCGTTTGGTCGGTGGAGAACACGTGGTGCACGATTGCGTGCCCGCGATAGATATGGGTCTGCTTCAGCGCCATCAGACTTCCCTCCGATAGAACGAGCGAAGCATCGGCCTGTTGTTCAGAATCCTTAAACGAATCGGCGCTTTGCCCCGGTCGAACCGCGATGAATCGGGCCGTTTATCCGGCCGGTGATTTGGATGATCGGCGTGCGGAGGTTGAGCCGTGGGAAAGCCGGGAAGGAAAGGCGCTCAAAGCCGACAAACTGGGGAAGCCACGTGAAAATGCGGACTTTTCAGCGTTTATCGTGCGTAACGTGGACAACAGTCGGTTGACTGCAATTAGAGCCGGACGCTTACGCCTGCGACCCATTCGACGGTTTGAGATGCCTTGTTCAGCCCGAAATTCAGTGCGGTGTCCAACACCAGATTGTCGGTGACGGCGTACTTAGCGCCAACGTCCAACGTCTGTTGGGATTCCTGATGGCGCTCTGTGGTGGCATGTAACCAATACTCGAGGTACATATCGAACTTGTCGGTGAAACTGTAGTCAATTTCTGCGGTATTCGCCCATCCGGTGACGTCGGAGGTGTTGTCCGTGCTGCGCTCCCGCGACACCGTCGTCTGGAAGTTCAACTGAAGGTCCGCTGCTAGATTCATTGAGAATGGAAAAATAACGAATAATTCAGGATGGCCGTTGCCGACGTCTTCTCGGGCCGTGGGAATTTTGAACTGCGGCTGGATCGCCAGCGCGGTTGCCCAAGGCTCATCGCCGGCGTCGTCGCCCCAAAGATTCAGCTTTCCCCCGATGACAGTATCACCCAGGCCGTTTTGGCGAATGGACTGACCCGCCACGTAATCCGTGGTCGAATAGAAGTCATAGGCGTTCACGACCGCGTTTAGCTCAAGACTGTTCAAGACGCCAAGCCGGAAATCGAATTGTCCAAGATTTACAGCATCCGTTCGCGAATTCGCCCCTTGATATCGATCCCTGTCGTATTCGTAGTCGAACAGCCCGGTTTCGATTTGGAGGTGACCGGCGTCGATGGTGCGGGGCGTGTTGGTCTTGTCGGGCCGGTCCATATCCATGTCTCGCATTCGGTCTGGCGGCGTGGGATTGAACAGCGTGTATTGCCCCTTGTCCAAAGGCCGAGTTGCCGCGGCCGTGCAGGGCGTCGGCTCCTCGCCAAGTACGACCGCTTTCGAACCGAGCAATAGCACCGCCACGATGATCGCGGCCGTCCATAATGTCTTGTTCACCGAGAGTTCCCTTGTGATCGTCAGATCACCTGATGATGTCCGCACGTGCCCATGGCGAGGAGATCGCCGGCCCAAGTCAGGCCGGCAGGCTGCGCTGTGGCGTGCCGGGTTGGCGTTTGGGAAACCGGTGATGGTGAATCAGCCGCTGCCACCATGACGCAACGCGCATGCGGGCGTCAGCGGCGTCCAGAACGTGAGTCCTTCCCTGCCTCGTTTTGACAACGACCTGGGCCTCGTTGGTGTTGGCAACGATCCAGAAGTCTTCGACGATGTAACGATACCCTTCGCCATTCGGTTCCGGCCGAACGTCTTTCGCGCCGATTCCCGGATTCGCGCCGTGCCTGGGCGTGCTGAAAATCACGCGGTCACCCGGACGAAATGATTTTGCCGGCTTCGGCCACAGCATGGGCGCTTAACCTCAGGTGTGCAGAGCATTCCAGATTTGCACGCCGATCAGGTACGTCATCAACAGAACGTAGATTCGCAACCCCCAGAGGAGCACAATGGTTCCACGAGTCAACCTGGCTCGCCCAAAGCGTCGTTTGGCTGTGGAGATTTGATCCGGTTCCAGCACCTCATGCACCCATGTTTCCCCATGCTTGGGGGGGCTGAGCCGTGGTTGGCGGATTTCTGTGGCATACATCACTTGAGTCATTTCAGTTCTCCTATGACGGAAACAGCTTCGGGAAGACGGTGGTGACCCCGAAAACCAGCCCGGCCAGGACAAGCAGAACGGTCACACCGATGCCGAAGAAATTGGCCAGGCGCGTATTAGCGTGCTCGCCCATGATCTGGCGGTCATTGACCAGCAGGAGGAGGAACACGATGGCCGGCGGCATCGCCAACGTGGCGATGACGTTCACGACGAGCACAATGAAGACCAGCGGCGCATTGGGGATGAGGACCAGGGTTGCGGCAATGCCGGCGGCGGCAACCAACACGGCATAAAAAGGCCAGCCCTCGCGCAGCGAATTGTTCAAACTATGCGGTTTACGCATGACTTCCCCAAAGGCGTATGCCGACGAGGAGGAAATGGTGATCGCCGCCACCAAGCCGGCTTCAAAGATGCCGATGGCGAACAGCGTCCCTCCGACTTTTCCCACATAGGGCACCAGGGCCTGGGCAAATTCAGCTCCCTGAAAGCTGGAGGCGTCGACATGGTGGGTGAACAGCGGTGTCACCGCCAAGACCGTGGCGATGGCGGCAACGGCGGCAAGCACCGCGCCCAGAGCGGTATCTATGCGCCCCTGGCGAATGTCGGCGGTCGTCAAGCCTTTATCGACGACCGCACTTTGTTGGAAGAACAGCATCCAGGGCGTGACGGTGGCGCCGATATCAGCCATGATGAGCAAAACAAATTGCGCGGTGAACCCGCCGGGAAGCGGACGCCAGGCAAAGAACGCGTGCAGGACCTGGCTGCTCACGGGGTGTGCCATGAAGGCGACGGGTATAAAGATGAGATTAAAGACGGCGAAACCCATCGTGATGCGTTCCCAGGTCCAATAGCGCCGGGTGGCCACCACCGCCACGACCACAAGAAATGCGCCCAGCACGGCCAGGGCGGGCGGTACGCCGAAGAATCCCAGACCCGCGCGCACCGCGATGAATTCCGTCACGAGCGTCAGCAAATTGCCGAAAACCAAATCGGCCATGGCGAAAAAGCCCCAGAACCGGCCGAAGCGCGTGTAGATCAGTTCCGCATGACCGAGTTTGGTTGCGGCGCCGAGCCGCACGGTCATTTCCTGGACGATAAAGGCCATGACGAATGTCATGGCGATGAAGGGCAGGAAAAAGCCGATGCCATAGATCGCGCCCGTCTGGGCGTAGGAGATCATGCTGGGTCCGTCATTCTCGCCCAGCATGACCAATATCCCAGGGCCGATCAGCAGCCAGAGGAGCATCCACGGCCGGCGCCGGGCGCCGGTCCGATTGACCATGACCCGCCGGCGATCCTCGGCGCGTTTGAGGTCTTCCCTGGCGAGTTGTGGCTCCACCTGCCCGGCATGGGCCGGCAGGCGGGGCGAAATCGCCGCGCCGTCTGCGAGCAGGACGCTATTTTGATTATCCCTTACCATACCCATGTTTCATCCCACAGACCATTTCGGAAAATCGGTAAGGCAATTTTGATTATCCAAAATAAAAATAGCGTATAATCCGTCATTTGTCAATCGGTCATTTTCCTGATAAACTTTTAGGCGGCGAAGGACCAGAGGCTGCCTATGGCAACCAGCACGGTTGAAAACTACCTGAAGCAGCTTTACTTGGAACAGCGCGGAGGCGGGGGGGAAATGGTCCCCATGGGCCGCGTTGCCGCCTCGATGGGGGTCGTTCCCGGCACCGCCACCTCCATGGTCAAGGCTTTAGCCGACTCTGGTCTGGTTGAATACGAGCCCCGCGGAGGTGTGAAGCTGACCCGCAGCGGCGAGCAACTGGCCCTGCACGTTTTGCGACGCCACCGCCTCGTCGAGCTCTTTCTTGTCAAATCGCTCGGGCTGGACTGGTCGGTCGTTCACGATGAGGCCGACATGCTCGAACACGCCATCTCCGAGCGCGTGCTGGAGCGGATCGACGCATTGCTCGGCCATCCAACCGCCGACCCGCACGGCGACCCGATTCCCACCGCCAAGGGCCACTTGCACGAACCTCGCCGCATGAGCCTTGCCGATTGTCCCATCGACATGCCGCAAACAGTGGCTCGCGTATTGGACCAGAACCCCGAATTCCTGCAGTTTGCCGAGCGCACCGGATTGACGCCCGGCTCGATCGTCACCGTGTTCAAGCGCGAGCCGGCCGCCGAGGCCGTGAAGATTCGCATTCCGCACCGCGACGAAGTCTCGCTCGGCATGGTCGCCGCCGCCAGGATATTGGTTGAAGCGCCGGTCCCGCCGGCCAAAACGCGTTAGCCCGGTTAAAATTTGTCGCAAGTATAAGCGCCTAAAAATAATACAGTTAAGCGAAGTGCCGTAAATTTTTACGGATAATGGTCTTGACAAATCTGTTTTATCTGTCGATATTCTATTAATCCTGTAGGAGTACAGTAAATTGAGTAATGGCGATATGGGGTATGAAGTTCAGATGGGTGTCGGAGTTCACGCCGGCGCCGATGCCAGGAAAGCCCTCCGGGCCGCCCTTGAGGCTTGCGCCCACAGAACGGGCGAATGTAGGCGCACCTCCGCGTGCTGATCGATCCGGGTCTGCCTTCCTTCAACCAGCCACGCGATTCTGATCGTTTCACCTTGGGCCTTAGTTCGAGGTGACTGCACTGTTTTCAACCAGTCTATTCGTTTGGCCAGCCCTGCCTAGCACTGGTCTGGCGCAGGGAGTATCAAATCATGAAGGCGTTTAGCTTTGCCGCGCTCGCCTCAGCCGCGCTTGTCATTCCCGCGACTGTCTTGGCGAACACGGGCGACATGCCGACCGCGCAATCGACCGCTGTTTCGTCCGATCGTTTGGAAATTTCCGATGCATCCTCGTCGACATCAGGGTTTCTTGAAACCGAACCGATTTATGGCGACGACGCTCAGACGCAGCCAACGGAGAAGTCCACGGCTCCGGAAAAAGGTCCGCCGCTGCCGTTCCACGTCATCGAGGGATATGGAGGCGGGGCGATTACGCCGATGGCGTACCTGGTCAATCCGCCATTGGGCGACAACGTCCTCGGCCTGCCTGCCGCCGCGTACTCGTACGTGAACCTCGGCCAGAAGGACCTGCAAGCGTTCACCTTCACGGAGAATCTTTTTGGGCGAGTGGAAATCGGATTCGGCGCTGACCGGCTCGATTTGGGTACTCTGCCCAACGACATTCAGAAGGCGACCGGCGTCGACGTTCACGCCAGCGACGTATGGCTGTACAACGTCAATGCCCGCGGCCTGATCCTTCCGGAAAACAGTTTCGGGTGGCAGTGGTTGCCGGCCGTGACTGTAGGCGCACACTTCAAGTACAACGATGGAATCCGGAGCATCAACGATCGGCTCGGCGGCGCGTTGAGTTCCCTCGGCTACCGCAACCAGGACGGCGTCGATTTCACTTTGACCGCGTCGAAAACCTTCGCCAAGGTGTTTGGGCGGCCTTTGATCGTGTCCGTCGGTGGACGCGAGAGCGAAGGGGCGCAGCTCGGATTTCTCGGCTTCGCAGACCACTACAACGCCACCTTCGAAGGCAACGTCAATTATCTGCCGACCGACTGGCTGCTGATCGCTTACGAATATCGCGGAAAGACCGACCCCTACGGTCAAATACCCGGACTGGTCGAGAAGGAAAACGACTGGCACGCCCTGGACGTGAGCTGGCTCGTCAATTCGCACGTCGACGTGACGGCGGGAATCGGCTATTTCGGCGTGCTTGCCAACGCTCGGGCGGATTCCGCCTTCTGGCTACAGTTGAAGTATGAGTTTTGATTCGCTTTCCGGTTCGGAGTAACTCTTTTAAGGACAGGAAGCCCAATATGTCAAAACCGACTGTTTATTCATCCATTGTCCAGACGACGTACAACACGCCTCTCGTCAAGCTGTTCCGGATCGTGCCCGAGGGCGCCGCCACCGTCCTGGTGAAGCTCGAGTTCTTCAATCCGCTGGCCAGCGTCAAAGACCGCATCGGCCGGTCGATGATCGAGGACGCCGAGGCCCGCTGCATTTTGAACCCCGATACTCACGTCATCGAGCCCACGAGCGGGAACACCGGAATTGCCTTGGCGTTCGTGGCGGCGGCACGCGGTTATCGCCTCACTCTGACCATGCCCGAGTCGATGAGTATGGAGCGAAGGGCTCTGCTCAAATTCCTGGGCGCCAACCTGATACTGACTCCCGCCGCCGAGGGAATGCGCGGAGCCATCAACAAGGCCGGCGAACTGCTCGAGACGACGAAGAATGGTTGGACGCCCCAGCAATTCGAAAATCCCGCCAATCCCCTGGTCCACGAGCAGACCACCGGGCCGGAAATCTGGAGCGACACCGGTGGCAAGGTCGACGTGATCGTCGCCGGCGTGGGGACCGGCGGGACGATCACCGGCGTCACGCGATTCCTTCGATCCAAGAATCCCCAGGTCCGCGCCATCGCCGTGGAGCCGGCCGACTCACCCGTTATTTCCGGTGGGAAGCCCGGTCCGCACAAGATCCAGGGCATCGGCGCCGGATTTGTCCCCAAGAATCTGGACACCTCCCTGCTCAATGGGGTAGAAACGGTGACGAATGACCAGGCCGTCGAGACCGCCCGCCGGTTGGCCAAGGAAGAAGGAATTCCCGGCGGAATCAGTTCGGGCGGAAACGTGGCCGTTGCCCTCCGCCTGGCCGCTCGAAAGGAATATCAGGGCAAGACCATCGTCACGTTCATTGCCGATTTCGCGGAGAGGTATCTGTCGACCGTGCTGTTTACACAGGAACAACCGGCCGCCTCCAAATGAGGCCGCCTCTAAATGATGCAAGTTTTTTTTCGTTCGGAAAGGAATTACAATATGGCTATCCCCCCGTCGCTTCATCTTGGCACATTGACGCTGCATGCCGGCCAGGAAGTGGATCCCACGACCACCGCTCGCGCCGTTCCGATCTACGCCACGACTTCGTACGTTTTCAAGAGCCCGGAACATGCGGCGAATCTGTTCGGTCTGCGCGAATTTGGAAACATCTACTCGCGCCTGATGAATCCCACCAACGACGTGCTGGAAAAACGTCTGGCGGCGTTGGACGGTGGGGCGGCGGGCTTGGTCTTTGCCTCCGGACAGGCCGCCATCACCGCCGCTTTGTTGACCATCGTCCACTCAGGACAGAATTTCCTATCCGCGACAAGCCTGTACGGCGGAACGTGGACGCTGTTCACCCAGACGTTCCAAAGGCTCGGCATCGAAGTCAGATTCTTCGATCCCGCCAAGCCCGAGACGATCGGCAAGCTCGTGGACAAGAATACTCGGGCCATTTACCTGGAGACGCCCGGCAATCCCAAGAACGACGTTCCGGATTATAAGAAGCTGACCGATATCGCTCACCGCCACGGTCTGCCGACGATCGTCGACAACACCGCGTTGACCCCGGCGCTTTTCCGCCCCATCGAGCACGGCTTCGACATCGTGGTCTATTCCACGACCAAGTTCATCGCCGGGCATGGGGTGCACATCGGCGGAGCGATCGTCGACAGCGGCAAATTCCCATGGGCCAAGGATCCCAAGAAGTGGCCGGAATTCACCGCTCCCGATCCGTCGTATCACGGAATGGTGTTTGAAGAGGCGCTGCGTGCGATCGGTAACGTCGCCTACATCATCTACATCCGCACCCACTGGCTCCGCGACACCGGCGCCTGCCAAAGTCCGTTCGGATCGTTCCTCACGCTTCTCGGCTTGGAGACGCTGCACCTGCGCCTTCAGCGTCACTCCCAAAACGCCCTGGCTGTGGCAAAGTTCCTCAAGAAGCATCCGGCCGTCGAATGGGTGAATTATCCCGGCTTACCCGAGCATCCCGACGCGGCGAACGTCAAGAAATATCTCCCCGACGGGCAGGGCGCGATCGTCGGGTTCGGCATCAAGGGCGGCAAGGCCGCGGGCGAGAAAATCATCCGCAGCGTGAAACTGTTCAGCCACCTGGCCAACATCGGCGACGCCAAGTCGTTAATCATCCACCCGGCGACGACGACCCATTCGCAATTGACGTCCGAGGAACAAGCCCAGACCGGTGTGACGACGGAGTACGTGCGCCTCTCCATCGGCATTGAGGACGTGCGCGACATCATTGCCGACCTGGACCAGGCGCTGAAGGCATCGCAGACATGAACGAAGCCGAAGCCGCCGACAAGGCGATTTTCCAAAGCAGCGACAGCCTCCGCTCCGCCGCCTCGCTGCCG
>Ga0181518_10005262_pt1 | contig 11262 bp, 8 predicted proteins | sample PEATcosm2014_Bin_28_FD_119751 | JGI IMG/M metagenome (GOLD analysis project Ga0181518, IMG submission 119751) | Peatland microbial communities from MTU Mesocosm Facility, Houghton, MI, USA - PEATcosm2014_Bin01_60_metaG | ecosystem: Environmental > Terrestrial > Soil > Wetlands > Peat | place... | reverse complement strand
TGAATCCGCCTAGTTTACGCCTCTACAATTCCTAGTTCAATTCCCGCTATTTCGCACGCCTTCCGCGCGCCGCTCCCGCCACCCCTGTGATACAGTTTGCTGAAATCATGCGCATCTTCATTCTGGGAGCTGGAGCCACCGGTTCGCTCCTCGCACAACTTCTGGAACGCCAGGGCCACGATGTCTGGTGTGGCGACCGCGATCCTGCCCGCGCCCGCCGCTTTCTCGGCAAAAGATCCACCATCGCCGTCACCCCCGTCAACGCCCGCAACCTCCGCGCCATCGTTCGCGCCGCCAAGGGCTGCCAGTTGATCGTCAACGCCTCCGCTTCCGTCTTTAACGAAATCGTTCTCCGCGCCGCTCTCCGCGTTCGCGCCCACTACGTGGATCTCAGCTCTCACCTCACGCGCAATCCTTTCAAGCCCGAGCAATTCCGTTACGTCAAAAGATTCCAGGACAAGCGCCGCACCGCCTTGATTAATACTGGCGCGGCACCGGGTCTAACCAATTTGCTCGTTAGACGCGCTGCCGAACTCCTCAGCGAAGTCCAATCGGTTCAAATCCGTCTGTACGAAAGCTCGGAGAGCGATGACCCCATCTCGCAATGGTCCCCCGAAGTCTCCTTCGACGAAGCAATCTCGCACCCGCGCATCTATCGCCAGAAAAAATTCCATCTGGCCAAGCGTTTCTCCGAGCTCGAAAAGTTCCGCTTCCCCGACCCCATCGGCCCCGTCAACGTCGTCCTCGCTGCTCAGGATGAAGTCGCCACGCTTCCGTACTCCATCCCGATGCAAGACCTCGACGTGAAAATTGGCGGCAACGAATTCGACCGCCTTCGCCGCTGGCACAAACAGGGCAAACTTTCCAAATCCCGCGGCATCCCCCGCCTCCGTTTCCCTGAAACCTCCTCGCCTCGCAAAATCGCGGCCCTCATCCGCCAGGGCATCCTGCAGAACGCGCGTTTCGCCGCCTCGGTCCTCGTTCGCGGCGTCAAGCATTCCCCCAAGGACGACCAACATCTCCTCATCCGTACCGACGCCTCATTTCCCACGCTCTACCAGATCCGCCGCCAGGGCCGTTTCACCACACCCGTAGCCTATGCAACCGCCCACATCGCCGCCCTCTTTATCAAATTTTTCCCGCGTGAATTCCCTGGAGTCTTCGCCCCGGAAATGCTTCCCATCGAAACGCGCCGCGCCATTCTCGCCGGTATCCGCAAAAACGGCGTCAAACTAACCCAAAAAATCACTCCTCTAAAATTCCACGAAGACCTCGACGATCTCTAATACTTCTGCAGCGCGAGTCTCTGTGACACAGTCACTCCCGTTTACCCTGAGCCCTGAAGGGCCTGGGCTCTTGGGTCGCTCCCGCCTCTATAGGAATCAACCGCTGCTCGCCCCAGTGTCGTCATCCTGCAAGAGATCTTCATCCCGCCCGAAGCCGCGCGCTTCCGGCGTGTCAGAGTGGCGTGAATGTTGCTTGATCTCTGCCTACTTGGCGGTGCCCCCAAAGTGTATGGTGATCAAAAATCCGTTCGTTCCACTGTACTCAAATTTCTGTTCGTGTCCCTCGTACCGTTCCGTCTTCGACCTCCACATGCGGAAGCCGTCATTGGACTGGGCGTTCCAATAATGGAGATTCTTCATCACGATCTCTTCACCGGCGCTGTCGCCCTTCACGCGTTCCAGAACGACCTCGGCCTTGCCATCTTCGCGTCTGGCTGCCGCCATGCCGGACTTCGTGTCAATATTCCACGAGAACGGCGCAGTATCAGTCTTCAGCCAGGTCCACTTAAACGGGTACAACTGCGCGATGATGTCGTCCAGGGCCGCTTTTTGTCCGGGAGTTACACTTGGATCATAGGTCACCACAGCCCAGGAATCCTTCCCGGTGCTCCAGTCGGAACCCAGGTCATTCGAGATCCATACCTTGGCTCCGTCAAGATTCACATCTTTGTAATGTCCTTGATCGATTTTGAAAACGAGATTGGCGCGGCAGTAATGTTCGTGCCCGTGGGCCGTCGAGTGCATATTGAAATAACACGGGCAGAACATATCGCAACTACAGGCTTCAATATAATTTGAGGTGATCTCAAAATCGTTTTTCGGCGTAGTAGAGGATGAGACTCTTGTTCCCGCAATCGTAAGCAGACCGACCGAGATCACAATCAACGCAAAAGCCAATGTTCGGACGCGACATCGCATATTTACCTCCTGAATTGAATTGGGGGCCCGCCAGGGTAATGAGGCGGAGTCTACTCCTCTTTCTCCCCTCCGAACAACTGTATTTCAACCCTCAGCAGCAACGATTGGGGCGGGAGTATCTTTTGTCCAACTGCTCCAGGTAGAACTCCGATTCACTGATGGGTTCCGCCCTGCCGGAGCGCATGGCGCACTCGATATAACGTTCATAAGCCGCGTCCCCACACCATTCTCGAACTCCTCTCCAGAAACTTACTCCGCTGCGTGCCAACCAGTAGATCAATCCGCGCATCAATCCCCCTCCGCCCATTGCGTCGCCACGTACGGCGTCTCGCGCAGCACCGCCACTTTTCGCCGGCTCAAAATTGCGTACCACTGAAACACCGCCTCAATCACCAGCACCAGAATCATCCCTGCGAGCACTGCCGTCACTACCGCATCGAGTCGCTGGTTGAAAATCACTCGCCGCGTCTCTCCGATCTTCGCCAAGGGAATTTCACCCGCAGCGATTTGCCCGGCCAACAACTTCGCGAATGCCAGAAACCCGATCCGTGGATTCAAGCTGAAAATCTTTTGGTAGCTCGCCGTCATGGTGATAATTACCAGCCAAGTCATCGGCAGCAGCGTCACCCAAATCCATCTCAGTCTTCCCATTTTCAGCAGAATAGTTGTAGCCACCACCAGCGCCACCGCCGCCAGCAACTGGTTCGCAATCCCGAAAAGTGGCCAGAGCGAGTTAATTCCGCCCAGCGGATCCACCACTCCCTGGTACAAAAAATAGCCCCACGCCGCCACAATCAGCGCGCTCGATAGCAAAATCGCGGGCATCCAGTTCATCCGCCCCAGGGGCTTCCACACCCTCCCTACAAGCTCCTGCACCATGAATCGTCCCACGCGCGTCCCGGCATCCAGCACCGTCAAGATGAACAGCGCTTCAAACATAATCGCGAAGTGGTACCAGATGCTCAGCAGCCTTTCCCCTCCAATCGTGCTTGAAAAGTTTTGAGCCATGCCGACTGCCAGCGAAGGCGCACCTCCCGCACGGTTGAGCAAAGTCTGCTCGCCCACCGCGTGCGCCAGCCGCGTCATCGTCTCCGCCGTCAACGGGTAGCCCCAACTCGAGATCGTCTGCGCGGCCGCTTCCGGCGAAGCACCCACAATCGTCGCCGGACTGTTAATCGCGAAATACACTCCCGGCGGCATCGCGCAAGCCGCCACCATGGCCATCACTCCCACAAACGATTCCAGCAGCATCGCGCCATACCCAATCAGCCGCGCCTGCCCTTCCCGCTGAATCATTTTTGGGGTAGTGCCGCTCGAAATCAGCGAGTGAAATCCGCTGATGGCGCCACAAGCAATCGTGATGAAGCAAAAAGGAAAAATCTTCCCGGCAAACACCGGGCCAGAGCCATCCACAAATCGCGTCAACGGTGGCATCAACACTTGCGGGCGCACCAGCAGGATGCCCGCCGCCAACGAAAAAATCGCTCCCGCTTTGATAAATGCGCTCAAGTAATCCCTCGGCGCCAGAAGCAGCCACACCGGCAATGATGATGCCGCGAATCCGTACGCGATAATCGCCAGCGCCAACCCCACGCCGGTCATCGTGAACATTTTCGCCCATGCCGGCGATTCCGCTACCCACTGCCCCGCCGCCACCACAAACAGCACCAGCGCCACGCCCATCACCGAAGCTTCCAGCACTCGCCCCGGCCGCACGTAGCGCAAATAAATGCCCAGCAACAATCCGATGGGAATTGTCATCGCCAAAGTAAATGTGGCCCAGGGTGAACTCTTCAGCGCATTCACCACCACCAGCGCCACCACGCCCAGCAGAATAATCATGATCGCCAGCACGGCAAGCTGTGCAATGAACCCGCCGCGTTCGCTTACTTCTTCCCGCGCCATCTCTCCCAGCGTTTTGCCGTTACGACGGATCGAGCAGAACAGAATCACAAAATCCTGCACGCATCCGGCAAGCGCCGCGCCCGCAATCAGCCACAATGTCCCCGGTAGGTATCCGAATTGCGCGGCAAGTGTCGGCCCCACCAGCGGGCCCGGCCCTGCAATTGCCGCGAAGTGATGCCCAAACAAAACCCACTTGTTCGTGGGCACAAAGTCGCGTCCATCTTCGCGGCGTTCGGCAGGCGTCGCTCTCGTGTTATCCAGAGCCAGCAATTTCGCGGCGATAAACGCAGAGTAGAACCGGTAGGCCACCACGTAGGAACAACCCGCCGCCAGCACGAACCACGTCGCGCTGATCGGTTCCCCGCGATGCAGGGCAATCGTCCCCAGCGCCACGCCGCCCACAACCGCCACGATTGCCCAGGCCAGAACGCCGAGGACTTTCTTCATTTAGGGGTGCTCGATTGAATGAACTGCGACAAGTCCTGCTTCAGCTTCACCAACGATGGCCGGTGTACGTACATCATGTGGCCCGCTTCATAATAGCCGCCCGAAAGGTGACTGCGCAGGGTCGGATCCAGCCCCAGATGGTTAAACGTATATTCCGCCGCAAAGAATGGCGTGGCCAGATCGTAGTAGCCCTTGGCCACGTACACCTGCAAATACGGATTCTCCGTCATGGCCGCGCGCAACGCATCCCCCACGTTTACATAGCGATTTTCGTATGGCTCAAAGTTCCACGGGTTCACCCGCGAAGTCAGGAACTCGTAAAACAGATCGCTCTCGAATTTCAAGTCGCCGCGCACGTAATCGTTGAATGCCGCTGTGTACGGCCCGACAATCGCCGCGAGGCTGGGATCGTAGTCGGGATTCGCGCCCACGGCATCCTCGTCAATTCCTTTGAATCGTCCATCCAAACGCCCAACGGTGCGCCGTTCGCTTCGCAGCAATTCTTTGTCAAACGCGAAGATATTCACCCGCAGGTTCGCCCGATCCACAAAATCCCCAGAGAGGCCTGACAGCCGCGACAGTTTCTGCGCAATTTCTACTCTTCGCGCCGTGGACAATTCACCGCCCGCCATCAGCGCATCCGCATATTCACCCGCCGCAAAGTTCCGCGATTCATTGATGGCCTTCTGCAAATCCGCCTGCAAATCCGGCGCCAGCTTCTTGTGATACCAGGCAATCGCCGTGTACGTCGGCAGATACAGGATGTACGGCAGATCGTTACCGCGGTCGAACCGTGCCGTCTGAAAATTCAGGATCGAAGAAATCAGCATGATCCCGTTCAAATACATTCCGTAACGCTCTTGCAGGTATCCGGATAGTCCGGCGGCGCGCGTCGTTCCGTAACTCTCTCCCGCAAGAAACTTCGGCGAAGCCCAGCGCCGGTTCCGCGTCGTGTACAACCTGATGAAATCTCCCACCGATTCCAGGTCTTCCTGTATCCCGTGGAACTGCTTCGGCGCTTCCCCCGGCACCGCGCGGCTGAATCCCGTCGAGACCGGATCGATGAACACCAGGTCGGTCACGTCCAGCAGCGAGTATTCGTTGTCCACCACCTTGTACGGCGGAGGAAGCAACGCGCCCACGTCGCCCATTTCAACTCGCCGCGGTCCCAGCGCCCCCAGGTGCAGCCATATGGACGCCGCCCCCGGCCCACCATTGAACGCATACGTCACCGGGCGCTTCGCCAAGTCGCTCGCATCGTCCCGCGTGTACGCCACATAAAACACGCTAGCCTTGGGCGTGCCGTCCTCCAGTTTCAGCAAAATCGTCCCCGCTGTCGCCGTGTAGTGGATCTCCTGCCCGCCAATCCGCACCGTGTGCTTGGATGTCACGCTCTTCTCTTCCGGCGGCGAAGGCGTCTTCTTCTCCTCCTTCGCCTTCTCTTGCGGTTTCTCCGCAGCCTTTTCCGACCCGGCTTCAGCTGCCGCCGGAGGTTTTTGCGCCTTCACAATCCCTACCGTAAGCAGCGCCAGCACAAAAGTGAAAATCCAACGCGCGATTTTTTTCATGAGTGTTTATCCCCCAGCGAAGAACTACCCTAAACGCAAGGCGGCATCCTATGCGAGGCCGCGCAGCACGTCAATCGGCCAGGCTCGTGAATTTCAGCAGTGGGTATACATCCTTGAATACTTTGGCCACCTCTTTTGTGAATCCCGCCCGCGTCGCATCGCCTGGCTTCATCTTCTTCCGTACGATCCACGCGAGCATCTTTTTCCAATTCTCCGGCTCCGTGGGCCAGCCTTCATGCTTGGTCCATTCGCCTTTCTCTGTCGTGTACCAGTAACTGTCGTATTTCTTGTCTAGCCGTTTTTTCTGCTGCGCAACCCAACGGGGATTCGCCAGCACGCGCGGCTGCGCAATCAGCGCCAGCGTCGACTCTTTCCGTTTTCCTCCCGCGTAAATGCGAAACCCCGCGGTAACCACTTCCGCTGAAAGGCCCACATAAAGTTGCCCATTTTCACGGTCTCCCGGTGTCGGCGTCGAAAACTTCAAATACATCTGCGTCGTGTAGGGCGTCTTGTCCTTCGCAAATCGTATATCCCGATTGATCCGCGAAAAATTCGCTCCTGTTCGCCCACTCACGTCAAACTCGTTGTTCATCGCAAGCACTGGCCGGCTAAGTTCCTCCAGTAGTTTCCGGAACGGCTGCACAATCGTCTGCTTGTACCTCTCCCGATTCTCATCCATCCATGCTTTCCGGTTGTTCTTTCCCAACTCCCGGAAGAATTGAAATGTCTCTTTGTTGAATACCGCTTTCTCGTCAGCCATTGCTCCACCTCTCTCTTCACGCGAACACTCAGGCTACACGATTCCCATTCCGCGTCAATTGGACTATCCTCTTTTCGCGCTCCTTCAAGCATCTTTCTGAACAGGTGAACCGCATGCACCGTAAATTTTCCGCCTTTATCGCACTGGCTGTGTGTTGTTTCTCCTGGGCCGTTTTCGTCATCGCCGACGACACCAAGCCCCCCGCCAAAATCGAGCCGTGGAAACCCGAAGACATCATCTACGCCGAAAGTGCCTCGCAGTTCCGCATCTCTCCCGACGCCAAATGGCTCGCCTGGATCAAAACGGCTGGCGACAAGGAGAAGGACGTCCTCGCGTCCAATCTCTACCTTTCCAGTTTGACTGAGGAGCGCGAAGTCCAGCTCTCTCGCGGCGCAGACCGCAACACTTCGCCGCGCTGGTCCCCCGACGGCGAGTGGATCGCCTTCCTTAGTTCCAGGGCTCGCGCGCAAGCCAAACCCGACACCGCTCCCGTGCAAATCTGGCTAATCAGCCCCCACGGCGGCGAACCGTACCCTCTCACGGAACTCGCGCGCGCCCCCAGTGAGATCGACTGGCTGGACAAAGACACCCTGATCTTCAGCGCCGAAGAAGATCCCAGCGCCTACGAGCAAGCTGAAAAGAAGAAGAAGGACGATTCTGAGGTCGTGGACGACGCGGATCACGCCCCGCCCGTCCGCCTCTTCAAGATCAACGTCAAGGACAAGAAAATCACCCGCCTCACCAGCAACACGGACTGGATTCAAACCTGGGCCGTCTCAAAAGACGGCAAGTTCGTCGTCGCCACTCACGCAAAGAGCCTTCATTACGAATTTGATCAGAAGGTGCCGCCCGTCACCGTCCTTCACGATCTTGCCGCCGGCACCGAAAAGCAAATCTTCACCGAGGGGCGTCTTCGCCCCGACACCCTTGTCTGGGCTCCAGACAACTCCGGCTTTTACGCGGCCATTCCCTCCTCCAATGATCCAAAATTCCTCACCGCCAGCATTGAGCTGCTCTATTTCTACGACCTCGCAACGAACAATGCCAAGCAGGTGCCGCTCGACTGGGAAAACGGTTTGGGCGGTGATCTTGCCGCAACGAAAGATGGTTTCGTGGCGCTCCTTGCCGGAGGTTCGCACTATGAAAGTGCGCAGTATTCACGCGGAAAATCCGGCGATGCCTGGACGTGGAAACGCGCCGCCCTCGAAGGCGATCACGCCAAGAACATCAGCTCTCTTGAAGTCAGCGACGACGGCAAAACTATCGTCTACAACCATTCCACCGCCAGCAAAATGCCTCAGCTTTATACCGCTCAGCTTGACGCCAACAAACTTGCTTCTCCGCGCCAAATCACCAAACTCAACGAGGGTCTGATCAACTCTCGCACCTTCCTGAGGACCGAAGTCATTCACTGGAAAGGCTCCAATTCCGAAGACGTCGAGGGTATTCTCTATTACCCGGCGAATTACGAGCCCGGTAAGAAGTATCCGCTCATCACCGCCATCCATGGCGGCCCAACGGGTGCCGACAAGGATTTGTGGAACAATTCCTGGGCCTATCCCATCAGTTTGCTAACCCAGCGCGGCGCCTTCGTCCTTCGACCCAATTATCACGGCAGCAACAACTACGGTCTCAAATGGGTCGAATCCATCTGCTGCGGCAAGTATTACGAACTGGAACTGCCAGACATCAACATGGGCGTGGACTATCTGGTCGGCAAAGGCCTGGTCGATGCCGACAAAGTCGGCACAATGGGCTGGTCCAACGGCTCGATTCTCTCGATCGGTTTGATCACCACGTATCCTTCGCGCTACAAGGCGGCCAGCGTCGGCGCAGGCGATGTCGAATGGATCAGCGATTGGGGCAACGTCCAGTTTGGTGATTCCTTCGATTCCTACTACTTTGGCAAATCACCCATGGAGGATCCTGACCTCTACATCCGCAAATCTCCCTTCTTCAAGATGGACAAGGTTCAATCGCCCGTCCTGATTTTCCACGGCACCGCCGATACCAACGTGCCACCCGCGCAAAGCTGGTCCTTCTTCCGCGCCCTGCAGTTCTACAATAAAGTCCCGGTGAAGCTCGTCCTCTTCCCCGGTGAACCGCATGGCCCGCGCAAGCTCACGCACCAGATGCGCAAAGTGGAGGAAGAGCTCGCCTGGTTCGACAAGTATTTCTTCAAGACCTCCCCGCCTTTAAATGAAGCTCTCAAGTCCGGCTCGCCCTTGGATGCTGCGCTCAAAACCAAAAACCTCGCTCGCTCCGGCGCAAACTACGGTGTCGCCTTTCGTGGCAACGGCAAGAACGTGCTCATCCCCGAAGTGGTCAAACGCGACGCACTCGAAATCGGCCGTTTTGAAGTGACCCGCGCGCAATTCGCCGTATTCAGCTCCACGTACAAAATCGAACCAGGCACGGAAAACTTTCCCGCCAGCGGCATCTCCTTCGAGCAATCCCAGGCCTACGCCGATTGGCTCTCCAAATTAACGAAGCAGACTTGGCGCGTGCCCAATGAAGATGAGGTCGCTTCCTTCTCCTCCAAAAAAGATGGTGAAAACACGCTCGATTACTGGGCCGGCTACGCTCCCAATCCCGATGACACCAATCGTCTCCGCGAAAAAATCAAGGAACTCGGCGGCACCGCGCCTTTGCTGAAGCCCGTCGGCAGTTTCCCCGGCCAGGGCGCCGAGAACGAAGACCTTCTCTTTGATTTTGGAGGCAACGCCGCGGAATGGGTCGTGATACCCGATGGCAAGGGCAAACTCTCTGGCGGCAGTGCGGATTGTCCCGCGGACACGCGTTCCACCTGCACTCCCGCACCCGAATATTGGGGATTCCGCGTGGTGCGTGGCGCCGCAAAACCTCCTGCCGCTAAGAATTGACATGGCTCTGCTGCAAACATTCCGGCGCGCGATAGGGCCGGCGCTTTTCGTGCTACTTCTTGCGCAAACCGCAGCCGCGGCCGTCGCCGAGCTCACGCAAGACGACATCAACTTTCGCAAAGAAGTCTACGTGAACAAGAAGGGCGCCAAGATGCCCTATCGCCTCTTCGTCCCCTTGGGCTACGACTCCTCGAAGAACTATCCTTTGCTGCTCTGGCTGCACGGTGGAACCGGCCGCGGCGATGACAACATCAAGCAAATCACCCGACAAAACGAAATCGCCACGCACTTCTGGACCAAGAGCGACGTGCAGGCGCAATTTCCTGTCTTTGTGCTAGTCCCACAATGCCCCTCGGGCGAAATCTGGGCCGACCCGGAAATCAACCAACCTTCCAAAGCCTTGGAGATGGCACTCGAAATTCTCAGCAAAGTCGAAAACGAGTTCGCCATCGATCCTGACCGCGTCTACATCGCCGGGCAATCCATGGGCGGTTCCGGCGTGTGGTCTCTGTTGCAGGTGTATCCAGACAAATGGGCTGCGGCTATGGTGCTCTCCGCCTTCGATAACTTCACGAATGTCCAAGCCATCTCTCGCGTGCCTCTGTGGGTCTTTCAAGGCGATGCCGATCAAAGCGTTCCCGTGGATTTGGTCCGCCAGATGATGAAGCAGCTCAAGAAGGCCAGCGCCAACGCGCGCTACACCGAATACCACAAGACCGACCATGAAGTCTGGAACCGCGTCTTCACCGAGCCCGACCTGCTTCCCTGGCTGGTCGCGCAGAAACGCGGCGCGCCTGCGGGAAGCCAACTTGGCTCTGGCGCGTCGCCCGTCAAACGGTAAAATAGTGGGATGAGCGAATTCACTCCTACAGAACGCACACAGGTCAAGCGCCTGCCGAAGCGCGGCAAGTACGACCACGAAACGGTCTATTCCATTCTCGATTCCGGCTTCGTTTGCCATGTCGGCTTCAACGCTGATGGTCAACCTTATGTGATCCCCACGAATTACGGCCGTTCCGGCGACACGCTTTATCTCCACGGCAGCGCCGCAAGCCGCATGCTGCGCACACTCAGCGAAGGCGTGCCAGTTTGCGTCACGGTCACGCACGTTGACGGACTTGTGCTCGCGCGCTCGGCGTTTCACCACTCCGTAAATTACCGCTCGGTTGTGATTCTTGGCACGGCGCGACTGGTGGAAGATCCCGCGGAAAAAATGGAAGCTCTGCGAATTTTCACGGAACATGTGATGAAGGGCCGCTGGGATGATGTGCGCCAGCCCACCGAGCAGGAGTTGAAGGGCACTACGGTCCTCTCACTGCCCCTGGAGGAAGTTTCCGCCAAGGTCCGCACCGGCGGACCGATTGACGACGAAGCGGATTACGCGCTGCCCGTCTGGGCCGGCGTTTTGCCGCTGGAAACCGTACCTAAGGCGCCGCTGCCCGATGCGCGCCTCAAAACCGATACGCCCATTCCCGCGTACCTGAAAAACTATTCCC
>Ga0181518_10005259_pt1 | contig 11266 bp, 11 predicted proteins | sample PEATcosm2014_Bin_28_FD_119751 | JGI IMG/M metagenome (GOLD analysis project Ga0181518, IMG submission 119751) | Peatland microbial communities from MTU Mesocosm Facility, Houghton, MI, USA - PEATcosm2014_Bin01_60_metaG | ecosystem: Environmental > Terrestrial > Soil > Wetlands > Peat | place... | reverse complement strand
CTGTCGCTTTGAAGATACTTGATGTGATCCAGCGCGAGAAGCTGGCGGACAACGCGCGCCAAGTCGGCGACTACCTCAAGAGCGGGCTGCAGGAGCTCGCGCGGAAATACCCCGGTGTCATCCAGACCGTGCGCGGCCTTGGGCTGATGCTAGGGATCGAGCTGGCGCCTAACATAGCCAACCTGCCCGGCGACAGCAGCAAGACGCAGACGGTCCGTCTGGCGAATCTCCTGCATGCCGCAGGGCTCCTGGCGATTCCCGCCGGCGGGAAGATCATGCGCTTCCTGCCGCCGCTTAACCTGCGGCAAGTCGAGGCGGAGGAAGGGCTGAAACTGATCGAATCGGTTGTGGCCAGACTAGCGGGTTAGACCGAATGTGGACAGGCGGGACGCCTGTCCTACTCTGAAGATGAAACATCTCTTAAGCATTGAATCACTGGCGCAGGCGGACATGGAAACCATCCTGGCCGCTGCGGTGGACCTCAAGAAGGAACGCGGGCGGCATGCCAAGTTACCTCTGGCCGGACAAACCTGGGCCATGCTGTTCGCCAAGTCCTCCACGCGCACCCGCGTCTCATTCGAGGTCGGCATCCGCGAGCTGGGCGGCCAGGCGATTTTCCTGCCTTCCAGTGAGATCCAGCTTGGTCGCGGCGAACCGATCAAAGACACCGCGCGTGTGATGGGCCGGATGGTCCACGGCGCTGTGTTCCGCACCTTCGCGCAGAGCGACGTGGAGGAGTTTGCGCACTTCGCGCGCATCCCTACCATCAACGCTCTAACGGACCGCGAGCATCCATGCCAAATCCTGGCGGACATCTTCACCTTCCAGGAAAAGCGCGGCTCCATCCGAGGCAAAGTGGCCGCCTTCATCGGCGACGGCGCTGGCAACGTAGCGACCTCTTTAGTATTTGCCGCTGGAAAAGCCGGATTTGAATTGCGCATTGCCGCGCCGAAGGCCTTTCAGCCGTCGGACGATCTGGTCAAGCGGGCTGGGGGGAGGATCGTGCTGACCGAGGAAGTCCAAGAGGCCGCCGAAGGCGCGGACCTGCTCTACACGGATGTTTGGGTCTCCATGGGCCGGGAGAAAGAGTCCGCTGACCGCATCCGCCAGTTGAACGGATACCAGGTCAATTCCTCCTTGGTCGCGCTTGCCCGTCCGGGCGCGCTCGTGATGCATTGCCTGCCCGCCTATCGGGGCAAGGAAATAGACGAAGCTACCTTCGAGGCGAACGCGCAGACGATCTTCGACGAGGCCGAGAACCGGCTGCACGTCCAGAAAGCGATTTTGAGCTGGCTGGTGAGTTAGCGGCGGGGGATTTCGTTTACAGGCCCCGTTCATCGCTTTATGGTTAGCCTACCAGTTATGCTCAGCGCCATCGAATTCCGGCTCAATGGCCGCGGCGTCCGCGTCGAACACGTCTCTCCGAACACCACTCTGCTCGAATACCTGCGCGGCATAGGTTTGACGGGCGCCAAAGAGGGCTGTGCCGAGAGGGATTGCGGCGCGTGTTCGGTGGCCATCATCGACCGCGATTCGCAGGGCCGACCCTGCTACCGCGCCATCAATAGCTGCCTGGTTCCGCTGTGCCTCATGGCCGGACGCGAAATCGTCAGCGTGGAAGGTGTCGCAGGCCAGGGTAAGCTGCATCCGGTGCAGGAGATGATGGTGCAAGGCCACGGCTCCCAATGCGGCTATTGCACGCCGGGCTTTATCATGTCGCTCTTCGAGGGCTACTACCGCGGGGACATTCGGAAACCCGACCAGCTTGATGATCAGTTATGCGGCAATCTCTGCCGGTGGGCTACCGGCCGATTCGCGATGCGGCCATCGCGGCCTTCCCGGAGCGGCACGGGAGGAACGGCGAAGACTCATTTGCTGAGCGGCTCAAGAAGTCCACGGGGGAGTTGGGCGGGGTTGAATACAAGTTTGCCGGGGAGAGATTCTTCCGGCCAAACTCGGTTAGAGGCTTGCTCGAACTGATTGCGCAGTTCCCCGAAGGCAGGCTGGTCGCCGGCGCTACGGAGCTTGGGCTCGACATCATCAAGCGCTTCGCGCGGTTCCCCACGCTGATCTCCGTGGAAGCGTTGCCGGAGCTGAGGGAGATTCAGCGCACCGGCTCGGAATGGCGCATCGGCGCGGCCGTCACCCTCACCCAAATCGAGGAGCACATGGCAGCCGAGTTCCAGGCGTTAGCCGACATGCTTCGCGTCTTTGGCTCGCGGCAGGTCCGCAACCGCGCGACGATGGGCGGCAACCTCGTTACTGCTTCTCCTATCGGCGACAGCGCCCCGGTGCTGCTGGCGCTCGGTGCCAAAGTGGCGCTGGTGGCGCAGAAAGATGGGAATGGTGGGACGGATGGGACGGATGACGGACTGGCAGTGCGCACCCTCCCGATTGACGAGTTCTTCGTTGCCTACCGGAAGACCGCCTTGCGGCCGGGCGAGATTCTCAAGACCATTCTTGTGCCCCGGTTCGCGTCGCGACGAGGCGTCACGCGCGAGTGCGCCTGGTATAAGGTCTCTAAGCGGCGAGAAATGGACACTAGCACGGTCGCAGCGTGCTTCACTGTTGAATTGGACGCGGACCGTGTCGTTCGGCACGCGCGGCTCGCATACGGCGGCGTGGCCGCTATGCCCGTGCGGGCGCGCAAGACGGAACAGGCGCTGATTGGCCAGCCGTGGTGCGAGAGGACGGTTAAGGAGGTCATGCCAGTGCTTCTGGGTGAGTTTACGCCGATTTCCGACGTGCGCGGCAGTGCGGAGTATCGGCGCGGGTTGATCACGGGGCTATTCGAGAAGTTCTATTTCTCGGAGGGTCACGGGACGCCGGAACATGGATCGCTCCCGGTGGAGGGGCGCGCGGTCCCCTGCGCGCCGTCGTCATCCCAGGCCTGTTCCGCCCACATGCGCGGCGCGCGGGGCATTGCGCGCCTTAGCACCGACCCACCGCCCCACGAGAGCGCGCATAAGCATGTAACAGGGGAGGCGGTTTACACCGACGACCAGGCAGCGGGTGCGCTGGAGGTCTGGCCAGTCTGTTCCCCGCACCCCCATGCGAGGATTCTGAGCCGCGACGTGACTGCCGCGCGCGCCATGCCCGGCATCTACGCTGTGCTGCTGGCGGAGGTGGTGCGCGAACGCAACCTATATCACGGCACAGGCCAGACAAACACGACACCTTACGGCTTGGAAATCGGGGACCACCAGGTCCAAACCATTTGGCACCAGTTGAAGCATTCGAGCGACTTTGCCCGCCGCCGCGAAGCTGTCGGCCAATGGAATGCGGCGCACCCGAACCGCAAGCGCGGCCTCGCGATGACGCCGGTCAAATTCGGCATCAGCTTCACGGTTACCCATCTCAACCAGGCCGGTGCGCTGGTGCTCCTCTATCAGGACGGCACGGCGCAAGTGAACCATGCCGGCACGGAGATGGGGCAGGGGCTGCACACTAACATCACGGCGATTGCCGCCTGGGAACTTGGCATCCGGCTCGAGCACGTGCGGGTAATGCCGACCAGCACGGACAAGGTGCCCAACACCTCGGCGACCGCCGCTTCGTGCGGCACCGATCTGAACGGCGCGGCGGTGAAGAATGCGTGCGAGATCATCCGCGCCAGGCTGGCTCCTGTGGCGGCGCGGCTGCTTAAAGAGAAGAACGGGCGCGCGGCGGCGGTCAGCAAGCTAGTATTCGCCGACGGGCTGGTCTGTGACAGCCGGCAGCCACGATCTGGCGTGAGCTTCGCGGATGTGGTGAGGAAAGCTTACATCGAGCGCATCAGCTTGTCGGCGACTGGTTTCTATGCCACGCCGGGGATTTACTGGGATCGCGTGGCGGGCCGGGGCAACCCGTTTCACTATTTCGCCTGCGGCGCAGCGGTGAGCGAAGTGGAAGTGGACGGATTCACCGGCATGACGCGGGTCTTGCGGACCGACATTCTGCACGATGTGGGTGATTCGATTAACGAGGCGGTCAATCGCGGCCAGGTGGAAGGCGGCTTCGTGCTGGGCATGGGCTGGCTGACGACCGAAAAGCTGAAATGGGACGAGCGGGGCCGGCTGCTGACGCATTCGCCGGACACCTATAAGATCGGTGCCGTCGGCGACATGCCGAAGGTGTTCAATGTCACGCTGCTGAAGAACGCCGCACAGAAGGGCGTTGTCTATGGCAGCAAAGCTGCAGGAGAGCCGCCATTCATGCTGGCGATTTCCGTGCGCGAAGCTATACGCGATGCCGTCGCCGCCTTCGGCTCAGCCGGAGTCGAGGTGCCGCTCGCGTTGCCGGCGACGTGCGAGGCGATCTTCATGGTGATTCAACGGCAGTTGAAATGCCACAAAGCGTTGGCGGAACGGTCGGAGTTTACTGTGGCAGCCGGCTAGGTATCGCCTTCAAAATAGGGTCTCGAATCCGGCGGCGCGGAAGTGGCGGTCGTTTGTGAACGCCTGCACAATTCGACATCGGCGCATTACCGCGAACAACGTATGATCCACAATACCTGCGGAGTCTGCGCCGCCGCGCCGGTAGGCGGTCCAAGCCTCTGCCCAATCGGCGGTCGTTGGCCAAATGAGAGCATCCGCCAGCTCGAGCTGTTCTCGCAAACGATCCACCTCTGCGCGAATACCACTGCGCGCTGCGGCGTTCCCACATTCCAAAAGCACATAGGCCGTTGTCAGCACCGTTGGCTGGCTCGCGTTGATTTTGGCGAGGGCATTCTCAGCAGCTTCGTGCCACTGATCGTCCTTGTTCCACAGCGCGAGCAGACCTACGGTGTCCATGAACACGAGGTTCATGGTTGGTGCTCATCATGCCGCGCAGCCAAATCCTTCACCCCGGTCTCGTACCGTTCCGAGAGAATGCTGTAGATTTCCTTCCGTGCCTTGGCGTAAGCCCGTGGACGGGAGATGATTTTGGGCTCAAACTCCACTTCGGTGTGTTCGGGCAGCTCGACGCCTTGCAGCGGGCGAAATACGCCGTGCTCGTAAACCGCATGAACGGTCTTCATGGCTTACTGTTACCATGACCATCGAGTTCTGGCCATTCAATTCCGCCCCCTCATTACTCCATCATTTGATACACGAGCTCAGCTCGCTTATCAATGAACTGGGCCATGATGCTCACCGCAATCTCCTGCGGGGTTTGCGAGCGAATCTTGACCCCCACCGGGGAGGCGACGCGCTGCAGTTCGGCCGGCGTGGCGAGTTTCTCCGCGGTGAAATGCTCGAACATGGTGCGCGCCTTGCGCGCGCTGCCGATCATGCCCAGGAACAGGAACGGCCGGTGAATCCACTCCTTGAGCACCAGCGCGTCGTGCCGGTGCCCGCGGGTGACGATGAGTCCAAAGCACGGCACTGAGGGCAAGGGTAGCGCCTGCAGCTTCTCCCACACATCTGCTTGCAGCGAGACTTCTGGCGGGAAGAACTGGTGACTGGCTAGCGCGGGGCGGTCATCGAACACGGTCACACTGAAGTCCAACTGCAACGCGAGCGGCGCGACGGCCTGGGCGATGTGCCCCGCCCCTGCAACCCACATCGCGCACGGTGCCGTTACCGTTTCCGAATAGAGCAAGCCAGGCGTTTCGCCTGGCTCCCCCCTGGACGGTTCAAGACGCCCAATCGAGAAATCGCCCTTCACTCCCCACGAGAGCGTGGTTTGGCGACCGGCCAGCTCGCTCCAGAACTGCTCTCCAGCCCTCTGCGCATTGGGCAGGATCAACCCGCACACCTTGCCGCCGCACATCAGGCCGTCGTCCCAGCCGAAGTCATGGTCGAGTAGCAGCTCGAACGTAGCTGCCTGACCGGAGCGCAGCGACAAGACGGCCCGGTGCTGGACCTCGGCCTCCAAGCAGCCGCCGCCTAGGGTGCCTATGATGCGGCCGTCGGCATAAAACAGCGCTTTAGCGCCGATCTTCTGCGGGCTGGACCCCTTGGCGCCAGTGATGATGCCAAGCGCCACCGGTTCCCCGCTGCACGCGGCTCCGGCGAGCGCCTGGAAGACGATGTTTCGCATGAGCCGAGGAGAATAGCGCCGCCCCGCCCGGGAGTCGAGGGCCGTGCTCGGCAGGAACACCGCGAGGTTGGCTTACGCCCACCCTGAGCGGACGGACCCCGTATGGCGCGAGCATGGTCAGGTGCCCGCGCGAGGTTCTCCATTGCGTGCGGAAGGTCACCCGAATGGGACTTTCGCCGATGGCTGCGTTGCAGATCGCCACGATCAACACGGCGCGGCATTACCGGTTGCGGAACCTCAGGGCCACTGCTCCAAGTTACTGGGCGGACTTCATTGTCTTTGACAACCTGAAGAAGTTCGTCGTCCGCCAGACCTACAAGAAAGGCATTCTCGTAGCCGAGGAAGGACCTTATTTAGCCCCACAGTTTTCCGTCACCGGTTGTGGCTCAGCACATACAGGATGCACGCGACGACAGCCGAGACGAGCAGTCCCGCAGCAATGGCCCACCGCAGGTACATCATCTCCTTGCGCCATCGCGCCCGGCCGCCCATGCCGGGCAGCAGGTAGAATCTTTGTCGCTGTCTGTTTCTTCCAAACCCAAGCATTTCGCGAATTTCCGTGGTCGGCGCTAACACTATCCCGTTCAAGTCATCGTAAACCAACGCCTTCGAACCCTGCCGCCGATGCCCATGTCGGCGTTCGGCCCGGGGGAAACGGGGGCCGTCGGCGCAGTCGTTGCGGGTTCAAGCGCAAGCACAGTTCACATGATGTCCGTTCGACCCGTCAATAGCCAGCCCATTCTCAAGCGGCGGTCATCCTCAAGGCCAGCAACCCGGTTTCGAACCTGACGCGGGAGCAGGTGCGCGACCTCTTCACCGGCATGGTCCAGAACTGGAAGGATGTGGGCGGGCCGGACGCGCCGGTTCATTTATTCATCCGCCACCCTATTTCAGGTACCTATCTGGGCTTTCGGGACTTAGCGATGGAGAACAAACCGTATGCGCTGCATCCAAAGACCCTTACGAACTACACGGAGGTCGTTCAGGCGGTGGCGCAGGACGAGAGCGGGATCGGTTACGCAACCATTCCGCTGGCCAGCCGCACCGGCGTCAAGCCCGTCTCCATCGGCGGGGTCGCCCCCACCGTCGAAGCCGTGAACAAAGGCCAGTATCCGTATGCGAGGGTGTTGCGCCTTTACACCAACAAGGCCAATGAGACGGCCATGGCGCGCAGCTTTGTTGAGTTCGTCCAGTCGGTAGGCGGCCAGAGAATAGTGGAACAGATGGGCTTCGCACCCCGTCCCTGAGCTCGACTTCACGGGGTTTCAGACTCAGGGTTCTGGAAGGATGGTCCCAGGAGCCGCCTTGTTATGGAGGAATGCCTTCGGCTGTTCCCAAGGCGTTGAACGTATTTGGAGTACCTGCCACCTTTGGTGCGAGCTTTGAGCGCCCAGTCAATCCCTGCGCATGCCAACCTAGGCCGCGGTCAGACGAAAATCGTCTGCTCCCGCCCCGGGCCGACGGAGACAATGCCCAGCCTGGAGCCGCTCAGCTCAGCCAGCGCTTTGAGATAGGTACGCGTCTTAAGCGGCAGGTCCTTCCACTTGCGGATACTGTGGGTCGGCGTCCGCCAGCCGGGGAATTCTGCGTAAATCGGCGTGCAGCGCGTCAGGGCCGCGATGTCATTCGGCACATAATCGTAGCGCCGACCGCCGTCGCGGTAGCCGATGCATACTTTGATTGTCTCGACTGAATCCAAGCCGTCCACGTTTGTCACGGCCAGCTCATCGATGCCGTTGACCATACCCGCGTGCCGCGTGGCGATGGAGTCAAACCAGCCGCAGCGCCGTGGCCGGCCGGTCGTCGCGCCGAACTCGCGGCCCATGGCGTGAAGCATGTCCGCGATCTCAGCGTTTTCGGTCGGCAATGGCCCCTCGCCCACGCGCGTGGTGTAGGCTTTCATCACCCCAACGACACGGTCCATGCGATGCGGCGGGACGCCCGAGCCGGTGCAGGCGCCGCCCGCGGTGGTATTCGAGGAAGTCACGAAGGGATAGGTGCCGTGGTCGATGTCGAGGAATGTGCCCTGCGCGCCCTCGAACAGGATATCATCGCCCCGCCGCACGGCCTGGTGCAGCAGGATCACCGTGTTCGCGACAAAAGGCTTCAAGTAGTCCCCCGCGGCGCGGTATTCCGAATGGACCTTCTTGAACGAAAGAGGCTGGGCGCCGAAGGCTTTCAGCACCTCGTTGTTCTCCTTGATCTTCAATGCGAGCTGCTCCTTGAACCGCTCCGGATTGACCAGGTCAAGCACGCGCAATCCCGTGCGAGCGGCCTTGTCGCCGTAAGCCGGACCGATACCACGCTTGGTGGTGCCGATCTTGTTCTTGCCTTTGATAGTTTCGCGCTGGGCATCGAGCTCGCGATGGTACGGAAAGACCAAGTGCGCCGTCTCGCTGAGAAAGAGGTTGTCCTTGATCCGGATGCCGAGCTTGCGCAGCCCTTCGATTTCCTGGACAAGGCTGACCGGGTCCACGACCACCCCGTTGCCGATGACACAGACCTTCTTCTTGCGCAAGATGCCAGAAGGAACCAGGTGCAGGATGTATTTCTGCCCTTTGATGTGGACCGTGTGGCCGGCGTTGTTGCCGCCTTGCGTGCGGACCACCACGTCCGCCTGCTCGGTCAACACGTCGATAATCTTGCCCTTGCCCTCATCGCCCCATTGGGCGCCGACTAGAATGGTGTTTGCCATAAGTTCAACAAAAATCCCCGAACCTCGATTCGGGGACAAAAGCGCTCAACTCTTGCGCGGGGAAAATAGAAGGACCGTGCCAGACTGTCAACGGTGGACACGAGCAGAGTGCTTTGCACGCGCGGCTGGTCGAAAGACGCTCCTGGCTGCCCCAAATCTGAGATCCGAAACCCGAGGGCCGAAGGAAATCCGAAGCCTGAAATCCGAAGTCATAGCCAGCCCAGCGGCGCAGCAGCCGATTAGCTCAAGCCACCTTTGGAGTTCAGGTCTCACCCTGCGTTCGGCCTTCGGGCACTCGGGCAGTGCGGGCCTTTGCAGGTTCCGGCTGACTGTTCCAGACTCGTTTGTCGTAGATCGCAAATCGTATATGGGCGGACTGGACACTGTCGGTGCATTATGAAAAGCTGCTGCCGGTGAAACAATCAATCGTAACGCTGGATATGGAGGGAGTGCTGACTCCCGAGATTTGGATTGCCGTGGCCGAGAAGACGGGCATCCCAGCGCTGCTCCGCACCACCCGCGACGAGCCGGACTATGACAAGCTGATGCGCGGCCGGTTGAAGCTCCTCGACCAGCACGGCCTGAAGCTGTCCAACATCCAGCAGGTCATCGGGACCCTGCGGCCGTTGGAGGGGGCGAAGGAGTTTCTCGACGAACTCAGGCCGCTGGTGCAGGTGATCATCCTGTCCGACACGTTCGAGCAATTCGCCACGCCGCTGCTGCGGCAGCTTGGCTGGCCCACCCTGCTCTGCCATCGGCTCGTAGTTGAGAATGACCGCATTGTTGATTACAAGCTGCGCGTGCCCGAACAGAAGCAACGGGCGGTGGCGGCTTTCAAGCTCCTCAACTACTACGTCATCTCGGGCGGCGACTCCTTCAACGACACCGCCATGCTGGGCGAGGCGCACGTCGGCTTTCTGTTCCGCGCGCCGGAGAACGTGAAGACGCAATTCCCCCAGTTCAAGGCCGTCGAGAGCTATGCCGACCTGAGGAAGCTGATCAAGGCAGCGATGGGCTGAGCCGTATCGGTGCGGTTGGCTTGAATCCCCCAAATTGGGGATTTACTTGGCCGGGGTTTTCGGTCTGAATCCCACTCCATAACTGAATTATGAATACGCCATCCAATAATCTCACTTCGCGCCGGGAATTCCTCAAAGCTTCGGCTCTGGTCGGCAGCGTGCTGGCCGCGCCCGGGATTTTGCCCGGACCACTCTTTGCCAAGGAGAATACCGACACACTCCGCGTGGGCTTGATCGGTTGCGGCGGGCGCGGCTCTGGCGCCGCCAGCCAGGCTCTCCATGCCGACAAGAACGTCGTCCTCATCGCGATGGGCGACGCGTTCGAGGATCCACTCCAAAGGAGTCTTTCGAGCCTGCAAAAGGAACATGCCGACAAGGTCAAGGTCACTCCCGAGAAGTGCTTCGTGGGCCTGGACGCCTACCAGAAGGTCATTGACAGCGGCGTGGACGTCGTGCTCCTGGCCTCGCCGCCGGGCTTTCGACCGGTCCACCTCAAGGCCGCAGTCGATGCCGGCAAACACATCTTCTGCGAGAAACCGATGGCTACAGATGCTCCGGGAGTCCGCTCGGTGCTCGAATCGGTCAAAGCGGCGAAGGATAAGAGCCTGGCGCTGGTGGCCGGCTTTTGCTGGCGTTACGAGGTGGCGCGGATGGAGTTCTACCAGCGGGTTCACGATGGCGCGATTGGAGACCTCCGTGCCATTTATGCCACCTATTACACTGGCCCGGTCAAACCGATGCCGGCCGCCAGCGAGCGCCCCGCCGGCATGGGTGATTTGGAATGGCAGGTGCGCAACTGGTACAACTTCGTCTGGCTCTCGGGCGATGGTTATGTCGAACAGGCCATTCACAGTGTGGACAAGGTGGCCTGGGCCATGAAGGATCAGCCGCCCCTCAAAGCGGTGGCCGTCGGCGGACGCCAGACGCCCAACAACCAGGGCGACATTTATGATCACATGTTTGTCGTTTACGAGTATCCGGATGACGTGCGCGCCTTCGTCGGGCAGCGCCAGATTGCCCACACATACTCGGAGAATTCGGATTATCTGATGGGCTCCGCCGGGTTTGGCCACATTCCGGGCATAACTCTCAAGGGCAAAGAGAACTGGCGGTTCAAGGGGCAGACGACTGACATGTATCAGAACGAGCACGACGCATTGTTCGCCAGCATTCGCAGCGGCAAGCTTATCAACGACGGGGACCGGATGGCCAAGAGCACGCTGATGGCGATTATGGGCCGCATGGCCGCTTACACCGGCCAGGAAATCACCTGGGAGCAAGCCCTGAACTCGCAGGAGAAACTCGTGCCCGACCAGCTCGATTGGAAGATGAACCTGGACATCGCCCCAATGGCCATCCCAGGCACGACCAAACTCGTATAAACCGCAGCCAGTCTGTTCCTCACATCTTTTATGCATCGTCGAGAATTCCTCAAGACCAGCGCTAGCGCGCTCGCCGTGGCGGCGTCGGCCCCGGGCGCCTTTGCCGCTGAAAGCAATCAGCCCGGAGCCGCCGCTCCGAAGCGCGCCATCAAGCCGGCCATTATGTG
>Ga0181518_10005252_pt1 | contig 11279 bp, 9 predicted proteins | sample PEATcosm2014_Bin_28_FD_119751 | JGI IMG/M metagenome (GOLD analysis project Ga0181518, IMG submission 119751) | Peatland microbial communities from MTU Mesocosm Facility, Houghton, MI, USA - PEATcosm2014_Bin01_60_metaG | ecosystem: Environmental > Terrestrial > Soil > Wetlands > Peat | place... | reverse complement strand
GACCTCACCAAGCTGGCGAGCCAGGGCAAGCTCGACCCGGTGATCGGCCGCGACGAGGAGATCCGCCGCGTGATCCAGGTGCTGTCGCGGCGCACCAAGAACAACCCGGTCCTGATCGGCGAGCCGGGCGTGGGCAAGACCGCCATCGTGGAGGGGCTCGCCCTGCGCATCGTGCGCGGCGACGTTCCGGAAGGGCTGAAGAATCGCCGCATCGTGTCGCTGGATATGGGCGCGCTGATCGCGGGCGCCAAGTTTCGCGGCGAGTTTGAAGAGCGGCTGAAAGCGGTCCTGAAGGAGGTGCAGGACGCCGCCGGCGACATCATCCTATTCATCGACGAGTTGCACACGGTGGTGGGCGCGGGCAAGGCCGAAGGCGCCATGGATGCCGGCAATCTGCTGAAGCCCATGCTGGCGCGCGGCGAGCTGCACTGCATCGGCGCCACCACCCTCGACGAATACCGCAAGCACATCGAAAAGGACGCCGCGCTGGAGCGGCGCTTCCAGCCGGTGCGGGTGGACCAGCCTTCGGTGGAAGATACGATTTCGATTCTGCGCGGTTTGAAGGAACGCTACGAAGTGCATCATGGCGTGCGCATCAAGGACTCCGCGTTGGTGGCGGCGGCGATCTTGTCGAACCGCTACATCACCGACCGGTTCCTGCCCGATAAAGCCATCGACCTGGTGGACGAGGCGGGGGCCCGGCTGCGCACCGAGATCGACTCGATGCCCGCGGAGCTGGACGAAATTCTGCGCCGCACGATGCAGCTTGAAATCGAGCGCCAGGCGCTGAAGAAGGAGAAGGACGCGGCCTCGCGCGACCGGTTGAAGAAGCTCGAAAAAGAGCTCGGCAATCTGAAGGCGGAAGGCGACGCCCTCAAGGCGCGCTGGCAAGCCGAGAAGAAGACCGTCACCAGTCTGCGCGCCCTGCGCGAGCAGATCGACCAGACCAAGATCGAGATGCAGAAGGCCGAACGGGCCTACGACCTGAATCGCGCGGCGGAGCTGAAGTACGGCAAGCTGGCGGATCTCGAACGGCGCTTGCAGGTGGAGTCGGACCAGTTCACGAAGAAGCAGGCGCAATCGCCACTGATCAAGGAAGAGGTGGGCGAAGAAGATATCGCCGAGGTGGTCAGCCGCTGGACCGGCGTGCCGGTGACCAAGCTGCTGGAAGGCGAAATGCAGAGACTGCTGCACCTGGAAGACGAGCTGCACCAGCGCGTGATCGGGCAGGATGAAGCGGTCATGGCGGTGGCGGAGGCGGTCATTCGCGCGCGTTCCGGTTTGAAGGATCCCAACCGTCCCATCGGCAGTTTCATTTTCCTCGGCCCCACGGGTGTGGGCAAAACCGAGCTGGCGCGGGCGCTGGCGCAGTTTCTGTTCGACGACGAACGCGCCATGATCCGCATCGACATGTCGGAATATCAGGAGAAGCACACGGTGGCGCGGCTGATCGGCGCGCCACCCGGATACGTGGGCTACGAAGAGGGCGGGCAGCTTACCGAAGCCGTGCGCCGGCGGCCTTATTCGGTGGTGCTGTTCGACGAGATCGAGAAGGCCCATCACGATGTGTTCAACGTGATGCTGCAGGTGCTCGACGACGGCCGGCTCACCGATGGCCAGGGCCGCACGGTAGACTTTCGCAACACGATTGTGATCATGACTTCCAACATCGGCAGCCCGCGCATCCTGGAATATCGCGGCACGTTTGCAGGCGAGGGGTACGAACGGATGAAAGAGGCCGTGCTGGAGGAGATGCGCCACCATTTCCGGCCGGAGTTTCTCAATCGCGTGGATGAGGTCATCGTGTTCCATGCGCTCACCGAGGAGCATTTGAAGAAGATCGTGGAGATCCAGTTGGAGCGGCTGCGGGCGCGTCTGGCGGACCGGCACATCACGCTGACGCTCACCGACGCGGCGCGGCTGAACCTGGTGCGTACGGGCTTCGATCCGCATTACGGCGCGCGTCCGCTGAAGCGCGCAATTCAGAAGAAGGTGGAGACGCCGCTGGGCCGGATGATCTTGAAGGGCGAGGTCCGCGACGGGCAGCAGCTTCTGGTGGACGTCGACCCGCAGGGCGAGCTGACGTTTGCACCCGCGGCGGAGAAGCCGGCCGCGCGTTGAGGCGGACGTGGCGCACGCTTTAGCGTGCCGCGGCGAACTTCAGTTCGCCGTCTCCGTTTCATCGGCGTTCATCGGCGTTCATCGGCGGCCAGATATGCTTTTCGTCCGGCCGAACCCGAAAATCAAAACCCGATATTGGCCGCCGATGAACGCAGATAATGCAGATAAGAACAAGCAAGACTGGAGTTGGCCGGACGCCGATAAGTGCGCACAAACAGCGGCGCTTAGATCAGCGGCCTGCGACCGCCTCTCCACTTTTGTGTTGCACACCCCAGAACCCGTACCCGCCGCGATCCCCGTTGCGTCACAATATTCTTGTGAAGTCCCTGAGCCTATCCCTGGCTGTCGCCGCCCTGCTTTCGGCCCAGGCGCCACGTGTCGACAACATCGAATTCTATGGCCTGCATAAACTGACGGAACAGAAATTGCTGCATACGTTGCGCCTGAAGCCGGGCGATCCTCTTCCGCCTTCCAAGGGCGGCCTGGAAGACGATCTGGAGCAGGTCCCGGGCGTGGTGCTGGCGCACCTGGAGGCTGTCTGCTGCGACCAGGGCAAGACCACCCTATTCATCGGCATCGAGGAAAAGGGAGCGCCGCACCTGGCGTTTCGCAGCCCGCCGGCCGGCGCCGCCGTCCTGCCCGATGACGTGACCAATACCTACCACAAGTTCCTGGAAGCCGTGCGTGACGCGGCCCACCGCGGCAGCACCGCCGAGGACCTGACCGCCGGCCATTCCCTGATGGCCGATCCGGACGCGCGTGAGATCCAGTTCCAGTTCGCTAATTTCGCCGCCGCGCACGTGCCGCTGCTGCGCGATGTGTTGCGCGATTCCGACGACGCCGAGCAGCGCGCCATCGCCGCCACCATCATCGGTTATGCGCCGAACAAGAAGGACGTGCTGAACGATCTGGTATATGCACTGCAAGATCCGGACGACGCCGTGCGCGCGAACGCGCTTCGCTCCCTGAACGCTTTCGCCGTGTTGGCGCGCCTCCAGCCGCAACTGGGTATTCGCGTGCCGCCTACCTGGTTCGTCGAAATGCTGAACTCGATTGTGCTCAGCGACCGGACGCGCGCCGCCAACGCTCTGGTCACCCTCACCGACCAGGACGCCGCCGTCGCGCTGGATGAGATCCGCGACCGCGCGCTCGATTCCGTGGTGGAGATGGCGCAGTGGAAGAATCTGCGCTACGCGCTCCCGGGGTTTATCCTGGTTGGGCGGCTGGCCGGCATGAACGAGCAGGAGATTCAAAAGGCCTGGACCAGTGGCGACCGGCAGGCGGCGATCGGGATCGCGCTGGGAACCAAGACAAAGAAGAAGCCGGGCATGGGTCCGGCGAACAAAATTGAATAGCGTTTGGGGGAATCGACGGGCGCATTGATTTCGCGAGGTTTACAGAGCCGGGCCCAGAGGGCACCCCGTAAGGGAGCGGTTTCCGTAGCGCGAGCGTTCTGCGCAGACCGCCCCGCCTGTGTTATGCTATATTCCGTAACCAAAACGAGATAAAGAGAAGACAAGGAGCAACCACTCGAGCATGGCACTGGCGACTGACGTAAAGCGGCAGGTAATCGTTGGAAATCAGCGGGGTAAGGCTGATACGGGATCGCCGGAGGTGCAAATCGCCCTGTTGAGTGAGCGCATCACGCAGCTTACGGAACATTTTAAGACCCACCAGAAGGACCATGCATCGCGCAAGGGGCTTCTGACCATGGTCGCCAAGCGGCGCCGGATGCTCAGATATCTTCGGGACACCGATCCGGACCGCTACAAGTCGCTTCTGCTAAAGCTCGGCATTCGCCGCTAGCTTCGCCGCTAGCCAGGTCCCCCTGGGGCCGCCTCGTCCTGTCAACTCCAGTCTCATTCGACCGGTCGCACGACCGGTCAGATTTCGTCATTGGCTCCCCGTAATCGGGGGCCGAGGCTTGGAGAATTAGAATGTCACACACAGTTGAAATCGATCTGGGAGGCCGCCAGATCACCCTCGAAACGGGCAGAATGGCCAAACAGGCGAACGGCGCGGTCGTGGTTCGATCCGGCGATTCCGTAGTGCTGGTCAGCGCCTGCATGTCCGAAGAGCCGAAGCCGAATGCCGGCTTCTTTCCTCTCACGGTTGATTATCGCGAGTACACTTACGCCGCCGGCAAGATTCCGGGCGGTTTTATCAAACGCGAGGGACGTCCCTCGGAAAAAGAGATCCTCACCAGCCGCTTGATCGACCGGCCGGTCCGTCCCTTGTTCCCCGAAAAGTTTTTGAACGAAACCCAGATCATCGCCATGGTGCTCTCGGCCGATCCGGAGCAGGACCCCAACTCGCTGGCGGTCGTCGGCGCGGGCGCCGCGCTGGCCATCTCCGATATTCCGTTCCACCACGTGCTGGGCGGAGTGCGCGTGGGCATGGTGAAGGGCGAATACATCGCCAACCCCACCTATTCCGAGGGCCGCGAGTCCAAGCTGAATATCATCGTGGCCGCTACCGAAGGCGGCATCGTGATGGTGGAGGCGGGTGCGCAAGAGGCGTCCGAGCAGGAGGTCATCGGGGCTATCGACTTCGGCCACACCTGCTGCAAGAAGATCGCCGCGGCCATCAACGAGTTGGTAGCGAAGGTCGGGAAACCGAAGCGCGTCTTCGAAGCGCCGGTGCTCGACCAGGCGCTCTACGGCCAGATATCCACCCAGATGCGTGAGCCGTTGATCGACGCGCTGAACACCGAAAAGTATCCGAAACTGGAGAGCTACAGCCGGGTGGCCGAATTGAAGCAACAGGCTATCGAAGGCTTGCCGGAAGAGCGGAAGGATGAAGGCAAGAAGGTCTTCGAGGCGCTGAAAGAGCGCATCTTCCGCGACGAGATGCTGAAGCACCACCGCCGTCCGGATGGCCGCGCCTTCGACCAGATTCGCCCGATCGCCATTGAAACCGGCGTGCTGCCGCGCACCCACGGCTCCGCGCTGTTCACCCGCGGCGAAACGCAAGCCCTCGTCACCCTGACCCTGGGCACCAAGGACGACGCCCAGCGCATCGAACTGCTGGAGCCTGGCGAAGCCTCCAAGCGGTTCATGCTGCACTATAATTTTCCGCCCTTCAGTGTTGGCGAAGTTGGCTTCATGCGCGGACCGGGCCGCCGCGAAATCGGCCACGGAGCGTTGGCCGAGCGGGCCCTGTTGCCGCTCATACCCGCCGAAACCGTATTCCCCTATACGCTGCGCGTGGTGAGCGACATTCTGGAGTCCAATGGCTCGAGTTCCATGGCTACGGTTTGCGGCGCTTCTCTCGCCTTGATGGACGCGGGCGTCCCCATGGCCGCGCACGTGGGCGGCGTCGCCATGGGACTGGTCAAGGAGGGCGACGACTACGCCGTGCTCACCGATATTGCGGGCGCCGAGGATCATTATGGCGACATGGATTTCAAGGTCGCGGGTACGCGCGCAGGCATCACAGCTTTGCAGATGGATATCAAGGTGCCGAACGTCACCGCCGCCATCATGCATGAAGCCCTGGAGCAGGCGCACCGCGGCCGCCTCTACATCCTCGATAAGATGGAGGAGGCCATCAAGCAGCCGCGCGCCAACATGTCGCAATACGCGCCGCGCATTTACACCATCAACATTCCGACCGATAAGATCCGCGACGTCATCGGACCAGGCGGCAAGGTGATTCGCGGCATCATCGAGCAGACCGGCGTGAAGATCGACGTGGACGACGACGGCACCGTGCATGTTTCGTCCGCCGACGAAGCCGCGGCCAACAAGGCACTGCAGATTATCGGCGACATCACCGCCGTGGCCGAAGTGGGCAAGACCTACTTGGGCAAGGTCGTGCGGCTGGTGGATTTCGGCGCCTTCGTCGAGATCTTTCCCGGCACCGACGGCCTGCTGCACATCAGCGAGATCGCCGAGAACCGCGTGCGCGAAGTGCGCGACGAGTTGAAGGAAGGCGACCAGATTCTGGTCAAGGTTCTGGCGCTCGAAGGCAACAAAATCAAGCTCAGCCGCAAGGCCGTGTTGCGCGAGCAGCGCGAAAAGCTGGCGAAGAGCAAGTAGGACGGGCCTCCGGCCTGTCCCTGTTTCCTGTGAAATTTGAGCTTGTTGGTTCCATATCGAACGTGGAGGTCATCGCGGCCGGCCCGGGCCTCCGTGTTCTCTCGCACCTCCGTAAGGTTTACGGTCCTGGTCGCTGGCGAAAGATGAAGGGGCTTGCCATCGTGCGGCTCCCGAACGGTGCCCTGCGGCGGGTGGAGTTACACTGGTATGAGACGCACGGGATCGGCAAGCGGGACCTGAAAATCAAGCGCTACTTGGATGAAAGATGAGATCGCCAACAAAGCCCTTTGCGCTGTGTATCGACAATACCGACTACCGGGCATCGCTCATTCCCGGTAAGGTTTATCGGATTCTTCCCGATCCGGCAGCAGCCAAGGACGACTTGGTGCGGATCGTCGACGAGAGCGGTGAGGATTATCTGTACCACAAAGATCACTTTGTGTTTGTGGATTTCCCTTCGGGGGTCAAGAAAAAGATCCTGGCGTTGCAAGGCGCCGCTTGAAGCCAGTGCTACCAAACCGACCCAACCTGTCTTCGGGGAGTCGGTCCCACTAGAACAACGGGCACCAAAAATAGCTGCGTGGATCTGCACCACAACCTGTTCTACAGCTATCGTGGTCCGAGCACAGACGCCGACCGCGAGCAGCAGCTTGAGAACAACCTCACTAAGGCGCTGGTCAACACGTTATCCCTCGGCGGCGAGGACGTGTGCCGCGCCTTTCTTGCTGAAATCGGCATCGCGGATATGAGGGACGCCAAGTTTCTCCTGCAGCGCCGCGACCTTCCCATAAGAAGCGCGAAGGACAGGCAGAAACGCGTTCTTTTGGGTATTTCCAAGTGCGAGTCGAAGTGCCTGTTTTCACCGGGCGTGGACAAGCCTTATGACAGCGTTCCCGACGCCTGGGTGTATGGTGACGGGTTCGCTGTCCTCGTGGAAAGCAAGGTGAACGGTGATTTCTCGCCGGAGCAGATGCAGGCGCACCTTGAATATCTGACGCACGACGGATAGCCACCGCCGAGGGTAGTCCGTAGGACTTGGAGGGAGCTTCATTCCGCCTTCGGGAGGCTCCTGCCCCGCCTAGCCGGCATCCCAAAGTTCCTGGTGGAGCAGTTCATCCAGTTCCTGGAGTATAGCAGTATGAGTGGGTTCACGGGCTTCCAAATCGAGCACTTTCGCTACTTCCTGCTGCACGACGACGATGAAGCGAGGCGTTGGATTCGCGAGCAGGTCGAGTCGCTTGCTGGTCTTGTGCTGGCCAGCCTCAAAGCGGCGGAGCCGTTCTACGAATTCTTCGACGTCGGGAACCTCCCACGCGACCAATCGGAGTGTTGGGTAGCTTTCGGTCCGCGCGAGTATAAAGGGGTGACCCACCAGACGATTTCCCTTGGCTCCGACGGTCTTCGGATCTTCGTGAATACGGAGACCAAGCCAGCCATTGGCCGCCTCAGAAACGTCCTCAAGCGGTCCGAGTTCTGAACTTCGAAGGGAGTTGCAAACTCTGCACGAATCCGGCGAATTCCATCTGATACTGAAGGAGCGAATTCAGCGCCAGGCGAGGCTGTACGACTACACCGAGAGAATCCGCCTGCACTCCTCGATGCTCCGCCACGAGGCTGGCGACACGGCCTGGCAGGCACTGGTTCAGACGGTCAATCGGCTGCCCTTGCCCACTTTGCTGATCGAACGGTTGTTGCCGCCGAAGACACTGATTGAATCCGACGAGCCGGTTAACCATGTTGTGGGCATCCTGCGCCGCAATCACGCTATTGTGAGAATGCTCAACGAGTGATTGACCCTCCGCTCGGCTTACACGGTTCGTAGTGCCAATCGTAGCTACGCATTTGCTATAATGGCCCAAGTGGAATGGACTTTGAGTGGGACGAGAGGAAGGCCGCGCTCAACGAACGAAAGCACGCCGTTTCGTTCCTATTTGCAACGCGCGTTTTCCTCGACCCGAGCCGCTTGGAATGGGCCGACACACGAGCACCCTATGGGGAGTCGCGGTGGATCGCCATCGGTCTCGTTGAGGGCTTCGAGATCGCAGTGGCCTATACGCTGCGCGGCGATACGATCCGACTTATCTCCGCACGAAGGCAGAGCGACATGAGCGCGAAGACTACTGGAACCGTTAAGTTCACTTTGGATCCCGGCTGCCCGCCGACGCTGACGAAGAAAGCAAGAGCTCGCCTGGCCCGGCTGGCCGACAAGGATCTCGACCTCTCGGACATCCCCGCTACGCATGGCGTGGCCTGGAACCGAGTTGGTCCATTGATTCCCGAAACGAACAAGCTGCAAATCACCTTGCGGATCGATGCGGACGTGCTGGCCTTTTTCAGATCGACCGGTACTCGCTATCAGACTCGCATGAACCAGGTATTGCGCTCGTATATGGCTGCTCAACGGCAGGCCCAAGTATCTCAAAGGCCCCGCGCCCGATGAGATTCGCCCGTCGCCATCAAGACCGTGCGCTGCCCTTGTCCGAGCGGGCCCTGTTGCCGCTCATACCCGCGATTGGGCCGGATATCGTAGTTCGCGACCCAGCGCTCTCCGGCCTTGTCCAGCTTGGCGCAGAATGTTACATGAGTCGCCAGGCGGCCAGCTTCGGCACACTGGTTCTCACTGCACAGTAAAACCGTTCGGCAGATCCGCCTCCGCGCTCCCGGTGGTGACCGCGATCGTGTAGAGACTGCCATTCGTAGCCGTCAACGACGGGACCGCGCTGGCACTGATATTCAGTTGCACGGTCAGGCTGTTGGGGCTCAGCACAGTTACATTGGAAACCGTTATCCCCGTGGGTGCCGCCACTTGGGTGCCCGCTCCAAAGTTCGTGCCGATCCCCGAAATGGTCACTGTCAGAGCCTGACCGGTACTCCCGGCATTGGGAGCCACTTGACTGATCAGCGGCGTCGTGAGCGGCAGCAGTTGATCGAGCAGGCCGGTAACGATGAAAACGGCCATCTGGCCCCGGGTCAACGAATCGTTGGGACAATAAACCCCAACTGCGCAGCCACCGGTAATTCCCAATTGCGCCATCTTCTGGATAAATGGGAAGTAACTGCTCGACGCTGAAACATCCGTGAAATAAGGGAAGACAGGATAATTGAGTGGGATCGTTCCATATCTGGCTATCATGATGAAAACGGCCATCTCTCCGCGGGTGACCGGGTCATCGGGGCAAAAGTTGTTCGACCCGCATCCGGCACTGATGCCCAGATCCTTCATCTTCTGGATGAACTTGAAGAAGCCATTGCTCGCTGGCACGTCATTGAAGTAGGGAGTCGTGGTGTAGCTGAAGTTGCTTCCTCCGAACATGGCCGTAATGATGAAAACGGCCATCTCACCGCGCGTGATGGTCGCATCCGGACAGTATTCGAGCGGGTTCGTGGCGCATCCTCCCGTAATGCCTGTTTCGTACATCACCTTGATGAAGTTGAAAAAGGCATTGGACGGCGGCACGTCGCTAAAGGGCGCGAGCAGACCGTAGACGGCGAGCTGTGACGCCGTACCGGCGTAGACTTTGCCGTTTACCACGGTTGCCGCCGCGAATTTCACCGCCGGACCAGGCGTGTCCATCGAGCCGTTCTGCGTGCTGTTGTACAACTCGTTGGCCAGATTGGTGGCGTCATACGCGCGCAGCACCGCCGGCCCATTCGACGCGAAAGCGTCTGTTTGGATGGCCCACAGGATGCCATTGCCGCTGCCGTTGGCCGAAATCGAGGGCGTCGGCCCCGGATACCCAAAAATCTCCGGCGACTGGGAAACCGGTAATGACGAAAGCAGCCCGCTGCCATTGGCGTTGAACGAGAACGCCTTCAGATTGTCGGTCTGCGCGCCGAAGTACACTGTGTTGTTCCAATATGCCGGCATCCCCCAGATCCCGCCGGTGGCCTCCGGGAGTTCCTGCACCACCTGGTCCGTGGTGGGGTTGTAGCCGCCCATGTTGTTGCGGTCCACCAGGTAGATGCTCCCTTCCTTCCCGGACTGCACCAACAACTGCTGGTGCGCCGACCCCACCGGCAAATCCGGCAACAGCACCACTCCACCCGAGCCCAGGTCCTGGTCGTCGAACAACACCGCCTGGTTGAACGGCGTGAAGTAGCTCAGCACCTGCAGCGTTCCGCCGGTGGGACCGCTCATTTTCAAGATCGTGTCGCCCCAATCCGTGCCGCCTGTGTTCCCGTCGAAGGTGCCGTTTCCGGTTGCAAAGTAGATTCCGGTGGAATCCGCCGCCGGTCCGCCGCCTGATTGCCACACACCCCCGTCGCTGCCGTTCGGTGTTGAGTTCCACACCACAACCTGCTGCAAAGTGGACGCGTCGTAGCCCAGCACCCAGGCGTGAAACGGCGGGTGGTCGCAGTGCGCAGCCCACGCAATGTACACCAACCCGTTGTCCAGCAGCAGTCCGGGCCGCTGGTTCTGATGCAGCGCATCGAAGACGATCTGCGAACTGCCGTCGCCCGTCCCCGGTACGGTGGCCTGGATGACCACCGGCCCGCCGAACTTCTCGTTCCCCGTGGTGATGTCCAGAGCGTGCAGCCGCTGGACGAATACTCCGTTCTCGTTCGTCTTGGCCACTACGTATAGCGTCCCGGTGCTGGGGTCGATCACCGGCGTGCCCGTGATGCCGATCTGCGGCACCAGGTCCGTGCATTCGATGTCGGTGGCGCTGTCCACCGTGGTGACCGACGGCGGATTGATGAAGCTCACTTGCCACAGCGGAATCGCATTGGCGCCCACCGTGTTGTCCGCGTCGAACGCGTACACGCTATCGTTTTCGGTGGCCACGAACACCACGTTGTGGGCCTGCCCGCCGATCGAGACCGCGGGCACGTACAACGGCTGCGCATAGATGTATCCGTCCACGGGTTGCACGAACAAGCGCCCGAACCCGTTCGGGTTCACGTTCGCGGGTGTCAGGATCGTTTCGTTCAGGTTTTGGCCCGTGCGCGCGTTATCGTTGTGATAGGTCGTCACGCTCACTTGCGCCCAGCCCGCCTGGAATGCAGCCAGCGCGAAGCAGGCAATTATCCTAAGAGAGATCATGTGTAATGCTCGGAATTGAGTGCGGTGATCTGGCGTTGTACAGGTGACCTGACAAGCGCCGACGATGGCTTCAG
>Ga0181518_10005250_pt1 | contig 11280 bp, 6 predicted proteins | sample PEATcosm2014_Bin_28_FD_119751 | JGI IMG/M metagenome (GOLD analysis project Ga0181518, IMG submission 119751) | Peatland microbial communities from MTU Mesocosm Facility, Houghton, MI, USA - PEATcosm2014_Bin01_60_metaG | ecosystem: Environmental > Terrestrial > Soil > Wetlands > Peat | place... | reverse complement strand
GTAAGGAACCACAAAGTAGTTCAAACCCCACTGGGGACTCAGTATGTAATTCGCGCGACTGGCGTGTGGGATTGGAGTCTGGGTAACGGGATAGTGAATCAGCGCAATCCAGAACGGCAGAAGCACCAGTGCGACCGCGATGCCCACCAGCAAGGCAATAATTCCGGTACGAAGGAAAAAGTCTGGAGCTGATGTTCGCTCGCCATCTTGGCGGTCTAAGAGCACCAGCGCGAGCACGGGCAGCGCGAACAGCAAAGACCCGAATAGCAGCGTGGCGTGATGGGCGGCAGCCGCAGCCACGAAAAGCGCTCCGCCCTTGAGAAAAGATTGCCACTTGCCATGCCTGACCCACTGGAAGAGGTAAGGCAGCGCGTTCAAATAAAGAGGCGCGGCAAACGTGGTAGATAACTGCCCCGCGGAATAGACGAGAAAGCACTCGGAGCCGAGAAAAACACTGGCCAGCGCCGCGAAGCTCGCAGAGCGCCGGTCCACCCAAAGCAAAGAAAACCGATAGACGCCCAGTGCCAGAAGCAGAATGGCGGCGAACTGGACCGCCATATACGCCATGTCCAGCCCGATGATCCGAGACATCAACGCCAGCCACTGCTGCGGCATCGGAGGATATGTGGTCTGGGAAAAACCCGCATACCACTTGGGGTTCCAGGGATCGAACCAATTGTGCAGGTAGTGAGACGCGAAAAAAATGTGGAAGTTCGCATCGTACGACTTCAGCGGCAACTTCATGAGCAGCAACGGCAAGTGAACCACAAGAGCCGCCAGAAAGATCAGGCTCAACGGTATCGGTCGTGTTGCAGGTGCGACGGACTCAATTCTTTGCACAACTCCCTCTCGAAGCGTCTTGGATTCGAGCCCGTCATTCTGGGTTGCTTGGTTCCGCGGTTGCCCCATCACGAGTGTGTCCCTCGGCCATTGGCGGAACTCAAAGTCCAGCCAACGCCTAAGGCCTTTTCCGAATCGAAGAGCCTTGCAACCAACTAATCGGGTGGTGACACTTTGAGTTCCGCGCTCGGATGGCTGAAGACCGCGTATGTGTCCGCGCTCGTTGTCGCGCTTGGCTGCTTTCTCCCAGCACAGACATATAAGGTCGGGGGCGGTTCTTCAGCAGAGCCCCAGAGCAACGCCGATCAAACTTCGTCTGCCAACAAATCGGCGGCGAGCAAGTCGCTGGGCTGGGGATCGAATATTGAAAACGCGCGTCTGGCGCGGGCTGCGGAATTAGCCCTGAAGGACGGAAATTATGCGGCCGCGGCCGACTATGCGCAGCGTGCTGCCCAGGCTGCTCCGAGCGACGCTCAACTCTGGTTCCTGCTGGGCTATGCGGCGCGGCTGAACGGAAAATCGCAGCTCTCCGCTGATGCCTATGGTCGAGGTCTTCGCCTGAATCCGTCGGCGCTCGACGGAATTTCCGGACTCGCTCAGACCTACAGCATCATGGGCCGAGCTGAGGAGGCCCAGCGTCTCCTGAACCAGGTGCTCGCCGCCGATCCGAAGCGAATCAACGATTCGGTGTTGCTGGGAGAGATTCTCCTGCGCTCTGGAGACTACGCCGGCGCGCTCGAAGTGCTGGGGCGAGCGGAACGAATTCAGCCCGGCGCGCGGTCGGAACTGCTGATGGCGCTCTCCTACAAAAATCTTCAGCAGCCCGATCTGGCAAGCCGTTACCTCGATTTGGCCAAGCAGCATGCCCCGGACAACCCCGATGTTCTGCGATCGTTGGCGGCCTACTATCGGGAGGCGGGAAACTATGCGGCAGCCATCGCCGCTCTTAAATCAATCCACAGCGCGAAACCTGACGTGATAGCCGAGCTCGCCTATACCTGTCAGCTCGATGGCCAGCAGGATGAGGCCGCAAGACTGTACGCGCAGGCCGCCAATGCTGCGCCAGCCGATTTGGGTTTGCAGCTTTCCGCGGCGCAGGCCGAAGTGGCTGTCGGTTCGGTTGAAGATGCGAAGCCTTTTCTCCAGCGTGCCGCAGCTCTCGATGCGGAACATTATCGCTTGCATGCCATCCGCGGGGAAATTGCGCGGCTCCAGGAACACAATGAAGACGCCGTTCGGGAATACAACGCTGCATTGGATCACTTGCCCGAAAGTTCCGCCGAGGGAGTTCTATACGGCATTCAGTTGCACATGAATCTGACGGGACTGTACCAGAGCTTGAAGGACACAGCGGCCGCACAGCGCCATCTTGAGATTGCGCAAACGGAAATCGGCACGCTCGACGACCGCGGTTCTGGCAGACCGCAGTTTCTGCGCCTGAGAGCTTTGATCAAAATGAGCGCCGGCGACCTCGAGGGCGCGGGAAGCGATCTCAAGGAAGCGCTGTCGATCAACGCCCAGGATCCCAACAGTCTGCAACTCGATGGAGATCTGCTGGTAAAACTCGGCCGCACCGAAGAAGCGATCGCCAAATACACGAAGATCCTAGCGATTGATCCGGTGAGCCGGTCCGCGCTTACCTCGCTGGGCTTCGCCTCCCGCGAGGCCGGCCACGATCAGGACGCGGAGAAGTATTTTCAGCGACTCGCCGCAGCCTATCCGACGTTGTACGTGCCCTATCTTGCGCTGGGTGACATGTACACGGCACGCCGAGACTTCCCCAAAGCTGAAGCCGCTTATAGCAAGGGTTATGAGCTGGCTCCAAAAAACAGTCTGATCGTGGCCGGAGGTATGAACGCCGCGATCGAGACGCATCACTTGCCCGCGGCTGCCGTGTGGCTGAGTCGCGCCACGGACGAGATGCAGCAGGAACCTCAGGTCATGAGAGAAAAAGAGAGGTACCTGAGTTTCAAGGGCGAGTATCGGCAATCTGCCGACGTTGGCCGGGAGGCGATCAAGAAACTTCCCACGGACAGGGACGTGATTGTCTATCTCGGGTACGATCTGCTCTACCTCCAGCAATACGACGATCTGCTGCAATTGACCTCGCAGTACAACGAAGTGCTCCCCAAAGAGCCCGATATTCCGCTGCTGGCCGGCTATGCTCACAAACACGCCGGGCAACTCGATCAGGCCCAAAGCGACTTCACCCAGGTTTTGGAACGAGATCCCAATGTGGTTACGGCATACGTGAACCGCGGATACGTGTTGCACGACCTCCGCCAACCGGAAGCCGCCGCCTCAGATTTCGAATCAGCCCTGAAGCGGGAGCCAAAAAATGGCGAAGCGCACCTGGGGCTCGCTTATGCCAGCCTTGATCTGCATCGCCCGCAAATAGCCCTGCGGCAGGCGCAACTGGCGGAAGAAGAAATGGGCGATTCAATGCCCATGCACCTGATTCGGGCAACCGCCTACGGCCAAAACGGGTTGCTGACGAAAGCCGCCGCTGAGTATCGCGTCGCCTTGAAGTATTCGCCAGACGATGGAGCCCTCCATCTCGCATTGGGTGACACGCTGTATGGGCAGCGGCAGTACCACGAAGCGATCGAGGAACTGAAGGTCGCGCAGAAGCTCACTGCCGACAACGATGTCATCGTCGTCTATGCGCAACTTGCACGTGCTTACGCCCAATTGCAAAATCGAGAGCAAAGCCTGCGATATGTGCAACTGGCAGAGCTGCCCGCACTAATCCAAGCCGCGGCACCAGGTCGGAGGCTAGGAGAAGGTCGAGCACTGGTTCTGACGGGGCTGGCTTTGAGCTTGCTGGGAGACCAGAAAGGCGCCATGGAGCGCTTCGAAAGAGCGCTCGCAACGCCAGACAGCGATCGCATCAGTGTGCGTCTGGCGATTGCCCAGCTCATGGCAAGCCAGGGTCATCTGAATGACGCGGAACGGCAGATTGCATTAGCCCTGATGGAGGGTCAGACAGGAGAAACCCTGCCAGCTACCGGCCAGCAGTTGATGGAGGCAGCAGATATTTTCCTCGCTATGCACGATTACCAACTGGCGCAAACCTACCTGCAACGTGCTCTGGCGGCAGGCGCGCCCGACACAGCCGTGCGGATCGGCTTGGCCAACACCTACCTGGCGCTAGGGGAGACAGTCAGGGCGGAAGACCAGCTCTCGGCGATCGGCAATTCAGCCGATAGCGAACCTGGTTATCAGTATCTGCTGGCTAAGGCCAACATGTTTCGTCAGGAACACCAAAATACCCAGGCGCTTACTGCCTTTGCCCAGGCCGCCGACGCCGCAGGTGAAGATCAAACGGCGGAGCACAATCTGCTCCAAGCGGGAGCGAACGAAGGGCTGCGGATTACCCCTAAAGTGAGCTTCCTTTCAGATTTTTCCGTGGCGCCCATCTTCGAAGACACGACGATTTATGCTCTGGACGCCAGGCTGGGCGTCCCCAATCCGGTACCAGGCCGCCAGGGGCTGCTTCCACCGCCCCGTTCCTCCCTCGAGACGCAATGGACGGGCGCGTATCATCTCCACCTCGGCGGCATTCCCGACGCGAGCGGATTCTTTCAGATGCGCAACGCCCGCGGGGAAATATCGTTGCCCAGTGCGGACACCATCGTCAGCCGCGATACCACCGATTACTCGGCTAACTTTGGGCTGAACCCCACGTTTCATCTGGGCAGCAACGTGTTGACCTTCAACCCTGGCATTCAGGAAACCGTTCGCCGGGATTCCCTGTCTCCAGTTGAAATGAATCAGAACCTTTTTCGCCAGTATCTGTATATGTCGACCAGCTCGTTTTTCAACATGGTTTCGTTGACCGGCTATGCCATTCACGAGGCCGGGCCCTTTACCGAAAGCGCTCAGCATTCGCGCGACTTGGCTGGTGCGCTCAATTTTCGCGTAGGACGGCCCTGGGGGAAGACCGCGCTCGTGACTGGATGGGGGGCTCGCGACGAGCAGTTCGCGCCGCTGATCCGCGAGTTTTACTACACTTCCGCCTACGTCGGCATCGAACGCCGGGTTTCCGAGCGCATCAACTTCAGAGTGGTCGCGGAAGACCTGCGGGCATGGCGAATACAGGGAAGCAGCTTCGCGATTGCCCAGGCGCTGCGCCCGGCCGGAAGCGTTGCCTTCGCCCCAACGCGTAATTGGAGTCTGCAAGCGTCAGCCGCCTACTCCCGGAACATGGGTTTTCACGTCTACGACGCGGTCCAGAGCGGCTTCGCCGTCTCTTATCAGATGCCCGTCCACCGTCAGTTCAAAGACGGGGCCGAAAGTGTCGAACTGAAATATCCGATTCGTTTTTCGGCGGGCCTGCAACAGGAAACTTTCTTTAGTTTTACGGGTGGGCAGAATCAGCAGTTCAGACCTTATTTGAGCATCAGCTTCTTTTGAGATCGGGGAACGATGAAGATTTGTCTAGTTGCGACTTTTCCTCCCAGCGCTCGTCAGCTGAACGAGTACGCGTTTTACATCGCGGGAGAACTGCAGCGCAATCCCCACATCAGTCTGACCATTCTCGCCGACGAGCTGAGCGACTATGAATTCGCCACCGACGAGAGCGGAAAGCCGATACACGGCCAACAACAGGCGGAACTGCCTGGCTTCGAAGTGATCCGCTGCTGGAAGTTCAACAGCCTGACAACTCCGGTGCGGTTGTTAAACACCATACGGAAATTGAAGCCCGATGTGGTGTGGTTCAACCTCGTGTTCTCGAGCTTTGGCACTCCCGAATACCCGATTGCGGCCTTTGCCGGACTGTCAGCGCCTGCTCTGACTCGAGCTCTCGGCTATTACACTCATATCACCCTCCACCACATCATGGAACACGTCGATTTTGCCGGCGGTGGCGTGCGCCAGGAAAAGGTGTTCCGGCTGGGCGGTAACATCGCCACCCGAGCCTTATTAAAGGCGAATTCGGTGTCTGTCCTGCTTTCCAGGTACTGGCGCACCCTGGTTGATAAGTACTCCGCTCAAAATGTTTTATTAGGTACGCACGGGACGTTCGCACCCTGCCCTAGTCCTCCGGATTTCACGAAACGGGGTAATCCGGAACAGCGCATTCTGGCGATCGGACACTGGGGAACCTACAAACGGCTGGAGACGCTGATGGACGCTTTTCCCGCCGTCTTGAAGAAAGTTCCGAATGCCAAGCTGATCGTCGCCGGCGCCAATCATCACACCAAACCGAAATATTGGGAATCGATACGCGAGGCACAAGGCAAAGACTCAGGAATCGAGTTCCGCGGATACGTTCCGGAAGCGTCCATTCCTGACCTTTTCCGGACAGCTACGGTCGTGGTTATGCCCTACAACTCCGCAACTGGGTCCAGTGGCCCGGCCCATCAGGCGTGTGAGTATGCGGTGCCGATCGTATGCGCTGACGTCGCCGATTTTAAAGACATGGCGGCGGACGAAGACATGGCAATCAGCTTTTACAAAGTCGGAGATGCGACGGATCTCGCCGACCAACTGATTGCGATACTGCAGTCTCCGGAGCAGCAACGTCGAATGTCGGAGCAAAACTTTTCAGCGGCCATGCAGATGACCATGACCAGCGTCGTCCGCAACTATCTTCGCTGGTTTGAGCTCAAGAGGTGCAAAAAGGCAATGGGTCGCGCACCGTTGTTTCCAGGCTGGCCCGCTTTCTGGCGGCGCTCTGGGTTTCCGCGTCTGGGAGCGTTTGCCGCGGGCAGTACTTTGCGCACCGAGCTTTTGACTGAGATTGAAGAGAGTGAGGATGGTCGCCATAGCCTCGAATTGGCGGAAAAGAGCCCTCAATCCATCAGGCGCACGGATCCGCGTGGCTGGCAAGAATTGGAAACCACGAGCGACCAGCCCAATGCCGATCGGCGTCAATCGGTGCAGCTTGCGGACGATTTCTGAGCAGATCTCACAAATCCAGGGAATCGCTGATCTGGTGCCAGAGCAGCCGGCGAACACGACTGCTTACCAAGTGGTGACAGAGTCCTTGTCCAAGTACTCTTCAATCGTAACCCCGGAAACTGCACTATCCAGTTGATGTTGCACTCCAATCACAGGAGACCACGCCGGAGCCGGAATCGTGGAGTAGGAAAGCGCTCCCAGGTAGGCAGTGACACCATCGATGGACAGAGTTCCGAATCTCAAACTGCTGTTGGCGTCAGTCGCGGGATCAAACCGGAGAGGGATCTCCTGGTATCCGCTGGTGGTCACTCGTTGCAAGAAATACGCGGCGTGGTGCCAGGTTCCAGTGGAGAACTGACAGGGAGACAAACCTGCGTTCACCCACGTCAGTCCCCCATTGTTTGGAAGCCAGATTTGCCACTGGTTCGAAGCGTAGTTGCACTGCGATCCGAACATGAACTCATGCACGCCGTCGCTCAAGCGCACAGCTTGAAAGAGATCGAACTCCAAAGCTTGCACCGTACTGGTTTGCGTAGTGGCCGGAATATAGAACCAGAAGTCCCATAAGAAATTTGTGTGGCTCACTTGCGGAGACTGCGCGTTTTTCCAATAAAACAGGCTGTCGTCGTAGGCGCACTGGCTCTTCAGAATGAAGTGTTGGCCGTTCCCATCAAAATCGGGAGAGTTGCTCGTATTCGGGTCGGAGCCCTGGTCGAAGGTTCCTAAACTTCCATCGTTGCACTGGCCGCCCACGCCCTTGCTATTATCCACGGTCCAGGAAAACAATTCCGGCTTATCGATATTCGCCATGCGCGTCGCGATGGTTGGCGGCGTGGGCGTAACCACCCCCGTTATATTAATCAAATAGGTCGCCGTACTTAACAGACTTCCGCTCGAATCCCAGGCGGTGATGTACACCGAGTGCGTACCGCCCGGTGGCAGAAGCACCCAGGCATCGAAAGCCGGATTGAAATTGCGATAGACATCATTGCCATCGACATAGATTATGTAGCCCGTTATCTTCAGGTCGCTGTCGGCCGTCGCCGCGAAATGGACCGGCGTGGTAACGCTTGTGGTCGTGCTCGTGGACAGCACGGGTGATTGCACGGACACGGCGGCGACCGTCGCCTGAGCCGCCAACCTGCCCCACATGCATAGAGCCAGTATTAGAAGAAATTTGAAACGGACAGTGGTCGAGCGCCCCCGGCGCATCGAGCATCCGTTGTAAATAGCGGAGATGAAGCGGCACACGCGACGCCGCTGATCTTCTGAACTCGCCTGTGCCTTGCCAGTCATCATGAGCCAGCCATGATTTAGCAATACAGGAAAGCCTGTAGGATGTGCGAAACAATCCCTTGGAAAAACACGCGAAAGTAACTAAGACAGTCCCAAAACGGGAGGACGGAGCGCTGCCAGCTTCTGTGTTCCGGCAAAGCGCCGCAAAAATGAATAACGGCCCTGCCCGCTCCGGGCCTGGCCGTTATGCGATCTTCTACCTACTTTCTATGATTGCAGCGGTTACGCAGTTTGTCCCAAGGCTTGGCTCTCCAGCGCCGCTGGCAGCATTACCGCATCTTGGCCGGTTGGCAGACCCCGGTTCTCGCGTCCTCGTCTTGGGCGCTGTTGGGTCCACGACTGCCGGTTTCGAATTGCCAACCGAGCTTCCGGCGAGTGTGCCAACAACTCGCGAAATCGCATCTTGGCTTTGTACAGTTGGGATTTCGAATTGCCCACGGAGCAACTGAGCATCTCCGCGATTTCCTGGTGCTCATAGCCCTCGACTTCGTGCAGCAAAAAGATTGTCCTGTACCCGGGGGGAAGTTTTTTCATGGCGCGGGCCAATGCGATCCGGTCGACGCAGCCTGCCAGTCCCTTGTCTCTGGTCCCGTATTCGCGGCGCTTCTTCGCGCCGTCGCTGTTGCTGTACGGCTCATCCAGCGAAACTTGGCACAGCGACTTCTTGCGAAAATGCATCAGTACCGTGTTGACCGCAATGCGGTGAAGCCAAGTGGAAAATGCCGAGTCTCCCCGAAATTTCGTAATCTTGCGGAACACCTGCAAGAACGCGTCCTGGGTCAGATCCTCCGCTTCCGCGGCATTGCTGGTCATGCGCAAACATACGGAGTAGATCCGCGCCTTGTGCGTTTGAAACAGAGCGCCAAACGCATCCGAGTCGCCTTCCTGGGCGCGCGCGATCAAATCAGAGCCCAGAGGAACCGAACCCGCAGTAACGCAGTCGCTGTTCATCGGGAGTCTCCTTTTTCCGGTGTCAAGTCCAATTGGCGGCTGACATAGCGAAGTAAGTTCTTTCTCATTTCAAGTTTGAGAGTAGAGTCCGAATCAAGAATGGTCTATCCAGTGCAGTCTGTATGAACTTCCGGTTGTTGCTGTATCACAGAGAGCGAAAAATCACTTCAGGCGAAACGAATTTGTGGGTAATGTGTGCAATTTTGACCAGATTCGAGGCACAACCAAGTCGCTGTTTGTCATTTTCATGTTCATGCGTTGTTCGTGGTCACACCGCATTGATCTGAACCTCGGGCGCTGCACCGGTCAAACCTTCCGTACGCACTAATAGAAATTGAGCCGGCGTCTTACTCCGTCGTAGCGCGTCCTGAGGGTTGCGCAGTCAGACCGCGCCGCCGCAAATAGGGCGGAGAATCGCAGTATCTGAAACATGTCTGACCAATAAAGGAACTCTTTTGTGTAAATACAGAATCATCCCGATAGGCAATGCTGGCACGACTAAGTTATTCGTTTAAGTTAGCCCCAACGCGAGGGGCGGAAGGCAGGCGTTGGGTCGAACCTCCCCGTTTGTCGCCAGCGCTTGCCTCCTTTGCATTCCAGTCATCAAGGTCGTCCTTCACTTCATTTCAAAAAGCGGAAGATCGGTGAGCAGCCCCTGACCGATAATCGGTGCCGGGTCGCGAGTCATTTCTTAACTGCGCCAAATCGGAAATTTGTTTCCGTTCACTACTCAAAGACGCTCGGCAGGCCCTAAAAAGGCCTGATCCTCCAAGTGGACTCCTGCACTGCATGCTGGCTTGCCGCACCAGACAAGGCACTGTGAGCAATTGTGCTCAGACAGTAGCGCGTTGACCCTATAAGTTTGTTGTTATCTGCAGGGGAGGTTCTATGGGTGGGTTTCGTATTCTGGTGGCTGACGAGCATCCAATATTCCGGGTCGGTCTGTGCTTGCTTCTTGGGTCTCGCGAAAGCTGGGAGGTCTGCGGAGCGGCAGCTGACGGGCGGGAAGCGGTAGAAAAGTGCAGGCAGTTGAAACCAGATCTTCTAATTCTGGACATTTGCATGCCAAAACTAAATGGCCTGGACGCGGCTCGTCAGATCCTGAAAGAAAACCCGGACCAGGTGGTACTGATCCTTACCGCCGTGGACTCCGAGCAAGTCGTCCGAGACTGCCTGGACGCGGGTGTGCGCGGGTGGATTTTTAAGTCCGACGCAACCGAGGATCTGATGGCCGCAGTGGAGACACTGCAACGACGCAAGACGATGTTCAGCGCGCGAGTGTCCGATCTTATCTTGGAGGGGTTCAAACGGAATCGCCTTGGTCCACCCGCGGCCAGCGTACCGAAATTGTCGCCCCGGGAGCGCGAGGTCGTGCAGCTCGTGAGTGAAGGCAAGGCTTCCAAAGAAGTCGCCACGATCCTGAACGTGACCGTGGCAACGGCAGAAACCCATCGCAGCAATATCTTGCGCAAACTCAAGCTTCATTCGGTCGCCGAGTTGGTGCTGTACGCGGTGAGGAACGAAATCGTGCACGTGCAGTTGTCAGGCGTGCCGCGCTTCCTCAATCCGACGGAGGAGCGCAGTCGTCCGCGTCCAACGTTTGGCTATGCCGCGCTTCCCAAACCGGGGAACGGCCGAGCGGACGTTGTCCCTCAGGATGCTAACTGAGGATTATGGTGTGCCTGATTCGGCGGAAGGTATTAGGATAAGTGCCGTCCTATCTCCGCCGGCGGTCCGGCTGACGTCGGAGTAAGTGTATAACTTGCTCTTACACGAAGCGTGTACGCTCTGGGGCCGGTAACAAGACCACATTGCCTCATTAGTGCGCTGCCGACCCAGGCGGGATCGCGCTGACCAATGGAGCGCCATTTTCCAATTTTGCCAATAAACACAAACTGACCAACTGGTCAGTGCAATATTCTCGTATACTTCAGGGCAAGACGCTGCCATCGCTGCATCGGAGGAATGATGGAGTATCTACTTGTTCTGAACGATTCACCATACGGAAGTCAGCGCACCTACAATGCACTCCGCTTGGCGGGCGCGCTGGCGAAGGGCGCAACCGGGGAAGTCTCCATTTTCTTGTTGGGCGACGGCGTGGTCGGCGGATTGCGAAGGCAATCCCCGGCAGATGCGTCGTATAACGTTCAGGAGATGCTGCGGCTTTTGGCGGAACAAGGTGTCTCAATCGCTGCCTGCCGCACATGTTTGGAGGCGCGTGGGATTGACGATGCCTCGCTTGTTGCGGGCGTCAGCCGCCGCGCCTTGGACGACCTTCGCAATTGG
>Ga0181518_10005248_pt1 | contig 11281 bp, 9 predicted proteins | sample PEATcosm2014_Bin_28_FD_119751 | JGI IMG/M metagenome (GOLD analysis project Ga0181518, IMG submission 119751) | Peatland microbial communities from MTU Mesocosm Facility, Houghton, MI, USA - PEATcosm2014_Bin01_60_metaG | ecosystem: Environmental > Terrestrial > Soil > Wetlands > Peat | place... | reverse complement strand
GCCACGGAAAAGGACATCACGCCAAAAACACCGACAGCGGAGAGCACGAGGGCCATGAAGCCGATGACGCCCATCAAGACAGCGACATAAGAAAGACCGATGATCTGATTGGAGATGAGGTGATCCAACGGCAGTACATCGAAAATGGGCTGGTCCGGGTCGAGGTTGGTGACGGCGGTGCGGACAAGGGGAATAAGAGATTTGGGGTCGGCAGTGGTGCGAACCGTAATGTAGGCGCTTGACACGGGGCGCTGGCGGAACGGGAAATAGATGGAAGAGAGAACGTCGTGGCGCCAGGGATCGTAATGGATTTCAGTGACAACGCCAACGATGGTGGCCCAGGAATCGGTGGAGTTTTCGTCACCGGACTTGATGCGATGCCCGAGCGGGCTTCTGCCGGGCCAAAAACGCTTAGCGAGAGATTGGCTGATGATGGCGACTGGGGTGGAATCGGCGGCATCGCGAAGGTTAAATTCGCGGCCCTCCACCAGAGGGACGTGAAGAAGCTGGAAAAACGCGGGGGTGACTTGGTTGAATTCCGCGACTTGATACTCACCGGGTTGCATGGGTTGGCCTTCGACAGCGAACGCGCCGGAGTCACCACCTGAAAAAGGCACCTGGAGAGAGGCGGCGGCGGATTGCACATTGGCACTGCGAGCGAGTTGCCCCGTGAGGTTGTCAAAGAAGACCAGGCGCTGTTGAGGAGTTGCGAACCGGGAGGCAGGCAGAGCCACGCGAAAGGTGAGGACCGACTGGGGCGCGAACTTAAAATTCAGGCTCAAAAGTGTGCGAACGCCCTTGACCATGAGTCCCGCGCCCACCAGAAGCACAAGGGAAAGAGCAACCTCCGCCACCACGAACGCACTGCGAAGGCGCGCGCGAGAAACACCGGCACCGGGTCCCCGGCCCGTTTCCTTTAGGGCCTCATTCGGATCGCAGCCGGAGCCGTAGAAAGCGGGGAGAATCCCGGCAAGGAGTCCGGCGGCGAAGGCCACCGCGAACGTATAAAGGAACACGCCTCGGTCCAAGCGGACCTGGTCCCATCCAGGGATGAGTCGTGCGACTTCGGGTGGCATATTGATGCGAATCAAGGAAATCCAAACGGAACCAAGAAGCAAACCGAAAATCATGGCGGCCATGGCCAGAAGGATGCTTTCGACCAAAGCCTGGCGCACGAGGCGAGAGCGGCTGGCTCCTAGAGCAACACGAATGGCAAACTCGCTTTGCCGCGCGGTGCTGCGGGCCAGAAGCAGGTTGGTTACGTTGGTACAAGCAATCAGGAGGACAAAAGCAACCGAGCACAGAGTGAGAATCATGTAGCCGCGGCCGGGGCCGGCGACAAACTCGCCGAGCGGCATTAGAACTACGCTCCAACCGGTCTCTGATTTTGGGAAAGAAGTCCGCAGGTGGTCCTGAATGGTGCTCATTTCGGCCTCTGCCTGGGCGAGAGTGGTTCCAGATTTCAGCCGGGCTATGGGCGCGAGATAGTGCGTGCTACGCTGAACTTTCTCCTGCGTGGAGAGTGCCAGAGGAATCCACAGTTCGGCACCGAACGGAAAGCGCACGTCATCCTTCATGACGCCTATGATTTGCGTGGGAGTTCCATCGAGGCGGACGGTGCGTCCGACAATGGCTGGGTCGGAGCCAAATTGGCGGTGCCACAAACCGGCGGACAAAATCACCACGTGATCGCGGCCAAGTTCATCCTCACCGATAGAGAAGGTACGCCCTAAGAGAGGCGTGGCGCGCAGAATGTCGAAGAAGTTTGCGGACACCCGAAATCCCTGGACTTTTACAGGGTCTCCGACTCCGGTGAGGTTGAGATCCGCCCAATCATAGGCGCCGACCGCCTCGAAGGAATGGCTCTGCGCTTGCCAATCCTGAAAATCGCCTGGGGAAACTTCGCTCCAGCCTTCTGTCTGCCCGGGAGCCTGGTTCATGACCATTACGATGCGATCGACTTCCGGGAAAGAAACTGGATGGCGCAAGAAAGTATTGGAGACGCTGAAAGTTGCGGTGTTGGCACCGATGCCGAGTGCGAGCGTAACGATAGCGATGGCGGTGAAGGCGGGGGATTTGCGGAGCATTCGGAGGGCGAAGCGCACGTCCTGGAGGAGGGATTCGAGGAAAGGGAGGCCACGAGTGTCGCGGACGGATTCTTTGGTTTGTTCGAGGCCGCCGAGTTTCAGGAGGGCGTCGCGGCGGGCTTCTTCGGTGGTCATGCCATGGCGGAGGTTGTCCTGGATGTGTATCTCCAAGTGACTGGCTAGTTCGTCCTGCAGATCGCGATCGAGTTGCTCTTTGTGAAACAGATTGCGGAGGCGAATCCATGAAGAGCGGAGCCAATTCATGAGGGCTGCTCCTTGGTGGTCAAGAAGCGGGCGAGGATGGCGGTGGTTTGCTCCCATTCGCGAGCTTCTTTATCGAGTTGCTTGCGGCCGGTGCGCGTGAGTTTGTAGTATTTGGCCTTGCGATTGTTGTCGGAGACGCCCCACTCGGAGGCGATGTAGCCTTCCTGCTCGAGCTTGAGGAGGGCGGGATAGAGAGTGCCGTAATTGACGGAGAGGAGGTCGCCACTGGTCTGCTCAATGCGGCGAGCGATGCCGTAGCCGTGAAGCGGACCGAGCGATTCGAGGGTTTTCAGGACCATCAAGGCCAGGGTGCCTTGCCAGACGTCGGGTTTATCGGACATGGTGCTCCTATGGGAAAACAATAGAGAAGCTACGCCAACTCCTATGGGAAAGCAATAGGGAGTTTTTAGTTTTCAATCTAGAGTTGAAGAGGGATTCCTCCGTTCCGGGACGGCAAAGTGCGCCGTCCCTTCGGTCGGAATGACGAGTTTTAGAATTGGTTGGCATGAGGCGAGAGAATACGGGAAGCGGCGGTAAGGTATAATCAGATCTTGGGGTAGTTGTAACGAAACATGGCGCAAAAGAGAAATAAGGGGAAAGCGTCGGCGAGGACGCGCATGCGGAAGCGTTTGCGATTCGCAAAGACGCGTCTGCACGAACTGTGGATGATCGGGAAGGCGCTGACGGATACCCAGCACCCGATCCTGGTGCACATCATCCCGATGCGGCGCTGCAACCTGGATTGTACGTACTGCAATGAGTACGACGACGTGTCCAAACCGGTGCCGCTGGAGGAGATGAAAGAGCGGCTGGACATTCTAGCGGACATGGGCACGACGATCATCACTATCAGTGGCGGCGAACCGTTGATGCATCCGGAGCTGGACGATATCATCCGGCACATCCGCAGGCGCGGGATGATGGCGGGGCTGATCACGAACGGATTTTTCCTGAACAAGGAGCGGATTGAGCGGTTGAACGAGGCCGGGCTGGAACACCTGCAGATCAGCATTGATAATGCGGTTCCGGACGAAGTGTCCAAGAAGAGCCTGAAAACGCTGGACGGACGGCTGGAGATTCTTTCGGAGTTCGCGGTATTTCAGGTGAATATCAATTCGGTGCTGGGCGGAGGGGTGAAGAACCCGGAAGATGCGTTGATGATCGCGCACCGCGCGGTGGAGTTGGGATTCACGAGCACGGTGGGAATCATTCACGACCACGACGGGCAATTGAAGCCGCTGGAGAAGCGGGAACAAGAGATTTTTGAAGAAATCATGGAGTTGGGGAAGCGGTCGTTTTCGCGGTTCAACGAATTTCAGCATAACGTAGCGAAGGGAAGAGAGCACGATTGGAAATGCCGGGCGGGCTCGCGCTACCTGTACATTTGCGAGAACGGGCTGGTGCACTGGTGTTCGCAACAGCGAGGTTATCCGGGGATTCCGCTGCGGGAGTATACGACGGAGCGGCGGCACCGGGAGTACTACACACACAAAGGATGCGCGGCGAGGTGCACGGTGAGCTGCGTGCAGCAAGTGGGGATTCTGGATAACTGGCGGGGAGCGCAGACACTGCAGCCGGAGCCAGCGGGTCCAGCGGACCTGGTACAGATTGCGAAGTGAGGTTTTTTCGCAAAGCGCATCGGACTTACCTTTAAGAAATCCTCTATAACAGGGCAAATGAGCATTAACGAAGGAACGGAGTTGCAATCCTTGCACATTCGATGGGAGTGCCGTTGACGTTCGGCGCCAGGTTTAAAAAGATATAAGCATGGCCACCCCAGCAATTGAGATAGAACACCTGTCGAAGGAATATCCTTACGGGTTTTTGAACCTGAAGAAGAAGAAATCACTGGAAGACCTGAGCATGCGGGTCGAAAGCGGCGAAGTGTTTGGTTTTCTGGGGCCAAACGGAGCCGGGAAGTCCACGACCATCAAGCTGTTGATGCGCTTGATTTTCCCAAACGGGGGAACGGCGCGAATCCTGGGGAAATCGATCGACGACGTTTCCATGCACCGGGAGATCGGGTATTTGCCTGAGCAGCCGTATTTTTATGACTACCTGACCGCGGCGGAAGTCCTGGATTACTTCGCGCGCTTTCACGGGTTGACGGCAGCGGACCGGAAAGCACGTGTGCAGAAGATGTTGAAAAAGGTGGGACTGGACACGGCGAAGAGGATTCAGTTACGGAAATACTCGAAAGGCATGCTGCAGCGCGTGGGACTGGCGCAGGCGATCCTGCACGAACCGCAAGTGGTGATACTGGACGAGCCGATGTCTGGGCTGGACCCGCTGGGACGCCGCGAGGTGCGGGACATCATCCTGGAATTGAAAAAAGACGGACGGACAGTGCTTTTTTCCACGCACATCCTCTCGGACGCGGAAATGTTGTGCGACCAGGTGGGCGTGCTTGTGGGTGGAAAGCTGCGCGGCGTGGGCACGCCGGGAGAGATGGTGGGAATCAAAACGCAGGGGATGGAAATTCTGTTCGAGGTGGCGGAGGGGAAGAAACTGCCGCTGCTGGCCAAAGCGACGCGGACGGGCGAACGCTACCGGGTGCAATTTCCGGAAGAGGAAGTGTACAGCGCGCTTGACCAATTAAAAGCAGCGGACGCGCGAATTCTTTCCGTGGCGCAAATCAAGCCGACGCTGGAAGAGTTTTTCATGAACCTGGTGGAAGCGGACCGGGCGCAGGCGAATGCCGTCGAGGTGAGCGGGAAATGAAGAACGTGTGGACGGTCGCCGCAAATACGTTTCGGGAAGCGGTGCGAGACCGCGTGCTCTATAACCTGGTGTTTTTCGCGCTGTTGATGATGGGGGCGGCGATCCTGGTGGGGCAGATTTCCATAGGGATTGAAGACAGTGTGATCGTCAGCCTGGGATTAACGGCGATTTCGGTGATCGGGCTGTTCATCGCAGTGTTCATCGGCGTCGGGCTCGTATCCAAAGAGATGGACAAGCGCACGCTTTATGCACTACTGGCCAAGCCGGTGGAACGTTGGGAATTTTTGCTGGGAAAGTTTTTCGGGTTGGTGATGACGCTGACAGTGAACACGGCGGCGATGGCAGTGGGGTTGTACCTGGCGCTTTGGACGGTAAAACACACACTGGAGAGAAGCGACGCGTGGGTCCTGGTAGCGGTGTACCTGATCCTGCTGAAACTGGTGTTGATTGTGGCGCTGGCGCTGTTATTTTCCTGCTTCACAACACCGTTTCTGGCGATTCTGTTCACGGCGGGAATCTATGTGGCAGGCGTGTTCGCGGGAGCGCTGCGCACCATGCAGGCCGTGGATATCAGCGCACGCCCCATGACCCTGTTGAAAGGAATCTCCTACCTGTTGCCTAATTTTGAAAATTTCAATGTGATGGGAGCGGTGGCGCACGGGCGGGGAGTGCCGGGAGCGCTGGTAGGGCAGGCGACATTGTACGCGGTGTGTTATGGGGCCGTGGTGCTGGCCGGAGCGGCAGCGATCTTCTCGCGGCGGAACCTGAAATGAAGAGAATGCTGATCAAGCGAGTGGCTTTGGGTTTGGTACTGGTGTTGGGTCTTGCCGGCGTGTGGCAATTGCAAAGGAAGATTGATACGCAACGGGAAAGACTGCATGAAGAGCGCGATGAGTTGGTGTTGCGTTCGCCGAAACTGATTCAGCGGATGAGCCTGGAATACGCGCCGCTGGTGGGGGCAATGTACTGGACGCGGGCGGTGCAGTACTACGGAGAAAAGCACCGGTTGCATAAGGAAAACCTGGAAGAGCTGTGGCCGCTGCTGGACATCGCAACGACGCTGGACCCAAATCTGATCGCGGCGTACCGGTTTGGGTCTACGTTTTTGAGTGACGCTCCGCCGCGGGGAGCGGGTGACCCGGACCATGCTGTGGAATTGCTGCGGCGCGGGCTACAAGCCAATCCCGACTTCTGGCGGCTTTACCAGGATATGGGCAACGTCTATTACTTCGATAAGAAGGATTATCCAAGGGCGGCGAAGGCCTTTGAAGAAGGGTCGAAAAACCCGCAGGCGCCAATCTGGATGAAAGTAATGGCCGCAAAAATCGCGGCGGATGGGGAGTCGCTGGAGACTTCGTATTTCTTGTGGCGAGAGGTTTTCCAAACGGCCCAAGACCCGCAGATCAAAAAGAATGCGGAATTGCACCTGCGGCTGGTGAAGGTGGACCTGGATTTGCGGCAACTGAACCTGCTGGCGGATGAGTATGAACGGCGCACCGGGAGACGAGCGACGAAAATGAGCGAGTTGGTGCAGGCCGGGTTATTGCCACGAATGCCGGGTGATCCGGACGGGTATCCCTACGTACTGGGAGAAGGCGGCAAAGCGGAATTGAATTTGAATAGCCCGATGCTGGAAGAGAAGTTAATGAACAAGTAGAACCCGCCACGAAAAACAGCAGCCGCGAGAGAAATTCAGATCACGCCTGATTATTCCGGAACACACAGCAGGGTCATCTGGGGATCGATGAGAAGTTTCCGGGGCTCGGTCTGCGTCGTGAAGGAAAAGTGTGTCTCATCGGGGCCGGCTATGACTGTGCCAAGGAAAACGTTGTGGCCGGAACCAGTGCTGGCGTAAAGAGGCACGGGGGCGACGAAGGAGTGCGGTACGCCGGTGGCGTCAAGTTTGCCACGCACCTGAAAGCCCTTTTCGACGCGGCGAGATGTGAAACTCACCTTGTAATGAGGTATGGCGGTTCCCCGGACATATTCGTCAAAGAACCATTCCATGGAGCGGCCACCCTCGATATCCATTTTCGGAGTCATGACGGCTTCCACTTCGCGCTGGAATTGAGCGGTGGAAAGGGGTTTCTGGGCATATTTGACGACAAGGGATTTCAGGAGAGCCATGAATCGAGCATCGGGATTTGGGGTATTGGGCTGGCGCAGCATCTCACGGAGCATGTGCATGATCCAAGCACCCTTGCCGTAGATCACCTCGTCGTAGGCGGAGGCGGATTTGGAGGAGAAGAGGCGCAAGCCCATGATGAGTGAACCAGTCTCGACAGGAGGGAGATCCTCGCCGTCATCTCTGGTAAGAAGACGCTTGCGATTGCGGTCGAGCCAAACGTGGAGGATATGGTCAGGATTCTTGCCAGAATCAGCAAAGAGCATCGCGAGATAGTTAGCGATGGCTTCGTTGATCCATTGATCGCGATAACTGGACCAGCCAACGACATTGCCCCACCACTGGTGAGCGGCTTCGTGAAAAGGGACGACCTGGGTAAAGAGTTCCTGGGCGTTGGAATTGAGGCCGGCGCGGCGCTGGGCCTCGGGAGAGAGGAAGGAGTAGGTGGAGATGTAGAGGAGTCCCGGCCAGCCTTGCCCGAAAGTGCCGGGAATTTGCGAGACGCCGAGATGGCGAAACGGGAAGGGGCCCGAATACTGTTAGAGAAAATGTATGGAGGAATCGATGTCGTGGGCCAGGCGTTTAAGGGCTTCGGCAGGGCTTGGGGGAGGGGGAGCGGCGGAGAGGCGAGCGGCGGAGTCTGCGCCGGGGAATGGGAGGACGGGAACGATCTGAATGGAAGATTGCGTTAACTGCGAGAGGATAGCTGCTTCGAGTTGTTTATTGGCGTAGACATCGATGGAATGATTTTCGGAGGCAATGGAAGCAACAGCGTATTCACCGAGATTGAAACCGGCTTCCGTGACGGGCTGATCCGTTTGCCAGCGGGCGACGCGGAAGTCACCGTCTTCACGTTCCTCCGATTTTTCGCCGGTGGCGACAAGGCGGAGACGCTTGGGCCAGCGCAGGGTCATATCGTAGAGAGAGAATTCGGAGGTGTCTCCGTGATGGGGGAACCAGCTATCGCGCTCGCCCACATAGAGGACGGCGTTTCCGGCATTTTCGATGACGTCGCCGCGATAGCGAAAATTCAGAGTAAAGGTCGCGCCCGGCGGCAGAGGATTGGGAAGGAAGACACAGAGGGAATCCTCACCGCGGTAACGCAGTTCCTTGCCGGTGAGTCCTTCGTTCTGGAAAAAAGCGAGAGGAGTACCGGAATCGAGCGAAACGGATGCAACCTTGAGGGTGCGCGCAAGTTGGAAGAAGAGGAACTGCGCAGAGCCGGTAAGAGAGCGGAAATTGACAGAAGTATTTCCATCGAGGGAGTTGTCGGAATTGATGGAGGTGTTGATGTGGTAGCGCAAGGCGGTGAAGTCAAGCGGCGGGGGAGAAAAACCGGGAAGAGTGTGGGAGGTCCAGACGTCGTAAGAGGTGGTTTTGTCGACGGTGCGGGGCTGCCCGATCAAGAGATTTTCTTGGCGCAGATCGTCGGCGAGGACGTCAAACGGGCCGGTGACTACGCCATCGATCCCCGCATGGAAAAAATGCCTGGGGGCGGAGGAAAATTTTTCGAGGAGGATGCGGAAAGAGTGTGTGGGATTCAGGCGCGCGACATTGGGCTCCCAGGAAGTGATAAAGGAGGGGTTGGGTGAGGGCTGAAGGCCGGCGCGCTGGAATTGAGAGAGGAGATCGCTGGCGGTGTCATCGGTAAAGCGAATATAGGCGGAGACGAATTGCTGATCAAGGACAGGCGCGCCGAGGAAGCGGGCCATCTGCTGCTTTTCCGAAGGATCGTGAGGAAGGGAAAGAACATGACCGAGGCCAGAAAAAACAAATCCGGTGACGCGACCTTCGAAAGGGGTATAGAAGGCAAAACGGCCTTCCTGAAAGGAGAGGACGACATCGCCATGACGGATTTCGATGCGATCCTGGGCAGAGACGGTGTAAACGTTTTGCGAATCAGGGGAGAGCGCGTTGAGGGAAGCGAGAAGTTCACGGGACGAAGGCCCGGCGGCGGGACAAGTGACTGGCCACGAAAGGAGAAGAAGGAGCGAGGCGGCAGATAATCTCACCAAACGAGTGTAGTCATATTCGGCATGAAGGAACAAGGCCGAGGTGGGGAGAACTCTCTGGCGGCATAAGATAAGAAGATGCGGCGAGGATGGAAAGCAAGACGGATTGCGCTTCTGCTGGCGGGTATGCTGCTGGCGGCAGCGGCCGCGCGCGCGGACAAGATCGTCCTGAAGAACGGCCGGAAGATCGTAGCCTACAACGTGGTGGAGGATGGGGATAAGGTGCGCTACGAAACCCCCGCGGGGGAAATGGCGTTGCCAAAATCCATCGTGGACCACATCGAAAGAGGCGGCTTGCTGCCGGTGACGGAATCGCCCGCAGAGGCGGCCGCGAGTCTGAATATGGCGCCGCCCGCGATGGAGCCGACGGCGGGCGCGGCGGAGATTGATCATGGCGCGGTGCACGACGGAGCAATCGACCGGGAATACATCACGCGTCTGGAAACCGAAGCCCACGGGGGCATTGCGAATGCCAATGAACGCGCGGCGCTGGCGCACCACGCAGCATCCCAGTTTGAACTCTCAAAAGGGGATCTGGAGCACGCGCTGGGCGATGCTCGAGCGGCGGCTTCCTATGTGCCGGGGCAACCGGTATTCCTGATGAATGTTGCCTATATTCAATTACAGCGAAACGAATTCCGGGAAGCGCTGGAGTATCTGGAGCGCGCCAAGCGGCTGGCGCCAAACAATGGCGATGTGTACAAGCTGTCAGGGTGGGCATACTACGGGATGAACCGGCTGGACTCCGCAAAGAAGGATTGGGAAAAAGCGCAGACCATACATCCTGATGCGGATGTACAAGCAGCACTGGAAAAAGTGCAACGAGACATTCAGGAAGAGGCGAACTACCGGGAAAACGAGAGCGCGCATTTCGAGTTGCGCTATAACGGCGAGTCGGAACCGGAACTGGCACGCGAGGTGCTGCGCGTTCTGGAGGCGCACCATCAGGATATCGAAGCGGAGCTGAACTATTCGCCGCCCGATCCCATTGGGGTGGTGCTGTACACGCAGCAGGGATTTGCAGACATCACGCGAGCGCCGGGATGGGTCGGTGCGCTGAATGATGGACGGATCCGCGTGCCGGTACAGGGGCTGACGGGAGTGACGCCGGAACTCTCGCGGGTGCTGCGGCATGAATTGACCCATAGCTTCATTCAACAGAAGACACATGGACGGGCGCCGACGTGGCTGCAGGAAGGCGTTGCGCAGTGGATGGAAGGGAAACGCAGCGACGAGAGCGCGAGCGTGCTGGTGCAAGTGTACGATCAAGGACATGCGGCGCCGCTGGGAAAGCTGGAAGGATCCTGGTTGGGGCTATCGGAAGACATGGTGAGGTATTCGTACGCGTGGGCGCTGGCGAACGTGGAATACATTGTGCAGACAGAGGGAATGGGAGACATCGAAAAGATTCTAGATAGAATTGCAGCGGGACGCTCGACCGAGGAAGCGATCCATGAGGTGCTGCGAGGCGATTACGGGGATTTGATGCAAAGCACCGCCGAATATTTGAAGAAGAACTACACACGGTGAGGGAGCTGGGACGGAAGCGCGCGGCAAGAGCTTGGAATTACGAAGAGGCCAGGAGAGAGGCTAGAAGCGCGGCGCGAACGGGCATAGTGTTCGCGAGCACGTGTTCGTGAGCGGAGTGCGCACCATCACCGACGGCGCCGAAACCATCGAGTGTGGGAATCCCAAGGGCCGCAGTGAAGTTGCCATCGGAACTGCCACCGGCAGCAGCTTCGCCAAGCGAAAGGCCAAGCTGTTTGGCTAAGGAAGCGGCGCGAGCGTAGAGAACGGCGCTTTGCTTGCGCTCAAGGGGCGGGCGGTCAAAGCCGCCATGGATTTCGAGTTTGGCGCCACGATGGATGGGCTTCAAGGCATGGAGACGCTTTTCGAGGGCGCGCATGTCTGCGGGGTGCCAGGCGCGGAGATCGAAAGTGGCTCTAGCCATTTCGGGGATGACGTTGACGCCGGTGCCGCCCTCGATGACGTCGGCATTGACGGTGACACCGCGGCGATGATCGTTCCACTTTTCGATGCGGGCGATTTGCGCGGCGAGTTCATGAACGGCG
>Ga0181518_10005242_pt1 | contig 11285 bp, 12 predicted proteins | sample PEATcosm2014_Bin_28_FD_119751 | JGI IMG/M metagenome (GOLD analysis project Ga0181518, IMG submission 119751) | Peatland microbial communities from MTU Mesocosm Facility, Houghton, MI, USA - PEATcosm2014_Bin01_60_metaG | ecosystem: Environmental > Terrestrial > Soil > Wetlands > Peat | place... | reverse complement strand
TAGCGGACGACGGAGCGGCCGTGCGAGGGCAGGACGAAGCGGACCAGTCGCATCCCCTTGAGCTCGTCGAGGGCCGACCGCACGATCTCCTCGTCGTAGCTGACGACCGGCTCCCTGTTCGATGTCTGGTTGCAGGCGGCCACGAGGGCGTTGACGGTGAGTGGGTACTGCTGAGGCGTGGTGAGGTTCTTCTCCACCAGCGAGCCCAGCACCCGCGCGCACGCCTGGCTCAGCTGCATGCACCGGAGCATACGGCCCGGGCCATCGGTGACCCGGGGCTCCGAAGGTCCTGCGGATAGCATGCGCGAGGGGAGCTGGCCGGCACATCTGCGTCGATACCACCGCGTCCGGTCCCCGGGCCGAGACGAAAGGAGCGACCCTTGTCGAGTCCCCAAGCGGGATCTGAGGCATCTGTCAGTGCGGACGCGACCCGACCCACGCCGGGATGGCTCTTACCGCTCATCGTGGCGGCCCTCGTGGTGGGGCTCGCCGGACTCGGAGTCGGCATCTACGCCGTGGCGAAGATGCCGGCGAAGACGTCGGGGCCCCGGGGACCGGTCGGCCCGGCCGGTGCAACGGGCACGCAGGGACCCCAAGGTGTCCCCGGCCCGAGCGGAGCGACCGGACCTCCCGGTCCGTCGGGGCCTGCCGGCACCATTGCGTCCGCGTCGGTCGTGACCGGGCCGCCGCTGACGTCGGCGCCGAACCCCCCGGTCGGCACCGTTCTCGTGGCCACGACGGCCTGCCCATTCGGGAAGATTCTCATGAGCGGGAGCGCCCAGGTCTCCGCCCCGGGCGTTGTTGCCGATCGTAACGTCGGACTGCGCTCGTCGATCCCGCTCAACGCGAGCACCTGGGAGACCGTTGGGATCGTCACCGCTCCGCTGGGCCCTGGAATCGCGATGAGCATGAGGCCCTTCGTCGTTTGCGGAGTGGCGTCCCGGCCCGCTGCGCCGACCACGACGACGACCTCGAGCACCGCTCCGACCACTCCCACCACGTGACGCCCGCGTCGAATCGAGGTCATCACACCAGGTATCGGCGACCTTCGGCGTTACGTGGTGTCGCCTGGGGCTCAGCCCGGCCCGCTGACCTCGAGTGGTGCCGCCAGGTTCGGGCCCGTGGGCCCGAATCCCAGGTGGGCCATGGCGGTCCTGGGAGGGGAAGGGTGGGGCGGGACGGCGTCATGACCGCTCCGCGACATGCTCACTTTGGGGAAGAACTGGGGATGGTAGCGGTGCCGCTTGGGGATGACGTGAAGAAAGATGGGGAGAACATCTGGATTTCGCGAATGCTTATTGACCTTGCGTGACGCGAGGCGCAACCTGTCTCCAGTTCGGAGACGAGAGCCCACCGAACCTCAAGCGAGCGCCGAAAGGTACGAGCGAGGGAAGCCCGAAGGGAAGCCGCAAGGCAGAACGGGGGGAAGCCGAGAGAACGCTGCAAGGCGGGATCGAGGGAAGGGAGCGAACCCCGCGAGGGGGGCGCGACCGGAGTGGGTACGAGGATCCGTTCTGAGGTGGTCCGTGGTGCGTCGCGGTGGCTTCCCTGGAGTCGCCGTGGCCGGCCCGGGCTGGGGTTGTCCGACACGACCCCGGCACGGCGCCAGCGGGTCATCGTTGACGTGGCCCCGAGGAGCACGGGAGGCTTCGGCCGAACGGTTACTCGGGGTTGCGTCGCGTCCGGGCACCAGGTTCCTTCCCCAGGCACCGGTGACGACGGTGAGGGGCGCTTCCCGCGCCCCGGGAAGGATGCGTCAACCTCCGCCGAGACCTAGCGCAGGGACGGCCAGAGGCCGGCTGGGCGCTCGCCTGCGGCCACCTGGCGGTTGAGCTCCTCCTGGACCAGCGAGAGGTCGTCGGGATGGGTCACCCCGATACAGCGTCCCTGGGCCGGCAGCATCGCGAACGAGCTGGTGGAGAGTGACTGGGCGACCACCTCGGGCAGCAGGACCTCGGACTCTTCCGAGGCGTCGACGGCGGCGTCCATGGCCGCCTGGAGCATCTTGTGGAAGCCCGGCGTGAAGCCCCACAGGTTCATCGACACCCGGGCGTCGGGCGAAAGGGTGGCGGGCTCGCGCCCGTCCCCTGCGACAAAGCCGCCGTCGGCCGTGGCGGTCACCTGGCGCCGCTCGTCGACGCCCAGGAGCTCCCCTTCGGCTCCGACCCGGCAGATGCCGCGGGTCACCGGCGAGAAGCCGACCACGGCGTCGGCCAGGCGGTAGCCCACCAGGGCGTTGAGATCGCCGTGGGCCCGCAGGTGCTCGGCCAGCAGGGCGCACCCCTGGCGCCCGTAGATGTCGTCGGCGTTGCCGACGGCGTAAGGCGCGTCCCCGACGTAGTCGGAGGCGCTCAGGACGGCATCCACGGTGCCTCGTGGTGAGGGTTGGGTGGCGAAGCGCACGTCGACGGCGGCGGGCCACGTGTGCTCGACGTGGTAGCGGATGGCGGGGCCCGTGCTCGGGCCCAGCACCATCACGATGGAGTCGAACCCGGCCGCCAGCGCGTCGGAGGCCACCAGGTCGATGACGGCTTCACCGTGCAGTCCGACCGGCGCCAGCGGTTTGCAGCCTCCGTACCGCCTGGCCCGGCCCGCAGCCAACACGACGAGCGCCAGGCGCGCCCCGCCCGCCGCGTCGCTCATGCGTTCCAGCGGAAGATTGCGCTCGCCCAGGTCATGCCCCCGCCGAACCCGGTCAACAGGAGGTTGTCGCCGTCGTGGACGCGGCCGTTGTCGATGGCGTCGTAGAGCGCGAGCGGAATGGAAGCCGACGAGGTGTTGCCGTAGCGGTCGATGACGACCACTGTCCGGTCGTCGGGGATGCCCAGCCGCTGGGCCGCGGCCTGGATGATGCGCACGTTGGCCTGATGGGGCACCATCAGCGAGACGTCGTCGGGCCCGAGGCCGGCATCCGCCATGGCCCGCTCGGCCGATTCGACGACGACCCGGACGGCCTTGCGGAACACCTCCTTGCCGTCCATGAACAGCGTGCCCCCGTGCTCGCACTTGAGCAGGTGTTTGAGCGACCCGTCGGCGTTCATGTTCCAGCTGAGCAGTCCCCCGGGGCTGTCCACCGGCTCGACCACGACCGCACCGGCCCCGTCGCCGACGATGATGGCGATCTTGCGGTCGTCCATGTCCGTGATGCGCGAGAGCGTCTCGGACCCGATGAGAAGCACGGGGCCGGATCCGACGGCGATGAGGCCGGCGGCGGTGATCAGGCCGTAGACGAAGCCCGAGCACGCCGCGTTGATGTCGAACGCGCCGCCCCGCATGCCGATCCCGTGCTGGACGGTGGGCGCCGTTCCCGGCACGATGCCGTCCGGTGTCGTGGTTGCCAGCACCAGGTTGTCGATCTCCTCGGGCGTCCGCCCGGCACAGGCGAGCGCCGCCTGCGCCGCTTCGATGGCCAGGCCCGAAGTGGTGCCGCCGATGTGGCGCTCCCGGATGCCTGTGCGCTCGACGATCCACTCGTCGCTGGTGTCGAGGCGCACCGCCATGTCGTCGTTGGTGACCACCTTGTCCGGCACCGCGATGCCCCAACCGGTGATCCGGATCCCCTTCACGCCGCAGACCCGGCGCGGACGGCGTGGATGCCCACGAACCCCGCGTCCCCGTAGACGATGCCGCCGGTGTTCACGGCGATCCCGGTACGGGCGCCTGTGACCTGGCGTGCGCCCGCACGACCACGTACCTGCGTGGCGAGCTCGACCACCTGGGCCAGGCCCGTGGCGCCTAGGGGGTGCCCTCGGCCGACCAGCCCGCCGCTGGGGTTCACGACCAGCCCCGGGGTGTCGACGCCGGTGGCGCCGGCCTCGGTGGCCGGTCCGGCCTCGCCGGGTGCGAAGAACCCGAGCGACTCGAGGGCGTAGAGCTCCTCGGCGGCGGTGGCGTCGTGCAGCTCCACGAGATCGAACTCGTCGGGCCCGAGCCCGAACGCCTCCCATGCCGATTCGGCCGCCTGTGTCAGTCTGTCGTGGTAGTCGAGCAAGCCGTTTCCCGAGCGCGCCACCGAGCCGATGATACGAGGCGCCGTGGGGGGAGTCCGCACGGAGGGACCGCCGAGCACGACGGCGGCGGCGCCGTCCGTGAACGAGCTGCACATGAGACGGGTCAGGACGCCGGCGACCTGGGGCGAGGCCAGGACCTCGTCGACCGTCACGCTGCGCTGGAACTGCGCCAGCGGGTTGCGCGAGGCATGGTCGAACGCCTTGGCGGCCGCGGCGGCGATCTGGCGCACCGTCGCGCCGACCTCGGCCATGAGCCGATGCGCCCACGAGTTGTTGAGCCCCATGAGGATGCTCCCCGCCGGGTTGTCGTCCTCGTGGCGCCGGTCGTGCAGGTCGTGGCGGTACTCCGCCGGCAACCCGTCCTCAATCCCCGCGATCGTCTCGGAGCGGTTGCCGGTCCACATCTTCTCGACGCCGAGCGCGAGCACCGGGCGGTCCTGGACCGTCGCCGCCATCGTCGCCAGGTGCAGGGCTGAGCTGCCGCCCGCGCACGAGTTGTCCACGTTGATGATCGCCGCCTCGTTCAGTCCCGCCTTGCGCAGCCACGTCTGCCCGCGCACGCACCCCTGATCGCTCAGCCGCCCGGCCATTGCGTTGCCGACGATCACCAGACCGAGTTCATGGGGTGACACGCCTGCGTCGTCGAGCGCTTCGTGCGCCACCTGGTAGGCCATGGTGTCGAGCGCCAGGTCGCGCCGGCTCATATCCGTCATGCCGGTCCCGAGGATGGCCACGTCCGGCGCGCTCATGCCTTTGCTCCTGCCAGGACCCGCTGCTGGTCGCCAGTGAAGCTGCTGCGCAGCAGGCCGAAATGCTCCACCGCGGGCGACCCGGCCACCATGACGATGATGTGCCGCGCCCCGGCGTCTGCGTAGCGGCGCAGGGCGGTGGCGCAGGTCTCCGGGGATCCCGCCACCAGGTGGCGGTGGAAGGCCTTACCCGGCAGTCGGTACAGCTGCGAGAGCCAGGCGGCGCCGAGGTCAGGTGCTTCGTCGTCGGAACCCACACAGGCGAAGACGACGACGCCGGGCTCGACGGCCTCGGGATCGCGTCCGGCCTCCGCCGTGTCACGCCGGAGCCCCGCCAGGGCGGTCGCGTATTCCTCTGGGGCGAGGAAGAGCGGGACCCAGCCGTCTCCCACGGCGGCGGCACGGCGCCGCGCCGCCGCGCTCGATCCGCCGAACCACAGGGGCACGGGCGCCGACGCCGGCTCTTGCACGTAGTCCGAGGTGCCATCGCCGGGTCCGGACCAGGCCTCCCGGATCCGGGCGACGCCCTCGTCCATCAACCGGCCCCGGCTGTGGAAGTCGACGCCGGCCCGCTCGTACTCGGTGTCGTGGCTGCCGACGCCCAGGCCGAGCACGAAGCGGCCTCCCGAGAGGAGCTGGAGGGCCGTCGCCTGCTTGGCCACCGCGGAAGGCTGCCGCAGGGGCAACTGCAGGATGCACGTGCCGAGCGTCGGTCGGCTCGTCGCCACCGAGGCCACGGCCAAAGTGGTCAGCGCCTCGCCGATGGGGTGGGGCCAGTAGAGATGATCCACCGCCCAGAGCGAGTCGGCTCCGGTCGCCTCGGCCCGGCGGCACAGCTCCGCCAGTTCGGGGGCCCCATCGGTAGTACTTGGGGTACTACCATCTGAAAAAGGGAGTTCTCCCTGCGTGGTGGCCGGGAGGATGAGCCCGAGCGAAGGACCAGGTGCTCCACTTCCTACCGGGGTCACACCGACATAATACGTCGGCGGCGCCGGTCTTTCTATTCGGAAACCTCCGGAGCACGGACTGCTCCCGAGGCGCCGCCGGGTGCCCCGAGGACGGCCAGAGAGCAGCGGGCTTCGCAGATCGCCCGACCGTCGTCGTCAGTCAGCGAGATGCGCCAGACCTGGACGGTCCGCCCCACCCGCACCGGTGTGGCCTCGGCAGTCAGGTGGCCGGCCCGCAGGGAGCGCAGGTCGCTCGCGTTGAGCTCTATCCCGACCACGCTGCGGTCGGGCCCGGCGGCCAGCGCGGCCCCGAAGCTGGCGGCCGACTCGGCCAGGAGCGCCGAGACGCCCCCATGGAGGATCCCGTAGGGCTGGTGGACCCGCCAGTCCACCGGGATGCGCAGGACGACGCGGTCCGGGCCGGCCTCGAGGAACTCGACGTCGAGCAGATCGTGGATGCTCCGGCGGCCACCAGCGAGCGCCGGCGCGTCGCTTGGGGGGGAGGGGGGTGTGGTCACCGCCGGATGTTAACGGCGCGCCGATAGCCTGAGCGCGTGCCCGACGTGGTCGACCTGCGCAGCGACACCGTCACCCGGCCCACGCCTGCCATGCGCCGCGCCATGGCCGAGGCCGAGGTCGGTGACGACGACTATGGCGAGGATCCGACGGTGCGAACGCTCGAGGAGAGCTTCGCGGGGCGTGTGGGCAAACCGGCCGCCCTGTTCACGGCCTCGGGGGTGATGGCCAACCAGATCGCGGTCCGGGTGCTCACCCGGCCGGGCACCGCAGTCGTGGCGGGACGGCGCCAGCACGTGGTCGCCTACGAGTACGGCGCGGTGGCGATGAACGCGGGGGTTCAATTCATCGCACTCGACGACGACGACGGCATGGTGCGCGCCGACGACGTCCGGCGGGCCCGCGACGCTTCGGCGCACCACCAGCCGACCGTCTCGCTCGTGTGCATCGAGAACACGCACATGGCGGCGACAGGTGCTCCCTGGACGACGGCCGGCTTGCGCGCGCTCATCGATGCGGCCGGCCCGGTCCCTGTCCACATGGACGGCGCACGGCTGTTCAACGCGGAGGCCGCCACGGGAGTGCCGGCAGCCGAATGGGCGTCGGCGGTCACGACGGTCATGTGCTGCCTGTCGAAGGGACTGTGCGCGCCGGTGGGGTCGCTGCTGGCTGGTGAGGCCGACGTGATCGCGGAGGGGAGGCTGGCGCGCAAACGCCTCGGTGGCGGCATGCGTCAGGCCGGCGTCCTCGCGGCGCCGGGCCTCGTGGCGCTGAGCGAGATGGTCGAAAGACTTCCGGAGGACCACGCGCGCGCCGCCCGGTTGGCGGAGGCGGTGGCGCAGCGTTGGCCGGGGTGCGGCCTCGACCCCGCTGACGTCCGGACGAACATCGTCACGTTCACTCACCCCGAGCCCGACAAGCTGCTGACGCACCTGGAGGGTCATGGAGTGCTGGCGCACGCCATCGCGCCAGAGACGGTCCGCTTCGTGACGCACCGCGATGTTGACGACGCCGGGGTGGCGCGCACCGTGGCGGCGCTGCACGACGCGCCGGAGGGCGACGCGCCGTGAAGGTGCGGATCGGGATCAGTGCCGGTGGGGTGAGCCTCGGGCCCGAGGCGATGGTCGCTCTGGCACAGGGGATCTCCGAGGCCGGCTTCGACTCGCTCTGGCTGCCCGAGGTGCTCTCGCGGCCGGGCCCTGACCCGCTGGTCGGGCTGGCCTGGGTCTCGGGTGCCCACCCGCGGCTGAAGATCGGGACGACCATGCTGCTGCCCGGCCGCAACCTGGTGTGGCTCGCCAAGGCTGTCGCGACCCTTGACGTGCTCTCGGGCGGGCGGTTCCTGCTCACCTTCGTCCCCGGGCTCGCCATCGGCGAGGAGCGCAGTGCGATCGGCATCCCGACGGCCGAGCGGGGGGCGCTGATGGACGACGCCCTGCCCGTGTTGCGCCGCTTCTGGGCCGGCGAGGCGGTCAGCCACGAAGGCCCCTCCGGATGCTTCGCCGAGGTGTCGGTCTCGCCCCGGCCCGTCCAGGATCCCTTCGACGTGTGGCTCGGCGGCAACGTCCCCGCCGCGCTGGAGCGCTGCGGGCGGCTCGCCGACGGGTGGATCCCCGCGTTCTGCACGCCCAGCGACGTCGCCGACGGGAAGGCCGTGATAGATCGCGTAGCCGCGGAGCACGGGCGCGCCATCAGCCCCGAGCACTTCGGGGTCAGCTTGGCGTACGCCCCCGAGGGGACGGATGTGTCCGCCCTGGCGTCGTCCCCTCTGGCCCGTCGTGCCCGTGGGCGGCCGCTCGAGCAGATCATCCCGGTCGGGCTCACGGGCCTGCGGGCCATGCTCGAGCAGTTCCTCGAGGTCGGGTTCTCCAAGTTCATCGTGCGACCGACGGCGCCGCCGGCGGAGTGGCGGACCGAGCTGGAGCTGTTGGCCGACGCCGTCGGTGGACTTCAGACATGACGGCGACGGCCCGCAACGGGCGGGAGGCGATGCGGACCGTCGAGGACCCGGGTTCCCATACGCTGCCGGTCATGCCCGAGCGACCTCTCACCCTCATGGCGGTGCACGCTCATCCCGACGACGAGGCGATCGGGACCGGCGGCATCCTCGCCCGGTACGCCGCCGAGGGCGTGCGCACCGTACTGGTCACCTGCACGAACGGTGAGCTCGGGGACGCGCCCGGAGCGTTGAAGCCGGACGATCCGGGGCACGACGAGAGTGTCGTGGTCCCGCTGCGCCGCCGCGAGCTCGAGGCCAGCTGCGAGATCCTCGGCGTGTCGCACCTCGAGCTGCTCGGCTACCACGACTCGGGGATGGAGGGCTGGCCGCAGAACGAGGCCCCCGGCTCCTTCTGGCGCACTCCCGTGGAGGAGCCGGCGCGACGGCTGGCCGATCTCATGCGGAAGTACGAGCCGCAGGTCGTCGTGACCTACGACGAGAACGGCTTCTACGGGCACCCCGACCACATCCAGGCCAATCGCGTCACGCACGCCGCGCTGGCCGAGTGCGGGATCCCCTCGAAGCTCTACTACACGGCCGTGGCGCGCTCTGCATTGCGCGGGTTCCGCGATGTGATGGCGCAGGCGGGCGTCGAAGGCCCGGCCGAGGTGGAGGAGAACCCCGACTTCGGCACGCCCGACGAGCTCATCACGACGACGATCGACTGCAGCGCGGTGGCGGGGCGCAAGTACGCATCACTCGGCGCGCACGCCAGCCAGAGCGACAATATCTTCTTTCTGCAGATGGGCCTGGAGTTGTTCACCACCATCATGGGATCGGAGAGCTTCGTTCGGGCCGTCGACTCGACGAACGCACCCGTCCCCGAGGACGACCTGTTCGCCGGGCTGCGCTGAGCCGCGAAGCCCGGGCCGGGCCCGCGTCCCAACGGGGGAGGAGGGACGCAGGCCGGGCCCGGAGTGGTCCCTACGTCGCGGTTCCGGCCGGGGTCGAGCCGGAGCGGACGCCGGGCGCCGATCCGATGAGGCAGAGCGCGGCGGCGATGACGAGCACGGCCGCTGCGACGACCTCGATCGTGAAGGCCTCTTTGGCGAAGGGGGCCAGCCACGAGTCTTTGAAGCCGAACAACCCGTGCGCCACCGAGATCAGGAACCCGGCCATGGTGGCGAGGGCGAACCCGATCCCGATCACGGCCGCCCACAACCGGCGCACGGCAATGACGCCGACGCCGATCACGAGCCCGGCGATCGACTGGAGCAGGAACAGCGGTCCGATCGTGGGGATGGAGCGGTAGCCGTCTGTCTCGCTCCACAGGTGGAAGTGGATGTAGGCCGAGCACACCAGGAGGAGCCCGCCGACGGCGAAGGCGGCCGCTCCCGCCAGGCTCACGGCCCGGCGGGAGCGGCCCGGGCGGCGCAACAGCATTCCCCCGCTCATCTGCACATCCTCCATCCGGAGACGTGCGGGGTGACGGATGTCGGGTGTGACGGCGGACACGGCTGGAATACGGCCCAGAACCCGGCCGGGATTGCTCCGGACCAGGTGAATCCCGTCGGCGCCACTGCCCGTACACCTCGTGATGAGACAATCGCGTGTGGCCGAGGGCGAACTGTCCGACGAGGGCCTCCTGGCCGGCATGGCCGTCGGGGAGCAGGCGGCCGTCGTCACCTTCACCCGCCGCTACCAGCGCCGGGTCTTCGGCCTCGCCTACTCCATGACGGGTGACGTAGGGGTGGCCGAGGACGTTGCCCAGGAGGCGATGATCAGGGTCTGGCGCCACGCACCGGTGTTCGACCCCAGGCGGGGCTCGGTGGCGTCGTGGGTGCTCACGATCACACGCAACCTGGCCATCGACGCCCTGCGCCTGCGGCGTGCGGTGCCGACGGACCCGGACGACTTCGCTGCGTCCGTCATGCGCAGCAACGAGCACAACCCCGAGGACTCGGTGCACCGGGGCGACGTGCGCCACACCGTGCGCACCGCCCTCGAGGTGCTGCCCGACGAGCAGCGGCGGGCGGTCGTGCTGGCTGCCGTCTACGGCAGGACGGCGCTGGAGATCAGCGAGTCCGAGGGGATCCCTCTGGGCACCGCCAAGACGCGCATCAGGACGGCTCTCATCCGCCTGCGGGCTGCGGTCGAACATGCGGAGGGGGTGCGCGATGAGTGATGACGTGAGAGAGAAGGGGCGCGACGGGTACGAGGACGACCTGGCCGAGCTCGCGCTGGGTGTTCTCACCGGGCGCGACCGGGCGCAGGCCCTGTCCCACGTGGAGACGTGTCCTCGGTGTGCCGAGGAGCTGGAGCAGCTGTCCCGCGTGGCCGACACCGTGGTCCAGGCGGCCCCCGAGGTGGAGCCGCCGATGGGATTCGAAGTGCGCCTCTTCGAGCGGATGGGTGTGGCAGACGTCCGCCCGCAGCGGCTCCGGCGCCGGCCCCGGCCCTCGCTCTGGGTGCCTGCAGTCGCCGCTGCGGCCGCAGCGGCGCTGGCCCTCGGCCTGGGCCTGAGCCTGTCGTCGTCCCCGCCGCCGACCGTCGCCGCGCCGGCCCACCACAAGACGGTGGTGTCGGCCAACCTCGTCGAGAACGGCGAGACGGTGGGCCACGTCGTCGCCTTCGGGGGTGTCCAGCCTTGGATGTCGATGATGCTGGCCGATTCGACGGCCCGGGGCACCGTCAACTGCGTCGTCGTGACCGACGACGGGGTCACCCACCACGTGGGGACGTTCGTCGCGCGCCAGGGCTACGGGGCATGGATCGCGCCCTTGGACGTCAACCCCAAGAACGTGCGCACCGCCGAGATCGTGTCGCCCAGCGGGACGGTGATCGCCACCGCCACGCTGGGCTGACGCGACGGGTCGCTCAGTACCGGTAGGTGTCGGGCTTGTAGGGACCCTCGACCGGGACGCCGATGTAGTCGGCCTGCTCCTGGGTGAGCTCGGTGAGCTTCACGCCGAGCGCGTCGAGGTGCAGGCGTGCCACCTTCTCGTCGAGGTGCTTGGGCAGGACGTAGACGTCGTTGACGTACTGTCCCGTCTGGGTGAACAGCTCGATCTGCGCCATGGTCTGGTTGGTGAACGAGTTGGACATGACGAAGCTCGGGTGCCCC
>Ga0181518_10005241_pt1 | contig 11288 bp, 10 predicted proteins | sample PEATcosm2014_Bin_28_FD_119751 | JGI IMG/M metagenome (GOLD analysis project Ga0181518, IMG submission 119751) | Peatland microbial communities from MTU Mesocosm Facility, Houghton, MI, USA - PEATcosm2014_Bin01_60_metaG | ecosystem: Environmental > Terrestrial > Soil > Wetlands > Peat | place... | reverse complement strand
GAGCCGCTGTTCTTTCTCGACTATGTGGCCATCGGCCGGCTCGATCCGGATCGCCTGGTCGAGGTGGTCGACGGGATCGCGGCGGGCTGCCGCCGTGCCGGGTGCGCACTGGTGGGAGGCGAGACGGCCGAACATCCCGGCGCGATGGCCAATGACGATCTCGACATCGCCGGGTTCGCCGTTGGGGTGGTCGAGCGTGGCGAGGAGCTCGGCGCAGCGCGGGTCAGAGCGGGCGACGCGTTGATCGGCCTGCTGTCGCCGGGACTTCGGTCGAACGGCTACAGCCTGGCCCGCCACGTCCTTCTTCAGCGGGCCGACCGGTCGCTGGAGGCGCCGGCCTGGCCTGGGGCGAGCCGCTCGCTCGGAGACGAGCTCCTCGAGCCGTCGGTGATCTATACGCCCGCCGTGCGCAAGGCCATCGACTCGGCGGGTGGAGACGCGCACGCGTGTGCCCACGTGACCGGTGGGGGCCTGGCCGCCAACCTCTCCCGGGTGCTGCCGCCGGACTGTGACGCCCTGATCGATCGGGGGTCGTGGCAGGTGCCGCGGATCTTCACCGAGATCGCCAGTGTCGGGGGCGTCGATGACGAGGAGATGGCCCGCGTGTTCAATCTCGGGATCGGCATGGTGCTGGTCGTCGACCCGGTCTCGGTGGTTGCGAGTCGAGACGCGCTCGAGCGTGAGGGGATCGCCTCGGCCGAGATCGGCTTGGTGGTCTCGGGCACCGGATCGGTCCTCGACCGGTGACGGTCGGCTCAGGTTCCCGCCAGTCCGGCCTCGACGCGCTGCGGGCGCACCTGCTCGAGCACTCCGTTCGTCGGGGGACCTTCGTCTTGAAGTCGGGCAAGACGAGCGACTGGTTCATCGACTCGAAGCAGACGGTGTGTCGCCCCGAGGCGATGGTGCTGCTTGCCGACGCCGTGTTGGACCTGATACCCGCCGATGCGACGGCGATCGGCGGGCTCACGATGGGGGCGGACCCGGTGGCGTTCGTGACCGCCGCGGTGGCCGCTTCGAGAGGGCGGGCGCTGCGGGCGTTCAGCGTGCGCAAGGAGGCCAAGGATCACGGCGGCGGTGGCCGCATCGCCGGGGCGCTCGACCCGGGCGACAAGGTGGTGGTGACCGAGGACACCGTGACCCGCGGCACGTCGTTGTTGGAGGCGGCCAAGGTCGTGCGAGAGGCCGGTGCAGAACCGGTGCTGCTGGTCGCGGTGGTCGATCGGGGTGGCACGGTCGAAGCGATGGCGGCCGCCGAGGGCTTGAAGTTCCGGGCGGTGTTCAGCGCTCCGGACCTCGGGTTTCCCTACGAGAGCGGCGAATAGGCCGGGCGGCGTCGCGAGAGGAAACCCCCGCCGTCTCCCGCCTTCGGCGGGCGACATGCATTCGGCGTCTCGTTGGTGGTCGGGACCGGCGTCGATCCGGTGACCTCACGCTTTTCAGGCGCGCGCTCTGCCGACTGAGCTACCCGACCGTGGAGGGCACAGGTTACCTTTGCTGGCCCAGCGTGCCGACGGGCCGAGAACCCGGCGAAATGTGCGGACCTGACGGGATTTGAACCCGCGACCTCCGGCTTGACAGGCCGGCGTGCACTCCAAACTGCACCACAGGTCCAAGACGGCGAACACGCCGTTCCCAAGGACCGATCCTGGCTCCGTGGGGGACACGTCACTATATAGGTAGCGGGTCAGTTTCGACCCTACGCAGTGAGGCGCTGCCGGGCACCGACCGCAATTGCTCTCCAGCGGCGTCCCGGTCTGTGAGCCGACCTCCGCCGTTGAGTCTCGGATCAGCGGCGAAAGCGCCGGGCGGCCCGGTTTCGCCCTCGCCCGAACGCGAAACCGGCTACCCAAAAGAAGAAGAAGACGGCGGCGAAGATCCACAGCAGGTGCACCGCAAACCCCGCCCCGGCGAGGACGAACGCAGCCACAAGGAGCAGCACCAGCAGGCATCCCATTGGGACCACGGCACCACGGAGTGCCGAGTCGTGTCAAGCTGCCGCCGGCCGCCGAACCGGAAGGTCGAGAAATGATCGGCGAAGATGACGTTCGCAGGATCGCCCTGTCGCTCCCTGCGACCACCGAGAAGCCGTCCTACGGGACCCCGGGGTTCCGCGTGCGGGACAAGCTCTTCGCCCGGATGCGGCCCGAGGGCGACAGCGTCGTGGTGTGGTGTGCCGACCTCGGGGAGAAGGAGGCACTCATCGCCGCCGAGCCGGACAAGTTCTTCAGCCTGCCCCACTATGCTGGGTACCCGAGCGTCCTCGTCCGGCTGGCCGCCCTCGACGTCGACGAGATGACCGAGGTCCTCACCGAGTCGTGGCGCCTGCGCGCCCCGCTCCGGTTGCTCGAGGAGTTCGACACCGGCCGCTGAGCGTGACCGGCCAGCCCGGACCGCGAGCGGTATGCGCCCCTGGGCGCGAGCGATCTCGCGGCCAGGGTCTGAGCCGGAGACCGCCGATGGGACCTTTGGCCCTTCCCCTTATCGCTCGAATTTGTTTCCATCCTCTGAGTGACTCTTGATCTCTCGCGCTGGCAGTTCGGGATCACCACGGTCTTCCACTTCGTTTTCGTGCCCCTGACCATCGGTCTGGCGCTGATGTTGGCCATCATGCAGACGACGGCCTACCGGACTCGCCACGACGCCGCCAAGAGCGCCAAGTGGGAGCACATGACCCGGTTTTGGCGCCGCCTCTTCCTGATCAACTTCGCGATCGGCGTCGTCACGGGCATCGTCCAGGAATTCCAGTTCGGCATGAACTGGGCCGCCTACTCGCGCTACGTGGGCAGCGTGTTCGGCGCCCCCCTGGCCATCGAGGGGCTGTTGGCCTTCTTCTTGGAGTCCACCTTCCTCGGGATCTGGATCTTCGGGAAGGGCCGTGTCTCGGCCCGGATCCACCTGGCGTCAATCTGGCTGGTCAGCGTGGGCACGTTGCTCTCGGCCCTTTTCATCCTGGCCGCCAACGCGTGGATGCAACACCCGGTCGGTTACAAGGTGGTCGGTAACCGGGCCGTCATGACGAACTTCTGGGCCGTCATGACCAACAGCACGCTCGTCGGCTCTTTCTTCCACGTGGTTTCCGCCGCCATCGCCACCACGACGATGCTGATCTTGGGCGTGAGCGCCTGGCATCTGTTGAGGGCCCATCGGGGTGGGGACACGGTGCACCCGGCCTTCGTGACGTCGGCCAAGCTGGCCGTCATCGTGGGCTCCATCGCCATCGTGGCCACGATGTTCTTCGGCGACAGCCAGGCCAAGCTCATGGAGAAGCAGCAGCCGATGAAGATGGCGGCCGCCGAGGCGATCTACAACACCCAGAACGGGGCTAGCTTCTCGCTGCTCACCATCGGGGACCTCTCGGGCAATCCGATCTTCCAGATCCGCCTGCCGCACATGCTCTCGGTCCTGGCCGACAACCAATGGGACGGCACGGTCCAGGGCATCAACCAGATCCAGAAGGCCGAGGTGGCCAAGTACGGCCCGGGGAACTACAAGCCGATCCTCTGGGTCACCTACTGGACCTTCCGCCTCATGGTTGGTTGCGGGATCGTCATGTTCTTGATGATGGGGGTCGGCCTGTGGCTCATCCGCCGACGACGGCTGGAGCGTTCGACCTGGTTCCTCCGGCTCTCGGTCTTTGCCATCGTGCTCCCCTTTGTGGCCAACACCACCGGGTGGATCTTCACCGAGATGGGCCGCCAACCCTGGGTCGTCTTCGGACTGCTCAAGACGTCCCAGGCGGTCTCACACATCGGGACCGGCTATGTCGTGACGACGCTGATCGGCTTCACCGCCGTGTACAGCCTCCTGGCGGCGATCGACTTCGGACTGATGGTGCACTTCGCTCGGCGCCCTGAGGTCAGCGACGACCACGGCGACACTGACGGTGACGATCACGACGAAACGCACGCAGACCGCGTGCCGGCGCTCGTCTACTAGGACCGGGAGATTCGATGAGCCTCGCCATCTCCACGCTGACCCCCGCGTACACCGGGCTCGAGGTGTTCTGGTTCGTCATCATCGCGATCTTGTGGGCCGGGTACTTCGTTCTGGAGGGATTCGACTTCGGCATCGGCATGATGTTGCCGGTGCTGGGTCGAGACGACATGGACCGGCGCGTCCTGATCAACACCATCGGCCCGACCTGGGACGGCAACGAGGTCTGGTTGCTGGTGGCGGGCGGCGCCACCTTCGCGGCGTTCCCGAACTGGTACGCCACGCTGTTCAGCGGCTTCTACCTGCCGTTGTTCTTGATCCTGGTCGCGCTGATCTTCCGGGGGGTGGCGTTCGAGTTCCGGACCAAGCGGACCCTGCCGGCCTGGCGCACCGCCTGGGACCACGCCATCTTCTGGGGGAGCCTCCTGCCGGCCCTGTTGTGGGGGGTGGCATTCGCCAACATCCTGCGCGGGGTGCCGATCGGCAAGAACTTCAGCTATCTCGGGAGCTTCTTCAACCTCCTCAACCCCTACGCCCTGGTGGGCGGCGTCACCACCCTTCTCTTGTTCGCATTGCACGGCGCGGTCTTCGCGTCGCTTAAGACCACCGACGAGCTGCAGGAGAGGGCCGAGCGAGTGGCCAAGATGCTCGCCCCGGCCGCCACGACGGCGCTGCTGGCCTTCTTGTCGTGGACCTATGTGAACGCCCGCGACATCCACAACACGGGGCTCGTCCCGCCATTCGTCCCGGTCGTGACCATCGTCGCCATCGCGGTCGTCGGGTGGCTGCTGCGGGAGCGGCTGGGCGGCTGGGCCTTCGTCACCACCGCGGTGGGGATCGTCGGCCTCGTTGCCACCATCTTCTTGAACCTCTATCCGAGGGTCATGGTCTCGAGCATCTCTTCGGCGTACAACCTCACCATCGGCAACGCCGCCTCGGCGCCCTACACGCTGCGGGTCATGACCATCGTCGCCTTGATCTTCACGCCGATCGTCCTCGTCTACCAGGGCTGGTCGTACTGGGTGTTCCGAGCCCGGGTGCGCCGGCCCCCGGTGAGCCCGGTGGAGGTCGTACCGGGCCCGGCGCCCGTCGGTGGGCCGGCCCAGACCGAGCTCGAGGGTGCTGAGGCGTCCGAGCGTTCCGAGGGCCCTCTCTGAGCTCGACCAAGGCCGGGGGCGGGCGGCTGGTGAACCGCCGGCTGGCCCGGCGGGTCGCCGTGACCCGGCGCTACCTGAGCGTCGCCGTCGCGGTCGGCGTCGCCGCGACCGTCTGTCTGGTCGTCCAGGCCGTCGCGCTGGGGACGATCGTCGAGCGGGTGGTGCGGCACCACGCGCAGCTGGGCCGGCTGTTACCGCTGGTGGCCACCCTGATCGGCGCGTTCGTGGCCCGAGCATTTCTCTCGTGGCTGGGCGAGCTGGCCGCCCATCGCACCTCGGCCAGTGTGACCTCGACGCTGCGCCGCCAGCTCCTCACCCGCGCGATCGCGCGGGGACCATCGTGGCTGGCCGGTGAGCGCACCGGAGAGCTCACCTCGTCGGCGACCCAAGGCGTCGACGCCCTCGACGCCTACTTCGCCCGCTACCTGCCCGCGGCCGTGCTGGCCGGGTTGGCGCCGATCCTTCTTCTGGGCTGGGTGCTCTCCGCCGATTGGCCGTCCTTCGTCATCCTGGCGGTCACGGTCTCGGTGGTTCCCGTCTTCATGGTCCTGCTCGGCCTGGAGGCCAAGCGCCAGGCCACCACCCAGTGGGCTCGTCTATCGGGTCTGGCCGCGACCTTCTACGACCTGCTGGAGGGTCTTCCCACGCTCCGCGCCTTTGGCCGGGCACCGGCGGGCCGCCGCACGTTGGAGAAGGCCACCGAGGACTTCCGTGTGACCACGATGAGCACGTTGCGAGTCGCGTTCCTCTCCTCGACGGCGCTCGAGCTGTTGGCCTCGGTCGGGACGGCACTGGTGGCGCTCTTCCTCGGGCTGCGGTTGCTGAACGGTTCCGTGCAGCTGGGGATGGCGCTCGCCATCTTGGTGGTGGCGCCGGAGGTCTACTTTCCGCTCCGACGGGCCGGCGCCGAGTTCCATTCCAGTGCCGCCGGGCAGGCGGCGGCCGAGCGCATCCTCGACATCCTCGACGAGACCGAGTCGCCCGGCGACCTGCGCCAGGTGGCGCACGGTCCCGGTGAGTCGGCCGCGCCTGACCCGGCCCGAAGCGTGATCGAGCTCCACGGGGTGCACGTCCGCTATCCCGGTCGGGCGGTGCCGGTGCTCGACGGGGTCGACCTCACCATCGGCGCCGGCGAGCACCTGGTGGTGACCGGCGAATCGGGGGCGGGCAAGTCAACGCTCCTCGAGGTGCTGCTCGGCTTCGTCGACCCGGTCGCCGGAACGGTGACCGTCGGTGGCGTCGACCTGCGCAGGGTCGCGCCGGCCGACTGGCGACGACGGATCGCCTGGGTGCCCCAGCGCCCGTATCTGGTGCGCGGGACCATCGCCGACAACCTCCGTCTGGGCGACCCCGACGCAGACTCGGCCGCGCTGGCCCGTTCGATCGAGCTCTCCGGGCTCTCGGGGCTGGTCGAGCGGCTCCCGCTCGGGCTCGAGACCCCGGTCGGCGAGGGTGGGTTGACACTGAGCGCGGGGGAGCGACAGCGGATCGCGCTCGGGCGGGCCGTGCTTCGTGACGCCCCCCTGGTGCTGTTGGACGAGCCGGTGGCCCACCTCGACGCGGCCCGGGAGGTGTCGTTGCGACAAACGTTCGGCCCCTGGTTGGAACATCGGACGGTGGTGGTCGCCGCGCACCGCCACGGGGTGGTCGGCCGCGTCGACCGGACGTTGGTGCTGATCGACGGCCGGCTGGTCGAGGTCGACGGTGCCGAGATCCGATCCTCCCAATCGATCGGGGCGGCACCGTGAGCTCGCGCGCCGGTGGGCGCTCGCCGATCGGCACCGTGCGGGCATTGCTCCGGGTCAGCTCGCCGTCACCGGGGCGGTTCCTTCTCGGCACCGGGCTCGGGATCGGCGCGGCCGCCTGCACGGTCGCGCTCATGGCCTGCTCGGGCGCGCTGATCGACAAAGCGGCCCTTCGTCCGCCCCTGTACACGCTGACCGTGTTGATGGCGGCGGTCCAGATCCTCGCCTTGGGCCGCGGACCGCTCCGTTACGCCGAACGGCTGGTTTCGCACGACGCGGCGCTCCGGGTGCTCGGCCGCCTCCGGCTGTGGCTCTACGACGAGATCGAGCCGCGATCGCCGGCCGGTCTCCGCCGATGGCACAGCGGCGACCTGCTGGCCCGGGCCACCGCCGACGTCGACTCGCTGCAGGGGTTGTTCGTGCGAAGCGTCTCGCCGGTTGTGGTCGCGGTGGTCACCTCGCTGTTCGCGGTGACCGCGGTGTCGGTCATCCTCCCATCGGCCGGCCTCGTGCTGGCGGGATGCGTGGCCGGTGCCATCGGGCTCGGTTCGATCATGGCCTGGGTTCGCCAGCGACGCTCGGGTGCCGAGGAGTCGAGGCTACGCGGAGAGCTCGCCGCCGCCGTCGTGGAACTCCTGCACGGAGCGCCGGACCTGCTCGCGTTCGGGGCCGACGAGCTGTACCTCGATCGGGCGCTGCACGCGGACGAGGCCCTGACCCGGCTGGCCCGTCGGCGCTCGTGGACGGCCGGGGCGATCTCGGCCACCACCATCGCCTTCACCGGCGCCGCCGTGGTCGGGTCGCTGGTGCTCGCCATCCCGGCCATCGGTTCGCACCACCTGCCGGCGTTCATGCTGGCGGTCCTGCCCCTGGTGGCGCTGGGCACCTTCGAGGTGGTGTCGCCAGTCGCCGACGCGGTCTCGGCGCTGCCCGGCCACTTGGCGGCGGCCGACGGCCTGCTCGCAGTGGCCGACCTACCGATCCCGGTCGTCGATCCCGTCGATCCCGCGCCGGTTCCGGCCGAGACCGACATCGCGCTGAGCGAGGCCGGGCTCCGTTACGGCGCGGATCAACCCTGGGCGCTCGACGGCCTCACCATGTCGGTTCCGGCCGGTCGCCGGGTGGCCGTGGTCGGGCCGAGCGGCGCCGGCAAGAGCAGCGTGGTGAACGTGCTCCTCCGCTTCTGGGAGCTCGCCGGCGGCACGGCCAACCTCGGCGGAACCTCGATGGATCGGCTGGCCCAGGACACGGTGAGGAGCGAGATCGGCTGGGTCGCCCAGGACACCCACCTGTTCAACACGACCATCCGGGCGAACATCGCCCTCGCCCGGCCACAGGCCACCGAGGACGAGATCGCGGCGGCGGCTCGAGCGGCGCAGCTCGGCCCGTGGATCGACTCGCTACCCGAAGGCCTCGACACCGAGGTGGGCGAACAGGGGGCCATGCTTTCGGGAGGCCAACGGCAACGCGTCGCACTGGCCCGGGCGTTGCTGGCCCGACCACCGGTGCTCGTCCTCGACGAGCCCACATCGGGCCTGGATGAACAGACGGCCGCGCGCCTGCTCGATGACGTCCTGTTGAGCACCGCCGATCAGAGTCTCGTCTACGTCACCCACCGGCTCGACGAGCTGTCCGGCTTTGACGAGGTGAAGGTCATCGAGCACGGTCGAGTGGTTGGCACTTGTCCACCGGCCGACGACCGTCAGCCGGTGATAGCGACACCGGCGAGCGCGTCGGACCATGCGTTGGACAGTGGAGAGGCCGCCTTCTCGAGCGGGCGAGTCGGTGCCTGAACGGTCGAGACCCCCGGCTCGCAGGGTCGGTGTCTAGTTGCGGGCGTGAGAACATGGACGCCGTGGACGAGTCGTCGCGCATTGGCATCGTGCTGTTCGATGGCTTCGAGCTGCTGGACGTGTTCGGGCCTGTCGAGATCTTCGGTCAGCTGCCGGACCGATTCCGGATCGATCTCATCGGCCAGGCGGCCGGTCCGGTCACAAGCGCCCAAGGCCCCCGGGTGGTCGCCGATCACGCCTACGACGATGCTCCGCCGTGCGACATCGTCCTCGTGCCGGGCGGGATCGGCACCCGAAGGTTGGTGGCCGACGAAGCGTTTCTTCGGTGGCTCGGCGACTGGGCGTCGGGAGCCGGCTACGTGACCTCGGTGTGCACCGGGTCGGGTGTGCTCGCGGCCGCCGGTTTGCTCGATGGCTTTCGGGCCACCTCCAACAAACGGGCCTTCGGGTGGGCGAGCACGCAGGGCCATGACGTCGAATGGGTACCGCAGGCCCGTTGGGTCGAGGACCGAAGTCGTTGGACCTCATCGGGGGTTTCCGCGGGCATGGACATGGCTCTCGCACTGGTCGAACGCCTCCACGGTGAGGCCGCCGCTCTCGAAGCGGCCGATGCAGTGGAATACGACTGGCACCGGGATCCCAGCTGGGACCCGTTTGCAACGAAGAACGGGCTCGTGCTCGGCTGAGGTGGGTCAAAGCGCTATTGGCCCGGGTTCAACAGCTGCCGGGCCGTCCCGGCACTCCTCCGGAGCCGCAGTCTGGGTGCGTCCAACGGCGACTGCACTCCCCTGCGTGCAGGGTCTAGCCGAAGCTGACCGTACCTATGCCGGTAATCACTCCGTAAATGCCGGGAGGCGTGGGGGCGTTGTTGCTCGTGTTGCACTGGCCCTTCTTCGAGCCGCTCGCGTAGAACGGCCCGACGAAGGCGAACGTGGCGGTGAGGGTCACCGAGCCCGTGATCCCCGCATACGCCTTCGTGCCACTGACGATCGGGGCTGGCCCACTGGCGACAATCGAACCTGAGCAGGTCACGGTGCTGTAATCGGTCGGGTTGGTACTGTTCAAGACCGCATTGAACTGCGTCCCGTCCACCAGGATCGTGCCCTTCTTCAGGATCAGCTGTTCATACGTCCAGGTCGACGCGAGCGTGTGCCCACGCTGTGGGCGTCACACCCTTGCTACTGAAACCCGAGTTCAGCTCGGTAGCGGGCTCTTGGCTTCGCATTTCTCCGACCTTCCTTTGCAAACTTCATCAGATGAAGTGGCTGTCTCGCTCAGCCGCGTGAGCTCGCCCTTTGAAGGGAACGGAATTGAGCGGCCAGCGCGTCCGTCACGGTCTCGGGGGTTGCGCCCTTTGACAGGCCGAGAGCCAGAATGTTTGCTTGTCCAAAGACTGCGACTTCGGGTGGGAAGACCTCTGACCCAGCGCATCGACCGAGACGCCCGCCTGGGATCGATGGGAGTGGCAGGTTGCTCACGGCGGGTGATCCAGTCGCACCTTCGCACACCGAGTCGATCGAGGCGTTGACGGCCGCGGCAACCAATTGACTCAAGGAGGAACCGTGTGGGGTTCCGGAAAACGCAAGGAGGAAAATGAAGAGTGAGTGTGCGGTCGAGCCGCGGTCATGCCAGCCCCGGGCAGCCGTCTCTACGGAGACTCCGAGCCCGTGGAACGAAGTGTTTTCCAGGTCCGTTATCGAGGAAATGTACGGAGCGAGGCGGGTTGGCGGATAGGCAACCCAACCCGGTATGCGGTAGCTGATGATGTAGCGAGCTGGGTTTGGGTTCCCGACTGCCGGAGGGCTTACGAGGCTGGTCCTGTTGCCGCCGTCGCACCTGCAGAGGGGCTCAGGAGCACGGCGAGAACCAGCACTGGGATCAGCGCAACGAACAGCAGACGCTTCACGTTGCCACCCACCCAGACCACAGTGGGAGCGTAGCGACCGGCCCACTGCAAGCGCAGGGGTAGAGCCGGCTTCGCCCTCGATTGGGCCGGGGATCGATTCGAGTTCTGGGTAACTCAGCGGCCCGTTGAGACACCGCGGGTCCTCAAGCTCCCAAATACTCGTCTGCGAGGTGAGGTGGCGCGCATGCCATCCAGGCGTCGGTGATCGCATGGGAGCGCCTTCTTGGGCACTGACTTCAATTGGACGAGGACCGCCGAGTACCCATCGAAGTGCGGGATCGTAAAGAACGCTGCAGAAGAGGCGGAGAGGACGGCCTCCTTCTCATTGAGGTCGGCTCCGCGGACGGCGACAATCGGTCCCTCTGGTGGAGTCGCGGCGCCGAAGCGTTTCACGTCTGCCTTACTGAAGGGAGGTTCCCACGCGAACGCCTTGCCATTGACGGACCACATGAGGTTGCCGGTAGCCCTCGCCCTCAGTGACCTCGGGTCGCTCCGAGGCCATGCGTGCGACGTCGTTGATCGACGCCATTCCGAAGCTACAACCCCATAGCGATTGATCCAAAGCGTCATGTTCTTGGCCTGCCGGAACCGTAAGGTGTGCAGCTGCCACAGAAAACGGACGCCGGCTTCTGATCGGTCGGATCCGAAGCCGGCAACCCAACCGGCACCGAGCTCGATTCATCATTAATCGAGGGACGGCCTCCTGCGTAAGTCGTTGATCTCGGCTACCGTAGACATCGGTGCGAGTCCTCTT
>Ga0181518_10005235_pt1 | contig 11297 bp, 9 predicted proteins | sample PEATcosm2014_Bin_28_FD_119751 | JGI IMG/M metagenome (GOLD analysis project Ga0181518, IMG submission 119751) | Peatland microbial communities from MTU Mesocosm Facility, Houghton, MI, USA - PEATcosm2014_Bin01_60_metaG | ecosystem: Environmental > Terrestrial > Soil > Wetlands > Peat | place... | reverse complement strand
TCGGCTGGGTCTGAGATTGCCGGAGCGATTAAAGATGCCCGAAATGTAGTGAAGACTTTCGACCAAAATCGGCCCTGGCGCTATTGCCAGGGGCGATTCAGCTCCCTAACTGACGAAGTTGGGTTAGGGCTGGAGGCGGGTCAAGCCGCCGGCAGATTGATCTGCCCGTCGGCGTCGCCCAACATCCTTCTGAGCGGCATTCAGGCGATGACCGGTTCGAACCAGACCTCGGCGTCACTGAGCCGGGCCAGGTAGGCTTCGACTTGCAATTGAGGCGCCGCCGCGCTGACTCGGCGGACGGCGCTGGCCAGGTCCCTTCTCATACGACCGAGCATATCTATTTCGTGGACCCGAAGGAAGTCGCTGTAGAAGCCACATCGCTCGTGGGAGATCAAGATGAGCCGCGTCAGCCCGTGCAGGCGGACGAGGAATTTCAAATGGGAGATGGCCGCTTCCTCTTCACGATAAGCGTCAAAGTGTCCGGCGAAGCAGGCGGCGCCGCCCGCGATGGCCAGACGGTCGTAGCCATATAATCCCAGGCAATTCTGCATGAAATCATTGACCTGGTCGGCGAATCTGCCGTCACTGCAAAGAACGACTGCGGCGCCGCATCCTCGGTCGTCGAATGGGAATTGGCTTGAGAAACAGGAAATTGGCGAATCACTTGGATTGCCGCTAGTCATTGCCCGCCTCTGTATCGGAAGCAAAGTGCGCGATACCTGGATATATCGACCGCAATTGTACCCCTTCGCAGCCGCAGGCAAAGGGGTGAGCGATGGCAAGCTCCCAGGGCTTTGGATTGCGAAAATGATTCACTGCCGCGCGTCCGGCATAATGCGTTTATACTATTCCCGTAGATGAACTTGTCCCAAAACATCACGGCGAGCCTGGGGATTGCTGCGGGGATCAAGCGGCGGGCGAGGGAACTGGGGTTTGATCTCGTGGGAATCGCCGCCGCGACGGCAACGGGGTATCGGCAGTATTTGCGGCGATGGCTGGATTCGGGGCAGGCCGGGGAGATGGGCTACCTGGCCGAGCGGTTTGAGCAGCGGACCGATCCGGCGGCGTATTTGCCGGGTGCGGCAAGCGTCATCTCCGTTGGAATCAACTATTTTGTGCCTCTGGAGCCGCCGCCGGCCGGGCATGGGCGGATTGCGCGGTATGCCCTGGGGAAGGATTATCACGAACTGATCAAGGAACGGCTGCACGGGCTGGCTGATTGGATTCGGCAAATCGCGCCTGAGGCGAAGACCCGTTGCAGCGTGGATACGGCCCCGGTAATGGAAAAGGAATTGGCCGCCCGGGCCGGAATCGGATGGATGGGGAAGAATACCTGCATCATCAACGAAGAGATCGGATCGTGGATTCTGCTGGGGGAAGTGCTGACGACGCTGGCGTTGCCGGCCGATGAGCCGGCGACGGACCGATGCGGCTCGTGCCGGCGCTGCATCGAAGCGTGTCCGACTCAAGCGATCACCGAGCCGTACCAACTCGACGCCCGGCGGTGCATTTCTTACCTGACGATCGAGCATCGCGGCCAAATCGACAAGGAACTGAGCGCGAAATTCGGAAATTGGATGTACGGATGCGACATTTGCCAGGAGGTGTGCCCATGGAACCGCGATCCGCCTGCCGCCGCGGATGCGGCGCTCCAACCCAGATGGCCCAGCGGGACGCTCGATCCGGAGCAAGTGCTGGGATGGAGCGATGGAGATTATCGGCGGGAATTGAAGGGAAGCGCGATGAAAAGGGTGAAGCTGCCGATGTGGAAAAGGAACGCCAGCCGCTGCGCGGAAGCCCGAAATCCGAAATCCGAATGACGAATCAAATCCCAATGACCCAATGACGAAACAAGACATTCGGTCATTCGTCATTCGTTATTCGGGCTTGATTCGTCATTCGGATTTCGGATTTCGGATTTTTCCGCCTAGAATCCCGTCTATGCCTACCGCAATTCGCTCGCCTGCCGCGTTGCTGCGTTTTTTCCTCACCGCCGCGCTGGGGTGCGGGCTGGATTTGTGGATCAAGTGGCTGGCGTTTTCAAAACTAACGCCCGGCGGCGAGCCGTGCCGGTTCATCCCCGGCTGGGTGGAATTCGAAGCGGTCATCAACCACGGCGCGGTCTTCGGACTGGGACAGGGCGGACGGGTCCTGTTCGTCGCGGTCTCCTTGGCGGCGATTGTATTCCTGAGCTATCTCTTCGCCACGAGCGGCAAACGCTGGGTTTACCAAATCCTCCTGGGAATGCTGATGGCGGGCGTGCTGGGCAACCTGTACGACCGCGTGACCTTCGGATACGTGCGGGACATGATTCATGCTCTGCCGGGATGGCCCAAATTGTTCCCCTGGGTATTCAACGTGGCCGACAGCTTTCTTTGCGTCGGCGTGACGCTGATGGTGATATACAGCACATTCGCGGATCGCCGAGGGAAGAGCGCGGTTCAGAAATCCGCTGGCTAACGCCGATCTTGCGATGGCTGAGGCCGATGTTCCGATGGCTGACACCGATCTGATGCGACGGGCGATCGAGATCGCGATGCGAGGCCGGGGCCGCGTCGAGCCGAATCCGATGGTCGGATGCGTCATCGCCCGCCAGGGCCGGATCATCGCCGAGGGACATCACCAGCAATTCGGAGGCCCGCATGCCGAGGTCAATGCCCTGTCGGCTTGCGCCGATGCGGCGGGCGCGACGGCCTACGTTTCCCTGGAGCCGTGTTGCGGATATGCCAACAAAAAAAGCCCGCCGTGCACGCAAGCGTTGATCGGATCGAAGCTGTCGCGGGTGGTGGCGGCGTGCCAGGACCCCAATCCGTATGTTTCGGGCAAGGGGCTGGCGGAACTGCGCTCGGCCGGGATCGCCGTCGAGGTGGGGCTGCTGGCCGATGAGGCCCGGCAACTCGATGCGGCCTATTTCAAAATCATATTGCAGCGCCGGCCCTACGTGACGCTGAAGTGGGCGCAAACGGCGGACGGCAAGGTCGCCGGCCCCGGCGGCCAACGGCTGGCGATCAGCAACGACGCCTCCCTCGCCGCGGTCCACCAGCTTCGGTCACGTAGCGACGCGATATTGGTCGGAATCGGCACCGTTCGAGCCGATGATCCGCTGCTCACCGCCCGTGTTGCCAATCCGCGGCTTGCGCCCTTGCGCATTGTGCTGGATACTCATCTTCGGATCAGTCTTGACAGTCAGATCGTCAAGACGGCCTTGCAATCGCCGACAATGGTGTGTTGCGGACAATCCGCGTTTGACGAGAAACCAGATTTGGTCTCTCGCATGAACGGCTGCCAGGTGGAGGTATTGCCGCTGCGCGTGGAGTCCGACGGCCGGCTGTCGCTGGGCGATCTGCTCGACAAGTTGGGCAAGCGTGGACTGACGCATCTGCTCGTCGAGCCGGGCCAGACTTTGGCCGAGAGTTTTCTGCGCAAGAATCTGGCGGATCGGGTGTGGACGTTCAGATCGCCGAAACGGGGAAGCCCGGAAAAATCGCCCGAAGCTGCAACGACTGATTATCCGGCAACCGGAAGCGTGACGTTGGATGGTGATGAATTGACGGAGTATTTGAATCCGGGCGGCAGCGCGTTTTATGCGATGCAAAGATCGGCGGATTTGTCGCTGGTTGGTCCGGGCGAAGGGGTTGGAAGTCTCGGATGAACGGCCATCAGGTCCGCCGTATCGCTCGCTGCTCCCCGGCGCGCCCCGACTGCCCGCATGCGGCTTGCCCACCATGAGCGCTGGTTCGGCACGTACAACCACAAAATAATTGCGGCAAGCCAAGCCGTGGCGATACTATGCTTGCTTGCCGAGTCGCCGGGCGCTGGCCAAGGGTCAGGGCATCACGCTCGCCGAGGCGCGCTGGATCGGAAGCGATTACCTTCGGAAATCCGGAGCCGTCCCGGTTGATCCCGGTTCGTTCGGTCTCTTGGAGGTCGCGGTATGGAGGCTGAAAAGGTCGTCAATCATATATTGACCTGCGGATTGCTCGTCGTGCTTTGTATGGGCACATCGTGTACTTCCCTCGCCGCCCGTACGGAATTGGCGATGTGTGGCCCACCAAAGAGCCAGCTCCCGATTTCCGACCGGATATATCCTGGGCTGCATGCATTCCCTGAATACTATGGCGAGTCGGGCTGGGAGAACGTGCTGTTGGTAATTGACGTACCATTTTCGTTCGCATTTGATACGCTCATGCTTCCGTTTGATATATCGGGAATTTAAGTAGGACCGCAGAATGATTGCAGTAAATAATTAGGGACAGTCACCTATTTCGACGTCTTGAAATAGGTGACTGTCCCTAATTATTTATTTTGGAATCGACTGGAACGAGGTCTGGCAGATGGCGATCAAGGATGCGTCCGACCTACGGACAGAAATCGAGTCCATTTTGGCATTGGTAGAAGGGCCTAGCCGCAGGTAAATATCGGCGAAAGAAATGCCGGGTGTCGTCGCCCGGCATTTGCTCATGCTCACTTACGGTTGCAATATTTCAGGACCGCGTCCGGCGGCGGAGGAGCGTCAGGCCGCCGATGGCTAGCAGGGACAGGGCGCCCGGTTCGGGGAGCTGCTGCTGGAGATCGATGGCGGCTTGGTCGGGGGCGCCAATGGTCTGCATGAACCAGTCGCCGGTCAGGCTGTCGTGCATGAAGACGTCGAAGCCGGTGTCGGCGCCTTGGGTGTCGAGGGTGGCCTGCTCGAGCATGGACGGGGTCAGTTCGGACCCGGAGGAATCGGTGATGTCTTCGCCGCCGCCGGAGTGGGAATAACCCCAAGGGTCGGTAGTGACTTCGCTTTCGGTCCAGCCGGATTGATCGTAGCTGAATTGCTGATCAGCCAGGGGATCAACGGGGAAGATTTGGATTTGATCAATCTGGCTGCCGTCTTCGCCGGTGAGGTCGATGGATTCCTGGACGGCACCGCCGCCTTTGGGAGCGGCGGCGGCCGGGGCGGCGATGCGGGGGGAAATTGCGTCGAGTTTGCCGATGACGACGCCGGCATAGCGACCGTTGTCGCCGCCGCCGAGGTTGTCGCTGGAGCCGATGGTGTAGCCATCGGCGTTGACGTTCCAGGTTCCGTAGACATCGGAGGTTTTGTAGTTGAAGCCACCGCCGTTGTTGCCGGGGAGTGGCGGGGAGGCGGCGGCGTTGAACTGGGTGTACTGATTGACCTGGACGCGATGGATGGCGGCGTTCATTCCGGCGGGGGATTGGTCCCATGCGCCGCCTGGGGTGAGATTCCACCAGCCGGCGTCGGCGGCCTGGTTGCCGAGGTTGGAATCGGGATCGGCGACGAGGATCTGGTTGGCGTTGTTGTAACCCGCGCCGGCGAGGCAGTGATAGTTGCCCCACCAAAGCCCGTTGTTCTTGGAAGCGGCGGTTTGATCCACTGTGATGACGGTGGACTCGCCTTTGTCGATCTGGGTTTCGTACCACTGTACGGCGGTGACGGGATTGCCGGCTTGCTTGACGATTTCCACGCCGCCGTCCGCGGTGCCCTGATAGACATCACCACCGACGACGACAAACAGAGTGTCCTGAAGAGCGGCTTGCCCGGCGGGGGCGGAGGGCCCCAAGCCCGTGTAATTGAGGTAGGTATTGATTCCGCCGGCTTTGAAGGCGCCGTTGTTGACGATATCGGGAATCCATTTCCCCGAGGCTCCGAGCCAGCTTCCGGCGGTGGAGATATCGTTCTCATTGCCGGCGCCGAGGGCCTTGGTGGTCAGGCCTTTGTAGGGCGCCTGGACCTGCCAGTAATAGAGGGCATCGGCGATAGCAGTCGGCCAGCACCAGCCGCCGTAGGCTCCGGCATTGCCTTCCCAGCCGGCGATAGGGTCTTCGGAGGGATTGGCTGGATTGTTGGCGGGAAGGGCGCTCCAGAATTGGTGCTGGTAGAAATCGGGAATGTTGGCCTGAGCACCGGCGAAGACCGAGGAACACTGGCCGGTGGCAATTATCGCCGCTGCCGAGCTGAGGATGAACGTAACAGCATTTGGACGTGAATTGCGCATCGCAGTTTCTCCCTGGCTAAAGAGCGCATCGGGCCACCGCGTTTACGACATCGATGCCGACGATCGGCAGCGAAGCGAACCGCAGCTAAGTTTGAACAAATGTTTCACGGCCGGTGAGAATGCGGTAGACATACCTTTCCCTGCATCTCCGGGCCTCTAGCCTGAACAGGCGGAGGATAAATATGGCCACGTGCCGGGGAATTGTCAAGGGAAATAGAGGGAAAATGCCGCTGTGAGGATCAGGTTACTTTAACTGGCGGGTCAGGCGCATACAATTCGGCGGCCTGCAAGTAACAACGTGTGTGAGAAGCTAATGACCCCGCGACGACGTGCGAATGAGGTGCCAGCCACCCGTTCGCATAAGTTACTTCTGAATAGTGCCTTGCAATCCGATGTCTTTCACCGCCGTGCTTTTCGGCCGGCCAGGGGACCGGCGTGTTGGCGCTAAAGCCGGTCGGTCCGCCGTCGCCTTGACCCACGTCTCGTCGCCGAATGGCTGGCCACGGGTAGCGCTCGTTCGCAACCGGCCTGTCTGGCGATGGCCTTCAAACTGATCCAATCAGTTCAGAATCATTGGCGAAAGTTCAACGGCAGCGCGTTGCTGCCGGAGGTCATCGCAGGAGTGATCTTCAAAGATGGAACGAAGCGCGCCGCTTAAGCTGTCGCGGCCATCCACTACTTTTGGGAATACCTCATGGTTTCCACAGGGCAGACTGTCCCTAATTATCTTACTCCTCAAATGCAGCATGTTTGACGTTGTCCCGGAAATCGTACCACTGGCAGCGGTAAAATGCTGCCTGGAGGCAGTGACCGGCCCATGACGTAAACATCAATGCCCCGGCAGCGCCGCCAGGAGCTGCTGGATTTGGGCCTCGGTGTTGTAGAAATGCGGCGAGCAGCGGAGGCGGTGTTCGCGGAGAGCGATCTCGATCCGCTTGGCGCGAAGGTCCTGGAATATTTTCTCGTGGCTCAATGTCGGGGAAACGAAGCAGACGTTGCCGCTCCATTGTTCGCCGAGCCGCGGGCTGACGATCCGGTATCCCTTGGCGCGGAGGCCGGCGATCAGCAGATCGCCCAGGGCCTTGACGCGATTGGCGATCTGGGGGATGCCGACGGATTGGATCAGTTGCAGGGAGGCCTTGAGCGCCAGGAGGCCGGGGACGTTGTAGCTGCCGCACTCAAACCGGCCGGCGTCGGGGCGGAGGGTGTAATCGTGGCTCCCGAAATTCTGGGCATCGACGACGTTCATCCACCCGACCATCAGTGGGCGGGTGTGTTCGATCAGTCCGCGGCGGCAATAAAAGACGCCGGCGCCTTCCGGGCCGAGCAGCCATTTGTGTCCGTCGGCCGACAGAAAGTCGATGTACATGTCCGAGACGTCGATCGGCAGGACGCCGAGGGATTGGATGCCGTCGACGCAAAAGAGAATTTCGCGTTCGGTGCAGAACTGGCCGATGCGGGCGAGGTCGTGGCGTTGTCCGCTGGCGAACTCGACGTGGGAGAGGGTCACGAGGCGCGTGTGGGGTTCGGCGGCGGCCTTGAGGATTTTTTCGATCGGGACGTGCCGGATGCCGTCGTGGCCGTCCTCCTCCTCGACCATGACCAGCTTGACCCCCCTGCCGCGGGCGACTTCCATCCAGGGGTAAATATTGGCCGGGTATTCGACGTTGGTGGTGACGATGCGGTCGCCAAATTGCCAGTCGATGCCCTTGGCGACGATGCTGATCCCTTCGCTGGTATTTTTCACGAAGGCGATTTCGTCGCGATGGCAATCGAGCAGCGCCGCGACCTCCTGGCGGAGCTTTTCGATTTCCTGATGCCAGCCGGAAGAAAGATACGCGGCCGATTCAGCCTGGGCGGCGAAAGCGCGCATGGCATCCGCCGCCGCCGCCGGCAGCGGCGACACCCCGGCATGGTTGAAAAACGCCCATTGCCGCAGTACCGGGAACTGCTCGGCATTACCGATGAATTCCGTGATCGCGTTCATGGCTGTTCGACCTATAATACCCGAAGACACTCTTGGGTATCAGAAGTTTTCAAATTTCGGTTGCGAGTTGCGAGTTGCGAGTTGCGAGCATCATAGCGACCCTGTTTGTATGTGCGATTAGTTCGATCGCTCGCGCCGGGATTCTCGACGATCAGACCATTCCCGGCAAATGGCTCAGGCCGCTGCTTCCCGAGCAGGTGGAAGAACCGCAGTATCCGGATTACGACAAGGGCAGCGCCCTGGCCAAGGCCCAGGACCAATACTGGGCTGGGCAATATCGCCGAGCGCTGGTGACGCTGGAATCGGCAAAGAAGGGCCGGGCGCGGCAGATCGCGCTGCTTCGCGGCCAATGCCAACTGGAACTGGGCCGATGCAACGACGCCCTGGCGACATTCGCCAATCCCGCGCTGGCCGATGACCCGGCGATCCAAACCCTCCGCGCCCGCGCCTTGGCGGGGCAAGGCGGCTACGCCCCGGCGATCGCAATTCTCCAGGCCGAAATTCAAAAGAATCCCGACCTCCTCGCCCCGCGCTATTACCTGGGCGAATACCGCGAAAAGCTGGGTGACGTGGCCGGGGCGACCGCGGCATACGACTGGTTCGTCGATGGGCCGCGCAATTATCTCCAGGAATGGATCGCGCATCCCGAGACCTTCGACGATGCCGAGCAGGTGACGCTTCTAGGCCGGGCCATCGACCGCTGGGCGACCTTGACCATGGCGTATCAGCACGAAATGCGGCTGCACAACGTGGTGTTGAACATGTTCGTCCGGGCTTACGACCAGATCGACCAGGGATATTGGCCGGCGCATCTGGCCGCCGCGGAGAGCTTTTTGTCGCACGACGATCCTCCGTCGGCAGCGGACGAGTTGGCGCTGGCGCTCAAGGCCAATCCCGCCAACGCGCGGTCGTGGCTGTTGTTCGGGAAAATGCAGCTTCAGCAATTCAATTTCGACGGCGTGGACCGGGCGGTGAATGCCATCCGCCAGGTCAATGAAGACTCGGTGGATGCGAATTTGCTGGAAGCGAGAAACGTGCTGGCGCAGCGGATGCCCACTCTGGCGTTGGCGCCGCTGGATCGCGCCCTGGACAGGCAACCGCGGAACCTCGAAGCCCTCGGCCTGCTCGCCGCAGCCGACGCCATGCTGTTGCAGAACGCGCAAAGCGCGCAAATCCTCAAGCAGGCCGACGCGGTGGCGCCGGCGAGCGCCGTCGCGTATTTCGAGGTCGCCGAGCAGCTCGCGGCCATGCGGCAATATCCCCGCTCGGCCGAGATGTACAAAATCGCCGTCGCCCGCGCCCCGTGGTGGTCGGCGGCGCGCAACGGGCTCGGATTGCTCTACGCCCAAAGCGGAGACGAGGACTCGGCCCGCAAGGTGCTCGAGGCGGCGCACACGCTCGACCCGTTCAATTACAGCACGACCAACTACCTCCGGCTGCTGGACGTCATGGCCAAATTCGCGCACAAGGAATCGGCCCATTTCATCGTCACCTTCGACGCCGCCCAGGACCCGATCGTTCCGGAATATTTCAACGATTATCTCGAAAGCGTGTATCCGATCGTCTGCAAGCAATTCGGCTATGAGCCCAAGGTAAAGACGCTGATCGAAGTGTTTCCCACGCAGGATGAATTCGCGGTGAGGACGACGGGTGCGCCGTGGCTGCCGACGGTGGGGGCAAGCACCGGGCGGATCATCGCGCTGACCGCCCCGCGCAAGGGGGAACGCACCAACGGGCCGTTCAATTTCAGCCAGGTTTTGCGGCACGAATTTACCCACACCGTAACCCTGGGCGCAACCGAAAACCGCATCGCCCACTGGTTCACCGAAGGGCTGGCCGTGCAACAGGAGCATTCGCCCATCCGCTGGGAATGGGTGCCGATGCTCTACAACGCCGTTAACAAGCATTCGCTCTTCCCAATCGACGAATTGACCTGGGCGTTTATCCGCCCGCGGCATCCGATCGACCGGCAATTGGCGTACGCGCAATCGAGTTGGATTTGCCAATACATCGAGCAAACTTATGGGCATCAGGCCATCCTGGGAATGATGGAACAATACCGGCTCGGGCGCACCGAGGACGAGGTTTTCCAAACCGTTTTGCATCGGAGCGAATCACAATTCTCGGCTGAATTTCAGCAGTGGTGCCAATCGCAGGTGGCGAGTTGGGGCTATGACGATGCGACCAGCAAGAAGGCCGATCTTCTCAAAGCCGAAGGCGAAGCGTTGATCCAGCGCCGGCAATATCAATTGGCGCTGCCGGTGTGGGAGGAACTCGGCAAGCTGCGGCCAATGGACCTGCTGCCGCACAAGCGCCTGGCCGGTTTGTACAAAGTGTGCAACGAGCCGGAGAAAGCCGCCGGTCAACTGGCGATCCTGGCGGCGGTGGAATTGCAGAACAACGTTTACGCCAAGGCCACGGCCCGGGCGTTCGAGAGCGACGGAAACCTAAACGAAGCCGTCCGCTGGGCCAAGCGCGCTGTTTTCACCGATCTGTACGATCCCGACGCCCATCAAATCCTGGCCGGCGTGGAGGAAAAGCTCGGGGACGCCGATGGCGTGGCCCGCGAGCGCCGCGTGATCGCGGAGCTATCGCAATGGCAAGCGGCAGTGGATGCCGCCACGACGCAGCCGAATTGAAACCCTCCGAGGGGCGAAATTCGAAACTCGAAATTCGAATGACGAATCAAATTCAAAACTCGAAATTCGAAACGAAGACGTTTTGGACATTCGAATTTCGAATTTGATTCGTCATTCGAATTTCGAGTTTCGAATTTCATCATCGTGGTTTATCATCCCCCCATGGACCTGACCAACCTCACCATCGCGGGATTTCAAAAATACATTTCAGACCGATACGAAAAAGTGGACCGCCAGCGCGGAACGCCCAAAACGTTCCTCTGGCTCATCGAGGAGATCGGCGAACTGGCCACGGCGCTGAACAGCGACGACCGGGCCAACCTGGAAGAGGAATTCGCCGACGTGATCGCCTGGCTGTGCACGTTGGCGAACATCAACGACATCGACCTGACCGCCGCGATCGCGCGGAAATATCTGGGCGAGAATCAGCCCGAAGGGCACAAGTGATCCCGCACACGCTAATTTCCCCTCGCCCCGGTACTCCGGGGAGAGGGATAGGGTGAGGGGCCGCATTCGACGTTCAAAAATCACCCCTCACCCTGACCCTGGGCTGATGAAAATGTGACCGGGATTTTCGTCCGATTATTGTTGCGCCGGCATTGCTTAATTCGGATTACCGCGGGGGCGCGAAGAAATCATTTAACCACGGATTGCACGGATGGGCAGGGA